>Ga0190274_10002722_pt1 | contig 10452 bp, 8 predicted proteins | sample Popmic531T_FD_133002 | JGI IMG/M metagenome (GOLD analysis project Ga0190274, IMG submission 133002) | Populus adjacent soil microbial communities from riparian zone of Yellowstone River, Montana, USA - 531 T | ecosystem: Environmental > Terrestrial > Soil > Riparian zone | place: USA: Montana...
CCGATTTGGCTTAAACTGGTTTATACCATAATTGGATTGCCCATTTTTATTTTCATATATGCCTTTGTTGGTATAGTGTTGTTTGGGTCGTTTTTACCCGAACTCGATCGTTCAATCGGTGTTCGAACAGACCGCACAATTGTTAATTCTACAGATCATTACAGTGTCACATTTTTAAAAACCAGTAAGGAAACAAATGGGGATTATGAGGAAGTAAAAGTGGTGCTTGAACCGGGTGGAGGAAATGAGTGGCATTATCATACTGCATTTGTAGAAAAATTCCATGTAATTGATGGTGATTTAACCATTGGCATGGAAGGTGAAGGTGTACCACTGAAAACCGGAGAAGATACAATAGCCCCCAAAGGTTTGATGCATAAGTTTTATAATACCTCTTTAAAACCCGTAACATTTTTAGTAAAAATAGTACCGGCAAGAAGTTTCGAAAAAACAATCCGGTCGGCTTATGGGTTGATGAATACAGGTCAGTCCACTCCGGATGGAATGCCCAAAAACCCATGGCATTTATTCTTAATTTTGGGATACAGCGATTCGTATTTGCAGGGAGTCCCCGGATTTATTCAGGAGCCCCTTATAAATGGATTATCTAAAATAGCGCAGTGGAAAGGATTTGGCAAGGATTTCGATCCTTTTTGCAGGTAAATCCAATTATATTACGGAACATTGAAATGTTTTAATTTATGATCAAACCATCATTGTTAGTTTTATTTTCAGTGCTGCTGATATCCGGTTGTACTGATTCAAGCAATCCGAAAATGAATTCTGAAACTTTAACCGAAAATCCATCCGGTGTGGAAATGAAAAGTGGCTATGCTCCTGTGAACGGACTGAATATGTACTATGAAATTCATGGAGAAGGATCGCCGCTTGTGTTGATTCATGGTGGAGGATCTACGCTTCAAACTACTTTTGGTCGTGTAATAAATTCCTTTGCAAAATCACATAAGGTGATTGCTGTTGAAATGCAGGCGCATGGTCATACAGCTGACATCGACCGCCCCTTAAGCTTCGAACAGGATGCCGATGATATTGCAGCATTGTTAAAGTATTTGAAAATTGACAAAGCTGACGTTTTTGGTTTCAGTAACGGTGCAAGTACCACACTTCAATTTGCAATCCGCCATCCGGAAATGGCAAACAAAATAATAGTTGGTTCCACATTTTACAACAGGGCAGGAGCCCCTGCATGGTTCTTTGATATGATGTCGAAAGCCACTTTTGAAGGAATGCCCCAGCCTTACAAGGATGAATACCTGAAAATAAATCCCGACACAAACGCACTTCACAGGATGTATGAACGAGATGTGGCAAGGATGCAATCATTTCCTGATATCACAGAGGAGCAGATGAAATCTATCAAAGCTCCTGCTTTTATTATTCTAGGCGACAAGGATATAACCACACCGGAACACGCTGCCGAAATGCATCGCCTCCTGGCAAACTCACGTTTGGCAGTAATTCCTGGTGGACACGGAGATTATATCGGTGAAATGACATGTCCTCAAGATAGCATTGTAATCGAAGCGACAGTTTCTATGATTAATAAATTCCTCATTGAAACGACAACAAAATAATTTAGCAATTTGAAAAAAAATCTTTGTTTGATGTTACTTCTTTTTTCAAGTCTCGCATCCTTTTCCCTGGGTACGAGAATTCTTCACAAAGCTGACATTGGAAAATTGCCTGAAGCTACTAAGTTTGCATTTATTGAACCTTCTTCTGATTCAACCGGGTTTCAATATGTCGCATTGATTGAAGGTAATGATTTGATAAGGAAGTCAAATATTGAAAATCTGTATTTCGAAATTCGTAAAAGGGCAAATAAGCTTGGAGCAAATTGTTTCAGGCTTAAAAGTTTCACCCCTGACAATGGGAATGGAGAAGTGATATTAATACTTGAAACATTTTATGCAACAGATAGTGTGTTACAGATAAATAAGTACAATCACGAAAAGAATGTAGTTTTCATTTTCGGTGATGAGAAGGAGGAAGGTAAGCCATTTTCTTTTACCATAAATAAAGAGCTAAAAGAAATTAAATCCGGAAGATTTTACAAAATTGAATTAACGGAATCGGATGAATTTTTTATAAATAAAGGAGGGGTAACCGGAACTACTTTATATCTGAAATTTGAGGAAGCTAATCAACCGATGTTTTATACATTAAGCGGATTCGGAGCCAGTTATCAGCAATTTATGCAATCAAGCGGAATTGCTTTTAAAACCGGAGGAATCAATCGAATCGAAAATGTGAGCCTGGGATTATTAATAACTCAGATTTTAAAGCAAACCGAATAATACAAATCTATCCCTTGCACCTACTCCATGAATCTTTAATCAAATCCCTGTGCTGTGACAACGAATCTGTAATCCCCTGCCCACCATCTGTAATCACATCCCTTGCACTGCGTCAGCGAATCTGTAATCCCCTGCCCATTCATCTGTAATCCTATCCCTTGCACATCGTCAGCGAATCTGTAATCCCCTGCCTCCTGTATTCCCCTGCCTCTTTTATCTGTAATCACATCCCTGCTCTGCGACAATGAATCTGTAATCCCCTGCCCCTCTTTATTTCTTAGCCACCAAAAATATCCCTAAATAAATTTCATCCCGTATCAAATCATCCGGCTTTCCGGTATATGAAATACCCCATTGCTTTCTGTCAATATTAAATTTTGCCTGGGCTTCCACTGACTCTCCCTTTATTGTAATACGCGCCGGGAATTCAATATTTTTCTCAATCCCTTTCATAGTCAGATTTCCGCTAACAGTATGGGTAGGATTTGAAACTTTATATTTGTTGAGTTCCTCATTCTGACCTTCATCCTTTTCTGTCGTTGTACCGGTGAACTCCTTTACGGATGTAATTGCAAAAGTGGCTTCCGGAAATTTTTCCACATCAAAAAAATCAGCTGAATGAAGATGGCCCGTCAACTTTCCTGATGCTTCAGAACTTACCTTTTTGGGTCCTACTGCTACAATGGTAGTCATGTCCATTACAAAATTTCCAGATGTTACAGCACCATTTGAAACAGTCAATTCACCGCTTTTGATGTTTATTGTTCCTGAATGGTAACCACTTACTTTGGTTCCTATCCATTCAATCCTACTTTCAGCTACGTCTGCAGTATAAATTATTCCTGCATTTCCTTCCGCTTCTTTTTGAGGTTCTGAAGTTATTGCCTCATTGCTTTCAGGTGCCTGTTTACAGGATGATAGACCGTTTAATAAAAATAGAATGCTGAACAGATTAATTAATTTTTTCATGGCGATTGTTTTAGGTTTGTTGAGAAATGGCAGCATAAAGTGTACCATTGAAGGTATTCATTTAATATGAAACAGCAATTGCACCTTAAACATCATAACCTTATACATTCCGAGGATATTATTCCCCAAATCAAAACCTCACTTTTTGTTTTCAGACATATTTTTTATGGAGTGATTATTGCGCTTTTTTAGTAATAAAAATTATTGAAATGAAAACCGCAAAAAAAACCATCACTAAAAGTCCTGTAATTAAAAAGGCTGATCCCGTTGTACACTTTGAAATGCCAGCTGAAGACAGATCAAGAATGGCTAAATTTTACACTCAGGCCTTTGGTTGGAAAACTCATTTGTTAGGAGAAGATATGGGTAATTATGTGCTTGCTACTACTACATCAGAAGTCGACAAAGCGGGCAGACCGAAGAAGAAGGGTATCATAAATGGAGGCTTTTTTCCGAAATCAGATGATATGCCTGCGCAATATCCTTCAGTGGTTATTGCAGTTGATAGTATTAAAAAGTCGATGACTAAAATTACTAAATCAGGAGGTAAGGTACTCGGAGAACCAATGGAAATTCCGGGTTTCGGAAAGTATGTTTCATTTTTTGATACTGAAGGTAACAGGGTAAGCATCATGGAACCTACTATGGAAATGAAAGAAAAAACTAAAAAACAGTAATAATTAATTTTCAAATTTTAAAATGATGAACACCTCCATAATTAGTCAATTGACTTCAGAATTTGAAGCGGAAATTCCCGCTACCAGGAAATGCATAGAAAGAATTCCGGAAAAACTTTTTGACTGGAAACCACATCCAAGATCTACTTCACTGGGTGATTTAACTTTGTTAGTCGCTGAAATTCCACTCTGGATTACAACTATGATCAAATCACGTGTCATTGATTTCCAAACTTTCAATCATTCTAAACCTAAAACCACAAGTGAAGTGGTCAAATTTTTTGACCAGAATATAGACGGTGCCAAACACGCTTTCCGTGATTTATCTGTTGATGATTTATACAAACCTTTTGTGCTGAAAAACGGAGATATTATTCTCATCAACTCCCCGTTGAATGAAAATATAAGTTCCACCATAAATCATTGGGTGCATCATCGCGGACAACTATCTGTGTATATGCGTTTAAATGAAATTTTAGTGCCATCAATCTACGGCCCTTCCGCCGACGAAAAGACTTTTTAAAAGACGATTGTATTTTTTACCCCGCCAAGGAAAATTAAAACGAGATTCAGCAAGAATTAACGAGATATTAACTAGAAAATTTATCTTTAATTTGATGTTGTTTTTATTTATTAAGAACGTTCCAGGGAGAAGCAAGTTTTACAATCAAACAATCGCATATCATTTTTCCGTGTACTTCTGGTGTTAATCTTGCTAATTCCGTTGAATCTTGTTTTTAGTTTTTTATCCCGTAAAGGAAATTCAAGCATCAATTTTTCAAGTCGCCACTGCCTACTGCCTACTGGCAACTGCCGACTGATTGAAATTTCCAACTGAAAACCAAACTCCATATTTAAACTGAACTTACCGTTGACCGCTGACAGTTGACCTTTTGCAAGAAAAATGGAAATATGTATCTTTGAACCCCGTCTTTAAAGGCGCTCTGATAAAAATCATATCCTTTTGTAATCAATGTCATCTGAAATTTGTTCAACACTTTGTAAACTTGAAATAAAATAAATATTACGTATGGAAAACAACCCAAATGGTGCAGGTAAATGCCCTTTTACAGGATCAACTGAAAAACATGTTATTGGCAATAGCGGTACAAAAAACAGGGACTGGTGGCCAAACCAGTTAAAACTGAATATTTTGCGGCAGCAGTCTTCTTTATCCAACCCAATGGGAGAAGATTTTAATTATGCTAAGGAATTCAAAAGTCTCGATCTGCAGGCTGTTAAAAGTGACCTATTAAAAGTAATGACGGATTCCCAGGACTGGTGGCCAGCCGATTTCGGCCATTATGGACCATTTTTCATCCGCATGGCCTGGCATAGTGCCGGTACCTACCGTACTGGCGATGGCCGCGGTGGCGCGGGAGCTGGCCAGCAGCGTTTTGCCCCTCTTAACAGCTGGCCCGACAATGCTAACCTTGACAAGGCGCGCAGGTTGCTGTGGCCAATCAAACAGAAATATGGCAAAAAAATATCGTGGGCTGATCTTATGATCCTTACGGGAAATGTGGCCTTGGAATCAATGGGTTTCAAGACTTTTGGATTTGCCGGTGGCCGTGAAGATGTGTGGGAGCCTGAAGAAGATGTGTACTGGGGTTCTGAAACCACCTGGCTCGAAAACGACGAGCGTGATCTCGATACCAAAAAACTGGAGAATCCCCTGGCAGCAATCCAGATGGGACTTATTTATGTGAATCCACAAGGACCTAACGCCAATGCCGATCCGCTTTCAGCAGCTGAACATATCCGTAATACTTTTGCCCGTATGGCAATGGATGATGAAGAAACAGTTGCACTCATTGCCGGTGGACATACTTTCGGAAAAGCACACGGTGCAGGAGATGCTGCATTGGTAGGCGCTGAGCCTGAAGCAGCCGGAATTGAGGAGCAGGGTCTTGGCTGGACGAATAAATTCGGATCAGGACTGGGAGGTGACACTATCACAAGTGGACTTGAAGTTACATGGACTCAAACACCGGCAAAGTGGAGTCATCATTTCTTTCAAAATCTGTTCAATTTCGAATGGGAACTCACAACAAGCCCTGCCGGTGCAAAACAATGGACTGCAAAAAATGCAGGCAATGTGATTCCTGATGCTCACGATTCAACTAAAATGCATGCTCCAACCATGCTGACTACAGATCTGACTTTACGTTTGGATCCGGTATATGAAAAAATCTCAAGACGTTTTCTCGAGAACCCTGATCAGTTTGCAGACGCATTTGCACGTGCCTGGTTCAAACTAACGCATAGGGACATGGGTCCAATCACCCGTTACTTAGGTTCTGAAGTACCTAAAGAACAACTTATCTGGCAGGATCCGATTCCTGCTGTTGATCATCCGTTGGTTGATCAGAATGATATCACAGCTTTGAAAGCTAAAATTCTGAGCAGCGCATTAAGTGTTTCGCAACTGGTATCCACAGCGTGGGCTTCTGCTTCAACTTTCCGTGGATCCGATAAGCGTGGTGGTGCCAACGGAGCTCGTGTTCGTCTCGAACCACAAAAAAACTGGGTGGTAAATAATCCCGCTCAACTTGCAAAAGTGTTGGAGCAACTGGAAACCATTCAAAAAGAATTCAACTCCGCTCAAAGTAATGGTAAGAAAATATCGTTAGCCGATCTGATTGTTTTGGCTGGTTGTGCAAGTGTGGAAAAGGCTGCTAAAGATGCCGGTTTTGCAGTAGCTGTTCCTTTCAAACCCGGACGTATGGATGCTTCACAGGAACAAACTGATGCGGATTCATTTGCATTTCTTGAGCCGTTAGCTGACGGATTCCGCAATTATTTGAAAACAAAATATAAAATTGCAACCGAAGAATTATTGATCGACAAAGCGCAACTAATGACTCTTACTGCACCTGAAGTAACAGTGCTTGTGGGTGGAATGCGTGTGCTGGATACCAATTTCGATAATTCCAAAAATGGTGTATTCACAAAACGTCCCGGAGTACTTTCAAACGATTTCTTTGTAAATCTCCTTGATATGAATACTGTTTGGACTGCAAGTTCTGAATCAGGTGAAAATTTTGATGGCCGTGACCGGAAATCGAAAGATGTTAAGTGGACTGCTACCCGTGCTGATCTTGTGTTTGGATCAAATTCTGAACTGAGGGCACTTGCCGAAGTTTATGCATGCTCCGATGCAGGCGAAAAATTTGTGAAGGACTTTGTGGCAGCCTGGGACAAAGTAATGAACCTCGATCGTTTTGATTTAGTGTAACGATTTTCTTATTTCAAAAGAATTCGTTTATTTTATCGCAAGGTAAGCACCCCGAAATTACTTCGGGAGTGCTGCCTGGCGAAAATCATTGCCTGTAAATAATAGGATAATGTGGGGCCCTGGAAATGACCATAGAGAATTTAGCACTCTTTATTCTATTAGCCTTACTCGCTGAAATTCTCGGTACAGTAGGAGGATTTGGCTCTTCGCTTTTTTTTGTTCCAATCGCGAGTTATTTCATGGATTTCCATTCAGTATTGGGGATTACTGCTTTGTTTCATGTATCAAGCAACCTCGCTAAAATTGCTTTATTCCGGAATGGCTTTGACAAACAACTTGTAATTGGAATTGGAATCCCTGCTGTGCTTTTTGTGATACTTGGTGCATATCTCAGCAGATTTCTTGATACTAAGATTTTGGAGTTATCACTTTCAATTTTTCTTTTAATAGTCAGTGTTGTGTTGTTGATTTTTCGAAATTTTACTATCAAGCCTACATTATTCAATTCGGTTGGCGGAGGAGTGTTTTCTGGTTTGATTGCAGGATTATTGGGCACTGGTGGAGCAATAAGAGGTATGGTGTTGGCTGCCTATAATCTCAAAATGGATGTTTTTATCGCAACTTCTGCCATCATCGATCTTGCAATTGATGCGAGCAGAAGCGTAGTTTATACGCTCAATGGTTATGTTCATAAGGAAATTCTGTACCTCATTCCCATTCTGTTTGTCGTTAGTATGGTTGGAACTTATATCGGAAAAAAAATATTGACCAGGGTTTCCGAAGAGCAGTTTAAGTCACTCGTTCTGATTTTAGTATTTGTAACCGGACTGGTTACATTTATTAAAGTGATTTCGGAATGAAATAAGCATTGGAATGTTGTTACACAAATGGCTTTTACTCCCGCATAATATTGAATTTTGAGAATATTTTACCATCCGATTTGTTCACAGATATAAAATATCCACCGTTGGGCAGTTCTGAAACTCCAATGGGAAACTGGTTTAATCCACTGATTAATTTTTGTTCAGATTTTTTAACAAGTGCGCCTACCAGGTTGTAAATTTCAATCTGAACATTTCGTGAATCACTGCTGAATAATTCCAAAGTGATATTTTCGGATGCAGGATTAGGGTAAACCAATATTTGATCCCGCTTAACAGGATTTTCTGAAATCCCTACCGGAGTTACTATTAAATTTTGTACTAGGTTGGTATACACTGGTGCATTAAAATCGAAATAGATTCCAGCATTATTTAAGATATACATTCCAGGTACCAGTGATGCTTTTGGCCTGATCCGGTACTCCACAAAACCATGACTTGCCGGCTCATTCACTGATGCTGCCGGAAGGTTGATTCCAAAAAATGTAAATTCCAGTTCATTAGGATTTGATAACGTCATGGCACATGGGAAACTTGATGTTATGAATTCCAATGATGAAAAATCAAGATCCGTATCCAGAAAATCTGAAATGCGTATCATTTGTGCAGGAGCATTTCCCAGGTTTTGAAAATGAATTGTATAGGTAAGCCAATCCTGGGCGATAATTGAAGGTAACTCTATATTGCCGGCCGGACTTACTTCCTTAAAATTAGGATCACACGAGGTTGCAATATTTGCATTTATGAAATCTAAATTATTTGCCGGAGTCAAGTCATTCACTATTGGGGTAATGGTGGCCGAATAATATATAGGAGTGCCTATTGTTGCCAATGTGTCAACAGAGCATATCACGGTGATATCAGCAGTGGAAAATGGGGGAATAGTCGGGAAATTCCAGGTTATCGAATTTCCAAAAATCATAGCAGGAACCGGTAATGAACTTGTAAAGTGTAGCAATGAATCGAGAGTCAGTGTTATTGCAATATTTGTTTGAGTAGTAGTTCCAATGTTATTGTATGTGATATTGATCGGATAAATCTGACCCGGGATCGGAGCCCCATTGTTGTTTATGTAAATTTCCAGATCATTACTGTTGGGAACAATCTGAAGATTGAAATCATTATTGCCTGAAAAAGTAATTCCATTCGTATTGACATTAATTGAAGTTGGTAGCAAAGTTGTATAGAGTGGAGTATTGGGTATTGAAATATTAAAAATTCCATCACTGGTATAAAAATCATACTTTCCGTTGCCGGCGGTAGTTGTAAATACATTTCCAGGTGATAATTCAACTATTGCATTTGCAATCGCCTGATCTCCCAAATCGTAAATTCCATTGGTGTTGTAATCAATATAAACTCGTCCGGAGATAGTGTCAGGATTGGCAATTACTGAAGTAACAACAATTTCATCGTCTATCAAAATAGTGCCTATCAACATACCATTTCTGAATTCACTTACCTTAACTCCAAGTGTTGACAATTGAAGAAACGACGGTGTGAAAAGCAACATGCCATTGAGGGAATCTAAATAGGTCGGTATGAATGAAGCCAACGGTTGGTCATACGTGTAGCCGGGTGCCATTGGAATTGGAGCTGATGATGCATTCAACACTGGCACCAGTTCATATCTAAGCGAATCACCATCAATATCAAATGCACTGTAATCCTTGACAGATTGTACACCAGCACAATAATATTTAACAGGGATTGTATTGAATCCTGGAGAACTGTTTCCTGGGAAATTGAGATTGTCGAATCGTGTTTCGACGTATGAATTATATACATCAGGATTAATTAAGTTGGATATTCCATTATTCCTGCAGCATATTGAAGTTGAAGCAACCCAATCTGCACAAGGCGGAATGCTTACAACAGCCTCGTAAATATATTCCATATAACCTAAATTAGCGCCACCCTGACAAGCAGTTAGTCCCGGAACGGAACAGGCATTAACCGGAACCTGGCTAAAGCTGATCTGTGGTAAATTTGGATTGATGCTTAGCCCACATGAAACACTTGAGATCTGCATTGACCAATAGGCAGAAGCGGCTACTCCTGCACAATCATTGTAATATTTTAGTCTGACATTATAATCATTTCCTGTCCCGGTATACTGATAAGTAATTACCAAACCGGCAACATGAGAGCTTTTAACCTCGGTAACAAAGCATAAAGAGGCAATCGCAAGTAGCAGTAGTTTTGTTTTCATAAGCTAAAATTTTAAGAACCGATAAAAACCCGGCTGGCGATGTGGTTATGTAACTTCCCAGGGGATGTTTGGCACCCCTTAACTAGTTAAGGACGATGAAGGTGTCTGGTTGGATGCATGGCTCGAAGTAATAAAAGATGTTGAACCGATGACGGAA
>Ga0190274_10002723_pt1 | contig 10450 bp, 10 predicted proteins | sample Popmic531T_FD_133002 | JGI IMG/M metagenome (GOLD analysis project Ga0190274, IMG submission 133002) | Populus adjacent soil microbial communities from riparian zone of Yellowstone River, Montana, USA - 531 T | ecosystem: Environmental > Terrestrial > Soil > Riparian zone | place: USA: Montana...
GGAACTTGAGATCGCTGGCAGGCTTGAACGGCAGACGGGCGGACGTGTGGCCTTGCTTTAAGATGGTCGGTCGTCGCCGCCATCGAGTCGGGTTGCATTCTCGGCCTCGAGCTTGGCCATCTCAAGCAGGTAGCCGAGTGTGTTGAGACCGTAGCGACGTGCCATAAGCGCCAGTTCGCCGCTCAGGCTTGCTATATAGGCAGCCGCTTCGGTCCGATCCTCATCTGAAGAGGACGTATTGGGTGTCATGATGAGGCGCCGACCGGCCTGAGCTGATGGTTGTATCGACTACCTCAAACTCTCATAGGTTGTAATTCCGAGCTATTGAAACCCCCAGTTTCGGCTCGGACACAGAGCGGTCATTTGACTTAAGGGGTCGATTTACCCATGGTCCGGCCCCACTTAAGGGGCGGAATCGCCCGATGCGGCCCAAAGGCCGGACTTAAGCCATTGGAAATACATGAATATCGTTGTCGTCGAGTCTCCGGCCAAGGCCAAAACCATCAATAAATATCTCGGCCCGGGCTACGAGGTTCTGGCTTCGTTCGGCCACATTCGCGACCTGCCGCCGAAGGACGGGTCGGTAGATCCGGACGACAATTTCAAAATGATCTGGGAGGTCGACGAACGCGCCCAGAAGCGGATCAACGACATCGCCCGCGCCGTGAAAGGCGCCGCCAAGCTGATACTTGCCACCGACCCCGACCGCGAAGGCGAGGCGATCTCCTGGCACGTGCTTGAGGTGCTGAAAGAGAAGAATGCCCTCAAGGACCAGGAAATCGAACGGGTGGTGTTCAATGCCATCACCAAGCAGGCCGTCACCGATGCAATGAAGCATCCGCGCAAGATCGATCGCGCGTTGGTGGATGCCTATCTTGCGCGGCGCGCACTCGATTATCTCGTCGGTTTCACGTTGTCGCCGGTGCTGTGGCGCAAGCTGCCGGGCGCGCGCTCTGCAGGCCGCGTGCAGTCGGTGGCCTTAAGGCTCGTTTGCGACCGCGAGCTGGAAATCGAGAAGTTCATTGCGCGCGAATATTGGTCGCTGGTCGCAACCCTCGCCACGCCGCGCAACGATGTATTCGAGGCACGTCTGGTCGGCGCTGACGGCAAGAAAATCCAGCGGCTCGATATCGGCGCTGGTCAGGAGGCTGAGGATTTCAAGAAGGCGCTTGAAACAGCCGCCTTCAAGGTTCTGTCCGTCGAAGCCAAACCGGCGCGGCGCAATCCCCCGCCCCCCTTCACCACCTCCACCATGCAGCAGGAAGCCAGCCGCAAGCTTGGCTTCGCGCCCGCGCATACGATGCGCATCGCGCAGCGGCTGTATGAAGGCATCGACATCGGCGGCGAGACCGTCGGCCTCATTACCTATATGCGAACCGACGGCATCGACATCGCCGAAGAGGCGATCGCCGGAATCCGCTCGATGATCGGCAAGAACTACGGCAAGGATTACGTCCCGGCCTCCCCGCGAAAATACCAGAACAAGTCCAAGAATGCGCAGGAAGCCCACGAGGCCGTCCGCCCCACCGAGGCGTCGCGCACGCCGCGCGACGTCAAGGGCTCGCTCGATTCCGATCAGCAGCGCTTCTACGAACTGATCTGGAACCGCGCTGTCGCGAGCCAGATGGAGTCGGCCGAACTCGAGCGCACCACCGTTGATATCGAAGCCAAGGTCGGCAGCCGCGTGCTCGATCTGCGGGCGACCGGCCAGGTGGTGAAGTTCGACGGATTCCTGACACTCTATCAAGAAGGCCAGGACGACGACGCGGAAGATGAAGATTCAAAGCGCCTGCCCGCGATGTCGCAAGGCGAGCCGCTGAAGAAAGAAGCCATCAGCGCCACCCAGCATTTCACTGAGCCGCCGCCGCGCTTCACCGAGGCGTCACTCGTCAAGCGCATGGAGGAACTCAGCATCGGCCGGCCGTCGACTTATGCGTCGATCCTCGCAGTGCTGAAGGACAGAGGTTATACGCGCATCGACAAGAAGCGACTTGTGCCGGAAGACAAGGGTCGCCTCGTGGTCGCGTTCCTGGAAAGCTTTTTCCAGAAATATGTCGAATACGATTTCACCGCGTCGTTGGAAGAGCAACTCGACAAGGTCTCGAACAACGAACTCGACTGGCATCAATTGCTGCGCGATTTCTGGGACGACTTCATTGCAGCGGTCGGTGAGACCAAAGACTTGCGCATCACGCAGGTGCTGGACGCGCTCAACGAGCTGCTCGGCCCGCATGTGTTTCCGAAACGCGAAGATGGCGGCGCGCCGCGCCAATGCCCGAATTGCGGCGAAGGACAATTGTCGCTGAAGGTCGGGCGCTTTGGAGCGTTTGTCGGCTGTTCGCGCTATCCGGAATGCAACTATACACGTCAGCTGACTCCGGGCGCGAATGGCGCGGACAACGCCACGAAAGTCCTGGGCAAGGACCCGGCGACGGGTCTGGATGTCACGCTGCGCGGCGGCCGCTTTGGTCCCTATGTCCAACTCGGCGAACCCGACAAGGAGACCAAAGAGAAACCGAAACGCGCTGGTCTGCCGAAAGGACTCCAGCCCGACGATGTCGATCTGGAGAAGGCACTCGGCCTGCTCTCGCTGCCGCGCGATGTCGGCAAGGATCCGGAAAGCGGCGAGATGATCATCGCCGGCATCGGACGCTTCGGATCCTACGTGAAACTCGGCAAGACGTACGCCAATCTCGAGCCGGGCGATGACGTCCTCAATGTCGGTCTCAATCGCGCGGTCGCGCTGATAGCCGACAAGAAATTGAATCCGGGCAAGGGGCGACGCTTTGGTGCCGATCCGGGACGCTCGCTCGGCGACCATCCCGACAAGGGCGGGCCAATCATCGTGAAGAACGGCCGCTATGGCGCCTATGTCAGTCACGACGGCGTCAACGCGACCTTGCCGGCCGACAAGACACCGGACAACGTCACACTGGAAGAAGCGGTCGCGTTGATCGACGCGCGCATCGCAGCTGGTGGCGGAAAGAAGCGTAAGGCCGCGCCCAAAAAGGCGGCCGCCGGCGGCGTCGCGCAAAAGCCGGCGAAAGCAAAAAAGACCAAGAAGACGGAAGACGCCGAGGCCGACGCAAAGCTCGCTGTCAAAACAAAACCAAAACCCCAAGCCAAGCCGAGGGCAAAGCGGGCAACCAGCAGCGCTGCCGTGAAGGCGAAACCTGCAGCCGTCGTCGACAAAGCTCCCGCTGAACGCAAACGCAAAGCCGGCTGATCCGAAACCGAAAAATCTTGGCTCGCTCCACGCACCAGACCCATTCCTTCCCCACCCGCGAGCAATTGCTCGCCTTCATCAAGGATCATGCCGGCAAAGCCGGTACCCGCGAGATCGCCCGCGCGTTCGGTCTGAAGAATGCCGATCGCGCCGAACTGAAACGGGTGTTGCGCGAACTTGCCGATGAAGGCTCGGTCGAGACGCATCGCAAAAAGCTGCATAAGCCGGGCGCCCTGCCCTCGGTCACGCTTGCCGACATCACGGCCCGCAGCGGCGACGGCGAACTGATCGCGGTTCCGACCGAATGGGACGAGGAAGTGCACGGTGAGGCCCCTCACATCCTGATCGCAAACGTCCGCAGGCCGAAGCACGGCGAAGCCGCGGGCATCGGCGATCGCGCCCTGCTTCGGGTCGACAAACTTTCCGAACACGAGGGCCGCGCGACCTATTCTGGCCGTGTCATCAAGATTCTCGACCGCGCCAAGAAGCGCATGCTCGGCATTTTCCGAGCGTTGCCGGCCGGCGGTGGACGGTTGATTCCGGTCGACAAGAAATCGCTCGGGCGCGAACTTGCGATTGCGCCGCATGCCACGCTCGACGCTCAGGATGGCGAACTGGTCGCCGCCGACGTCACCAAGGAAGGCCGCTTCGGCCTGCCGACCGGTCGCATCAAGGAACGGCTCGGATCGCTGAAAAGCGAGACCGCAGTCAGTCTGATTGCAATCCATGCGCATGGCATTCCGCATGTATTCCCGCAACCCGCATTGGCGGAAGCAGAAGCCGCAAAACCGCCGATCTCGCCGGTCGCGAGGACTGGCGGCAAGTCCCGCTCGTCACCATCGATCCGGCCGACGCCAAGGACCACGATGATGCGGTGTTCGCGGAGCCTGATCCCGATTCGAACAATCGCGGCGGCTATATCGTCACCGTCGCGATCGCCGACGTAGCGCATTACGTGCGACCGGGTTCCGCGCTCGACCGCGAAGCCTTGGAACGTGGCAACTCGGTCTATTTCCCGGACCGCGTGGTGCCGATGCTACCGGAGCGGATTTCCAATGACCTCTGCTCGCTGAAGCCCAACGTCGATCGCGCGGCGCTTGCGGTGCGCATGATAATCGCGCCCGACGGCCGCAAGCGCTCGCATACGTTTCATCGAGTCCTGATGCGCTCCGCCGCGAAATTGCATTATCAGCAGGCCCAGGATGCCTTCGACGGCCGCACCGACGAAATAACCGGCCCGATCAAGGAGCGCATCCTCGAACCGCTTCACGCTGCGTACCGGTCCGTGAAGAGGGCCCGCGACGCGCGCGGCCCGCTCGATCTGGATCTGCCGGAACGCAAGATCCTCCTAAAGGCCGACGGTACGCTGGACCGCGTCATCATCCCCGAACGGCTGGATGCGCACCGGCTGATCGAAGAATTCATGATCCTCGCCAATGTCGCGGCCGCCGAAACGCTGGAGCGCGCCGGCATCCCGCTGATCTATCGCGTGCACGACGAACCTTCGCTGGAGAAGGTCGAAGCATTGCGCGAATTGCTGCGCACGATGGATATGTCATTTCCCAAAGGCAGCGTGTTGCGGCCCTCGCTATTCAACGACGTGCTCGGGCGCGTCAAAGGCAGCGACACCGAGACGCTGGTGAACGAGGTCGTGCTGCGCAGCCAGGCGCAAGCGGAATATTCCGCAGAGAATTACGGGCATTTCGGACTGGCGCTGCGGCGCTATGCGCATTTCACATCCCCGATCCGCCGCTACGCGGACCTGATCGTACATCGCGCGCTGATCCGCGCGCTGAAGCTCGGTGACGGCGCACTGCCGGAAACCACCGATATCAAAACGCTGAACGAGATTTCCGCCCGCATTTCCGCCTCGGAACGGCGCGCGATGGCGGCCGAACGCGAAACTGTCGATCGGCTGATCGCGCATCATCTCGCCGACCGGATCGGCGCCACCTTCGAGGGCAGGATCGGCGGGGTGACACGCGCCGGACTGTTCGTGAAGCTTGACGAAACAGGCGCGGATGGATTCATACCCGCGCGGAATATCGGCGACGACTATTATCAATATCACGAGGACCGCCACGCCATGATAGGACGCTCGACCGGCGAAACTTATCGCCTCGGCGATCGCGTCACGGTGCGGCTTGTGGAGGCCATTCCGATCGCAGGTGCACTGCGCTTCGATCTGCTTTCCAGCGGCCGAAGCGAACGGCCGGTGCGACGCGGCTTCGTGCCAAAGCCGAGACCGGAGGGCCGCACCGGACGCAAACAGGACAGGCTGCCGCGCAAGCGGCGCGGGTGAACATGATGACGATCGAGTATTCAGGAGCCGAACGCGACGGATGGCCTGCGTTCTTTCGCGGTCTGCGTGGCCGCTGCCCGGCCTGCGGACAGGGCCGGATTTTTCGCGCGCTCCTGAAGGTCAACGATCATTGCCCGTCCTGTGGCGAAGCGCTGCATCATCACCGCGCCGACGACGCACCGGCCTATTTCAACATTGTTATCGTCGGGCACATCGTGGTGCCGCTGGTGCTGGCGGTCGAAACCGCCTTCGCCCCGGCCTATTGGGTGCATGCGGCCCTGTGGCTGCCGCTCACGCTGGCACTTGCCTTCGGACTGATGCATCCGATCAAGGGCGCGGTCATCGCCTGGCAATGGGCGACGCGCATGCATGGCTTCGATCCCGATGCTCCGCCGGAGGAGATTGCATCTCCGCCGCTCACGCCAGCCAAAAGCGGACCGGGATGACCGATTTTTCCAAACAGATGACAGCGGTCGAGCGCGACCGCTCCTATCCGAATGTCCGGCCCAAAGACGCGTCCACGCTGATCATCGTCGACCGTTCCGGCACGACGCCCAAAGTGCTGCTCGGCAAGCGCCATCACGGCCACAAATTCATGCCGGGCAAATTCGTGTTTCCCGGCGGACGCCTGGAGCCAAACGACCGGCGGATGCCGATCGCTACCGGTCTCAATCCCGTCACCGAAAAATACCTGATGGCCGAGATGCGACGGCCGAGCATTGCGCGCGCGCGCGGCTTGGCGCTCGCCGCGATCCGAGAGACATTTGAGGAGACAGGTCTGATCCTGGGTGCACGACGCGACGACGCACCACCGGCACCGGAAGGTCCATGGTCGGAATTCGCGAGCGCCGGTTTCTATCCGGACCTGTCGATCCTGCATTTCGTTGCGCGCGCGGTCACTCCGTCACGCCGGACGCGGCGCTTCGATACGCGTTTTTTCGCCGTCGACGCCTCGGCGATTGCCCATCGCGTGGAGAATGTCGTGCATCCCGACGCGGAGCTGGTCGAACTGGTCTGGCTCCCGATCGCGGAAGCCCGCAGCCTTGATATGCCAACCGTTACCGGAGTGATGCTGCAGGAACTGGAAGCCCGGGTCGCCGCGGGCTTCGGGGATGATCTGCCAGTGCCGTATTACCGGATGCCGCGGAAAATTTTCTTACGAAAACTGATTTCCTGAAACCATTGCGTTTCCTTGACTTTGGCGCCGCTGCCGCTAGGTTCCGGCCAAATCCCGATCCCATTCCCGTTCTGTCGAGGTTCCATCATGGCGAAAGCCGTCACTATCAAGGTCAAGCTCGTGTCCAGCGCCGACACCGGCTTCTATTACGTCACCAAGAAGAATTCGCGCACGATGACCGACAAAATGTCGAAGAAGAAATACGACCCGATCGCGAAAAAGCACGTCGAATTCCGCGAATCCAAGATCAAGTAGTCCGCAACTCCGCGACTGATGCAAAAAAAGCGCCCTTGCGGCGCTTTTTTCGTTCAAGCTTCAACTCGTGATTGCAACAGACAAAATCTGTGCATACTGACCCGCGTCGAAGGTGGCCGGCCGGGAGCGGTGTCATGAGGAGGCCACTCGTCACCGCCCCCGGACCGGCCGAACCCCACGGACCCAGGAGATGCGGCGGACCTGAGCATTCCGTAGGGTTTTCGATCGGATGATAGCCAAACTGTTCGTCGGTATCAGGGTGCCGGAAATCCGCAATTCCCGCCCTCGGGAGGTGGGCTTACCCGCCCCGTCCGTCCCGCAACAAAGCTACCCTCCAGTTTCCTGGAAATCAAAGCCCAAGTCCTTGATCGGCCGGGTAACTTCCCATCAACCTAAAGATTTAGGGTTTCCGGCGCCGAAGCCCGGTTCGCGTCGTCAGGCCGCATCTGCGACCACGCGGTTCCGCCCGTCGCGCTTGGCGCGGTACAGCGCCTGATCGGCGCGCTTCAAGAGCTGAGCGGCCTGGTCGTTTGAGGCTTCCAACGTCGCAATGCCAATCGAAATAGTGACGTCGATCTGCTTCTTGCCCTGCTCGATCGGGAACGGCTCGCCGGCAATCTTGCGCCGCAGCCGCTCGGCGACCGTTGCCGCCACCGCCATGTCGGTTTCCGGCATGACCACTACGAATTCCTCGCCACCCATGCGGCATGCGAGATCGATGCCGCGTATCGACTTGCGCACGCGGATGGCGAATTCTCGAAGCACCTCGTCGCCGCAATCATGGCCGTGATTGTCGTTGATCGACTTGAAGAAATCGATATCCAGCACCAGCACCGCAAGCGGCTTGTTGCGCGCAGCGGCCTGCTCCACGAGCTTGCCGAGATGGCTTTCCATGTAGCGGCGGTTATGCAGCCCGGTGAGGCCGTCGGTGATCGCAGCCTCGATCGACATCTGCACATTGTCGCGCAGCCGCTCGGTATAGCGCTTGCGCTTGATCTGCGTGCGCACGCGAGCATGCAGTTCGTTCGTGTCGATCGGGCGCAAGAGATAGTCGTTGATGCCAATCTCGAGCCCGCGCATCAGCCGCGCATTATCGTCCGGCTCGCACACCGCCAGTATTGGCATGTTGCGGGTGCGGTCCAGCGAACGAAGCTGGCTGCAAAGTCGCAGACCGTCGAATTTCTCAAGGCTGAGCGAGACGATAATCAGTTCGTAATTGCCCTCGGCCGAGCGAAATAAAGCAGCAGCGGGATCCGGCTCGACATCCACCACGTGCTCGTCCGAGAGCATTCCGACGATGCGTTCGTAGGAAGACCTCCGGTCATCCACGACCAGGACGCGCCCTGCCTTGCCCTGTTCTGCAATCGCCTCGCGCTCACCGCTTTCGATGCCAATCTCGCGTGAGGTCATCGCGCGCATGCGCAATTCGTCGGTCATCATTTTGAGCCGGGTGAGCGAACGCACGCGCGCGATCAGCGCGATGTCGGAGACCGGCTTGGTGAGGAAATCGTCGGCACCCGCCTGCAGTCCCTTCACGCGGTCGGAAGGCTGATCGAGAGCGGTGACCATGACCACCGGGATATGATGCGTTGCCGGATTGCCCTTCAGCAGGCGGCAGACCTCGAAGCCGTCCATATCAGGCATCATCACGTCGAGCAGCACGATGTCACATTCGGCGCGCTCGCAGGCCACCAAAGCCTCCGCGCCATTGTGGGCGGTAGTGACGTCGAAATACTCGGCTGAAAGCCTTGCTTCCAGAAATTTCACATTGGCCGGAACGTCGTCCACGACCAGAACGCGTGCTGTCATGAGACGTAGACCCTACGCATTTCCAAGAAAAAGACGGATCGTCTCAATAAATTTCCCGACCGAGATCGGCTTTGAAAGATAGGCCTCGCAACCACCGGCGCGAATGCGCTCCTCGTCGCCTTTCATGGCAAAGGCAGTGACAGCGACAACCGGGATCGCCTTCAGTTCGGCGTCGTCCTTCAGCCATTTCGTGACTTCGAGACCGGAGACTTCCGGAAGCTGAATATCCATCAGGATCAGGTCTGGCCGGTGCTGGCGGGCAAGATCCATAGCGTCGATTCCATTGCGGGTGCCGACGGTCTGATAGCCATGGGCCTCGAGAAGATCGTGGAAGAGCTTCATATTGAGCTCATTGTCCTCCACGATCAGGACAGTTTTGGCCATTCCCCGCCCCTCCTGGGCCATCTCAACCCTGCCCAGCGAGAAGGCATAGAGTTCCGCGTCGCCAACTCGCGGACTCGGGTAATACACATCTTAAGGTAGTGCCGATTTGTTACGGAAAGGCAAACGCAAAGCAATGGTTAACAAAGCCCGCCTGCACTCTCCCAACGATGCCGAAAAGCTTGCTGTCGAGGCTTTGACCTTCATTGCATCCGACACCGAACGGCTCGGCCGTTTCCTGGCTGCAACCGGAATCGGTCCGTCCGATATCCGGGCTGCTGCGAGAGAGCCGCTATTCCTGGCTGGCGTACTCGATCATCTCGCCAACAATGAGACTGAGCTGGTCGCCTTTGCCAAGGAAACCGGGAACGCTCCGGCGAATATCCTAGTCTGCCGCGACGTGCTGGCGGGCCGGCGCTGGGAGCGCGAAACCCCATGACACGGGCTTCGCCCGTGCAAGGTTTCTGCCGCGATTGCCTCGCGGAAGCTGCGGGCGGGTCTCGCTGCAAGGCCTGCGGCTCGCCGCGGCTGCTCCGGCACCCGGAAATCTCCACTCTCACCATCGCCCACGTCGATTGCGATGCTTTTTACGCAACGATAGAGAAGCGCGACGATCCATCGCTTGCCGACAAGCCGCTGATCGTGGGTGGCGCGATCCGCGGCGTCGTTACGACCGCGTGCTATATCGCACGCACTTTCGGCGTCCGTTCGGCAATGCCGATGTTCAAGGCAAGACAGTTATGCCCGCATGCGACTGTCGTCCGTCCCAACATGGCGAAATATGCCGAGGTCGCGAGGCAGGTACGCGCCCTGATGCGCGATTTGACGCCGCTGGTCGAGCCGGTCTCGATCGACGAGGCTTTCCTCGACCTGTCCGGCACTGAACGGCTGCATGGCCGCAACGCCGCCCAATCGCTGGCGCGCTTTGCGGCCGATGTCGAGCACACAATCGGCATCACGGTTTCGATTGGACTGTCCTACAACAAATTTCTTGCAAAGATCGCATCCGACCTCGACAAGCCGCGCGGCTTTGCCGTGCTCGGACGCGCCGACGCCCCAGGATTTCTTTCCGGCAAACCGGTGTCGATTATTTTCGGCATCGGCCGCGTGGCGCAGGAGCGCCTCGCCCGCGATGGCTATCGTATGATCGCCGACCTGCAGAAGGCTGACGAACGCGATTTAATGCGGCTCTACGGTGTCGAGGGCCAAAGACTTGCGCGCCTCGCGCGCGGCATCGACAATCGTAAGGTTGTTCCCGACCGCGATGCCAAAAGCGTTTCGGCCGAGACCACTTTCGACA
>Ga0190274_10002724_pt1 | contig 10448 bp, 7 predicted proteins | sample Popmic531T_FD_133002 | JGI IMG/M metagenome (GOLD analysis project Ga0190274, IMG submission 133002) | Populus adjacent soil microbial communities from riparian zone of Yellowstone River, Montana, USA - 531 T | ecosystem: Environmental > Terrestrial > Soil > Riparian zone | place: USA: Montana...
CGGGGGCCGCCGGGGTCGATCACGACCTCGAAGGGCCGGCCGGCGCGGCCGCCGGCCACCCCCCAGCAGGCCAGCCGGGAGCGGTCGGCGATCGACATGAAGTGGGCGTCCCGCAGCATGCGGAGGTGCTTCTCGTAGCCGAGGCCGCCGCGGTGGCGGCCGGGCCCGCCCGAGTCGACGGCCAGCCCGAGCCGCTCGACCAGGAACGGCCAGCGGGCCTCGGCGAACTCGACCGGGATGTTGCGCGAGTCCGGGACCACGTGGACGGTGTCCTCGCCGTCGGCGTACGGGCGGCCGCCGGAGCCGCCGCCCAGCACCTCGCGCATCAGGTAGGGGCGGCCGTCGGCGTCGTCGCCGTAGACCCCGGTGTAGCGGATCGTCTCCTGGTCGGCCGGCATCTGGCCGCCGGTGGCCTTGGCCAGCACCCCGGCCAGGACCCCGAGCAGGCGCAGGATGACGAAGGTGCGGGCGTTGGTCGGGGCCGGGAACACCGGGGTGAGCAGGGTCCCCTTGGGCGGGAAGCGCAGCTCCAGCAGGGGCACCACGCCCTCGTTGACGTCCAGCTCGGCCGCCCGCTCGGGCGTGTCGGCCAGGTTGCGGAGGATCGGGGCCAGCCACTTGGCGAGGAAGTTGCCGTCGGCGTAGTCGCCGCAGTGGTTGATCGGGCCCTTGGCCTGGGGGGAGGTGCCGGTGAAGTCGAGGATGAGCCGGCCGCCGCCCTCGGAGGTCTTGGTCAGGGTGATGCGCTGGGCGTGCAGCCGCGGTGGGTCGACGCCGTCGTGCTCGGCGTAGTCCTCCCAGGCCCAGGTGCCGTCGGGGATGCGCGACAGCAGCTCGCGCCGGAAGGCCTCGGTGGTCTTGTCGACGATGGCGTCGAAGCAGGCCTCCACGGTGGCCCGGCCGTAGCGGTCGAACAGCTCGGCCAGCCGGCGGGCCCCCATCAGGCAGGCCGAGCACTCGGCGTCGAGGTCGGCGGCCAGCGAGTCGGGCATGCGCGAGTTGCGGGTCATGATGGTGAGGGCGGCCCGGTTGGGGACGCCCTCGTCCCACAGCCGGATCGGAGGGACCATCAGCCCCTCCTCGAACACGCTGGTGGCATGCGAGGGCATCGACCCCGGCACCGACCCGCCGATGTCGTCGTGGTGCCCGAAGGCCTGCACGAACGCCACCACCCGGCCCTCGGCGAACACGGGCACGGTCACGCACAGGTCGGGCAGGTGGCCGATGCCGCCCTCGGACAGGTAGACGTCGTTGTGGAAGAACACGTCCCCCGGCCGCATCGTGTCCAAGGGGAAGTCGCGGGCCACCGGGTGCACCAGGGCCGAGTACGACCGCCCGGTGAGCTTGCGCAGCCGGGCGTCGTGGATCCCGGCCCGGAAGTCGTGCGCGTCCCGGATCATCGGCGACCTGGCGGTGCGCCCGATCGCCGTCTCCACCTCCCGCTCGATCGAGGCCAGGGTCCCCTCCACGATCTCCACCGTGACCGGGTCGGGGGTGGTCATGGCGCCTCCCGCCGGCTGACGATCAGGTTCCCGAACCGGTCCACCTCGGCCCGGAACCCGGGCGCCAGCGGCACCGTGGCCCCGTACTCCTCCACCACCGCCGGCCCCTCGACCGTGTCACCCGGCCGCAGGTCGTCACGTCGATAGATCGCTGTGTCGACAAATCCCCGTATGGGGTCGAAGCAGGCGGTCCGGGTCGCGGAAGGGGTGGGGATGTGGGTGGGAGTGGGGCTGTGGACGGCCCCGCCCACCTCTCCCGGCGGCTGCTCCCCTTCGCCGGTGAGGGGGCGGAGGGTGGGGCGGCGGATGGGGCCGATGCCGGTGACGCGGAGGTTGACCCACTCGACCTGCTGGGTGGGGTCGTCGCGGAAGCTGTAGCCGTAGAGGCGCTGGTGGGCGTCGTGGAAGGCGGCCACGGTGGCGTCGGTGAGGTCGCGGTCGACGGGGCCGTCGGGGACGGGGACCCGGACCTCGAAGGCCTGGCCGAAGTAGCGGAGGTCGGCCGAGCGCTGGTAGCGGTGGGCGGGGCGCGGGAACCCCTCGGCGTCAAGGGAGCGGGCGGCCCGCTCCTCGAGGGCGGCCAGGGTGGCGGCGACGGCGTCCACCTCCAGGTCGGCGTGGCGGGCGACCGCGGTCTGCACCTCGTCGTTGCGGACGTCCACGGTGAGCAGTCCGAACGCCGACAGGTTGCCCGGGTCGCGGGGGACCACGGCCGCGGGCAGCCCGAGCAGCTTCAGCAGTCGGCAGACGGCCAGCGACCCCGACCCGCCGAAGGTGGCCAGGACGAAGTCGCGCACGTCCAGGCCGCGCTGCACGGTGACCTGGCGCAGGGCGTTGGCCTGGTTCCAGGCCGAGATCTCCAGCACCCCGGCGGCCACGGCGGGCAGGTCGAGGCCGAGCTTGGACCCGAGCGCCTCCAGTCCCGCCGCGGCCGCGGCCGCCTCCAGCGGCACCTCGCCGCCCAGCAGATGCGGCGGGATCCGGCCCAGGACCAGGTTGGCGTCGGTCACCGTCGGCTCGGCCCCGCCGCGGCCGTAGCACATCGGGCCCGGGTCGGCCCCGGCCGAGCGCGGCCCCACCTTGAGCCCGCCCTCACGGGACAGCCAGGCCACCGACCCACCGCCCGCGCCCACGGTGACCACGTCGATCATGGGGATCTTGGAGGGATAGCGGCCGACGCTGCCCTCGGTGGTCAGGGTCGGCTCGCCGTCAAGGACCACGCTCACGTCGGTCGAGGTGCCGCCGCCGTCCAGGGTCAGCACCCGGTCGAACCCGGCCGTCCGCGTGACCAGGGCCGCGCCCAGGGCCCCGGCCGCCGGGCCGGACAGCACGGTCGAGATGGGCTGGTGGACGACCTCGGCCGCCGACAGCACGCCGCCGTTGGACTTCATCACATAGAACGACGGCCCAGCCGGCAGGGGGTCGCTTCCGCGCCCGTCCGAGGGGGTCGGGGTCAATGCCGCCAGGCGGCGGGCGATGGCGGCCACGTACCGGCTGACCCGCGGCTTGACGGCGGCGTCGACCAGGGTGGTCATGGCCCGCTCGTACTCGCGGTACTCGCGCAGCACCTCGCTGGACAGCGACACCGCCGCCTCGGGGTGCTCCGCTTCCAGGATCTCGCGCATGCGCCGCTCGTGGGCCGGGTTGGCGTAGGCGTGCAGGAAGCAGACCCCGACCGCGGTCACCTCACGGTCGCGCAGGAAGCGGGCGGCCCCCCGGGCCTGGTCCTCGTCGAAGGGGCGCAGCTCGGCGCCGGTGTGGTCGAGGCGGCCGCCGACGGTCCGGACCCGGTCGGCGGGGACGATCCGGGGTGGCTTGACCCAGAACCAGCTGTTGCCGTAGCCGTCGGGGACGCTCTGGCGGGCGATCTCCAGCAGGTCCCCGAACCCCTCGGTGGTGACGAAGCCGAGCCGGCCGACCTTGCCCTCCAGCAGCTGGTTGGTGGCCACGGTGGTGCCGTGGCAGACGGCGGTGACCGCCTCCGGCCCGACGCCCAGGGTGGCCAGGACCTTGGCGATCCCGTCCATGAACCCCTCGGCCGGGTCGGCGGGGGTCGAGGGGGTCTTGGTCGCCACCAGCTCGCCGCTGTCCTCGTCGAAGGCGACCACGTCGGTGAAGGTGCCCCCGGTGTCGACCCCGACCCGGATGCGGCGCCGTGAGGTCATCGCTCCGGAGGCGGATGGGGGAAGCGGGTGGCGGCCGGGCGGCGGAGGTCGTCGAGGTGGCGCTCGACCAGGGCCAGGTTGCGGTCGGCGAGGTGGTCGAAGCGCTGGGGGACGCTGGAGCCGGGGGTGACGCTGGCCATGGCCGTGGCCGGGTCGAGGCGGGCGCTGCACCAGCCCTGGTGGGAGGCGGCTCTGGCCACCACCTCGGCCACCGGGGTGACGATCATCGAGTTGCCGAAGTACAGCATGCCGGCCGGGTCGGAGCCGGTGGCGTTGGCCCCGACCACGTAGACGTGGTTGTCGTAGGCCCGGGCGCGGTTGGTCAGCTCCCAGATGTCGGCCGAGCGCAGCAGGGCCGAGGGGCGGCAGAGGACCTCGGCTCCGAGCACGGCCTCGGCCCGGGCCAGCTCCGGGAAGTCGCCGTCGTAGCAGATCAGCAGGCCGATCCGGGCCAGCTCGGTGTCGACCACCACCGCCCGGTCGCCGCGGGTGACCCAGCCGCCCTGGTCGCGGTCCTCGAGGTAGAAGACGTGGGTCTTGCGGTAGCTGCCGAGGACGTCGCCGGTGGGCCCGATGAGGGTGGCGGTGTTGTGGACGGTGCCCCGGGCCTCGCCGCGCTCGTAGCTGCCGGCGACGATGTGGGCGCCCAGGCGGGCGGCGGCCTCCTGGAGGGGCTCGGTGACCGGGCCGGGGATCTCGCTGACCAGGTCCCAGAGGGTGGCGGGGTCGACGGCGGGGGTGTAGCCGGTGGTGGCCGACTCGGGAAGGACGACGAGGTCGGCGCCGGTGGCGGCCACGCAGCGCTCGACGTGGTCGACGCAGGTGGCCAGGTTGGCCTTGACGGTGGCGGCGGTGAGGGGGCCGGGGGCGGGGGCGACCTGGACGGCGGCGGCGGTGAAGGCGCGCATGTCAGCGGCGAGGTCGGGGTCGGGCGGCCCGGCGGGCGAGGTAGCCGCCGACCAGGGCGCCGAGGAGGGCGGCGGCGGCGCCGAGGACCACGCCGGCGGCGAAGTCCCCGCCGGGGGGGCGGGTGGTCGCCGGGCGGGCGGGGGCGGTGAACACGCGCGGCCCGGCCCCCCCGCCATCTGCTCGGGCCGCCGCCCCCGGCTCGCCAACGCCGGTGAGGGGGGCGCCCACCTCACCACCGGGCGCCTCGCCACCGGCCGCCTCCCCGACCCCTCCCCCGACCAGCACCTCGTCCACGGCGGCGAAGAACTCGCCGGCGGTGCGCTTGGCGACCCCGGTGAGGAGGCGTTGGCCGACGCCGCCGATCATGCCGCCGACGACGGCGTCGGCGTCGTAGGCGAGGAGGGTGGTGCCGTCGGCCCCGGGGGTGAGGTCGACGGTGACGTCGGCGGAGACGGTGCCGGGGGCGCCGGAGCCGCTGGCGCGGAGGACGAAGCCGTGGGGGGCGCGGTGGTCGGTGAGGCGGACGTCGCCGGCGTAGGTGCCGCGGACCGAGGCCACCCCGGCGGTGACGGTCATCTGGTAGGCGTCCTCGCCGACCTGCTCGAGGCGCTCGCAGCCGGGGATGGTCCGGACCAGCACCCGCGGGTCGCGGAGGGCGTCGTAGACCGTCGCCACGGGGGCGCGCAGGGTGGCGTTGCCGGCGATCCTCATTGCTCCTCCTTCCGGGCATGGCGCTCCCGCAGCGCCCACAGCTCCGACGGGGAGATCGGCATGCGGTCGATGAAGAACCCCTCGGCGTCGGAGATGGCCGAGGCCAGCACGGCCGCCCCGGCGATGGTCCCGGCCTCGCCGACGCCCTTGATGCCGAGCGGGTTGAGCGGCGACGGCGTCTCCAGGTGGTCGGTCTCGACCTTGGGGACCTCGGAGGCGTACGGCATCAGGAAGTCCATGAACGAGGCGTTCAGCAGCTGCCCGTTCTCGTCGTAGACGAGCCGCTCGTACAGGGCCCCGCCGACCCCCTGGGCGACCCCGCCGTGGATCTGCCCCTCCACGATCCGCGGATTGATCAGCCGCCCGCAGTCATGGACCACGCAGTAGCGGAGGATCTTGACCTCGGCCGTCTCCGGGTCGGTCTCGACCACCACCGCGTGCATGCCGTTGGCGAAGGTGGAGCGGACCGGCGAGTACCAGTCGGTCGCCTCCAGCCCCGGCTCGTCGTCCTCGGCCACCGGCGGGTCCTCCACCCCCCGTCCGACCACGAACTGGGTCGCCAGCTTGGTCTGCTCGTCGAAGGCATAGCGCAGCGGGTTGGCCAGCACGGCCACGGTGCGCAGGTCGATCTCGCGGTCCGGGGCCCCCTTGACCCTGACCATCCCGTCGGCGACGTCCAGGTCGTCGGGGTCGGCCTCCAGGGCCTCGGCGGCGATCCGCAGGGCCTTGGCCCGGACCTTGCCGGCGGCCAGGCCGACGGCGTTGCCGCTCATCACCGCGGCCCGGCTGGCGAAGGTCCCGACCGCGTACTTGAAGCGGCGGGTGTCGCCGGTGACGACCGTGACCCGCTCCACCGGGACCCCGAGGGTCTCCGCCGCGACCTGGGCGAAGGCGGTCTCGTGCCCCTGGCCCTGGGTGGTCAGCCCGGTGGCCACGACCACCGTCCCGTTGGTCTCGACCCGCACGTGGGCGCCCTCGTACGGGCCGACCCCGGTGCCCTCGACGTAGCAGGCCAGGCCGATCCCGACCCGCCGCCCGGCCGCCCGGGCCTCGTCCCGGAAGGCCGCGAACTCGTCCCAGCCGACCAGCTTCTTGACCTTCTCCAGGGTGGCCGGGAAGTCGCCGGAGTCGTAGATCAGTGGCCGCCCGTCCTGGAAGGTCAGGTGGTGGTCGTAGGGCATCTCGTCGGGCTGGATGAAGTTGGCCTGCCGGACCTCGACCCGGTCGCGGCCCAGGTAGGCGGCGATCGCGTCCAGGGTCCGCTCCATCACGAACGCCCCCTGGGGCCGGCCGGCGCCCCGGTAGGGGGTGACGATGGTGGTGTTGGTGTACAGGGAGCGGAACTCGACCCGGTAGGCGCCCGGCTTGTAGGGGCCGAGCAGCTGGGTGGCGGTGATGATGGGGACGATGATCCCGTACGGGGTGTAGGCGCCGTTGTCGTGGAGGAAGTCCACGTCCAGGCCGAGCAGGCGGCCCTCGTCGTCGAAGCCGACGCTGACGTGGTGGCGCTGGCCGCGCTCGTGCGCCGAGGCGACTAAGTGCTCGCGCCGGTCCTCGGTCCACTTGACCTCCCGCCCGAGCCGCATCGCGGCCCACGGGACCAGCACCTCCTCCGGCCATGGGTGCATGATCTTGACCCCGAAGCCGCCGCCGACGTCCGGGGCGACCACCTCGACCCGGTCCACCGGCACCCCCAGCTTGGCCGCCAGCGCGAACCGGACCGAGGTCGAGGTCTGGGTCGAGCTGTAGACGCGCAGGGAGCGGTCGGCGGCGTCCCAGCGGGCGTACACGCCCCGGCCCTCCAGCGGCGTGGAGGCCGACCGCTCGATGGCCAGGTCCAGCTCGAGGCGGTGGGGGGCGGCGGCCACGGCGGCGCGGGCGTCGCCGTGCTCCTGGACCATGCGGGCGGCGACGTTGTCGGGCACGTCGTCGTGGACGGTCCGCTCGGCGGTCACGGCCGCCTCCAGGCCGACCACCGGACCCAGCGGCTCGTAGCTGACGGCGATCCGCTCGCAGGCGTCCTCGGCCAGGTAGCGGTCGCGGGCCACCACCATGGCCACCGGCTCGCCGACGTGGCGGACGACCCCGTTGGCCAGCGGATAGGCGGTCCGGCCGGCGTACAGCCGCGGGTGCGGGATCAGCAGGGGCAGCGGCTCGGCCACCGGCCCCTCCAGATCCTCCCAGGTGTAGATGGCCACCAGCCCGTCGACCTCCAGGGCCCGGCTGACGTCGACGTCCAGCACCCGGGCGGCGGCGTGGGGGCTGCGGACGAACGCCGCCGCCAGCGCGCCGGAGCCCAGGTCGTCCAGGTAGCGCCCGTCCCCGGCGACCAGCCGCGGGTCCTCCCGCCGGGCGATCGGCTCCCCCATCGTCCGCGTGGTCATCGCTGCTCCCGAAGAAGCTCGGCGGCGCGTAGGACCGAGGCGACGATGTTCTGGTAGCCGGTGCAGCGGCAGAGGTTGCCGCCGATGGCCTGACGGGCCTGCTCCTCGGTGGGGTCGGGATGCTCCCGCAGCCAGGCGGTGATGGTGGTCACGAACCCGGGGGTGCAGAAGCCGCACTGGAGCCCGTGGCAGTCCTGGAAGGCCTGCTGCACCGGGCCGAGGCCGCCGTCGGGCGAGCGGCAGCCCTCCACGGTGGTGATCTCGGCCCCGTCGACCCCGACCGCGAACAGCAGGCACGAGCGCATCGGCCGGCCGTCCACCAGCACCGTGCAGGCCCCGCAGACGCCGTGCTCGCAGCCGACGTGGGTGCCGGTCAGCCCCAGGTCGTGGCGCAGGCAGTCGGCCAGCAGCCGCCGGGCCGGCACCCGCGCGGTGTGCGGCACCCCGTTGACCACCAGCCGGGTCTCGTGCAGGACCTCGGTCACGCTGCTCCTTCCTGCCGGGTCAGGGCGTGGGCGGCGGCCGCCCGGGCCGCCCGGGCGGTCAGGACCCCGGCCAGGTGGCGGCGGTAGGCGGCGCTGGCGTGGATGTCGTCCTCGGGGTCGACGGCGGCGGCGGCCAGGCGGCCGGCGGCGGCCCAGTCGGCGGCGTCGTGCGGCTGGCCTGCGAGGGCGCCGGTCAGGTCGACCGGGACCGGCGCCGGCCCGACCGAGATCAGCGCCGCCCGGGCCGCCGAGACCCGGAGCCCCTGGTCGAGGGTGACCAGCGCCCCGACCCCGCAGAGGGCGTAGTCGCCGGCGCGGCGGGCCAGCTCGACCCAGGCGCTGCCGGTGCCGGCCGGGGGCCGGGGGAACACCGCCGCCGTGGCCAGCTCCCCGGGGCGCACCGCCGACTCCAGCGGCCCCAGGAAGAAGTCGGCCGCGGCCACCCGGCGGGTGCCGTCACCGGCGGTGGCCAGCTCCATGTTCCCGCCCAGCAGGACCAGCACCGCCGGCAGCTCGGCCGCCGGGTCGGCGTGGACCAGGCTGCCGACCACGGTGCCGCGGTTGCGGATGGTGGCGTGGGCGATGTCGCCGATCGCCTGGCGGAGCAGGGGGACGGCCTCGGCGGCCGCCGGGTCGGCCTCCACCCGGGCGTGGCGGGCGATGGCCCCGACCCGGACCGCCTGGTCGTCGACGGCCACCTCGTCCAGCTCGGCCAGCCAGTTGACGTCGACCAGGTGGGCGGGCGCGGCCAGGCGCATGTTGAGCAGCGGGACCAGGCTCTGGCCGCCGGCCAGGACCTTGCCGTCGTGGCCGGTCTCGGCCAGCACGGCCAGGGCCTCGGGGACCGTTCCCGGCCGGTGGTAGGCGAACGCCGGTGGCTTCATAGGCGGCATCATCTCGCAAGCTGGCGACGGAGGAACCCAAGAACGGATATCGTGCACACAGTTCCACTGGGGTGGGGAGTAGAGGAGGAAGCCCATGAAGGCATGCAGGTGGCGCCGCGGGGCGCTGCTCGGTCTGGTGATGGCGGTCGCCATGGTGGCGGCGGGCTGCGGCGACGACAGCGACACGGGTGGCGGGACCACCGAGACGACCGCCGCCGCCCCGACGGTCGACGAGGCGCTGGCCGCCAAGGTCCCGGACACGATCAAGTCCGACGGCAAGGTCCTCATCGGGACCGACGCGAGCTATGCGCCGAACGAGTTCCTCGACGCCGACGGCAAGACGGTCGTCGGCTGGGATGTCGACCTGTTCAACGCCGTCGCGGCCAAGCTCGGCCTGCAGACCGAGTGGCAGTCGGCCACGTTCGACGCGATCATCCCGGGTGTCCAGTCCGGGAAGTACGAGATGGGCATCTCGTCGTTTACCATCAACGACGAGCGCAAGCAGCAGGTCAACATGGTCAGCTACTTCAGCGCGGGTACCCAGTGGGGGACCAAGACGGGCAACCCCACCGGCGTCCAGCCCGACAACGCCTGCGGCAAGAAGGTCGCCGTCCAGACCAACACCGTCCAGGACACCGAGGACCTGCCCAAGCGGGACGAGGCCTGCACGGCGGCCGGCAACCCGGCCATCACCGTCGACCGTTACCAGCGGCAGGACCAGGCGACGGCTGCGGTGGTCTCCGGCAAGGACGACGCCATGCTCGCCGACTCCCCGGTGCTCGCCTACGCCGTCAAGCAGACCAACGGTCAGCTCGAACTGCTCGGTGACATCTACGACGCGGCGCCGTACGGTTACGTTATCGAGAAGGACCAGACCGAGTTCGCCCAAGCGGTGGCCGACGCCGTCCAGGCGCTGATCACCGACGGCACCTACAAGACCATCCTGGACAAGTGGGGCGTCGGGGCGGGCGCCATCGACAACCCCGCCGTCAATCCCTGACCGGCGGGACCGGGACCGGGGGCGAGGATGACCGAGACGAAGACAGCCGAGCGGGCACAGCCGGAGGCCATCACGGCCGTGCCCGTCCGGCACCCGGGCCGGTGGGTCGCGACCGTGGTCCTGGCGATCGTGGCCGCGATGTTTGTCCACATGCTGGTCACTAACGACGCGTTCCAGTGGCGCTTCATGCTCGACAACATGTTCCGCCCGGCGGTCATCGAGGGCGTGCGGACAACGCTGATCGTGACCGTGCTGGCGATGATCATCGGGGTGGCGCTCGGGATCGTGATCGCCATGATGCGGCTGTCCCCGAACCCGATCCTGTCCGGGGCGGCCTGGCTCTACACCTGGTTCTTCCGCGCCGTGCCCCGGATCGTGCTGCTGATCCTGTTCGGCAACCTGGGCATC
>Ga0190274_10002725_pt1 | contig 10446 bp, 9 predicted proteins | sample Popmic531T_FD_133002 | JGI IMG/M metagenome (GOLD analysis project Ga0190274, IMG submission 133002) | Populus adjacent soil microbial communities from riparian zone of Yellowstone River, Montana, USA - 531 T | ecosystem: Environmental > Terrestrial > Soil > Riparian zone | place: USA: Montana...
CCACGCAGCTCGTCGTCGCTCATCGCGACGAAGTCATCCTCGATGGCGTTGACAGCCGCGGTGACAGCCTCGAGCTGGCGCAGGATCTTGCCTTCGCCGATGCGGAGGATCTTGTCGAGAATGGCAGGCACGTTGTCCAACTTCCCTGAGTCGCGTAAATCGCTGAGCGGCGCCACTCTACCCAGCGCCGCCAGCCGAACCTACGGCGCGGCTCGCCGTGGCAGCCTGTCGACCACCCTGCTGGTGACGAGGGTCGAGTAGTTCATCGACGCCGGTGATCCGACGCCCTCGAACCCGAGCAGGATCCCGGTCTCGTCGTCGAAGACGAACCGGGTCTCGTAGTCCCCCTCCTCGCGACCCACGACCACCGCGTCGTGTCCGTGGAACCGCGCTCCCCGGGCCACCACGTGCACCCCGTCAATCCGCACGATCGCCTCGAGCAGCCGGGCCTTGAACGGCGCGGGCACCCCCGAGTCGCTCAGCACCTCGGCGGCCCGCTCGAACGCCGCGTCGTCACCGCGGAGGTCGCCGTTGTCCCGGCGGAGCCAGGCGTAGAGATCGTCGACCGAGATATCGGTGTCGCTGTAGATCGCGGGCCGTTCGACCGCACTGGTCCAGCGCTCGTCGGCGTCCAGGAAGATCTCGTCGCCCGTGGGGCCACCCGGCACCCAGCGCTCCTGGAGGTACGACGTCCGCACGTTGCCCGGCGCCCGGGTGGTCTGCAGCCGCACGTGCAGCCACTCACCCGGACCGGGCACCTGCTCGGCCGCGGCCACGCGGGCGGCGCGGCTGAGCACAGCGGCGGCCGCCGGCTCGGCACCCTGCGGGCCGGGGAGCACCAGGACGGCGAGCGCCGCCACGGCCGCGGCCGCCGTCACCACACTGACGACCCGACGGGCGGTACGCCGTCGGAGTACGGCCGGCGCGACCGCGTGCCGCAACAACCGACGCCGGGCACGCAGCAGGGCGGCGGGATCGAGCTCGACGTCGGCGCGGACGCGCTCCAGCAGCTCCAGCTCGTTCATCACTCGTCGTCCTTCACGTTCGGGAGGTGGGCGCGCAGGACCCGGCGCGCGCGGTGCAGGCGGGACTTGACGGTGCCGACCGGGATGTCGAGCGCCGTGGCGATCTCGTCGTGCGTGAGCTCGGCCCACGCGACCATCAGCAGGACGTCACGGTCACCGGCGGACAGCTCCCCCAACGCGCCCGCGAGCCCCCGGACGGCACCGGTCGAGTCGAGGCGCGCCTCGACCTCCTCGTCGAAGATCGCGACGCCGGAGTCGTCTCCGACCCGGGCGAGCGCGCGCCAGGAGCGCACCTCGTCGCGGCGGCGTCGGTGCAGGAGGTTGCTGGCGATCCCGTAGAGCCACGGCCGGGCGCTGGTGGCGGAGACGTCGAAGGAGCCGCGGCGCTCCAGGGCGACGACGAAGATGTCGCCCAGGAGGTCCTCGGCGTCGTGCGGCCCGATCCGGCGAGCCAGGTAGCGCAGCAGGTCGGGGGCGTGCCGGTCGAAGACCTCGGCGAGCACCTCGGGTCGGCGTACCGATGCCTGGAAGAGCTCGGCGTCGGAGCGTGGCGGGCTGGCCGTCAACGGCTCGTCGAGGGAGGTCACACCGGTACTTGTCCGATCGTGGCCTCCAGGTTCACGGCGGTCACGGACGCAGGGCCGGCGCCAGGTCGCCGCGTGGCTCGACGACGACGTCGTCCAGGCCGAGCCAGCCGGCCAGCCGGCGCAGCTCTGCCGAGAGCTCGTCCGCCGTCTCGGCCGGGGCCGTCGGCTCGGCGTACGCCCCCTTGACGACCAGCCGGCCGTCCTTGCGGTCGGCCTTGAGGTCGATGCGGGCGGCGACCCGGTCACCGAGCAGGAACGGCAGCACGTAGTAGCCGTGGACCCGCTTCTCGGCGGGGACGTAGATCTCGATGCGGTAGTGGAAGTCGAAGAGCGCCTCGGTGCGCGCGCGCTCCCACACCACCGGGTCGAACGGGCTCAGCAGCGTCCGGGCACCGACGCGTCGTGGCAGCCGCGCGTCGCTGTGCAGGTACGCCGGTCGCTTCCAGCCCGCCACCGACACCGGCTGGAGCTCGCCGTCCTCGACGAGGGCCGCGACCGCGGCCGCCGTGTCGGCCACCTCCATCCGGTAGTAGTCGCGCAGGTCCTGCGCGGTCGCGACCCCGTGGGAGCGGGCGGCTCGGCGGACCAGCTCACGAGAGGCCTCCTCGCGGGTCGGAGTCGGCTGCGCGAGCACGGCGGCCGGGACCACCCGCTCGGGGAGGTCGTAGCGGATCTCGAACTGGCTGTTGCGGCCGGCGATCGCCACCTGCCCCGACGTGTAGAGGTAGTCGAGCATCCGGCGGGTCTCGGACCAGTTCCAGCCCCAGTTGTCCTTGGCCCGGGGCAGTCCCTCGTCCAGGTCTCTGGCGGTCGCGGCACCCCGGTCGGCGAGCTCGGCGAGCAGGTTGACCTCGAGGGCGTCGTTGGCGGCGACGAAGCCCCACTTGCCCCGCTTGGCGCGGTAGTCGTCCATCCGGTGCTGCATCACCGGCCACAGCTCCACCGGCATGAAGGCCTGCACGTGCGCCCAGTACTCGACGACCCGGCGCGGGCGCTGCTCGGCCGCGCGGCGCAGCAGGCCGACGTCGTACGGCCCCATCCGGGAGTAGAGCGGCATGAAGTGCGCTCGCTGCAGCACGTTGACCGAGTCGACCTGCAGCACGCCGGTGCGCTCCAGCGTCCGCTGGAAGGTGCGCATCGTGGGCTCCGCGTGCGGCCTGTCGAGGAAGCCCTGCGCCGCCAGCGCCGTACGCCGCGCCTGGGCGACGCTCATCGACTCCATGCGGGGAGGCTAGAGGAAGCCTCCGACATCTTCCCGTCAGGGAAGATCCAAGAGCTTCTCTTTGACGGCGTACATGACCGCCTCCATCCGCGAGTGCAGCTGGAGCTTCTCGAGGATGTTGCGCACGTGGTTCTTCACCGTGTTGTCACTGATGAAGAGCTCCTTGGCGATCTCGCGGTTGTTCATGCCCTTCGCGACCAGGCGGAGCACCTCGAGCTCGCGGTCGGTGAGCCGCAACCCGGAGGCGTGGTCGCGCTCGGGGCGCGACATCTGCTTGAACTCGTCGATCAGCTTGACCGCCATCGACGGGCTGATCAGGGACTGGCCGTCGGCGACGACCCGGACCGCCTGGGCGACCTCCTCGATCGAGGAGTCCTTCAACAGGTAGCCGGCGGCACCGCTCTTGACCGCCTCGTAGAGGTCGGCCTCCTCGTCGGACACGGTGAGCATCACGATCTTGGCCGTGGGCACGGCCTCCTTGATCGCCAGGCAGGCCTCGATCCCGGAGCGCTTGGGCATCCGGATGTCGAGGAGCACGACGTCCGGTGCGGTGCGCTCCGCGAGGGCCGTGCCCTCGACGCCGTCGCCGGCCTCACCGACCACCTCGACGCCGGGCTCGACGCCCAGCAGCATGGTCAGGCCGCGCCGGAAGAGCTCCTGGTCATCGACCACGAGCACGCGAATGGGCTCGCGTCCCGTCTCGGTCGTCAGCTCGGCCACGGGGGAATCATGGCACGTCCGGGCCCCTTTGCGCTCACACGTGGGTGATGACACGCATCGGCGGGATGGCCCGTCCGGGCCATCCCGCCGATCGTGCGGGCCTCGAAGGGCGTCAGACAGCCGCCTCGAGGTCGAGTGAGATCACGCCGTAGTCGTACCCGCGACGCCGGTAGACGACAGCGGGACGCTCGCTCTCCTTGTCGACGAAGAGGTAGAAGTCGTGGCCCACGAGCTCCATCTCGTAGAGCGCCTGGTCGAGCGTCATCGGGTCCGCGGAGTGCGTCTTCTCGCGTACGACGAGGGGCCCGTCGCCGGTCACCGAGATCGGGCCGACCTGGCGTTCGTGGGTGACCACCTCGTCCACCACCGTCTCGGGGGTGGGCACGCCGTTGGCCAGCGCCTGCCCCACCGACACCGGGGCGTGCCGGCCGTGGTGGACCCGCCTTCGATCGGAAGCTCGACGCATCTGGGCCGCCATCTTGTCCAGGGCCAGGTCGAGCGCGCCCATCTTGTCGGCGGCACACGCCTCGGCCCTGATCACGGGCCCCTTGGAGAGAGCCGTCAGCTGGACCCGTACGGCGCGATCGGCCTGCCGCGGGTTGCGTTCGTTCTCGACCTCGACGTTGACCCGGATGATCCGATGATCATGCTTCTCGAGTCGCGACAGCTTCTCCTCGACATGACTGCGGAATCGATCAGACAACTCGCAGTGTCGACCCGTGACCACAACTTCCATGTGAACCTCCCGATTGCACAGCTTGCTTCTCGGTGTTTCGGCGGTCAGCTCCGGACGCGCCTCCGTTCGGGTACGCCGGAGAGAGGAGTCCGTCCGGCCGACCTGGTCTTCGACCCCACAATCGCCTGCTGAGGCTCTCGCAGCTTCTCTGCCACTACTGACCTTCTCCCGACGGCCGTCGCATCTGACGACGGCGCCGAGGCAGGACTTACCACTAAGCCGCACCGTGATCGTCGGCCGCTCCGCACAGCGGGGCGGACCGTCTTACGTGGACCGTTTCGCCTGCGACTGGCATCGGCTTGTCGACCGGGCGCCCCGTTGGACCGAGGCGTCTGGTTGACGCAACCACGGACCCGGACGGACTCCATGATGAGACGTTAGTCCGAAGGGTCGGCCGATGAAAGGGGGCGGACCGGTCCGGTCCGGATCCGTCGGCGTGTCGCCGCCACGGCGGCGACCGCCGTCACCGGCAGACCGACGGCCTCGAGAGCGCGCTGGGCCTCGCGCAGGGTCACCCCGGTGGTCACCACGTCGTCGCACACGACCAGGTGTGCGCGGGTACGCCGGGCCGCCAGTCGCCGGACCAGCTCCGTCGGGCAGTGCATGGACCCGGCGAGGTTGACCGCCCGCTCGACGGCCCCGAGCCCCGCCTGGTCCACGCTCCCCGGCCGGCTGCGCAGCAGCGTCATCGCGATGACGTCGGCGCCCTCGCGCCGCAGCAGCCGCGCCGCTCGGGAGGTGACCCGTCCGGTCGGGTCGTGCCCGCGCCCCCGGGCCACGCCCGGCCGGGAGGGCACCGGCACCAGCACGACGGGGCCGGGCGGCACCTCCGCCAGCGCGGCGCGGACCGAATGAGCGAGCAGCTCGGCGAGCGGCCCCCGCAGACCGAGGAGGCGCCGCTCCTTGTGCCCGATCACCAGCGCACGCAGCTGCCCGGCGTACTCCCCCGCCGCCCAGGGCGGCGCCAGGCCAGCCGGGACCGGGTCGGGCCACGCCGGGCGGCCGGCAACGGGCAGCGACCGGGCGCACTCGGGGCACAGCACCCGCCCCGGTCGCGTGCAGCCGGCACACCGGCCGCCGAGCAGCAGGTCGGCGGCCGCGTCGGCGAGCTCGCCCCAGATGTCGCGCGGCACCGACCGATGCCACCACCGACGGCGGCCCGGCTCAACCCGCCGGCGTACGCCTGTGGATGGCCGCGGTCAGCCCACGTAGGTGATCGCCGTGGTGTCGTCGGCGAGCGGGAGGACCTGCCGCCCGGCCGCGGACAGGTTGACCAGCGACCGCCGGTCGTACCCGTAGCGCGGCTCGTCCGAGGCCGGCGAGCCGACGAGGCCGAGCAGCCCTCCCTCGGTGGTGGGGCTGCTCTCGGCGGCCGGCGAGCCGTCGACCGAGGCCGTGCGCAGCTGGACGACGGCGTTGGTGGCAGGGAACGGGCTCAGGATGTCGAGGTTCGTGGTGTTCCGCCAGGCGATGGCACGCACCGGTAGGTCGTTGTCCGGGGCGTCCGAGATCGGCCGCCCCGGGGTCGCCCACAGCACCCGTCCGCGCCGGTTGTAGGCGATCCGGCTGACGACCAGCTCGTCGCCCGCGGACCGGCGTACGACGGCGACCAGACGACTGCCGTCGCGCGAGATCACGAAGCTCCGGACCCGGGTGCCCGACACGCCGGGCACGTCGAGCACGTGACGCCTGCCGTCGACGACCCAGGAGACCTCGGCGCCGGCCGCGGTCCGGTCCACCAGCCACATCCGGTCCGCGAAGTCCCACGCCGGGCGCAGCAGGTCTCGAGCTCCCTCGACCACTCTGCGGGCCTTGGTGTCGGCGGTGCCGCTCACCGGTCCGACCACGACGCTGGACCCGTCGTCGCTCACCCCGGCCGCCGTACTCGCGGTGAGGCTGACCCCGATGCTGCGCAGGCCGAAGTCGGTGGTGCCGAGCGGGCCGCTGACCGGTCCGAGGCTGCCGTCGGTTCCCGAGGAGAGCAGCCCCTCACGCAGTCCGTAGAGCAGGGGGCTCGCCTGGAAGCCCGCCGGGTCGTACTGGCCGCCGCCGTCCACGCGGTAGGCGCTGACGCCGCCCGGCAGGGGCAGCGCGTCGCCGTTGATCGAGACCTGCAGCGCCTCGATCCGGGAGTCCTGACGCAGCGTCCAGGCCAGCTGCGCCATCATCAGCTCGATCGACTCGGTCGACAGCTGGCCCTCGTCACCCTTGAGCGCGATCTCGGCGATGCCGTCGTCCGAGATCAACACGGAGGGGGCGATCGTGAGCCCGGGCGGCACGAAGCTCCTGACGACCCGTTCGAGCCCCGCGCTCGGCCCCAGGAGCAGGGCCTGGGTCAGCGTGCTCGCCAGCTGCTTGCCGCCCGTGACGTAGACGGGCTCCGGGACCAGGGTCCCCACGGTCGGGTCGAAGAAGTAGAGCGAGACCTGGCGGAAGCGCCGGGCGAACCAGGTCTCCGGGACGATCAGCGCGTCCGGCGCTCCGTCGATGCGCCACTCGCCGTCCTCGAAGGCCATCGGGAAGCCGATGGTGTGCTGCGACTTCGGCAACGGCCCCTGCCAGGCACCCTGGGGGTCGAGGCGGTCCGGGTCGGCCAGCGTCACCGACACCCCGGCCGCGGTCTCGGCCACCCGCGGAGAGCCGGCGTAGGTGACGGTCGAGTCGGGAGACCAGGCCGCGGCGGCGTCCTTGGTCAGGAACTCACGCGCCGTGATGGTCTGGATCGGCGTCGCCGTCATGGCGACCAGGAAGCCCCGGACGATGTCGGCGCGGGTGTCGCCCTCCTGGGGCGGCTTGGGGTCGAAGAAGGGTCCCTGGTCGAGCGAGACCCCGCCCTCGGACTGGGTCTCCACGACCGGGCCCGAGTCGGGCATCGAGACGCAGCCGGCGAGCAGCCCGGCGGTCACCAGGACGACGGCGAGCGCCAGCGGGCCGCGGCGGCTGCGGATCAGGCGACGGGCGGTCATGTCACCGGCTCCGTCACGTCGGTCGGCACCAGCGGCAGGGGGCTGTGGCGCAGCACCGCTCCGGCTCGCCGAGGCAGGGTCAACCGGAACTGGGCGCCCTCACCGGGGCGGCCCCAGGCCTGCAGCCAGCCACCGTGCAGATGGGTGTCCTCGAGTGAGATCGACAGACCGAGACCGGTGCCGCCGGTGGTGCGCGCGCGAGCCGGATCGGCGCGCCAGAACCGGTTGAACACCATCGCCGCCTCGCCCGGCGCCAGGCCGATGCCGTAGTCGCGCACCGCGATCGCGGCCGCGTGGTCGTCTCCGGCCACGAGGACGACGATGTCGCCACCCGCCCGCTCGGTCCCGGTGTGGTCGATGGCGTTCGTGACCAGGTTGCGCACGACCCGCTCGACCCGGCGTACGTCGGCCTCCGCCAGGCAGGGGTGGCCGGGCGCCTGGACGACGACCTCGACGTTGCGCGAGCGAGCGAGGGGGCGGGTGGCGTCGACGATGCGGTGGGCGACATCGACGAGGTTGATGTCGTCGAGCTCGAGCACGGCGGCACCGGCGTCGAACCTGCTGATCTCCAGCAGGTCCACCAGCAGGGTCTCGAACCGGTCCAGCTCGGTCTGCAGCAGCTCGGCGGCCCGGGCGGTCGTCGGGTCGAAGTCGCTCCGCGCGTCGTGCAGGACGTCGCCGGCCATCCGCACGGTCGTCAGCGGGGTCCGCAGCTCGTGGGAGACGTCGGAGACGAAGCGGCGCTGCACCCGGCTGAGCTCCTCGAGCTGGCGGATCTGACGCTGCAGGTTGCTCGCCATCTGGTTGAACGAGGTCGCCAGGCGGGCCAGGTCGTCCTCACCGGAGACCCGGAGCCGCTCCTGGAGCTGCCCGGCCGCCAACCGCTCCGCGACCCGTCGGGCCATCCGGATCGGGGTGACCACCTGTCGGGTGACCAGCCAGGTCATGCCGGCGACCAGGACCACGAGCAGCACCGCCGCCGTCAGCAGCGCCCGGGTCACCAGCGCCATCGTCTCCTCCTGCTCGTCCAGCGGGAAGAGGTAGTAGAGGGTGTAGGTCTGGGCATCGGCCGGCAGCAGCACCTGGGCGCCGACGACGATCCCGCGCGAGGAGGTGGTGACGCCCTCGGCATCGGTGGTGCGGATCGTCGTGTAGGTCCAAGCGGTCGGCGCCTCCTCGTCGAAGTGCTCCTCCAGCGAGATCGGGACGCTGCTGGTGTCCAGCAACGGGCTCGAGTTCACGCCGCCGTCGGCGATCCGGCCGTTCGGCCCGGCGGGTCCCGCCAGCACGACGTAGAAGCCACGGGTCGCCCCGCGCTCGATGATCGGGTCGACCAGGTCTGCCTTCTGGCTGGCGACGTCGGCCTCGGTGCCGGGCACCGCCTCGAGGCGGTCCCGGGTCTCGGCGGTCTCGTCGTTGGCCTCGGCGATCGCGGCGTCGACCCGGTGGTCGAGCAGGCCGTCCTGCACCTGCTGGAGGAGGTACCAACCCACGACGCTGATGACCGCCACCGACAGCAGCACCGTGCTCACCACGACGCGCGCCTGGATGGACCGACGCCAGAACGTCAGAACTCGGCGTACCGGCTCAGGAAGCCAGTGCGTCCCACGGGGGCGCAGGTGCAGCATCGCCCGGCCTCACACCATCCCGGCCTTGTAACCGACGCCCCGGACGGTGACGACGATCTCGGGGCTCTCCGGGTCGTGCTCGACCTTCGAACGCAGCCGCTGCACGTGGACGTTGACCAGCCGCGTGTCGGCGGCGTGGCGGTAGCCCCAGACCTGCTCGAGCAGCACCTCGCGGGTGAAGACCTGCCAGGGCTTGCGGGCCAGGCAGACGAGCAGGTCGAACTCGAGCGGCGTCAGGCTGATCGGCACGCCCGCACGGGCGACGGCGTGGCCCGCCACGTCGATCGCCAGGTCGCCGATCGTGAGGCTCTCCTGCGTCGGTGCGTCGAACCGGCGGATCCGGGCCCGGATCCGGGCCACCAGCTCCTTGGGCTTGAACGGCTTGACCACGTAGTCGTCGGCACCGGACTCGAGCCCGACGACCACGTCGACGGTGTCGCCCTTGGCGGTGAGCATGACGATCGGGACGCCGGACTCGGCGCGGATCTCCTTGCAGACGTCGATGCCGTCCTTGCCGGGCAGCATCAGGTCGAGCAGCACCAGGTCGGGCCGATAGGTGCGGAACGCATCGACCGCCTCGTCGCCGCGCGTGACCATGCGGCTCTCGAAGCCCTCCTGGCGCAGCACGATCGTGAGCATCTCCGCCAACGACGCGTCGTCGTCGACGACCAGGATCCGACCCTTGGTGGACTGGTCGATCGGGGGGCCGGAGGGCGCTCCGGCGGGCTCGCTCATATCTTCATACTGCCAGCCCGCCCGAGCGCGTTTCTCAGTATCGGTACTGGTCAGACTTGTACGGGCCCGCGACGTCGACGCCGAGGTACTGCGCCTGGACGTCGGTGAGGGTCGTCAGCTTCACGCCGAGCGCGTCGAGGTGGAGCCGGGCGACCTCCTCGTCGAGGTGCTTCGGCAGCACGTAGACGCCGACCGGGTACTCCTCGGGCTTCGTGAAGATCTCGATCTGGGCGAGGACCTGGTTGGTGAAGGAGTTCGACATCACGAACGACGGGTGGCCGGTCGCGTTGCCGAGGTTCATCAGGCGACCCTCGGACAGCACGATGATCGCGTTGCCGCTCTGCCCATCGGTACCGGGGAAGGTCCAGACGTCGACCTGCGGCTTCACGTTCTTGCGCGCGACGCCCTCGTAGGCCTCCAGGCCGGCCATGTCGATCTCGTTGTCGAAGTGGCCGATGTTGCCGAGGATCGCGTTGTGCTTCATCCGCGCCATCTGCTCGACCGTGACGACGTCCTTGTTGCCGGTCGCCGTGATGATGATGTCGGCGATGTCGAGGACGTCGTCCAGCGTCGAGACCTGGTAGCCGTCCATCGCCGCCTGCAGTGCGCAGATCGGGTCGATCTCCGTGACGATGACGCGCGCACCCTGGCCGCGCAGCGACTCGGCGCAGCCCTTGCCGACGTCGCCGTACCCGCACACGACGGCGACCTTGCCGCCGATGAGGACGTCGGTGGCGCGGTTGATGCCGTCGATCAGCGAGTGGCGGCAGCCGTACTTGTTGTCGAACTTCGACTTGGTGACCGAGTCGTTGACGTTGATGGCCGGG
>Ga0190274_10002726_pt1 | contig 10445 bp, 7 predicted proteins | sample Popmic531T_FD_133002 | JGI IMG/M metagenome (GOLD analysis project Ga0190274, IMG submission 133002) | Populus adjacent soil microbial communities from riparian zone of Yellowstone River, Montana, USA - 531 T | ecosystem: Environmental > Terrestrial > Soil > Riparian zone | place: USA: Montana...
GCCATCTCGACACCGGCCACGAGCGTACGCGGCGATGGCACAGTTTGATAACGCAGAAACGCGTCGACCGTGGCGGCATCGAGCCGCCGGGGCACGAGCTTCGAGGCGAGCAGCGCGCGCACTTCAGACGCAAACAACACGCCGCGACCCTGATGGCTGAAGTACAGCGGCTTGATACCCAATCGATCGCGGACGAGCCGCAAGACCTGCCGGCGGCGATCCCAGATCGCGAATGCAAACATGCCGTCGAGCCGATCCACGACGTCCTCACCCCAACGGTCGTAGCCGTGGAGCAAGACCTCGGTGTCCGACTCCGATCGGAAGCAAACGCCCCCGGCCTCGAGGCGGTCGCGCAACTCGCGGTAGTTGTAGATCTCACCGTTGAAGGTCACCGCGAGTGTTCGATCAGCGCTCACCATCGGCTGGGCGCCGCGATCGCTGAGATCGATGATGGCGAGCCGCGTGTGACCGAGGACCACCTCACAACCATCGCCAGTCGCCGCACCGGCCACGGCTGCAACGCCACTGCCATCCGGCCCGCGATGCGCCAGCGCTTCCGTCATGTGAGTCACGGCGGAGCGCAGATCGACACGCGGCGCCGCGTCCATCGGTACGAGCGCGCCGGCAATACCGCACATCAGGAACAAACTCCCGTGCCGGTCCCTCGCAGGGTAGCCGCCGCCCCGATTGGCGGGATGTCGGCGCGCTTGGCGGCGAGATCCGCGTAGATGCGCGCCATCTCCTTCGCAACGCTCGGCCAGCGAAAGGCCTCGGCGTAGACGCGCGCGTGTCGGCCTCGCACACGGCACATGGCCGGGCGGGCGAGCGCCTCGGCGAGTACGCCGTCAAAGCCATCCCGGTCGGCGATCCAGCCCGCATCGGCGGCGGCAATGTCGGCCGCGAGATTCACGCCTGGGCTCACGATGACAGCGACGCCACTGGCCATGGCCTCTGCCAGTGCAAAACCAAAATTTTCCTGATGTGACGGCAATGCAAAAAGGCCAGCGCCTCTGAGGAGCGTGCGCCGATCTGACCCTTCGACCCACCCGGTGAAGCTGATCCGATCTGCGCCGGGTCCGGCATCCGCCAGCGCGTGCATTTCGGCCACGTAGGCGGGATCGCCGTCGCCTGCGATTCGCAGGGACCAGGGTCCCAAGCGTCCAGATCGGGCCAGGACGTGCCATGCCCGAATCAGTACGTCAATCCCCTTCTTGGCGTCGACGCGCGAGAGCGTCAGGACGTAAGGCTGCTCGGCGTCAGCCCCTGCCCCGTCCGCCTCTGGGTGGTCCGGCCCCACGAAGAGGTCGTCCGCGACTCCAAGCGGTACGACGTATCCGGTCGGCAGGCCCGGCACGCTCTGCTCTGCAAGGCGCTGTTCTTCACGGCTCGTGTAGTGCATTCCCGCCGCGTGACGCAACGCGGAACTGGCGCCGAGCGTCATGAGAACCCGCTTGCGTAACGCATGCTGCCGCAAGCTCCACGGATCCAGGGTGCCGAGCGGCCGCATGAGGTACGGCACGTTGGCGGCGCGGCTCGCACGAGCCGCGGCGACGCAGACGTGCGACAGCACCGCATGCACATGAACGACGTCGAACTGGGCCGCGTGCGCCTCGAGCCACGACGCCAGCGTGGGCGACCACTTGAACGATTCACTCCCGACGCGCGGGAAAAAAATGGCGGGTACCTGTTCCCAAGTGACTTCGCGCCCGAGTGGTTGATCGAGGCGGCTTGGTCCATCGGCGTCGGTTGTGGCGACCAGCGTCGAGACATCGGCCGCGCGAAGCGCGCGGCAGAGTCCGACGGTCGCAACACTGGGCCCGCCGTAGCGCGAGGCGACGGCCGGAATGACGTGCAGCACCTTCAGCGGCATCACGATGCCGCCTTAGGCGAAAGCCGATTCTTCGCCGTTCCAATCAGCGACGTCAGGCGTGACGCGAACCGATCGTACGAGTGTTCGGTGGCAACGAGCAGCCGCCCGGCGCGACCCATCAGTTGTCGCTTGTTCGTGTCGGTCAGCAGATCGACGACGCGCGCGGCGAGCGCTGCGGTGTCGTCCTGGTCCACGGCGTATCCGGTGACTCCGTCCCGGACCACTTCCTGTCCGGCATCCTGACGCGACGCCAGACACGGCAGCTCGTGCGCCATGGCTTCAAGGTACACGAGGCCGAAACCTTCGCCCCGGCTCGGCATTGCAAACACGGACGCCTCTCGGTAGAGGCGGGAACGCGCCGCGTCTGAGATGAATCCGGTGAACGTGACAGCCGCACCCTGTCCAAGATCGCGCGCCTTCTGTTTGAGCCGCGGCACATCGTCGCCTTCGCCAACAATCACGAGGCGTGCGGCCGGCACGGCATGCCGCACGCTCGCCCAGGCTTCGAGAATCTGGTCGTGGCCTTTGTACCGTTCGGCCGCGAGCATGCGCCCCACCATCAAGACAATCGGCTCGCGGGTTGCGGAGCTTGCCGCGACCGAGCCGCCCAATACGGCATCGGCCAGGGCGAGCGGACACACGGCAATAGGCCCGGCCTCGGAACATACCTCTCGGACGCGTGTCGCCGTATAGCTCGAGTTCGAGATGAGCAGCGCGGCCTCACGGATCACACGCATGTCTGCGGGCCTATGCGATGCCCAAGCCTCGATCCCATGGAGAAACAACACGTAGGGCCGGCGCACGCCCGGCGGCATGAACCCCTGAGTCTGACCGAGTGCCACGTGATTGAGAAACAGCCACGCATCATCGCGCACCGTCTGGCGTCGCATCAGCGAAAGCCCGAATCTCAGTTGCGCGCCGAGTGGCGGCCGCATGGCGTTGACGCTGGTCGACTCGGGAAAGAGCGTCACCAGTTCGGCCGTCGGCCATGCAGCCTGCAGCACCTGCCAGCACATGCGGCTCACGGCGCCAATCCCACCCGCCTCGATGCCGAGGCTGACCGCGGCAACGATTGGCGCAGCTGTGGGTTCTGAACCGGCCCGATCGGCTGCCACCGCCGGAGGCAAATCGAGACGTCGGGCGGAAATCGCCATCACAGGACGGCCGGCTCGTGCGTGACGGCCCCGGGAGTCGACTCCGGCGCGATCGCCCCGGCGCGCACGAGCACGCCGTGAGCCGTCGTCGCGAGAACCGCGCACCCAAACGCGCCAGCCATCGTGGCCCCGACATCGACAAACGATCCACCGACCTGCAGCAGACTGAGTGCCGGCAGGTACCACAAACAGGCCCGCTGCACGTCGCCCTGGCGCAGATGCCAGCCGGCGCGCTCGTCGAAGAACACGACGACGGCGCCGACAACGGCAAACCCGAGGAGCACGCCGAATGTTCCGAAGTTGACGTAGAACTCCATCACCTGACCGATGCCGACGCTCGTGTCCTCGGCAAACTGAATACCGGTGAACTGCGTGACCAGATCGCCACTGCCAGCCGAGACGTGCTTGCCCGGCCAGAGAATGCGCGGCACGAGCGCGGCGGCCGCATCGACGAGCGTCGATCCTTCGCCGTAGGTCGCAAAGCCGTTTCCGATCCAGAGGGCTGCGCGCCCCACGAGGTAGTTCTGATTCAACCGGTCGTCCACGCGGCCAAGATGCGCGTCGTCGAACGGGTCGAAGGGCTCGATTGAGGTCAGGGTTCGTTTGACGACGGCCAGGCGATCGGAGGCCGCCGCCTTGTTCCAGACGGCTTCGCGAATCTCCTTCCGGTCCCGCATGTAGGTCACGTAGAACGACATGGCGACGTAGCTGAGCACCAGGCCCATCACGACCAGCGCCCATCGCGGGCGATGCCATTCGGCGACAAAGGCAACGACCATCACCAGTGCCGCAATGCCGTAGCTCAGATAGCCCTGCGTGAGGATCGTAATGAGCGGCAGCAGTCCCGCCCCGGCCAGCCAGAACAGGCGACGCGACGGGCGCGCATGCCAGACAAGCAGGCAGAGACCGAATACAGCGGCCGTCGATCCCGCTGACGCCAGACCGCCGATCGACGGGATACTGCGCAGGCTCGTCAACATCGCGCCATAGAGCGCGACGCCCACGCCGACATACAAGAGCCCGATTCGCGGGTTGACCACAGGCATGGCCGTCGAGTCGGGGCCACCACCAGCATCACGGCCGCGCAGCCAGCGCGACATGAGGATGACTCCCATTCCGAACCCGAGGAGCCCGATCAGTGAGATACGCAACCCCGTCGCGACGTCATCGGCATCGACGCCCGAATACCACGGCATGACGTACAAGGTTGCCGCCAGCCAGTGCAACGACGTCAGACTCAGCACGAAGGCCACGACCAGGCCCATACCGCGGCCCACACGCCAGCGATAAAACACAATGCCCGCTGCGACAAGCAGCCAGATGACGACGTATCTCGTCACAACGCTCCCTTGACCATGACCGTGCGTCCCACCGGGGAACGGCGCCTAACGTGTCGCAGCGCCTCGATGGTGCCCGAGGCGGCCGCGTCACAGCTGTATCGGCCAATCCGGGCCCGAACCGCGTCTTTCACTTCGGCCCGATGATGCGCGAGCCGGATCGCCATCGCGGCCATCCGATCGGCGAGAGCAGCAACATTCCCGACGGGATAGATATCGCCCGTTCGTCCGGCCTCGATGAGATCCTCGCCGCAGCCCACCGCATCGCTCACAATGGCAGGCCTCCCGCAGGCCATCGCTTCGTTCACGACGAGTCCCCAGGTCTCACGTCCATCCGACGGCAGCACGAGACAATTGGCTGCCGCATAGCAGGCCGGAATTTCGGACTGGTTCCTGAAGCCGAGCCATCGCAGATCGACGCCGCTCGCTTGCGCCTGAGCCTCGAGTGCCGGCTGAAGCGGACCGGAGCCAACGATGGCCCCGATGGCGCGCACTCCACGACGCCTAAGTTCAGCAAGCGCACCGATGAAGTCCGAAGGTCGCTTCTTGTCGATGAGCTTTCCGGCAAACAGGAAGACGCACGCCTCAGGGCCGGCACCCATCGACGCACGTATGGCCTGCACGTCTCCGCTCGTGCGCGCGCAGCCCGCGCTCGCCGCAAACCGGTCGTTGTCAACAAAGTGCGGCGCAAAGAACAGCCGCTCCTCCGGCACGCCGTAGTGTTGCAGGTAGCGCCGATTCGCAGACCCGACATACAGGTGCGCATCGATGCGGTTCAGGCCCCAGCGGTAAGGAACATACTTGGCGGCCGAGAGAAGCGGGTGTCGCGGCGTCTTCAGATGCGAATCGCCGCGCATGAGCAGCGGGACTTGCAGGCGCCGACAGGCGCGGATCGCCTGCACGTAACTCTTGAGGTACCAGCCATTGACGATGCACGCGTCAAATCGTCCTCGGGCCAGCCGATCGGCCACGTCCGGCGTGTCGCACCCGGCAAATGCGTCGACTCCAGGAACTCGCGAGACGTTCGTGAGCCATTCGTACCGATAGCCGTCGAGCAGCGGCACGTCCCATTCGAACTCGGTCCCGAATCCAGCCGCGGCCTGCCCCTTCGGATCCTGCTTCCAGGCGAAATACACCGTCACATCCACGTTGCGCGCAAGCGCGCGAAACCAGGGGGCCTGGTACTGAATGGGATGACTGGTAACGATCGCTAACCCTGGCATGGCACCACGGCGACTCCCGTCTCACGCATTCTGGTCACTCGATCGAACAATTCGCCGTGGGCGCCGGCGAGCACACGTGCGGAAAAGGTTCGGTGCAACGATGCATCGAGCGGCACGCTGGCCGGTACGGCGTCGCGCCACTCCAACAGTTGCGGCACGAGCCTGGCGGCGGCCGCATCAACATCGCTCGCATCTGCAAAGGTGACGACCGGCCCGGTTCGCGCCCGTTTCAAGATATCGACGACGGGACTCGACTCGTGTAGCACCGCAACAATCGGCCGGCCTGCGAGCAGATACGGATACACCTTCGACGGGCTGTACTGCGCGTCAGTCGAGCCGAGCACGATGAGGAAGTCGGCCTCGCCAAGAAGTCGCAAGCCATCCAGATACGCAATGCGTGCCGGCTGCTCGCGCACCAGGCCGCCGAGACCCTCGGCTGCGGCCACCGGCTCGATGGTCTTTCGTCCATTGCAGGCCGGCGCGTAGTCTGTGCCGACAAACCAGAAATGTTCAGGCCGCGATCCCGCCCGGCCTTCGGCGGCAGCCTTCCAGGCGCGAAAGAGAATGGCCGCCGCGGTGCGCATATCGTCGCCACCACGCCCGAGTGCGACGCCGTGGCGCTCGCCCGCGCCCGGCCTGAAGAATGGGTTGACCCAGGATCGGCGTGCGGCGATGTGGTGATCCTCAATCGCCGCGCCAAAAGGAATCGTGCGACAGACCTCTGGACCAATCCACGGGTAGCGCGATCTCAGCGTCTCGAGATACGCGGGCGACACCGCCACAAGCCCGTCGACCGTGCGCATGGTGAACCGCTCGAGCACGCGATGCATGACACGGGCCGCCTGCGTCTTTATCGTGGAGCGCTCCGGTGTGAGATCGCTGTGCCAGGGATCCTGCATGTCGATCACGTACGGCACGCCGAAAAGTCGCTTCCACACCCGCCCGAGCGGCAGGGCCGCAAACATCGTCGTTGAGAAATAGACCAGGTCAATACCGTCATTGCGGATAGCACGCGCGCCCGCCCGGTAGAGCTGCGGTAGCGCACGGAGGGCCACGTTGCCGATGCCCACCGTACGTGACAGCGTCAGCGGAATGGCCCCGACGCGGGTAACCCGCAGCTCCCGTGGCAGCGTCTCGAGTAGTTCGGCCTCGGTCGTCTCGGGCTGCACGGCCGCATCGACCGTGAGTACGCTCGGCTCCCAGCCGAACGCCGAAAGATGCGAGACGAGCATTCGGGCGCGGTTTCCATCAACCGCACCGAGGGGCGGAAAGTGCGGCGCGACCAGCAGCACCCGTTTCATGCGCGCGTTGCCGTGGCGGCTGGCATCGGTCGGGGCGCGAGAGACTCGTCATGAGTCGCGCCGGCGAAGACGCCCGAGACCACATCGAGGAATCGGCCCGCCTCGACTTCCCAGTTGAATCGCGTGGTCCCGTGCCGCCAGGCTGCGCTCCGGGCCCGCGCAACCGAGGAGCGGTCATTCAAAGCAGACCGCAACAGAGCGACAAGGGCCGCCACATCGCCCGGCTGATAAACCCAACCGGCCTCCGGCATTTGATCCATGAGCCACCGCTGCCCCGGTGTCGCCGTTGCCACGATGGCAGTGCCGGCCAGCAGATACGTGAACGCCTTGTTCGACACAGCGATCCGATTGTTCACGGTTACCCCAGGCTCGAGCGCCAGGCCAATGTCGTACCGCCCAGCCAGTCGCACCATGTCGGCCGGGGAGGCAGGCGCGTGCGCCTGCATGCAATTCGCGCGGACCCCCGCCACGCGCGCGAGTTCGCGCAGCTGCGCCTCATAGCCCGCCGCCCACACACCCCGGAGGTGCAGCTCGATGGGCGCGTCGGGCAGCTGGCCCATGGCACGGACTACATCTTCAAGACCGCGGTCGGGACCAATCGTCTGCGAAAACCAATAGAGCGTGAGCGGTCCGGAGGTGGAGGCGGGAGGCGCCGACGTCGAGGCGCGTTCGGTCAGGGAGCCGACGTTCAGTACGCACGGCGGCAGGCCGCATCGCGAGAGCGGACGGTACGCCTCGGCGATGCCTGGCGAGGAGGCCGTGATGCTGTCGCAGGCCGGCAGGTAGTGCCGCTCGATCCGCTCCACGGCCGCGCGCATCGGATTCGCGCCGCCATCGGCGAACTGCCCGGCGTGGTAATCCTCGGCGTCGAAGCCCAGCCGCGCACCGCGCGCGCCCGCCGCGCGGGCGGCCGCCGGCAACGCGCCGAGATTGTGCGCAATGTACAGATCGGCCGGATGCTGCATCGCCTCCCGCGCGAGCTCGGGCGCCGGTCGCGCGACGGCCGCCTCGGCCCACTCGATTGGCGCGCGCGACCAGGCCGACAACGGCTGTGCCACGCGCTGGCGGACCCGCGACTTCCAAAAGAGCAGCGGCTGGCGCTCGCGGCGCCAGTCGATGAGATCGAACGGCCAGGCGCGGGTTGCGAGCAGCGACCGGTCAGCTTCGATGGCCCAGTCGCCGCCGAACGCGCCGACGACCGTAACAAAGTACCCGGCGGCCGCGAGCGCATCAGCCTCCTTGACCAATCGCGGATTGGTGGACGGCTGCCCTGTCGTGACGAGGCAAACGCGACCGAGCCGCTTAGGCATCAGCCCTCTGGGCGAGCGATTCGTCCACGACCTGGCTGCGCTGTTGCAGTTCGCGATAGAGCGATTCGTAGGCGTCGACGAGCACCGGACCGCTAAAGCGCATTTCGGCGGCCTGCCGGCACGCATGGCGTGACAGCCGCCCCAGTTTGCCCATCACCGCCATCATGTCTTCCGGTTCCGAACACACCCAGCCGGTGCGTCCGTGGTCGATTACCTCGGGCACGGCACCTCGATTGAGGCCGACGACCGGCGTCCCGCACGCAAGGGCCTCGGCCATCACGATGCCGAACGGCTCGTCCCAGAGGACGGGCATCACGAGCGCGGAGGCCCCGGACAACAACTGCCCCTTGGCCGCGTCATCGACGGGGCCGATGTAACGAATCTGATCTCCGTCAATCTGTGGCTTGACCTGCTTCTCGAAATAGTCGCGCGCCGAATCACTCTCGGGAACATTGCCGGCCAGCACAAGCGCGCGGCCGGTGTGGCGCGCGACGTCGATGGCCACGTGGGCGCCCTTGATGTGCTCGATTCGCCCCAGAAACACCAGCGGTGCATCCGCGGCGACGTCAGGCGCGAAAGGATACCGGTCGATCGGCACGGCGTTATAGATGACGCGCCAGTCGCCGAGCTCCTTGACGTTCTTCGTGAGGTACGCGCTGCACCCCGTCCAGGTAATGGTGCCCTGCGCCAGCCTGGACGCCATTCGAATGCTGCCGGGCGTCACCTCGCGTTGGTACGACATGACCTTGGGGGTCTTCCACGGCAGGACAGGCATCAAGTACGCGACACGACCGAAGCTCTGAATGATGTCGGGCTTCACGCGCATGGCCGTGCGTGCCACAAGCGTCGCGTGGCTGATCGTATCCATCGTCGCGTCGCTGCGGGTGCCCGGGTACGGCACGAGCTCGCAACGGACCGACGAATCACGATGCGCGACGAGGGTGACGTCGTGCCCGCGGCGGACGAGCCCATCGATGAGCAGATCGATGATGCGTTCAATACCGCCGTAGAGCCGGGGTGGCACGGGCAGTTCCGGATCGGCAGTGACGAGAATGCGAAGGGGGGATGTCATCTCAGGCCGTGGCCCTCTCGGCTGCGGCGGCCGGTCCGGCGAGTACCGCAGTCATGCGTGCAGTAAAAGTGCGCCGGAAGTCCGCCCAGGTCCAACGTCCGGCCTCGATGAGCGCTGCCTCGCGCATCGCGAACAAATCGGCGGGGTGGTCGAGACACCACGCGAGCGCCTCAGTGAGTGCGGTGACGTCAGCCGGGGGTACCACGAAACCCGACACACCAGGCTTGATGCGGTCCGCGGCCCCCGCGTTGGTCGTCGTAATAACGGGCAGGCCGTGCGCGAGCGCATCCGTGACGACTTGTCCGAACCCGTCAGCCAGCGTGGGCAGCACGAGAACGCTCGCATCGAGGTAAACCGCGCGCAAGTCAGACGCGGGAATCAGCCCGTGAAATGTGACCGATCTTCCGGCCGCACTGCCGCTTACGGTTTCGATCATTCGGTGGGGCAAAAGGACCTTGCCGTAAAAATGCAGTTCCGCGTCGCGCGGGATGAGCCGCTGCCATGCTTCGATAAGGTGATGCGCCCCTTTGTGGAGCGCTACTGACCCGGCAAAAACGACTTTCGTGACCGCGCGCTGACGGCCTGGCAGTGCGCTCTGCGGCACCGGCGCGGGACCGCCAAGCGGGATCGTCAAAATCTTCGTCGCCGAATATCCGGCCTCGACAAGAGTCCGGGTCGTAAACGAAGACCCTGTAATTATCCAGTCGGCGATGGCAGCCTCTTCATCGCGTCGCGCATCGCGGGCGACCGACAAAGCCTCCAGCTTGCGATCGGTCGACGTCCGCGCCTGCGGCCAAGCAGCCAGCTCAGGCTCCAGCCACCGTCGACGCGTGAGGTGATGCGGACTGAGGAATGCGACTAGTCCCACCTTGTGGCGTCGGCGTGCCTCGGTAAGCGCGGCGAGCGCGCCGAATTCGACACCGAGATATCCGTCCACCGCGGGATTGCCCAAGGCGCGGGCACAGTAGCGATCGAGGGAGTGCTCGGCGCGCTCCCACAACTCATCCTGCAGAGCAGCGCCGGCACCGCTCATCGCGGCGAGCGTGCGCGCAAGATCCCAGCCCCAGCGCGGATGAACGCGGTCCGCGGGTACCTCCCGAATCGTCCGCCTCGCCAGCTGCCGATCGACCGAAGGTAGCCACTGCCCTGCCTGCCGGCGCATCGCTCGAGCCCACGGC
>Ga0190274_10002727_pt1 | contig 10442 bp, 11 predicted proteins | sample Popmic531T_FD_133002 | JGI IMG/M metagenome (GOLD analysis project Ga0190274, IMG submission 133002) | Populus adjacent soil microbial communities from riparian zone of Yellowstone River, Montana, USA - 531 T | ecosystem: Environmental > Terrestrial > Soil > Riparian zone | place: USA: Montana...
CGGCCGGTCGAGCTGCATGTCGAAGACAGCCAGGGAAGCAATCCCGGCGCGGTGCTGGCGTTCACCAAGCTGTTTTCCCGCAAGGACATCCCGGTCATCGTCGGGCCGATCCGCAGTACGCAGATCCAGGCTGCCTCGCCATCGATCGCCAAAGCCGGCGTTCCCGTCATGATCGGTGGCACCGACCCGAGCCTGACCAGGGTCAACAACCGGTGGGTGTTTCGCTGCCGTCCCAACGACCTCTATTCGTCGAAAGTGATCGCCGATTTCGGCGTGAATGACCTCAAGCTGAAGAAGTGGGCAATCATCCATTCGACCGATGCCTTCGGCAACGGCGGCATGAACGCGCTGACCGCGGAACTGAAGAAATTCGGCATCGAACCGGTGCTGGTGCAGGGCTTCACCAACAACACCGTGGACTTCACCCCGGTGGTCCTGTCCATCAAGCGCGCCAACCCCGACGTGATCGGCACCTACATCCCGTTCTCGACCGACCAGGGGATCTTCGCCAAGCAGTTGCGGCAACTCGGTGTGCAAACCGCCTGGGTCGGGTCGCCGACGACCGTTTCGGAAACCGCCATGAGCCTGGCGGGTCCGGCGCTCCACGGCAGCTATGCCGTCACCGATTTCAATGCGGGGGCGAACGACATCGCCAAGGCGTATGCGCGCAATTACCGGGAACGGTACAAGATTGACGCCGACAACTATTCTGCGTGGACTTACGATGCTGTCAGCCTGCTCGCGTTCGCGATGAATGCCGCGAAAAGCACCGAACCGGAAGCCGTGCGCAAGGCGCTGACCGGCATCCGCAATCGCATCGGCACGGAAGGCCTCTACAACTTCGACGAGAGCGGGGAAGGCGTGCGCGGCTACAACGTGGTGAAGAACGACAATGGCAAGGTCGTCTTCATCAAGCGCGTCGATTTTCCCGTTCCGTCCGGCCTGGACAAATAACCGGTGGAGGCCCCGATAGGCCTGGCTCAATTCGACCGATGAGCAATATTCGCTTCGACACCTACTACCGGTACGCCGATCTGGTCCGTTTCCTGACCGGCTGGGCCGGCACGCATCCGGAACTGGTTCGACTCGAACCCGCGGGGAAAAGCTACGAGGGCCGCGACATCCATGTGATGCGCGTCACCAACTTCAAGACCGGTCCCGATACGGACAAACCCGCCTTCTGGGTCGACGGCAACATCCATGCATCGGAACTCGCCGGCTCGATGGCCTGCCTGCACCTGTTGCACAGGTTGATCTCCGCGTACGGCAAGGATCCGGATGTGACGCGCTGCCTTGATACACGGGCCTTCTATATCTGCCCGCGCGTGAATCCGGACGGCGCGGAATGGGCGCTGGCCGACGTGCCGAAAATCATCCGCTCCAGCACCCGGCCCTATCCCTATGACGAGGAACCATCGGGCGGCCTGGTCCGTGAAGATATCGACGGCGATGGCCGCATCCTTTCCATGCGCATCGCCGATCCCAACGGCCCGTGGAAACTGTCGAAGGAGGATCCGCGCATCCTGGTGCGGCGCGATCCGGTCGAGACCGGTGGCAAGTACTACCGACTGCTGCCGGAAGGACGCGTCGACCAGTACGACGGCAGCACGATCATGTTGCAGGCGCGCAAGGAACGGCTCGACCTCAACCGCAATTTTCCCGCTTATTGGCGGACCGAAAATGAGCAGGCCGGAGCGGGACCCTTCCCGACCTCGGAACCGGAGATTGCGGCCGTAACCGGGTTCATTGCGAGGCACCCCAATATCACGGGTGCGGTCGCGTTCCATACCTATAGCGGCGTGCTGTTGCGGCCCTACTCCAACCTGGCCGACGAGCAGATGGCGCCGGAAGACCTGTGGACCTACCAGAGGATCGGCGAGGCCGGCACCGACATCACGGGTTACCCGGCCGTTTCGACGTACCATGATTTCCGCTACCACCCGAAGGAAGTCATCACCGGGGATTTCGATTCCTGGATGTACGACCATCGTGGCGTGTTTGCCTGGACAGTGGAGATTTGGAGCCCGCAGCGGCAGGCCGGCATCACTGGGTACAAGTACATCGACTGGTATCGCGAGCACCCGGCGGAAGACGACCTGAAGCTGATGAAGTGGAACGACGGGCCGCTCAAGGGCAAGGGATTTGTCGATTGGTATGAATTCGAGCACCCGCAGCTCGGCAAGGTCGAACTGGGCGGCTGGAACAGCCTCTACACCTGGACCAATCCGCCGCATCACCTGCTGGAAAAGGAAATCGCCCCGTTTTCGCGCTGGCTGACCTGGCATGCGCTGATCTCGCCGAAGCTCGAGATCCTCGAAGCGTCCGCCACGCAGATCGGCAAGCAAACGTGGCGCATCCGGCTGGTGGTACAGAACAGCGGTTGGCTGCCCAGTTACATCACGAAAATGGCAAGGCAGAAAAAATTCGTACGGGGCGTTGTCTGCGAGATCGAATTACCGGAGGGTGTCACGCTGGAAACGGGCAAGCCGCGCGAAGAACGGGACCAACTCGAAGGTCGTGCCTACAAGCCGGCCGCCGCGAACACCTGGGCGGGATCCAGTGCGGACGAAACCGATGACCGGCTCAAGGTGGAATGGGTGGTAGCCGGCAAATCCGGGCAGGCCGTCAAACTTGCCGCGCGCCACGAACGGGCGGGAACTGTCCGGGCGCAAGTTGTTCTAAATTAATACCCTATCCAGCCATCATCAGGAAAATCATGAAATATCTCATAGCCGTTGTCGCAGCATGCCTGTCCGTGACTGGCGCGTACGCCGCCGAGAGCACAGGCGCAAAAGTGAAGGCCGACGCCAAAAGCATGTCCCACCAGGCGAAGGATGCCGCAGTCGATGTGGGAAAGCAGATCGGCCAGGGCAGCAAGAAGGCGTACAAGAGCGCCACCAACAAAATCAGGGACGATATAAATTCAGGCAAGCCAGGCGACGGTCGCTTTGCGGCGCAAAACGAAAAAATGAATACCGCGAAAGACGGTCGCCAATAAATAACTCTTGCGTCATTTTCTCCGTGCATCGAACCTGCCTCATACGATGGAGCCGCCAATGATTTCTGCTTGAAACAGGCACACAACAGGCGCAGACTTGGCCTGACGCCCTACCGGTCCGAGGTATGGCGTGCTTGTTGCAAGGAGGCAGCAGATGCAGAAAGAGATCGTGCCGAATCGCCGCTACCTGGAACTGCTCAACGAGGAAATCCAGCGGCACCCCTTCTACAAGCAGGGGATGCAGTTCGTCCCAACGGGATCGCCGGAAACGCTGCCCAAGCCCAAGCTGGTCGAAGTCACTTGGGACAAGCAGAAGTGGGGCGAGTTTGAATTCGTGTTCGCAGCCGCCGCCCGGGTCGTCCGGCAGCGCTACCAGGTCCAGTAGGCTTGCGCTTGGCGCGCGCAGAGAATAGGTAAAAGTAAATGCGGTCGCCCTATCCGGGCGTCTGAGCTTTCAACTTTTTCCTTGGACCTTTTCCCTTTCAACTCATTTATCGGTCGTCTTATACCGATAAAACACCGCCGGCCCCATCTCCTGTTCAAGCGCGGTCAGGGATAACGGCCCTTTGGCGGTAACGATCGCAACGTCTTCCGGCAATTCCCTGGCCTTGGGGAAATTCGAGTCGTAGATCGCCATCATGTGCGGCCACCATGCCACATCCCCGCTCCGCTGCAGGCCGTGCTCCACCGGCGTGAAATTCGGCGACTCGGTGAAGTGATCAGCCGGCAGGTAGTCGAACTTCATGTCGGAGCGGTTCAGCACGTACCAGACGAACTTCGCTCCGTCGGCGTTCTCCTCCGCGGTGAAGGGCAGGCCGGCATCGCTGAACGCCGGGAAGGAAACGCCGATGGCCGTTGCCGCCAGGACGGCGCAAGCAATGCGCCTTGCTTGATTGAAATGATCCACCACAGTACGTCTCCTTTTTTCCCCCGGCACACTTTTGCGAAGTCGCCAGCGGAAGAATTTCCCGCATTCCGACGGTCATTATGCGGCCGTAGCGCACGGCGCGCAAAGCATCCGGTCAAAGAGCTGACCGGCTCAGTCGTGCGGCTTTTCCGGTTTCTGCTCCAGGGTTTCCATGAGCGCGATCTGCAGGCGCGTATGCAGCCTGACGAAACGCCCCCACAGCAATGCAGCAACAACGCCTACCACCGCGAGGACCAGGATCAGCAGGCCCATCGGTGGCAGGATGCTGGTGCTGAGCGCCGAAAGATATATCAGGAGGCCGGCAATCGTCGCCACGGGAATCAATTCCGAGATCGCGCGCCGTACGCTGTCGGTATGGCGGCCGGCAACGTCTGCGCTCACGCCCAATTCCGCCAGCAGCATGCTCAGCGCCTTGAGCTTACGATAGGCGGCGATGAGAAACGGCGTAGACAGAAGCAGTACCGATAGCCACAGCACCGTGGTCCGGATGCCCTCCTCCACGCGCCAGGGAACCGTCTCCCACATGCGGGGACGGTCGGCAAAATAGCCGGCAGCGAGGAACAGCGCCGCGACGAGCGCCAGATTCACGAGCACCTGCAGCAGGATCTTGCGCACCATCCTCGCCAGCGTTGCGCGGTCACCCCGCGGTTTTATGCTTTGCAACCACTCGGCGTACAGGCCGGCAGTACGGGACACGCTCTCGGGCGTAACCTTGACCAGGCGCTTCAGGATCGGGTCGGACATCCTGATCAGATAGGGCGTGAACAACGTGGTCAGCGCCGATACGGCCACGGCGATCGGGTAGAGGAAATCGCTGATCACGTTGAGCGCTAGTCCCAGCGTGGCGATGATGAACGAGAACTCGCCGATCTGTGCCAGCCCCATGCCGACACGCAGGGAGGTCCGGCCATCGTTGCCTGCGACGAAAGCACCGATGCTGCAGGTCACCACCTTGCCGACCACCACGGCCACCGTGATTACGGCAACCGCAAGCGCATGGTCCACCAGCACGCGCGGGTCGAACATCAGGCCGATTGCAACAAAGAACACGGCACTGAACATGTCCCGCACCGGCTCGATCAGGCGCTCGATCGTATGCAGCTGCTTCGACTCGGCCATGATCGCCCCGATCAGGAATGCGCCCAGCGCGACGCTGTAGTCGAGTTTCATCACCACCAGGCAAAAGCCGAAGCAAAGGCCCAACACCGTGATCAGGAGCATCTCGTTGCTGCCGAATTTCGCCACATAAGCGAGCAGGCGCGGCACCACCAGGATGCCGATCACCAAAGCTACGATCATGAACAGCGACAGGCGCCCGACCGTGGAAGCGACTTCCTCGGCGTTGACGGAACCGGAAATGGCGATACCGGACAACAGCGCGATCATGCCGATGGCGAGAATGTCCTCGACGATCAGGATGCCGAAGATGAGCTGGGCGAAGCGCTCGCGCTTCATCTTCAGTTCGTCGAGTGCCTTGACGATGATGGTGGTCGAAGATATCGCAAGCATCGCACCGAGAAACACCGAGTCCATCGTGCTCCAGTCGAAGAACTGGCCGATCTCGTAGCCGATCCAGATCATCAGGACGATCTCGGAAAATGCCGCCACGAATGCCGTGGGACCGACGCGGCTCAGCTTGCGCAGGCTGAACTCGAGTCCAAGGGAGAAGAGCAGGAAGACCACGCCGAGTTCCGCCAGCGTCTGAATGGTTTCACGGTCCTCGATCAACTGGAACGGCGGCGTGTACGGGCCGATGATGATGCCCGCGACGATGTAGCCGAGCACCACCGGTTGCCGGAAGCGGTGGAACAGGATGGTGACGATCCCCGCGACCATCATGGTCACCGCGAGGTCCTGGATGAAGCCTATGCCGTGCATGGATCGAGTATTAGCAGGCCCGGGTTGCGGGCGGGGTTACGAGATGTAAGCCCGAAAGTCGAGAGAAAAGAGGAAAGGTAAAAGACAAGGGAACACTTGAAGCGTCGCAGGAAAGGTAGAAACCAAGTTCAAAAGCCATTACCGACAACCGTCTTTCCTTTTCTCTTTTCTCTTTTCTCTTTTCTCTTTTCTCTTTCCTCTCGTCTCTCTTCTCTGCCGTTCGCTAGGACGGATATTTTCTTTGAAGCTCCGCCACCTGCTCCGGCGACAGGATCCGCAGCCGGTTTCCCCGCAACAGCAGGTACAGCTTCGCCGTCTCTTCCAGCTCTTCGGTCGCATAGACCGCGCTCTCGAGGTCCTTGCCGGCAACTACGGGGCCGTGATTCGCCAGCAGGATCGCGTGATGCTTGCCGGCGACTTCCTTGACGGCATTGGCAAGCGTCATGTCGCCGGGCGCGTAGTAAGGGAGCAGGACGAGATTGCCGATTTTCATCACGTAATAAGGCGTGATCGGCGGAATCGGCTGTTTCGGGTCGGTGTCCGCCAGGCAGGACACAGCGACCGAATGGGTGGAATGCAGGTGCACGATCGCGCCGGCCGTCGGGCGCTTTTCATAGACGGACAGGTGCAGGAAGGATTCCTTGGTCGGCTTGTCGCCCGAAAGCAGGTTGCCCTGCGCATCCACCTTTGACAGTGTTGCCGGATCGAGTCGGCCCAGGCAGGAATTGGTCGGCGTCATCAGCCAGCCATTATCTGTGCGCACACTCAGGTTTCCCGAACTGCCGACCGTGAGCCCCCGGTCGAACATCGACTTGCCGAGCAGGCACATCTGATCGCGTAATTTCGTGTCGCTCACGGCTGAACCCTGAAGGCCTTCGTGAAGAAATCCGCCGTGCCGAAGTTGCCCGACTTGAGCGCCAGCGCCAGCGACGGCTCGCCAATCGACACCGTCCACGGCACGCCCGGATCGATTTCCGGCCCGATGGCGAGGCCTTCGACGCCGAGCGCACTCACGACCGCGCCCGAGGTTTCGCCCCCGGCGACCACCAGGCGGCGCACGCCCTTGGCGACCAGGCCTTTGGCGATCTTGCCCATGGTCTCCTCGACCATGGCGCCCGCGTGTTCACGGCCCAGTTTGTCCTGCACCGCCTTCACCTGCTCCGGTGTCGCGGTGGAGTAGATCAGCAGCGGTTTCCCGGAAAGCCGGGTCCCCGCCCAGTTCAAGGCATCCTGCGCGACATCATGGCCCGAGGCGATGGCAATCGGATCGAGTTCGAAAGCGTCGTGATCCTTCTTCATCAGTGCAACCTGGCCCTGCGTGGCAACGGAGCAGGAACCGGCGATTACGGCCGTCGGGCCGCCGACTTTGGGCAGCTGTGCCGACTGGCCCGTTTTCATGAGGCCCTGGCGCACGAAGTTCGCGGGCAGACCCATTGCCATGCCCGATCCGCCCGTGATGAGCTTCATGTCCGCGCAGGCCTCTCCAAGGGTCATCAGGTGTTCGTCCGTGATGGAATCGAGCACCGCGTGGCGGATGCCCTGCTTGCGCAGGTCGTCGAATGCGGTGCGAGTGGCGGCCGCGCCCTTCACCACCGTGGAATACGGAACCAGCCCGACCTTGTGCTTCGTCTGCCGCTGCAGCACGCGCACCAGCGAAGGATCGGTCATTGGCGTCAGCGGATGATTGCGCATTCCCGACTCGGACAGCAGTTCGTCGCCGACAAACAGATAACCCTTGTAAACCGTGCGCTTGTTGGTCGGGAATGACGGATTGAACACCGTGAAATCCGCGCCGAGCGCCTCCATCAGTGCGTCGGCCACGGGTCCTATATTGCCCTTGTCAGTGGAATCGAAGGTCGAGCAATATTTGAAGTAAATCTGCCTGGCGCCCTGTTTGCGCAGCCATTCAAGCGCACCGAGCGACAGGGACACGGCTTCTGCGGGGGGATTGCTGCGCGACTTGAGCGCAACGATCACGCAATCGGCATCCGGCACCTCGAGGTTCGCGCGGGGAACGCCCAGCAATTGCACGGTACGCATGCCCGCTTTGACCAGCGTATTGGCGAGGTCGGTCGCACCGGTGAAATCATCGGCCACGCAGCCGAGCAGGATGCTCATGCCGTCGCCTTCGGATGGATGGATTTGGACACCAGGAACTCCCCCGTATTAGTTGTGGTTTGGGTTCGGTCATAATGTTACCGAATCCCCGCGCCCAAGACTGCAGACATGACTGAAATCACCGGAATCGACCACATTTACATCGCCGTAACCGATATCGCGCGTTCCGAGGAATTCTACGACAAGGTGATGGGTGTGCTCGGTTTCAGGAAGAACGCCTTCACCCTGAACGGTGACCCCCACGTGCAGTATTTCAATCGCCACTTTGGCTACGTACTGCGGCCCGCCAGGAACCGCTTTCCGCACGATTCGTATTCACCCGGACTGCACCACTTCTGCCTGCGGGTGGACTCGCCAGCCGATGTCGCGACTGCGGCCGCCGAACTGCAGGCGGCCGGCATCGAGGCTTCGGAACCCCAAATCTACCTGGAGTACGCGCCCGATTACCATGCGACGTTCTTCCGGGATCCGGATGGAATTCGCCTGGAAATCACCAACTATCGCGCCGAGCGCCGCAAGCGGCATGATGAGTGGGAGAAGGTCGAGGACTGAGGACTGAGGACTGAGGACTGAGGACTGAGGACTGAGGACTGAGGACTGAGTTCAGGAAATGAGAAACCGGAATCAAGCGCAACACAAGGAGAATAGATGGCGTTTGCAGACAACCTGAAGCAACTTCCAGGTGTGGAGAACATCGAGAAACTGGATCTGCTGGACTCGGGCGGGAATCCCGTGGCCACGCTTGAGAACAAACCGGGCAAGGCCGGATCGCTGGCGGTCTACAACCATCTAATATTGCGTCACGGCAGGATAGACGCTGCCTCGGCGGCGGAAGGCCTGACCCTGTTTGCCGAACATACCGAGGACGCGAAGAAAAATCCCGGCAAGCATCCGAACATTGACCGGCTGTTCCAGGTAATCGAACAAAAGTTGAACTACTCGGCGGCCGTCACGAAAAGGTGACTGGGCGAAAGTTGATTTTCTCTCAGCACCCAGTACCTATGGGCAAAGCCCGGTATCCAGCGAAGTCGGGCAGCACTGCTTTCAGATCTTCGCCTTCCAGTGCGGCGGGATGGTCTTCTCGAAATAAGGCAACGCTTCGATCCGCTTCATCCACGCCCCGACCTTCGGCCCGACCAGGCCGGCGATGTTCAGGTCCGGCTTGCGGATGTCCATCCGCAGGCAGAGCGCGATCATCGGGTAGAGCGTGAAGTCGGCGGCAGACAGTTCGCCGGCCAGGAAGTCCCCGGCGAATGCCGACTCCCACTTGCCCAGTTCCCGGCCGAACTTGCTGTAAGCCGTGGCAATGGCTTCCGGGTCCCAGCTATCGCGCTTGGTGAACAGGACCAGCTCTAGCAAAGGATCCATGGCATCGGTGAAGTAGGTGTCCGCCTCCCGCACCAGGCGGCGGATGAAGGCCCGCTGTTTCGCTTCGCCGGGTAACAGCTTTGGACTCGATGCATATTGTTCGTCCAGGTATTCGACGATTGCCGCCGATTCATAGAGCGAAAAATCGCCATCGACGATCACTGGTACCCGGTGCCGCGGGTTGAGCTTGAGGAATTCCGGCTTCTTATGGTCGCCCCCGGAGAACGAAATCGGCCTGGCCTCATAGGGCAACGACTTGTACTCCAGCGCCAGCCAGACGCGCCAGGCGTAAGGCGAGCCGGAACCGTAGTAGAAAGAGATAGCCACGCTTTTCCTCCCTTTGCATCGGGTCGGCAACGGCGGCAATGCGGTGCCGACCGCCGCAGTACAATCAATCGACCTTCTAATGAGGCGTGAAGTGTAATGGATGAGGCGGTAGTTCGTGCGGTCGCCAAGTGGCCCAACGTGCCAGCGCGCCGCGGACTCGTTAGCGGTACGCCCGTTCGCGGGCAGCGGCGCCTGACCGACGGCTCCCGAGGTGATCGATAGAGCCATGGACGACAACGTTATCCGAGCAATGGCCAAGTGGCCCAATGTGCCGGCGGTCTATGGGTGGCTCAATCTGGATCGCCGTGGCAACTGGCTGATCAAGGGCGATCGCATTGCCAACCGTGGTGTTACCGATTTCATCGGGCGCAACTACGCCGCAGATGAAAACGGCCGCTGGTACTTCCAGAACGGCCCGCAGCGCGTATTCGTAACCCTGGAATACACGCCCTTCATCGTGACCACGAAGGATGATCCGGGCAGCCTTGCGACCCACACGGCGCATCCGGTAGATCGAGTTTCAGGTGCATGGGTGGACGAATCGGGCTCCCTGATACTGCGCTGGGCTGGGGGAATCGGCGTGGTCAACGACCGGGACCTGGCTGCAGTGTCGACGCTGTTTGGCGATGTGCACGGCAAATCGCTCAGTGATACGGCATTGGGCAAAGCATTCGATCCGCAGACCCGGCGACACGCTACAGGGGTGTATTTCGACTACGCCGGCAATCGCGTACCTATCGGCCGCATCCAGGCCGGCGAAGTGGCGCAGAAGTTCGGATTCGACCCCGCGCCAAGGCCCGCGGAGGGCGAGCCGGATTGCTGAAA
>Ga0190274_10002728_pt1 | contig 10440 bp, 10 predicted proteins | sample Popmic531T_FD_133002 | JGI IMG/M metagenome (GOLD analysis project Ga0190274, IMG submission 133002) | Populus adjacent soil microbial communities from riparian zone of Yellowstone River, Montana, USA - 531 T | ecosystem: Environmental > Terrestrial > Soil > Riparian zone | place: USA: Montana...
AAGATCCCGGTCGTCAGTGTCCTCGGCAACCACGACTACGAGTCGGGCCATGCGGCCGAGGTGGCCGAGATCCTCCGCGATGCCGGCATCATCGTGCTCGACGGCGACACCTGCGAGGTGCACGGGATCGGGATCGCCGGCGTAAAGGGCTTTTGCGGAGGCTTCGGCAAGCACACCCTCGGATCGTGGGGGGAACCGGTCATCAAGGCCTTCGTGCAGGAAGGCATGACGGAAGTCCTCAAGCTGGAAACGGCCCTGGCTCGCCTGCGGACCGAGACGAGGATTGCACTCCTTCACTATTCCCCCGTTCAAGACACGGTCATTGGCGAGCCAGAACCAATTTTTCCGTTTCTCGGGTCGAGCCGGCTCGAAGAGCCCATCAATCGGCTGAACGCGACGATGGTCTTTCACGGCCACGCACATCGGGGCCAGCCCGACGGCCGTACGTCGAGCGGCATTCCGGTCTACAACGTCTCGTATCCGTTGCTGCTACGCACGACGCCGGAACGCGCCTTTCGGGTGATCGAGGTGCCGGGCGCGGTCGGCCCCAACCTTTGACCGTTCGACCCCGTCCAATCGGGGGACATGCAATCTCTTCTCTCAGACCTCCGCTACGCGGCGCGTGAGCTCCGGCATCGTCCCGGGTTCGCCCTGACGGCCATCATCTCCCTGGCCCTCGGCATCGGCGCGACGAGCGCGGTCTTCAGCGTCATCTACGGCATTCTGCTGAATCCCTTTCCCTACAAGGATTCACACCGGATGATGCAGATCACGATGGTGGACACGGCCGGCCGGAACCGCGGCGCCGGGATGAGCGGCGCGCAGCTCGATGAGCTTCGAAAGCTCCGCACGGTCGAGAGTGTCGCAGGGGAGTCCGGCTGGAACCTCACGACCACCGATGGGGACATCCCGGAAGACGTCGCCGGCTCGTACGTCACGCCGAATTCGCCGAATCACTGGGGCACGCCGGCGCTCCTCGGACGCTGGCTCATCCCGGCGGACGCTCCGGCCGGCCGCGAGCCGGAGCGCGTCGTGGTGATTGGGTACGCGTTCTGGCAGCGCTACTACACGGGGGATCCGAACGTCGTGGGCCGCACGATTCAGCTCGTGCGCAAGAACTACCAGATCGTCGGCGTCATGCCTCCGCGGTTCCGGTGGCGCGAAGCGGATCTGTATCTGCCGCTTCACGTGAAGTTCGAGCCCAACAATTACTACGGCGTCAATCTCAGGATCCGCGAGGGCGTGACCAAAGAGGAAGCGAACGCCGAGCTTCAGCCGGTTCTCGAACAATTCGCGAAAGCGACCCCCGAGCGCTACCCGGACAAGTTCAAGGTTCAACTGCGCAGCGTCATTGAGTTGTACGCCTATCCGATGGCGCCCAAGCTGATGCTGCTGCTTGGCGCCGTGGTCTCGCTGCTGCTCATCGGCTGCGCGAACGTCTCGATTCTCCTGCTCGTGCGGGGCGCGCATCGTCAGCAGGAGCTCGCCGTACGGGCTGCCCTCGGCGCCGCCCGCGGCCGAATCGTACGTCAACTGTTCACCGAGGCGCTCTGCCTGGCGCTTGTCGGCGCCGTCCTCGGCATCGCGATTGCCTGGAAGGGACTCGACTTCATCAAGGCGTGGGTGCCGACCAACTCGTTCGCGACCGAGTCGGTCATCGAGATGAACATCCCCGTCCTGATCTTCAGCACGGCTTTGGCCGTGCTCACGTCGGTCATCTTCGGTGTCTGGCCGGCCCTGCAGCTGTCGCGCCCGGATCTCGGCCGCGTGGCGCAGGTGAGCACGCGACGTGTGCTCGGCAACGCGCAGGGGCGGCGGACGCACCGTGTGATGATCGCCGTCCAGGTGGCACTGACGGTGCTGATGCTGACCGCGGCGGGCGCGGCCGCGAAGGGCTTCATGCGGCTGGCCAACGCGGATCTTGGCTACGACCCCACGAACACGATGTCGCTGCCGATTCCGGTTCATGACGGCACCTACATGGCCTGGAAGGAACGGAGTGAGTATTTCGATCGCCTGCGAACCGCGGTCGCCGCGATGCCGCAGGTGGCGATGGCGGCGATCTCGACGAACGCGACGCCGCCCTCGAACGGCGGTGACACGACGGTCGAGATTTATGGCGTCAGCGCGACGGAGAAACCGATCGTCCGTGCGAACTTCGTCAGCCCGGAATATTTTCCGGTCCTCCGGATTCCGCTGTCGCAGGGCCGTCTCTGGAGCGAGGACGAAACGAGACGGGGGGCGGCGATGGCCGTGATCAATCAGGCCATGGCCCGCCAGTACTGGCCCAACGGCAACGCCGTGGGGCAGCAGTTCAAGTTCGCGACGTTGAGAGACGTGCCGCCCTACTCGCCGGCGGCGCCTGGATCCGACGCATGGGTCGAGATCATCGGCGTGGTCGCCGATGCGCGGAACGACGGCCTGCGTAACGTGGTGAAGCCGGCTGTGTACGTGCCGTACACGCTGAAGATGCAGATGTTCACGCAGATCCTCGTGCGGACGAAAACAGCGCCGCTCTCGACGCTGCGTGATATTCAGGCACAGCTCACCCGCGTCGATCGCGAACAGCAGGTCATGCGCGTGCGCGATCTCGAGCGCTGGATTACGGACCTGCCCGAGTACGCCCAGCAGAAGCTGATCGCCAACCTCTTTACCGTCTTCGGCGTGCTCGCGCTCGCGTTATCGGCCGTCGGTCTCTACAGCGTCGTGTCCTACGGCGTCGCCACGCGCACAAACGAGTTCGGCATTCGGATGGCGCTCGGTGCGAAGGCGCTGGACGTCGTCCGGATGGTGCTGTCGGGCACGACCTGGAACGTCGTCATCGGCGTCGTTGCAGGCATCCTGCTCTGTGTCGGGTTCGACACGTTCGCCGCGCAATGGGTCACAGAAAGCTCACGCGATCCGTTGATCCTTGCGGGCGTGACCGCCGTGCTGCTCATGGTCGCCGCTCTCGCATGCGTCGCGCCGGCCCGGCGGGCAGCCTCCATCGATCCAATGGAAGCCGTAAGGCACGACTGACGCACAGCAAACAAGGTCAGAGGTCAGAGGTCAGAGGTTTCTCCAACTCCATTTCCCCTCGCAGGCTCTCCTCATCGCGAAATAGCGTCGCGAGTGCCTGTACCTTCCCGTCACGCACGAAACGGACGGCGACATCCTGATTGGCGGCATCGCCGTCGATTTCGACGCGGTCGGTCGGGGTCGCGTGACCCACGTAGTTGATCGACACGTCGTAGTGCGCGCTCCAGAAGAACGGAACTGCGTCGAAGCGCTCCCGCGCGCCAAGGATGTTGCGGGCGGCTGTCTGCCCCTGACGTTGCGCGACCACCCAGTGCTCGACACGAATGAGGTCGCCGGTGCGAGGATCTGGCCACCTGGCGATGTCGCCGGCCGCGAATACTCCCGATGCGGTCGTCTCGAGGTACTCGCTGACCACGACGCCCTTGTCAACCTTCAAGCCCGCCTGCTCGGCCAGTGCAAGTCGTGGATTGACGCCAACACCAATCACCACCAGATCCGCCGCCACGCGGGTGCCATCGTCGAGGATTACCGCGTCCTCGACGATTTCGCGCGGGCTTCGGCCCAGGTGAAAGACGACACCGCGTTCCTCGTGGAGTCTGCGGATAGACGTTCCGAGATGGTCGCCCAGAACCCTGCCCAGCGGCACGTCCTCACGGCCAACGACGTGAACGTCGATGTTGCGCGTCCTGAGCGAGGCCGCGACCTCGAGTCCGATGAAACTCGCGCCGATCACGACCGCCCGCTTCGCGTGTTCGGTTGCGCGCACGATCGCGCGGCTGTCGGCGAGCGATCGGAGATAGCGGACGTGCGGCCGATCGCCGCCGGGCAGATCCAGCCGCACCGGCTCGGCTCCGGTGGCGAGGAGAACTGCGTCGTAGCCGAGCGTGCCGCCTTTTACCAGCGTCAGCGTCTTCGATCCGGGATCGAGCCGCTCGACGCGGTCTCGCTGGACGCTCACGCCGTGCTCCTCGTAGAAGCCGGCGGCCCGGAGAGGAATCCAGTCTTCCTGTGCCTGCCCCGCGAGGTAGTCCTTGGACAGGTTCGGCCGATCGTACGGAGCGTCGGCATCGTCATCGACCAGTGTCAACTGCCGGTCGTACCCGCAGCGCCGCAGCATCTCGATCGCCGCGCTTCCGGCGGCGCCGGCTCCAATGACGACGACCCGCTGTGGCCATCGCGCGCGATCGGTCGTCGCCGGGTACGTCGCCTCGAGCGGCTCGCGATTGGCCTTGCCGGTGACGATGACCCGATCGCCGCGTCGTGCGACCTGCCAGCACGCAAGCGGATCGAGCGCCGGCGCACGCAACGCCTCGCCAGTCCGAAGATTGAAACACGCGTGGTGCCAGGGGCACCGAACCGTCTCGCCGTCGATCACGCCCTTGGCCAGCGGACCGCTGTAGTGGGTGCACTTCGCGCTCACGGCGACAAAGTCGCTCTCGAGCCGGACCAGTAGCACTGGCTCGCCGTTCGCATGGCCGAGCAGGCGTTCTCCGGGGCCGAGGCGCGACGCGTCAACGCCTGCGGCCAGATCGGGGCCGGTCAACGTCGCCAGCTCAGCCATGGCGTTCTCCTATTTCTGCGCGCCCCACGGCTCGTCGGCGGTGGGGCCGTACATCGACGGCACCGGCACGTCGAGCAGTCTCAAATACACCGTCAACTGGGCGCGGTGGTGGACGAGGTGATTGATCGTTTGCCGCACGACCTCGCGGCGCGGCAAGGTCAGGAGCACGTTGCCGCTGTGCTTCAGTGACCACGACACCGCGAAGTCGTCGTCGGTCGCGGCCGCCAGCGTCGCGCGCGCCTCGACCACCAGCTTGTCGAACATGGCCAGCAAGGCCTCGGTGGTCTGCTTGGTGTAGCCCGGCGACTTCGCGAGGTCAAGCTCGGTCGCGGTCACCATGTTCGTAATCCAGCCGGGCATGGTCGCCACGAGCTGGGCGAGGCTCGAGAGAGCGAACGACTTGGGGTGCGGCTTCCAGTCGCCCTTGTCGGCGGGGACGCGCGCAATCGCTTTTCGCGTCGACGCCATCTCCTGGTCGAACTCTGACAGCAAGGATTGTCCGAAGGTCATTTGCCGATCCTAGCGCGTCGGTCCCTGTGCCGCCTCGGCATTTACAGGAGGTGCAGGGCTCGCCTAGTATTAGGGCTCTTGCAGGTTTTGGAAGACCCGCCCGACACCTCACGATGACAGTCCGTCTTTTTGGCGCCGGCGTCGTGGCCGGCCTGATGTTGGTCGGGATGAGCACCACTGCGTGCGGTGGCGGTGCCGCGTCCCCTATTACGGGTCGCGACCTTTACCGCTCGTGTGAGAGCTGCCACGGCATCTCCGGCGAGGGCGACACCAAGGTCGAGGCCCCGCAGATCGCGGGTCTGCCTGCGTGGTACGTGTCGTCTCAGTTGGAGCGGTTCCAGCAAGGGCTGCGTGGCAAACATCCGGATGACGTCGAGGGTTTGCGCATGCGTGCGATGGCCTCGCAGATGATGTCGAAGGCCGAGATCGAGGCCGTCGCGTCGTACATCGCGGGCCTGACGCCGCGGCCGAAGGCCGCACCGGCGCTGAAGGGCGACCCGGCGGCCGGGGCCTCGTTCTATGCGGTCTGCGGGGCATGCCACGGCCCCAAGGGCGAGGGCATCCAGCAGATGAACGCGCCGCCGCTCGCAGGGTTCGAGGACTGGTACGTCGCGCGGCAGTTGCGGAAATTTCAGACGGGCGTGCGGGGCCGGATCACCGAGGATCCCGTGGGCCTGCAGATGTCCGGCATGGCGATGACGGTTCCGCCTGAATCCGTCGACAACGTCGCCGCCTACGTCCACGGGCTGTCGAAGTAGGTAGCGACGATGGCATCGACGGAAAACGACCCGCTGAAGATCGGCCGGAAGGTCTTCCTGTGGACGGTCTTGGGCGCAGCCGTGTTTGTGGCGTCCGCCTGGCTTCTGGTGTCCCGAGGATCGTTGATGGCTTCGTGGTATCTCGCCCAGGGTTCGACCTACGCTGCCGACATCGACAATCTCGTTCTGCTCATCGGCATCATCGTCGGCGTCTGGCTCCTCGCGGCTGAGCTGGTGCTGTTCTGGCTCATCTTCCGGTTCCGCGCGCGCAAGGGCGTGGCCGGGCAGTACATCGCTGGCGAGGACAAGCGCGAGAAGCGCTGGGTCTCCTACCCGCACTACGCCGTGCTCGCCTTCGACGTGGTGATCCTGGTGTTTGCGCTCCGGGTCTGGAACGACATCAAGGTGACCGCGCCCGCGACCGAGGAGACGGTGCGAATCGTCGCCCAGCAGTGGGCCTGGACGTTCATACACGAGGGGCCCGACGGCAAGCTCGATACGCCCGACGACATTCGCACCGTCGAGGATCTGTACGTCCAGGTGAACAAGGTGTACCGCTTCGAACTGCACTCCCGGGACGTCCTGCACAGCTTCTCCGTGCCGGTGTTCCGCCTGAAGCAGGATGCCATTCCCGGCCGGATGATCTCCGGGTGGTTCACACCGACCGTGACCGGCACATTCGACATACAGTGCGCGGAAATCTGCGGTCTCGGACACGGGTACATGCCGGCCCACCTTCACGTGCAGACGCCGGCGGAACGGACGGCCTGGCTGCGCGATCGTGAGGCCGATCGGTTCGCGGGCCGGGCGATTCCGCCGACACCGGTCGCCCTCGTGCCGGCCAGACCGGAGGCCGTGGTCGCCGCGGATCACCCGGCCGGCCACGCGCTGGCACCGGCCGGAGTCGAGGGGCGATGAGCGTCCAGCACGTCGACACGTCACACGCCCACGGCAGTCACGGCCATCACGCCGGACACCACGATCCGGGTTTCGTCCAGAAGTATCTCTGGTCCACCGATCACAAGATGATCGGCATGCAGTACATGTTCACCGGCATGGTGATGGCGTTGATCGGCGGATTTGCCGTCTACGTCTTCCGCATGCAGCTCGCGTTTCCGGGTGAGGCGGTGCCGCTCTTCGGACGCGTGTCGGCCGCTCAGTACAACTCGCTCGTGACGATGCACGGCAGCATCATGATTTTCTGGGTTGCAATGCCCGTGCTGCTCGCGGGGTTCGGAAATTTCCTGATCCCGCTGATGCTCGGGTGCGACGACATGGTGTTCCCGCGAGTCAACCGGCTCTCGTATCAGATCTTCCTGCTGAGCGCCGTGATTCTCGTGGCGTCGTTCTTCGTGCCGGGCGGCGCGTTCGGCGGCGCGTGGACGGCCTACCCGCCGCTCTCCGCCAACAGCAACTACAGCATGACGCCGTGGGGCTCGACGCTCTGGGTCGTGGCGGTGGCACTCGAGTTCGTCGCGTTCCTGCTTGGCGGCATCAACTTCATCACGACCGCGATGAACTCGCGCGCGCCGGGCATGCGCATGTTCGACGTGCCGATCGTCGTCTGGATGATTGCGCTGGCGAGCATCCTGTTCATGGCGTCCGTCGGACCGCTCATTGCCGGCGCGGTGATGTTGCTGTTCGATCAGAACCTCGGCACGGGCTTCTTCGACCCGTCCCGCGGCGGCGATCCCGTGCTCTGGCAGCACCTCTTCTGGTTCTTCGGCCATCCCGAGGTCTACGTCGTGCTGCTTCCGGCGATGGGCATCGTCGCGGACGTCATGGCGGTCTTCGCGCGAAAGAAGCTGTTCGCCTATCGGACCATCATCTACACCGCGGTGGCGACGGGCGTCATCAGCTTCTTCGTCTGGGCGCACCATCAGTTCATTGCCGGCATCGATCCGCGGATGGCGAGCCTGTTCAGCGTCACGACACTGATCATCTCGGTGCCGATCGCCGAGATGGTCTTCGTCTACATCGCGACGCTGTACGGCGGATCGATCTCGCTGACGACGCCGATGCTCTGGGCGCTCGCGTTCGTGGCGGAGTTCCTGATTGGCGGCGTGACCGGAATCTTCCTGGGCGCGGCCGGCGCCGACATCTATTTCCACGACACGTATTTCGTGACGGCGCACTTCCACTACACGTTCTTCCCCATTGCGTTCATCGCCGCTTTCTCGGGGATCACGTACTGGTTCCCCAAGATGTTCGGCCGGATGATGAACGAGACCCTCGGGAAGGTGCATTTCTGGGGCACGATCTTCTCGTTCAACGTCATCTTCATTCCGCTGTTCCTGACGGGTTCGGCGGGTGATCACCGTCGCATTTACGACTACTCGCAGTTCGCGGACCTCGCGCACCTGCAGCCCCTGCGGACGCTGGCGACCATGGCTCTGCTCGTGATGATCGCGTTCCAGTTCGTGTTCCTCTGGAACTTCATCTACAGCCTGTTCCGGGGGCCGGTTGCGGAGGCGAACCCGTGGAAGGCGAACACGCTCGAGTGGCTGGCGCCGTCGCCGCCGCCTCATGGAAATTTTGCGGAGTTCCCGACGGTCTATCGCGGCCCGTACGAGTACAGCGTGCCGGGCCGGGCCACGGACTACTGGCCGCAGCATTTGGCGGACGACGCAGAGGGCCCGAAGAGTTCGACGAGTTCGAGGAGTTCGTAGTGCTCGAAGGGTGGGTTCGGGGTTCGAAGCGGTGATGCAGGAGTTTGTGTCGGGCCCAAGCCACACGAGGCAAGCCCCAGACCGGTATTGAGGGATCGCGAGTGTCTTCTACACCGATTGCGACAACACGCCAAGCGATGGGAGTCCCGACCGGGCGGCTTGCCGTCTGGTGGGTGCTCGCCTCGGAAATCGTGATCTTTGGCGGGTTGCTCGGGGCGTACATCATGCACCGCATTGGGCATCCCGCCTGGGCCGACCAGGCGATCCACACGAACGTGTGGGCGGGCGGGTTCAATACGCTCGTCCTGCTGTCCTCGAGTCTATCGGCGGTGCTGGCCCACCAGGCGGCCGAGCGCGGTAACGGCCGCCGTGCGGCGAACCTGCTGCTCCTGACCGTCGCCGGCGGCGGCGTGTTCCTCGTCGTGAAAGCGTTCGAGTGGACGCACGAGATCCAGGCGGGCTTCACGATCACGTCGAACCTGTTCTGGTCCTTCTACTACACCGCGGCCGGGCTGCACGCGATGCACGTCATTGCCGGCATGATCGTGATGCTCATCGTCAGCGCTGCGGCGCGCCGCAACGAGCACCTGCACCGCGTCGAGAACATCGGAATCTACTGGCACTTCGTCGACATCGTCTGGATCTTTCTGTTTCCACTGCTGTACATCGCGAAGTAACCGACATGGCTGAACACGCGGCTCACGCGCACGCGGGACATCACGACGATCGCTACGTGAAGATCTGGGCGATGCTCTGCGTCCTTCTCGTCGTCAGCATCATCGGCCCGATGTTCGGCGTTCGCGTGGTGACGCTGGTCACGGCGTTCGGGATCGCGCTCGTCAAGGCGTATCTCGTGGCCAAGCACTTCATGCACCTGAACATCGAGAAGCGCTGGGTCATCTACATCCTGGTCGTGATGCTGGCCTTCATGGCGGTGTTCTTCGGGGGGATTTCGCCCGACGTCATGACAGACGGCGGCGCCCAGTGGCACAAGACGTACGTGGAGCCGCCCGTGCACCCAGAGGCGGGGCACTGAGGTGTCGCAGGCGACCATGACGGCGACCGTGCGACGGGACGTCGTGCCGAGCAGCGTGCTCGGCATGCTGCTGTTGATCGGCGCCGAGGTCATGTTCTTTGCCGGGCTCATCAGCGCGTTCACGATCGCGCAGGCGGGCGCTGAAGCCGGCCGCTGGACGACGCCCACCGCGCCGCTTCTGCCGGTCGCGAGCACGCTGTCGAACACCGCGGCGCTGCTCGTGAGCGGTGTGTGCGTGTTTCTGGCGCACCGCCGGATCAAGCAGCAGCGGGGCGGCGCCGAACGCCTGATGATGGCGGCCTGCGTGCTGGGCGCGATCTTCGTCGTGCTTCAAGGGCGCGAATGGGTGGCGTTGCTGAGCCAGGGCCTGACGATGCAGTCAGGCGGCCTTGGCGCGTTTTTCTATCTCATCGTGGGCGCGCACGCCCTCCACGCGGTCGTGGCGATTGTCGCGCTCGGCGTGGCCTGGTGGCGATTGCGGATTGGGACGCTCACCGACGGGTTCCTGTTTGGGACCGAGACGTTCTGGTATTTCGTGGTCCTGCTGTGGCCCATCATCTACGCGAGGGTCTACTTCTAATGCTGGCCTGCGCCGTCTGCGGTCTCATGGGCACGGGCGAGAACGGATGGGCGTATCTCGCCATGTCGGTCGTGATGTCGGCCCTGCCGCTGATGATGATTGGCGGCGTCTCGTGGTGGGTGTACCGCCGGGCGAACGGAAAATGACGTCGGGTGTCGTTTCACGCTTTTCGTAACAAGGACCCCCGACGTCTTTTGATATAAAGACTCCCAAATTCAGGAGCGTTCAGATGATGCAGGTGAGTTTCTACGGGCACGTACGGCAGTACAGGAACATCCAGGACGAGATCGACGCCAGCTTCGGCACCG
>Ga0190274_10002729_pt1 | contig 10439 bp, 10 predicted proteins | sample Popmic531T_FD_133002 | JGI IMG/M metagenome (GOLD analysis project Ga0190274, IMG submission 133002) | Populus adjacent soil microbial communities from riparian zone of Yellowstone River, Montana, USA - 531 T | ecosystem: Environmental > Terrestrial > Soil > Riparian zone | place: USA: Montana...
GACCTTGTAAGCAAGTGTTGCGCAGTAGCCGCCGCAACCCTGCCGCCGGACCGCTCCCTACCTCCCGCATGGAACATCCATGAACCGTTATCCGCTCTGGAAATACATCCTCATCGCCGTGGCTCTCGTAGGTGGGCTGCTGTACACATTGCCGAATTTTTTCGGGGAAGTGCCGGCGGTGCAGATATCGCCGATCAAGGCCACCGCGAAAGTGGACACCGCGCTGCTCGCCCGGGTGGAAAAGGTGCTGACGCAGTCAAACGTCTCCCCGCAGGGCGTGTTCCTCGATCCCAATAGCGTCAAGGTTCGCCTGGCTGACGGCGATACGCAGATCAAGGCCAAGGACGTGCTGGAACGGGAACTGGGGGCGGACTATGTCGTAGCGCTGAATCTGCTGTCCAATTCGCCGCGCTGGTTGTCGCAAATTCATGCATTGCCGATGTACCTCGGACTGGACTTGCGGGGCGGCGTGCATTTCCTGCTCCAGGTGGACATGAAGGCGGCACTCCTGAAAGCCGCCGACCGCTATGTCGGGGAGATTCGTTCTGCCTTGCGTGCCAAGGAAATCCGCTACAACGGGCTCACCCGCGACGGCCAGAACGTGGTGGTGAAATTCCGCGATGCGGAGTCCCGCGACAAGGGTGCAACGGAGATCGAAAAGCAAAGCCCGGACCTCCTGCTCAAATCGAGCGAGGCCGCCGGCGAATTCCTCATCACTGCCACGTTGAAACCGGAAGTCCAGAAGACCATCCAGGAATTTGCCCTGCAACAGAACATCACCACGTTGCGCAACCGCGTGAACGAGCTTGGTGTTGCGGAGCCTATCGTCCAGCAGGCCGGCCTGGACCGGGTCGTGGTGCAGCTCCCGGGCGTACAGGACACGTCCAAGGCCAAAGACATCCTCGGCCGCACGGCGACGCTGGAACTGCGCCTCGTCGAGGCCCACCAAAGCGATCCCAGTTCGCGTGACTATGACCCGGCAAAAATCCAGGCGGCCATAAACGGCAATGTCCCGTTCGGCACGGAACTGCTGTATTCGAACAGCGGCACGGAAAAAGAGGCGTTGCTGCTCAGCAAGCAGGTCATCATCACCGGTGACCGCCTGACCAACGCGGCGCCGAACTTCGACCAGCAAAATGGCACGCCGATCGTGAGCATCACGCTTGATGCCCAGGGCGCCCGGATGATGCAGGCCACCACCCGCGAAGCAGTCAAGCGCCGCATGGCAGTGCTGTTGATCGAGAAGAACAAACCGGAAGTCCTGACGGCACCGGTAATACAGTCCGAGTTTGGCGGGAATTTCCAGATATCCGGACGCATGTCGCCGCAGGAAGCGAATGACCTCGCCCTGCTGCTGCGCGCTGGCGCGCTGGCCGCGCCGATGGAAATCGTCGAGGAACGCACCGTGGGGCCGAGCCTGGGAGCGGACAACATCCGGCGCGGGTTCCATTCCGTCCTTGTGGGCTTCCTGTTGATCGGCGTGTTCATGATCCTGTACTACGCCTGGTTTGGCGTCATCTCCGTGCTCGCGCTGGCGGTCAACCTGATGCTCCTGGTCGCTTTGTTGTCGATGCTGCAGGCGACGTTGACGCTGCCTGGTATCGCCGCCATCGCGTTGACGCTGGGGATGGCCATCGACGCCAACGTGCTCATCAATGAACGCATTCGGGAAGAATTGCGCAACGGCACCACACCACAGGCTGCAATCACGGCGGGTTACGAGCGCGCCTGGGCGACGATTCTGGATTCGAACATCACGACGCTTATCGCCGGTGTGGCGCTGTTCATGTTCGGCAGCGGGCCGATACGAGGCTTCGCGGTCGTCCATTGTCTGGGGATCATGACTTCGATGTTCAGCGCGGTGCTGGTTTCCCGCGGCATGGTGAATCTCGTGTTCGGCGCGCGCCGCAGACTGGAGCGCCTGCCGATCGGCAATACCGACTGGCACAAGCGCCAGCAGGCAGCCTGACGCACAACTCACGCCGTAACCCGGCACAAGGAACAGCAGATGGAATTTTTCCGCATCCGCAAAGACATTCCCTTCATGCGCCATGCACTGGTGTTCAACGTCATATCGTTGATCACGTTCCTGCTGGCGGTATTCTTCCTGGCGACCCGCGGCTTGCACCTGGGCGTCGAATTCACCGGCGGCACGGTGATGGAAGTCAACTACGGCCATGCGGCGGATATCTCCAAGATTCGCGGCACCCTGGAGCGCATCAACCTTAGTGACGCCACCGTACAGAGTTTCGGCAGCTCGCAAACGGCGCTGGTGCGCCTGCCCTCGAAGCAGGGCGTGACCGGTGCCCAGCTTTCGGAGTCGGTGATCAAGGCATTACGCCAGGACGATCCGTCGGTGGAATTGCGCCGCGTGGATTTCGTCGGCTCGCAGGTGGGCAAGGAACTGGTGGAGAACGGCGCCTTGGCGTTGCTCCTGGTTTCCGTGGGCATCGTGGCCTACCTGGCCCTGCGCTTCGAATGGAAATTCGGCGTGTCAGCCATTATCGCCAACCTGCATGACGTGATCATCATCCTGGGCTTTTTTGCCTTCTTCCAGTGGGAATTTTCCCTGCCTGTTCTGGCAGCCATTCTGGCCGTGCTGGGTTATTCCGTGAACGAATCCGTGGTGGTGTTCGACCGGATCCGCGAAAACTTCAGGAAGATGCGCAAGACGACGACCCCCGAGGTCATCAACAACGCGATTACCCGGACCATGTCCCGGACCATCATCACGCACGGCAGCACGCAGCTCATGGTCACTTCGATACTGATCTTCGGCGGTGAGACGCTGCATTACTTTGCGCTGGCGCTGACCATCGGGATCCTGTTCGGCATCTATTCCTCAGTGCTGGTGGCGAGCCCGCTGGTCATGTGGCTGGGTGTGACGCGAGAGGATTTCATCAAACCCGAGAAGAAGCAGGAAGAAGCGGTCGTCTGACCGCGGTCCGCTGTCCGTGGAGTTGCTCGGAGGCTTCGTTGACCTGATCCTGCACCTGGATCAGCACCTGCTGGAACTGGCACGCACCTACGGGATATGGATCTACGCGATCCTGTTCCTTATCGTATTCCTCGAAACGGGATTGGTCGTCACGCCATTCCTTCCCGGTGATTCCCTGCTGTTCGTGGCCGGCGCCATTGCTGCGGCCGGCGAGATGAACGTGCACGGCGTGGTCCTGCTGCTGACCGTTGCGGCGATCCTGGGCGATTCGGTGAACTACGCGATAGGCCGGTACCTCGGCCCGCGGGTTTTCCGCTTCGAGGATACGCGCTTCTTCAAGCGTGCCTACATAGACCGCACCCATGCGTTCTTCGAGCGCCATGGCGGGAAGACCATCATCATTGCGCGCTTCATTCCCATCATTCGCACGTACGCGCCGTTCGTGGCCGGCATCGGGGCGATGCCCTATGGGCGCTTCGCGGTCTTCAATGTGACGGGGGCGATTCTGTGGGTGGTCCTGCTGACCTACGCGGGTTACTTCTTCGGCAACCTGCCGTTCGTGAAGAACAATCTCACGCTGGTGATACTGGGCATCATCATCTTGTCGATCCTGCCAGGGATCATCGAATTCCTGCGCGCGCGCAGACGCGCCTAGATCTTCTTCGCCAGTTGCGCCGCCACACCGGTATAGGTGCCGGGCGTGAGGTTCAGCAGGCGTTCCTTCTCCGCTGCCGGAATTGAAAGTCCGCGAATGAAGTGGTGGAGCGAGTCGCGGTTGATTCCGCCCTTGCCGCGGGTGAGCGCCTTCAGTTGTTCGTAGGCATCCTCGACTCCGTAGCGTTTCATCACTGTCTGAATCGGTTCGGCCAGAACTTCCCAATTGGCGTCTAGGTCGGCAGCCAGGCGCTTCCCATCGGGCTCGAGTTTACCGAGGCCCCGCAGGCAGGCGTCGTAGGCAAGCAGGCTATAGCCGAGGGCGACACCCATGTTGCGCAGGGCCGTGGAGTCGGTGAGATCGCGCTGCCAGCGGGATACCGGCAACTTGGACGATAGATGCGACAGGAGGGCGTTTGCGATTCCCAGGTTGCCTTCGGAATTCTCGAAATCGATCGGATTCACCTTGTGCGGCATGGTGGAGGATCCGACTTCGCCTTCCTTCACCCGCTGCTTGAAGTAGCCGATGGAGATGTATCCCCAGATGTCGCGATCGAGATCGAGCAGCACGGTGTTCAGCCCGGCATAGGCGTCGAGCAGTTCGGCGATGCAGTCGTGCGGCTCAATCTGGGTCGTGTAAGGATTGAACTCGAAGCCCAGGCGCTCGACGAAATGGCGGCAGAGCGTTTCCCAGTCGAAGTCAGGATAGGCGGACAAATGGGCATTGTAGTTGCCGACCGCTCCGTTGATTTTGGCCGTGATCGAAACGTTTTCGATGCGAGTCCGTTGCCGGCGCAGCCGGTGCACGACGTTTGCCATTTCCTTGCCAAGCGTGCTCGGCGTGGCCGGTTGTCCGTGGGTGCGGGAAAGCATGGGCATTTCGGCGGTCGCGTGTGCGACGTCAGCCAGTCTTCCGATCACCGAATCGATTGCGGGTAGCAGGACCTGCGCACGCGAATCCTTCAACATCAATGCATGGCATAGATTGTTGATGTCCTCGGACGTGCAGGCGAAATGGATGAACCGGGTTACGCCTGCAATCTCGGGATTGGCGGAGAGCTTTTCACGTAGCCAGTATTCGATTGCCTTGACGTCGTGATTGGTGCGCGCCTCGATGGTCTTGACGGCTTCCCCGTCGGCGATCGAGAAATCCTGTACGACGCGATCCAGTTCCTTGATCGTGGCAGGTGACAGGGCGTTGATTTCAGCGAGCCCGGCGCCGGCGAGGGCCTTGAGCCATTCGATTTCAACCCGGACGCGGTAACGAATCAGGCCGAATTCGCTGAACTGGTCGGAGAGCTTCGCAACTTTCTCGCGATAGCGGCCGTCAAGCGGGGAAAGGGCGGTAAGGGCGGCGGAAGCCATTGTCCAAGTGTCTAATCAGTATGAATAATTTTATCACGCCGCACTTGTGGTCTGCGGACAATTTCCTCGATGGGGCACGTCCAGCGTGGGAGATGAAAGCTTCCTATTTGGTCCTGCGCCCTTTTGCGCCACCGCCCGATGCTGTTCAGCGCTGCGCCGGAGCCTTCCCTGTAGTCGTCTGCCCTTCGACCGCGCGTTCGATGATGCCGCCACCAAGGCAGACCCTGGATTCGTAGACGACCACTGACTGACCAGGCGTCACCGCCCATTGCGGCTCGGCGAACCTGACTTCGAATCCGCTGCTATCCACCCACTCGATGCCGCAGGGGGAGTCCTTCTGCCGGTACCGGGTCTTGGCGCCGTAAACCCAGTAACAGTGCGGATCGGAACCACTGATCCAGTTCATGTCTGCCGCCACCAGCGCGTCGGCTTGAAGGGCGGGATGGTCATGGCCCTGCACGACGACCAGGCGATTGGCCTTGATGTCCTTTGCCGCCACATACCAGGGCTCACCGTCGCCATCGCGACTGCCGCCGATGCCGAGCCCCTGCCGCTGGCCGATGGTGTAGTACATCAGGCCGATGTGCTTGCCGATGATTTTCCCGTCCGGGAGGACCATCTCGCCAGGTTGCCTCGGCAGGTAGCGATTGAGGAAGTCCCGAAACGGGCGTTCCCCGATGAAGCAGATGCCCGTCGAATCCTTTTTATCGTGGTTCGGCAGACCCAGTTTCTTCGCGAGCTCGCGTACGTCGCGCTTATAGAGGGCCCCGAGCGGGAACAGCGTTTTCGATAGTTGCGCCTGGTTGAGCCGATAGAGGAAGTAGCTCTGGTCCTTGGTCCCGTCCTCCGCCTTGATGAGCCGGAACAAGCCATCCCGTTCATCGACCTGCGCATAATGTCCGGTGGCAATACGCTCGGCGCCAAGCTGGATCGCGTGATCGAGGAATGCCTTGAACTTGATTTCCGCGTTGCACAGCACGTCGGGATTGGGTGTGCGCCCGGCCTGATATTCCGAAAGGAAATTGCTGAATACGCGATCCTTGTATTCAGCGGAAAAATTCACGGCTTCGATGTCGATGCCGACCAGGTCCGCGACCGAAACGGCGTCGATCAGGTCCTGGCGGGATGTACAGAATTCATCGTCGTCATCGTCTTCCCAGTTCTTCATGAACAGGCCAACGACCTCGTAGCCCTGCTCCTTGAGCAACCAGGCAGCGACCGAGGAATCCACCCCGCCGGACATGCCGACAACTATCCGTCCCTTGCTCATGCAGGCAATCCGCTCATTCGTAGTGAACCAGCAGGTCCAGAGATGCATGGATGCCGCGCAGGTGATCCTCCACGCAGCGCAGGACGAGCGGGCTGCGGTGGCGATCGCGGCTCGCGCGGATTTCCTCCGGGCTCATCCAGACTTCGCGCACGATGCCTTCATCCAGGCTGCGGCCGGCATGGTGCGTGCCGAGCGTGCCGCCGAAGGCAAATCGCAGGTAAGTGATCTCGCGTGCAGGGTGCCGCCAGTCGTAAATGCCGAGCAGGCTCTGCGGCAGGAAATCGTATGCGGTTTCCTCGAGCGTCTCCCGTACCACTGCGGCAACAAGCGATTCGCCCCGTTCAAGGTGTCCCGCCGGCTGGTTGTACATCAGGCCGTCGTCGGTTTCTTCCTCGACCAGGAGATATTTCCCGTTACGCTCGACGACGGCGGCAACGGTGACATTGGGTTTCCAAACCATTGCGTGGTCGCTCATACCAGTTTCGGGAACAACTCGATCAGGCCGCGATACATGTATTCGATGGCGATCGCGGCAATGATCAGGCCCATGACCCGGGTGATGATGTTCATGCCGGTTTTGCCGAGGCTGTCTGAAATTCTCGTTGCGGCTGCGAAAGTGCCCCACACGGCCAAAGCGATGACCGCCGCCGGGATCAGCAGGGTCAGGTGCTGCACGAATGTGGGGGCCTTATGGGTGGCGATGATCATGGTGCTGATCGCGCCCGGGCCGGCAAGCAGCGGGATGCCCAGCGGGACCACGGCGACGGCGTCTTTTTCTGCCGCTTCTTCCGCTTCGTCCGGCGTTTGCCGGATGCGGCTGTCCTGGGCCTGCAGCATGGAAATCGCCAGCAGGAGCAAAAGTATGCCGCCGCCGATCAGGAACGAGGGGATGCTGATGCCAAAGAATTTCAGGATTTCGGTGCCGATGAGCGCCGATATGCCGAGCACGCAGAAAACCGTAATCGCAACGACTTGGGCCGTGCGCTTTCGGGAAGCCTGGGAATTACCCGCCGTGGCGCTGAGAAACATCGGGATGCCCGCTACCGGATCGACGATGGCGAGCAAGGCGATGGTCAGCTTGAACAGGTTGGCAATGTCGTCCATGGATGCCGGATGGGGCCGGGGTCGGATGCAAAAAGAAAAAAGGCAGGGCCTCAGCACTGCCTTTTTCGTGGAATTTCGGAACAGCGTTACTTACTTGGCCGGTTCCCTGGTCTCTTCCTGGTTTTCCTTCTTTTCTTCCGCGGCAGGCTTGGCTGGTGCGACCTTCGCGCCTGAGCGCTCGTACTGCGACGCGCCGTGGTTCGGCGCTACGCCGGCGAAAGTGGGGAGGGAAAACGCCGCGAACAGGGAGCACAGTGCAATGGCGATCAGTGGTTTCATGGTAAATCCGCTTGATGTCTTGTTGCCGGGACTCGCCAATCGGAAATTACAGGCAGACGGGCAAAGCTGCGGGGAGGATAAAGGATTTTTCGCCCGAGCGTCAAACCTCGGAGATGCCGTACAAGGGGCAATTCCGCACTCCCAGGGGCGCTCCAAATGGCCCCCGTGGGAGGCTTGTGCAATCTTTGCCGGAAAGAGATCAGGGCGGAGCAAACAGCCTCCGCCCCGATACTGCGTGCAGCTGTTGCTTACTGCTTTGCGGGAGCCGCAGCTTCCGGCTTCTTCGCTTCTTCCTTCTTGTTGTGCTTCTTGCTCGACTTCGCGGGCTTGTCGGCGGGCTTGGCTTCGTCAGCGGCCACGGCGGAGAACGTCACTGCTGCAAACATGGCGGCGATAAGGGCGGCGGTCAGTTTTTTCATGAATTTCCTCATTTATCAGGGGTTCAGAGATGACACGATCTGAGTGTCAGGTCCGATAACGCCGCCCCTTTGCACCGGTTGACACATCCTGTTACAAACGGCCTTTGATTGAGTGGCTCAGTTCCTCCCCCGCCAGGACCCGGAAGTCGCCGGGTGCCAGGGTTCCAAGGGACCAGTCCCCAACCCGGGAACGAACCAGGCGTAGCGTCGGAAAACCTATGGCGGCCGTCATGCGACGTACCTGGCGATTCTTGCCCTCCCGCAGTTCGATCTCGATCCAGCTCGTCGGGATACTCTTGCGCAAGCGGATGGGTGGATCCCGTGGCCACAGGTTCGCCGGTTCTTGTATGGTGCGGGCTACGCAGGGCAGGGTAGGCACACCGCCGATCGTCACCCCGGCACTCAGTCGCCTCAGCGCACTGGTATCTGGCTCTCCTTCGACCTGTGCCCAATAGACCTTGCGCAGCTTCTTGTCGGGATGGCTGATGGCATGCTGGAGTTCGCCATCGTCGGTCAGCACCAGGAGGCCTTCGCTATCCGTGTCCAGCCGGCCCGCGGGGTAGACATCGGGGATGGGAATGAAATCCTTCAAAGTCGGTTTGCCGCCGTCAGGGCTGAACTGGCAAAGCACGCCGTAAGGCTTGTTGAACAGGACGACTTTCAATGGCGGCAACGTTATCGTCGGATAGGCGGGGGAGTGCGGGAGAATAGGCCTTGTTGCAAGAGCGGGATGCTCGCCGTTAACTTACCAGTTTAACCACCGCGCCGGCTTGGCATTACGGCGGGTCATCCATCGAGGTGCGGGATGCGTAGAAGTAACAAGATGCACTGGCTGAACCGAAGATTGGAGATCGCAATGCGTAAATGGATTCTCGCGCTGCTGCTGGGCCTGGGCTGCTCAACGCTTGCGCCCGCCGCGGTGCAGCCCTTCGACGTGGTGCCTTGCAGTCCGAACATGCCCAAGGGGCAGCGTACGTTCAACGGCCTGTTCACCGTCCACATCGCCTGTGACCACGTGCTGTACGAAATTCCCGTTGCCATGCTCGGACGCGACATGCTGTTGAACACCGAATTTGCCGCCCTGTCGACCGGTACCGATGTCCTTGCGCCGGGGTCACTCGTCGACAGCCGCGTGGTGCGCTGGATGAGGCGCGGTAACAAGGTCTACCTGGAAACCGTAAAATTCGAGATGCGCGCCGATTGGGCTCCCAACCTGCAGCGCGGCGTCGAGGCGGCCTCCCTGAGCACCATTATCAAAGTTTTCGACGCCGTTGCCGAAGGGCTGGGCGGGGCTCCCATAATCGACGTAACGCCTTTGTTCGTGACCGAGACGCCGGAGGGATTCGCCGCCGAATTCAAGCGTTACTTCCGCATGTCGGCGCAGGATCCGAAGCGCTCCTACATCCAGAGCGTGAAGACGTTCCCGCGAAATGTCGAAATGCGTTTCTACCAGACCTGGACGTCGGACGTAAAAGAGCTCCTGAATCCGGGCGATTCGGATGCGCCCGTTCCCAGCCTGGGGTTCATGTTCCAGACCAGCATGTTGCTGCTCCCCGACGAACCGATGAAGGGCCGCTATGCGGATGACCGGGTCGGATATTTCTCGGTGCCATTCGATGACTACGGAACACCCGAGCACCGCGCGGTGCCCCGCGCTTACATCATGCGGTACCGGCTCGAGAAAAAGTACCCAAAGGCGGCATTGTCCGAGCCGGTGACCCCGATCGTGTACTACCTGAGTCGGGAAGTGCCGGACAAATGGCGACCCTACATCAAGCAGGGCATTGAAGACTGGCAGGGGCCTTTCGAGAAGGCCGGTTTCAAGAACGCCATCATGGCCAAAGATGCTCCCACGGAAAAAGAGGATCCCTCGTGGGATCCTGAAGACGTGCGTTTCTCTGTCATCCGCTGGACACCGAGTCCGCGCGAGAACGCCATGGGGCCTGCCGTGGTGGATCCTCGCAGCGGGGAAGTGATATCGGCGCATGCACTCTTCTGGCACGACGTGCTCAAGCTTGCGGAAACCTGGTACTTCACCCAGGTCGGGCCGCTCGATCCGCGTGCGCACAAACTGCCCCTGCCGGACGATGTAATGGGTGAAATCCTGAGATACGTCGTCAAGCACGAGGTCGGGCACGCCCTTGGCCTGCGCCACAACTTCAGGGGGCATTCGTCGATCAGTGTCGCGCAGTTGCGTGACCCGGTCTGGACGGCGAAGTGGGGAACCTCGGCCTCCATCATGGACTATGCCCGCTTCAACTACGTCGCCCAACCCGGCGACAAGGCTTCGCTGATGCCGAAGTTCGGACCCTATGACTATTTCGCGATCGAGTGGGGCTACAAGACAATCGCGCACGACATGAGTTGCGATGACGAATGGCCGGTACTCGATGGCATGCTGGCGCGACAA
>Ga0190274_10002730_pt1 | contig 10438 bp, 7 predicted proteins | sample Popmic531T_FD_133002 | JGI IMG/M metagenome (GOLD analysis project Ga0190274, IMG submission 133002) | Populus adjacent soil microbial communities from riparian zone of Yellowstone River, Montana, USA - 531 T | ecosystem: Environmental > Terrestrial > Soil > Riparian zone | place: USA: Montana...
CATCAGATCAAGACGCTGGAAACGCAGCTGGGCCTGCCGCTGTTTTCACGTAGTGCTCGGGCGCTGGCGCTCACCGATGCCGGTTCGCGCTATCTCGAGCAGATAGACGATCTGTTCATGCGGCTGGAATCTGTCACCGAACAGCTTCGTGCGCGTTACGGACGCAACAGCGTGCGCCTGCACGTGCCGGCGTACTTCGCGAGCGAGATGCTGCTGCCGCGGCTCTCGGAATTTTCGAAGCTGCACGACGGCATCGACCTGCGCATCGAAACGCAGGGCGCGCACGGCCGCACGCACGCGGCCGAAGCCGACATCTCGATCGTCGTCGGCTCGGGTCCGTGGAACGGACTGATTGCACACCCGCTGTTTGCGCAGACCATGGTGGCCGCGTGCTCACCGGAACTGCTGCTGGAGCGCCCCGTGCTTCGCTACGAGGATCTGAACCAGCACACGCTCCTGGTGCACGAAGCGCGGCGCGACGACTGGGATCGCTGGGCCACGGCCGTCGGCATGAAAGCGCTGCAACCCGCGCAGATCGTGCGCATAGATTCGATGTCCGCCGCGACGCGCGCCGCGGAGAAGAGCATCGGCATCGCGCTGCTGCCCGCGCAACTCTCGCGCCGCAAGTTCGAGAGCGGCCGCCTGGTACGCGTCTTCGATGACGAGCTCGTGACGCAAGAGGAGTACACGTTATTAGTTCGGACGGAAGACGAAAACCGTGACGACATTCGCGCTTTGTGCGCGTGGCTCATGGAGCTCGCCGCACCGATGAGTAAATCTGATGCTCACCACGAATCTTCTCGTTTGTTGAAGCAGGCCTGAGGCAGTAGTTTGACACTCGTGGTTTTCAAACATTGTCAGGAGTGCAACATGATTCGTCGAACTTCAAAGTACCTCGTAATGGCCGCCGTGATCAGCTTCGCGTCCTATGCGAACGCCGGAACCGTCGCCGTGACGCCCGCGCTGGCCGCGTGCAGCAAGGCCCTCATCGAGACGATCGCCAAGTCGGAAACGCTGCCGGCCTACAAGGTCAAGGCGCCGGCCGCGTTCATCTCGGAAATGGTCGACCCGAACGCCTTCACGGTGATCGCGCGCCACGGCAAGACCAATGAGCTGCTCGCCAAGGCTTCGTGCAAGGCCACCCCGGCCGGCGAAATCCTTTCGTTCAAGTCGATTCCGCTGAAGAGCTAACAGAACTGCCGAGGAGCTAACTATCGACCGCACTCTCGAACACGGCGAGGCGCGGACACCGGTTCCCCCATCCCCCCTCTAGCGGGGAAACGGTGTCCGCCTCTCGACCGCCTTACATAAAGAGAGTTGCGGGTTTCGGCAAAGCGCGTGGATTAGCCATATCGGCTACCATCGCGCGGCATGACAGGCCCTGCCGACCCTTCCATTTCTCCTGGTTTCCCCACGCTTCCGCCCCTGGCGCCGCAAAGCCCGGCTCGCTGGCGGCGTTACCTGGGCATCCTGCTGATGCGGATTTCCGGCTGGCGAATCGCCGGCAATATCCCCAACGTCCCCAAGTACGTGCTCATCGTGGCGCCGCACACGTCCAACTGGGACTTCTTCCACGGCTTCTGTGCATTCCTGGTCCTGCGCCTCGACAACACCTGGCTTGCCAAGCACACGGTTTTCTTCTGGCCGCTCGGCATCCTGGCGCGCCGGTTCGGCGGCATGCCCATCGACCGCGCCAAGGGTGGAAACATCGTGCGCATCTGCGTGTCGGAATTCGCCCGCCGCGAGCGCATGTCGATCACCATCACGCCCGAGGGAACACGCGGCAAGGTCAAGGAGTGGAAGCTCGGCTTCTATTACATCGCCACGGAAGCCCAGGTTCCCATCGTGCCGGTGGCGCTCGACTACTCGCGGAAGCTCGTGGTCATCATGCCGCCCTTCTATCCCACCGGCGACGCCGACGCGGATCTGCCGAAAATCAAGGCGAACTATTCGGCCTCCATGGCAAGGCACCCCCAGGGCTTCTGAGATGAAATCCCTCCTCGTTCTCTCGGTGTCCGCGGGCGCCGGTCACGTGCGCGCCGCCGACGCCATCGTCAAGGCGGCCGAGGCGGCGCATCCGCCCATGTCCGCCACGCACATCGACCTGCTGTCGCTGGTGCCGAAGGATTTCAAGAAATTGTACGGCGAGCAGTACATCAAGCTCGTGGAAAGGCTTCCGCAACTCTGGTCGTTCCTTTACTCGAAGACCGATCGCGCGAGCCGCGACTCGCTGGTGGGCAAGATCAAGCGCGCCGCCGAGAAGCTGAATACGCGCAAGCTCGTTGCGGAGATCGAACGGCTCGCACCGGATGCGATTCTCTGCACGCACTTCCTTCCCGCCGAGCTGCTGTCCCGCCAACGCGCCCGTGCGCAGAAAGACAAGAGCAGGAAGTTGCCACCCTTGTGGGTGCAGGTGACGGACTTCGACGTGCACGCGTTATGGGTTCACCCGCACGTCGACCGCTACTGTGTCGCGAGCGAGGAAGTCGCGTTCCGGCTCGCCGATCGCGGCGTGCCGCGCGAGAAGATCTCCGTCACCGGCATTCCCGTGATGCCGCAGTTCAGCGCCACGCTGGACCGCGCCGTGTGTGCGCGCGAGCTCGGGCTCGCGCCCGGCCGCTTCACGGTGCTGATGATGGCCGGCGGCGCGGGCGTCGGCAGTCTCGATGAGATGGCGAAGCGCCTGTTGCGGCTGCCGGGCGATCTGCAAATCGTGGCGCTGGCCGGCCGCAATGCGGACTTGCTGAGGCGCCTGCAGACGCTGGCGAAGCAGCACCCCGGAAATCTCTTTCCGGTCGGTTTCACCACCACCGTCGAACGCGTGATGACCGCGGCGGATCTCGTGGTGACCAAGCCGGGCGGCCTGTCGGTGTCCGAGTGCCTGGCGAAACAGCGCCCCATGCTGCTGGTGTCGCCGATCCCCGGCCAGGAAGAGCGCAACGCCGACTATCTACTGGAGGCCGGCGCCGCCATCAAGGCCGTGGATGCCGCGACGCTCGAATTCAAACTGGCACGCCTGCTCGCGGATCGTCCAAGGCTTGCGGCCATGAGCGCGGCGGCCGGGCGCGTTGCACGCCCGCAGGCTGCAGCCGAGGTCGTTGCGCTGATATCCTCGTCCCTATGAAACGTATCCCGATCCTTGGTCTGTTCGCCGTGCTCGCTGCACCGGTCGTCGCCCAAGAGGCCGTCGCACCGGCGCCCGTGGCCGCCGAGGCGCGTCCGGCGCATTGGGCCGAACCCATCGCGCTCGAGGGCGTGCCCAACCTGCATCGCATCTCGCCAACGCTTTACCGCAGCGAGCAGCCGAGCACGCTCGGAATGAAAAACCTGGAGAAGCTCGGCGTTCGCACGGTCATCAACCTGCGATATTTCAACGATGACGATGACGAGGTGGAGGGAACGTCCCTGCGCACCGAGCGCACCAAGATCCTCACCTGGCGCATCGGCGACAAACACGTCGTCGAAGTCATGAACATGCTCAAGAAGGCCGAGAATGGCCCGTTCCTCATCCACTGCCAGCACGGCGCTGACCGCACCGGTCTCATGACCGCCATGTACCGGATTCTCGAACAGGGCTGGGCGCCGGACGATGCGCTCAAGGAACTGACCGACGGCGGCTTCGGCTACCACTCGATGTGGACGAACATCATCAGGTACGTGAAATCGGTGGACGTCGAAAAGCTGCGCGCGGCAATCGCTGCTGCCGGCAGTTAGACCTTCTGTTCGCCTTCCGGCGAAACGCGGACGGTGACCGACAGCTTGTGCTCCGCGCCACCGAGGATCACGCCGCGTAACGGCGATACGTCGCCGAAATCGCGACCCCATGCCACGGCGATGTGATCCGTTCCCGCGAAGCATCCGTTCGTGGGATCGAATTCGATCCACCCATACGGCGGGCTCCACACCGCGACCCAGGCATGCGATGCCGCATCGCCGACCAGCTTCTCGCCGCCTTCGGTCTGAGTGGCATTGGTGCGCAGGTAACCGCTCACGTACCTCGCCGGAAGGCCGCGCGAACGCAGGCAGGAAATCATGAGGTGGGCAAAGTCCTGGCAGACGCCGCGGCGCGTTTCGACCACCTCGGTGGGCGACGTGCTGATGTTGGTGACGCCAGGTGCGTACTCGATCTCCGCGTGCAGTTTGGTGCTCAACGCTTCCGCGCAGGCGAGGACCGGGCGGCCCTCCGGAAAACATACCGCGGAGTAATCGGTGAAAGACTGCTTCAGGCGAACATGCGGTGACTCGTGGCGGAACCGTGCGGCGTCCAGCTGGTCGCGCGAGGGCCACGCGCCACGATAGGCGAACGAATCGCGGACTTTTTCCCAGGCGAGTGTGGTGCCGGGATCCACCGCGGGACGCGCGTGCACCTCGATCTGCATCTGCGAGGTCACGCGCAGCTCGCGATGCGGTTGCGCGAGCTCGAGCCGGATCAGCGGATTGCCGAAGGCATCGAGCCCGTTCACACGGCGATGACTTATCGGATCGATCTGAATGTCGTGCTCCAGGCACTCCTGGTAAGGCGTCGGCCGAGGCACCAGGTGCAGCAGGTGATGCGAATGCATCACGTCGGCGGCATACCGGTACGTGGTCTCGTGAAGGACGCGGTACTTTCTACTCATGGGCGGGGACGGCTCATGTGGCCAGTGCCTGCGCGTCGGCTTCGATGAGCGCGAAGTACCGGCGCGAGAGCCGGTCGGAGAGCTCCGCCGAACGCGCCGAGAGGTCGTCGAGTTGTTCGGCAAGCTCGGCACGCGCGGCATCGCCCACTTCGCCCGGCGTATCCAGCAGTTCGGCGGAACCCTGCGGCAGCAGCGGCACGTCGGGAACACCGCGCTCGCGCTCGCCCCCGAGTCCGCGCGCCAGGTCGTCGAGATCGCGGTCGATGGAGCGCCGGTGGAAAGCCAGCGCCATCGGATGCCCGTCGTCGTACAGCAGCAGGTTCAACATCTGCGAGAGGCGCGTGACACCGAGGTAACGCGCGCGGTAGATAGGCGTGCTGTCGCAGACGTCGAGCAGCCATTCCACGGCCTCGGCGCGCGTGGCATGGGCGCTCTGCAGCTGCCGCACCAGGATGTTGGCGACGAACTGCATGCGCTCGAGGCGCCGGCCGAGCCGCATCACGCGCCAGCCTTCGTCGTGCATCATGTCTTCTTCGGAGAAACCGGTGAGCGCGGCCAGCGACAGCAACACGCGTTCGTAGACTTCGCGGCTGCTGCCACGCGTGGCCATGGCCTCCTGCATCTGTCTTTGCAGTCCGACGACGCCGCGCCAGTAGCGCGCCGACAAGCGGTTGCGCACCTGCGATGCACACCACGCGAGATGTTTGACGTCGGCCGGGAGTCCCAGCCCCTCCCGCGTACGCAGCGCGTCGAAAACTTCCGTCTCGGCGGAAACCGCGCCGAGTTCCCGGCAGATCTGCCGTGCGTGCGCCCATACGCGCGCGTCGGCGCGCGCACCCAGCGTGCGCAACAGCAGCCGCGAGGTGTTCTCGCATCGCACCGCGTAACGGCCGAGCCAGAACAGATTTTCGACGAGCCGCGAGGGAATGTAGTCCTGTCGCTGCAGGTTGGCCCATTTTCCGGATTGCACTGCCGTCAGCGTCTCGTCGTGCGGGTTGTCGCTCAGCACCCAGATGTCCTTGGCGCCGCCGCCGCGCTGCGTGGACACCACGTCGGCCGCGGTTTCGCTGGCGACACGCGCGAGCCCGCCGGGCATCACGCGCACGCCGTCCGGCGTCACCACGGCATACACGCGAATGGTGAGTGCGCGCGCGCCGAGCTCGGACGAGGCCGCCGCCTTCCACACCGGCGCCTGCGAGAGCCGCACGTGTTCCTGCGCCACGTAGGCGTAGGGACGGTTGCGCAGGCGCTCGATGAGCAGGTCACGCGCCTTGCCTTCGAATTCGCGGCCGAACATGGGCTCGAAGCGCTGGTTCGGGTAGGTAGGCTTGATGACCAGGCGGTCGAGATTGGCGAGCACGTATTCGAGCGCCGGCTTTTCTCCCAGCCACCAGGTCGCGATCTCCGGCAGCACCAGCTTTTCGCCGATGAGCCGCTCCGAGATCGGCGGCAGGAAGCCCAGCCATGCGGCGGACTCGAGCACGCCGGTGCCGAGCGCGTTCGACAGCATGACGCGGCCGGCGCGCAACGCGCCGATGAGACCGGGCACGCCCAGCGCCGAGTCACCGCGCAGTTCGAGCGGATCGCAGAAGTCGTCGTCGAGGCGGCGAAGGATGGAGTGCACGCGGCGCAGGCCACCGAGCGTCTTGAGGTACACCGTGTCACCGCGCACGGTGAGATCGTGGCCTTCGACGAGCGGCATGCCCATCTGGCGCGCGAGATAGGCGTGCTCGAAATACGTTTCGTTGTACGGACCGGGCGTGAGGATGACCGCGAGCGGCGACTCTTCGCCCGCGGCGTCCAGCATGCGTTCGCGCAGGTGACTGAAGAAGCCGCGCACGCGCCGCACGGCCATGTCGGGAATGGCCTCGGGATGCACCTGCTCGAGGATTTCGCGATTCTCGAGCGCGTAGCCGGCGCCGGAGGGCGCCTGCGTGCGATCGGCGAGCAGCCACCAGCGGCCGTCGGGCGCACGCGCGAGATCCGCGGCGTAGACGTGCAACCAGGTGCCGTCGGCGGGCCGCAGGTCGTGGCAGGGCCAGAGGTAGTTAGGATGGCCGAACGGCAGCTCGGCGGGTATGTGGCCTTCCGCCAGCAGCCGCTGCGGGCCATAGAGGTCCGACAACAGCGCGTTGAGCATGCGCGCACGCTGCGCGACGCCGGCTTCGATGGCCTTCCACTCGGTGGCCGGCAGAACGAAAGGCAGGGGATCCAGCGCCCAGGGGCGATCGGCGCCCTGCGGGTCGGCATACACGTTGTAGGTGACACCGTTCTCGACGACGAGCCGGCGCGTGAGCTCGAGCGAGCGGCGCACCGCGTCGGGCGAATCGTCCGCGCGCAGCCGGTCGATGAGCGGCCGCCAGTGCGCGCGCATCGCGCCCTGGGAATCGTTCAGTTCGTTGTATCGCTCGAGGTCGGCGGGTTCGAGGACCGCGCGCATTTCACTGCTCACCCATCAAACTTTACGCAGATCGAGAGTGAACGGGTACTCGATGTTTGGCGTATCTGGCGCAGGTGTGACTTTCTGCGGCGTGTGACCCATTCTGACAAATCGCGCCAGGCGGCGGCTTTCGGACTCGAAGGCGTTCACCGGGAAGGTGTCGTAGCTGCGGCCACCGGGATGCGCCACGTGATATTGCGCGCCACCCATCGAGCGATTCATCCAGGTATCCACCAGATCGAAGATCAGCGGTGAGTGCGCCGGGATTAGCGGATGAAGCGCTGACGGCGGCGCCCAGGCCTTGTAACGCACACCCGCGACGAACTCACCCACCGTCCCCGTGGACCGTAACGGGATTCGTCGTCCATTGCAGGTGAGCGCGAAGCGGTCCGGCGCAAGGCCCGTCACCAGCACCTGCAGTCTTTCGACCGACGAATCCACGTAGCGCACGGCGCCACCGGCCGCGCCCTCTTCGCCCATGACATGCCAGGGTTCGAGCGCCTGGCGCAGCTCCACTTCCGTGCCGAGCGTGGCGAAATCGCCGTACTTGGGGAAGCGGAATTCGAGGTGCGGCGCGAACCACTCGGTCTTGAGCGGAAAGCCCGCGGCGTTCTGCTCGGCGACGACGTCCTTGAGATCCTGCTGCACGAAGTACGGCAGCATGAAGCGGTCGTGCAGCTCGGTGCCCCAGCGCGCGAGACGCGAGGGTTGATAGGGCTCACGCCAGAAGCGTGCGATCAGCGAGCGCAGCATGAGCTGCTGCGTGAGGCTCATGCGCTCGTGCGGCGGCATTTCGAACGCGCGCATCTCGAGAAGACCCAGCCGGCCGGTGTTGCCGTCGGGCGAGAACATCTTGTCGATGCAGAATTCGGAGCGATGCGTGTTGCCCGTGGAATCGATGAGCAGGTTGCGGAACAGGCGATCGACGACCCAGGGCGCAACCGGCTGTCCCAGCGGAGGCAACTGCTTGAACGCGAGCTCGAGTTCGTACAACGAATCGTTGCGCGCCTCGTCGATGCGTGGCGCCTGCGAGGTCGGGCCGACGAACAGGCCGCTGAACAGATAGGAAAGCGCCGGATGGTTGTGCCAGTAGGCCAGCAGGCTGCGCAGCAGATCCGGGCGGCGCAGGAACGGCGAATCCGCCGGTGTCGCGCCACCCAACACGAAGTGGTTGCCACCACCGGTGCCGGTGTGGCGTCCGTCGACCATGAATTTTTCGGTCGTGAGCCGGCTCTCGCGCGCGGCGCCGTAGAGGTGCGTGGTGCGATCCACCAGTTCATCCCAGCTTCCCGAGGGATGAATGTTCACCTCGATGACGCCCGGGTCCGGCGTCACGCTGAAGCGGTTGAGACGCGGATCCTTCGGCGGCTCGTAGCCCTCGAGCACCACCGGAGTATCGAGCGCTTCGGCGGTCGCTTCGATCGCGGCGACGAGCTCCAGGTAATCCTCGAGCTTGTCGGTGGGCGGCATGAATACATAGAGCACGCCGTTGCGCGGTTCGGCGCACATCGCCGTGCGCGTGATGTCAGTCGCGGACTTCTGCGCGACCGGGACCAGGCTCGGCGAAACGACGCCATCCCGCGCCTTGCCGCTGGTGCGCGTCGCGGCCGCTTTCGCGTCGCGAATTTCCGTTTCGCGCAGCTGGCGGCGGATTTCCGCCGGCATGGCGATGGGACTCGGCGGCGCCATCGGATCCGGCGTGCTGGTGTACGGGTAGTCTTCTTTCTTTACCCATGGCATGGAGTCGAGCGGCAGCCGGAGGCCGAGCGGCGAATCACCCGGAATCAGGTAGCAGCGTTCGCGCCGCAGGAACCAGTCGCCGGTCTGCCAGCGATCGCCGGAGACGTGACGCGACACCGGCAGAACGTGGCCGACCACGGCATCGAGACCTTGCTCGAACACCTTCGCCAGCCGTGCGCGCTCGACCGCGTCTTCGAGCTTCGACTTGAATGGATCGACGTTGGAAGGCAGCCGGCGTTCGCGCCACATGTAATAGAAGGCGTCTTCGAACGCGGCGAACACGTATTCCGGCGGCAGCCCCAGGCGTTCGGCGACGCCCGAGAGAAACACGCCGGCGATTTCCGCGGTGATGCCGCGGTCTTCCTTTTCGTTGTCGAGCAGCGCCGGGTTCTGCCAGATGGGCTCGCCATCGCGGCGCCAGAAGCAGTTGAGCGACCAGCGCGGCAACTGCTCGCCCGGATACCACTTGCCCTGGCCGAAGTGCGACAGGCCCTGCGGCGCGTACTTCTGCTTGAGCCGGTCGTACACCTCGATGGCGAGGCGACGTTTGTCAGGACCCATCGCGGTGGTATTCCACTCGGCGCCGTCCGGATCGTCCACGGAGACGAACGTGGGTTCGCCACCCATGGTCAGGCGCACGTCGCCCGCGAGCAGTTGCGCGTCGATGGCGTGGCCCAGTTTCTCGATCTCGGTCCACTGCGCTTCGGTATAGGGCTTGGTGACGCGCGGCGCTTCCCAGATGCGCTCCACCTTCATGTGGTGTTCGAACTCGACTTCGGCCTTGTCGACCGCACCGGTGACGGGCGCGGCGGCGCCAGGCTCCGGCGTGCAGGCGAGCGGTATGTGGCCTTCGCCCGCGAGCAGCCCCGAGGTGGGATCGAGCCCGACCCAGCCAGCGCCGGGTAGATAGACCTCGCACCACGCGTGCAGGTCGGTGAAATCCTTCTCCGGGCCCGACGGGCCGTCGAGCGACTTCATGTCGGCGGTGAGCTGGATGAGATAACCCGAGACGAACCGCGCCGCGAGCCCCATGTGCCGCAGCAGCTGCACCAGCAGCCACGCCGAGTCGCGGCACGATCCCGAGCACTTCGTGAGCGTGAGCTCGGGCGTCTGCACGCCAGGCTCCATGCGGATCAGGTACTTGATGTCGCTCGCGAGCTTCGCGTTGAGCTCGACCAGAAAATCGATCGTGCGCTTGCGGTCGCGCGGAATGGTGCCGAGGTAGGCCTTGAACTTCGGCTCGCCGCGGAACATCACGAGATAGGGCGCGAGATCGCGCTTGTCCACGCCCTGGTAGGCGAATGGAAAGGTTTCGGCGTACGGCTCGAGGAAGAAGTCGAACGGGTTCAGCACCGCCATTTCGGCGACCAGGTCCACTTCGATGCGCAGCTCCTGCGTCTTCTCCTCGAACACGTAGCGTGCGAGGTAGTTAGCCTCCGGGTCCTGCTGCCAGTTGATGAAGTGCTTGGACGGCGTGACCTTCAGCGAATAGGAGATGATGCGCGTGCGGCAGTGAGGCGCGGGCCGAAGACGCACTACCTGTGGCCCGAGCGCCACGAGACGGTCATAGCGATAGTGCGTTACGTGATTGAGTGCGACATGTATGGACACGCGGCCATTATAGGCAGAGGTCTAACAG
>Ga0190274_10002731_pt1 | contig 10438 bp, 14 predicted proteins | sample Popmic531T_FD_133002 | JGI IMG/M metagenome (GOLD analysis project Ga0190274, IMG submission 133002) | Populus adjacent soil microbial communities from riparian zone of Yellowstone River, Montana, USA - 531 T | ecosystem: Environmental > Terrestrial > Soil > Riparian zone | place: USA: Montana...
CTAACCGGTTCGAGGTAGAACCGGTACGCGCCATTCTTGTAATACCCGCCGTAACCACCGATGGGCCTCTTGCCCTCGTCCCCCCATCCATATGCCCGGCTAGAAAAGTCGTCCTGGAAGACGACCTTTCCAGTCGGCAGGGGCGTCGTGATGGCCGCTCCAGTCGGTGGAGGCGTCGTACCGGAGTTGGCAACGATGGCCACGATCACCAGGATCAGCACGATCCCAGCGCTGGACCCTGCGAGGATCCGCGCCCGTCTGGAGAGACCTCGACGCTGCCCTCCCGGCGGTTTGTCCGAGCCCGAAGGCGGCTGGGTCGCGGCCGGCGTGGCACGAGCTGCTGACGGAGTGCTGGGCGTCGGTCTCCATTGCGCCTGCTCCCCCCGTTTCGGCACCTCCCGAACCTCTGCCGTGCTGGGAGTTGGCGGTTTGCTCTGCTCCGTGGCCTCTCGAATGGTGGACGGTGCGGCGGGAGTTGCTGACGGAACCCTGGACGCCAGGCCCGGTTCCGCCTGCTCCCGCCGTTCCGGCGCCTGCTGGGCCTCCGTCGTGGTGGAGGCTGGCGCCTTCTGGGCCTGCTCCCGCATCGACGCCGCGTCATCGTGCTCCGTCCGCACCTCGGCAAGGGTTCTATCCAGCACCTTGAGCAGCCGGCTGGTGTCAAAGGCGAAGCGGCTCGGACTGAGCTCGAGGGCCTGGCGGCGTACCAGCCTCGCCAGGCTGTCCGGCAGCTCAGCAGCAACAGGCATGCTGGCCCCATCCACCAGGATCGGGATGACTCGGACGTTGCGCGTCAAGGCGGCCTCGACCTCCAGGCGCACGAAGTCGTTGGGGTTGTCGAGACGGCGCTGCCCATGCGCGTCGGTGATCGTCAGCCATTCCTGACCGATCAGCGCCAACAGCACGTCGCAGGCCCCGACCGCTCTGGTGATCACCTCCACGAAGTCATCGCCCAACTCAATGGAGTCCACGTCCTTGAAGACCTGGTCGCTACCGAAGTGCTCAGCGAGCCGGTCGTACAGCCAGCCGGCCGGGTAGGCAGTCTCCTCCCGCCGATAACTTATGAAGATCCGACCCGACGCGGCCGGGATAGCACCAGCCATTGCCCCCACCTTCTGAGACCCAACGCTCGTCTCCACCGAGCATCATAGATGGGGCAAGCGATGCAAGATACCTCGTTGTTCTCCGGACCCGACAGCTTCCCTGCGGCGGCGCCCTGCCTCCGCCCACCCAGGCGGCACAAAGCCACCAGCTTGGATCCCTGGTCACTATCTGCTCCATCAGAACAGAGGCTCGACCCTGGCTGCGTGATACCGGGCGCCAAGCCCTGCTGCGCCTCGCATCGATGTCATTCGCGGACAATGAACAGGCTGGTCATGCCAGTGCCGCCCTCCCATCCATCGGTTGGCTGGCAACCGACTCGGCGTCTTCGCCGCCCTCAGGCCGTCGTCAGGCCGTCCGAGGTTGACGATCGACGAGAGACGACGGCAAACGCTGAAACGTCAATGTGCAGGTCAGCGGCGGTCTGACCGGTAGCGGCCCAGCTTGCGGTCCGCAAGCATCACATCTACGACTTCTAGCGGGGCAGCTCGTCTAGGGCATCGCTCACCGCATCGGCAGCCTGGTCACGGTCGGGGGCGACACCCTTGCGGACCGAGCGGCCATCCAGGGTGATGAGCCATGGGTAGACGCCGCGGCGGGTGGCGTCGATCCGGATGGTGTAGCGGCCGTAGCGGGCCACCCAGAACTTGTGGCCTGCATTATCTTTGCTCTCGTAGGTCACCTGGCCATGGCGCAGATCCTAGGTTCAACGCCGAACCGCGGTCCAACGCGGCCTCAAAGCTGTGGCGGCCTGCCAACGGGCCGCTCCGCCGCCGACTGTCGCCCCGCAGATCGATGGCACCTCGCGGGGCGACCTATCCGTTGTGACCGGAGGAGCCGCCATCAACGCTGGGTATTTCTGCGGACCTGTCCGGGGCGGCGTTTGCCTGCTCCAGGTCCAGGGCATGAGCCGTGGACCGGCCCTCCCAAGGGGATATGGGCGGGGCCGGGGATCACGGGTCTGCTGGGGACAGGCCCCCGAGCAATGCCGCTCCGCGCGGCCCCGGGTGAAAAGCTCGGGGCCGCGGCGTGTGCCCGAACCAAGCGCAACGCGCAACCGGTGCTACAGACACCCATTGCCCGCCCTGCGGGGCGCTTGCCAGCTCGGCAACGCACGGACCCGCACGAACCTTCGCAGGCAAAGCCCTGGCACACCGGGAGGGCCTTTCGGGCATCTCTGCGTCTGATTCCATTGCTGCTGGCGGGGCATACGGGGCGGGATGACGAGGGGGGCGAGGATGAACCCGAACCGGATGGGTCTTGAGGAGCAGACCGAGGCCCACGCGCTTCTCGCCAAGGCCGCCAACCATCCGGACTCGCGGGTCGCCAGCTACGCCCTGGACGAGCTGATGCGCCGGCTGCTGGTCCTGCACCGGCTGCTGGAGGCCGAGGAGCGCTTGGCACCACCTGGTGCCTCCAAGCGATGACACGGGTGGCATTCGCAGAAGTGAGCAATCTCAGGTTGCTGGTGGTTACCCGAGGGCAGACGGAGGCGGCGCCTCCTCAAACAGCAGCAGCCAGGCGACGTTCACCCCTAGGAACACCAGGATGGTGAGCAGCACCGCCTCCACCCGCAGCGGTAGGGCCAGCACGCCGATCTCGGCGACCATGCCGGGCACCACCGCCACCAGGGCGATCAGGAGGTACAGGACCACGGCGGCCACATAGGCCGCCGCGCCGAGCCCGGTTGGCGCCGGACCCCGGACCAGGGCCAGGGCCAGGGCGCCACCAGCGGCGACGATGGCAAAGGAGATCCGCCAAAGAGCGGTGCTGGCCGGATCGACCAGCGAGAGCAGGCTCATCAGCCCGGGCAGGGAGAAGTGCAAGGCGACCCCGTAGGCTCGCCGTCGATGGATCGCGCTGTGGCGCCACTCGGCATGGCGGGTCTGGACCACGATGATCCACAGGCCAAGCAGGGTGAAGCACACCGTGGCGAAGGCGACGTAGAAGTCGGTGAGCATGGCCTCCCCTTGTCTCGGCTGACATGGTGATGGTGTTGCGGCCGCCCGCCAGGCCAGCTATGCCTCAACCCGATCGCCAGCCCGAGGTCGGCTCGTGCTCGGTCCGCGGCGCTGGTGGGATGCTCAGCATGGCCCGGCTGAAGGCTGGACAGGGTCATGCATCTTGTGGCCGCGCCCAATCTGACAGCGATGACCACAACCGGGAGCCGCGGCCGACGTCAAGCCGTCGGGATTAAACTGGCCAAGCCTAGAATGTGACGCGCTCGACCGCCAGATGCAGGAGCTCCACCGCTTAAGCCGTCGGCTGCACCTGCAGGTCGTCGGCCAGCTCGCGGATCTCGGCTTCTGGATAGCGGCGGTGCCCGCCAAGGGTCTTCAGGAAGGGCAGCTTGCCTTCCTTGGCCCAGCGGGACACGGTCTTGGGCGAGACGTGGAGGATGTCGGCCACCTCGGCGGCCCGGAGGTAGCTGGGGTAGGTGGTTGCGGCCTTGCCGCTGGGTTGGGCTGCCACGGCGCATCCCTTCGTGCGGTGGACCCGATGCTTGTCGGGCCCGAACTGGTGCGGGTGTTCGTCGGGCCACGTCAGCAGGGGCCTGGCCAGGAGTGAGCCTGGCGGGCCCTCTGCCGAGAGCAGGGCGAACAGGAAGATCATGCAGACCGGCCCAACTGCCTGCCATAGCCCGATTGGGCCGTTTCCGCGGTCTGCTATGTAGTCCCTGTGCATTGCCATCGCAGCGGCGGCGTCCTTGCTGTCGAGAGGCTGATTGACTGCCAAGTTGACTGCCAACTGCTCGGACTCATGCCATTCCGCAGCGACATCGGCGGACGAGGACGAGCCGTCTACCTGGAGAGATGGACCGCAACGGACGGCGCTGGACGGGCGGGGAAGAGTTAGAAGTCCGCCGGTCCTTGTCTGGGCACTCACCTGGCCAGCAGCAGTTGTGCTGCTATGCCGCCGGTGCCGAGGCCGGCCATGTGGCGTTCTTAGGCAACGGTGCCGTCGGCAGCGGCGACACTCCCTACCAGGCGCCGACCTGCCCGCCGGCGCCGCCGCCATGCCGGCTTACGCCGGGCCGTCGAGGTTGATCGTGGACTCACCCCAGCCAGCACGCACCACGACGATGTCGGCCGGCTCCGCAGACGGATTACTCTCCCGGTGCACGGCGCCCTTGGGGACGTAGACGAAATCGCCAGGACCGGCCTCAACGGTGCTCGAGCCACCCGGCCCGAACTCCATCAGCAGTGCACCCGTAAGGACATAGATCGTCGTCTCGTACTCGCCGTGATGATGCCAACCGGACATCATGCCGGCCTGGGTGCGAACAAATCCTGACCACATGCCGTCGGTGGCGACGGCCTGCTGACGATCCATCCCCGGCGTCGAGGGCCCCGGCTTTCGGTCGCCGGGAGACACGACCAGAATCTCATCCTGCTCTGCCATGCCGGCCTCCTTCCCATGGCGGCCGCTTGAGTTCTTCGTCTGCTGATCCTATGCAGCCGATGTGGCCCCGATCAGCCGCCATGTTGGCGCCACGTACGCGCTGCACGCATTGTCTTGGAGGTAGGGAGCTGACATCCTTCCCGACCGTAGCGCACTACAGCGTCGCCTTGCGGGCGCAGCGTAGTCGAGGAGGTGAGGCAGTGTCCGAGGCCGAGCGCGTGGCACACCGCCTGAACGCCGAGGCGGACCGGCACAAACAGTTCGCCCTCGATGCCTCGAATGTCGATGATCGGATGTTCCACCGTCTGATGTTCCACCTGTGCCGCGAGGCAGCCAGCAAGACACTCCTCGCCGAGGAGGACTTCCAGCTGGGTGAGCAGCTCGAAGAAGCCTGGGAGGACGAGGAGGAGGAGTAGGAGGAGGAGCGCGCTGCTGGTGATTGCTCGAGGGGGAGGCTGGCATCTTCCCCGGACGCTACCCCCTAGTGACGACCTCGGGAGCGGTTCATCTCGACGCCGTCGCATTCTCCTCCCCCGCTCTGGGCAGAGAAGCCTGGTGACCGGCGGCCAGGGACTGCAGGGGCGCGGCTGCGCTACCACGGGTAACTGGTCTAGCTACAAGCCCCTGGCCCGCGCTTGGCCCGCAGACGACGAGAAACGCCTGGTCAGTAACGGACACCAGCGGTAAGCGAATGCCCAGTTACACAACGCTTCCTTACCGATGGCCGCAGGTCAGGCGACCGCCCAGAAAGCTCTCTTGAGGCAACGGTTCGGGGTTCGAGTCCCTGGCGGCGCACCGTCCCGCCAGGAACGGCCTGAAGGCCCTGGGCGCGCATGGCGTCCAGCGGTCGGGCAGCTCGTTGTCATGGCCGGTTGAACGGGTAGGACATTCCTATGGCTGGGCACGCTGGATCTTGGCGGGTACGACAGATCCGGGTCTTGATCGCTCTGCTGGTGGCTGCCGCAGGGCTGGCCGGATGCACACGCGGCGGTGACCACGATCTGGTCCAGGCGTCGATCTCGGTATCGCCGCTGGCGGCGCTTGTGGACCAGCCGGTCGCGGTGACGGTGCGGGGCCTGCCCGCGGGGGCGCGGACCACCCTCACCGCCAAGGCTAGGGACACCGACGGGATCACCTGGTCGGCCACGGCCCAGTTCAAGGCGACCTCGGCCGGGGAGGTGTCGCTGGACCAGCCGTCGCTGGGCGGCAGCTACACCGGGGCCAACCCCATAGGGCTGTTCACGCTTCTGGCCCCGCCGCCGGGCTCGGCGGCGGCCGTGTTCCGCCACGGCGCGGCCGGCTACGACGTGGAGCTGGAGGCCAGCGTGAACGGCCGGGCGGCCGCCACGGCCACGGCCAAGCGGCAAGGCCCGACCGCGGTCATCCTGACCGAGAAGCGGCTGCGCCCGACCAAGGGCGGCATCTACGGGAACCTGTACCTGCCCAAGCACACCGCGGCCAGGCGTCCGGCGGTGCTGGTGTTCAGCGGCTCGGGTGGGGGCCTGACCACCAGCATGGCGGCGGCCCTGCTGGCCGCTCACGGCTATCCGAGCCTGGCCCTGGCTACTTCAAGGCGCCAGGCCTGCCCCAGACCCTTACCAGCATTCCCCTGGAGTACTTCACCAAAGCGCTCGGAGTGCTGCGCGCCCAGCCCGGGGTGGATCCGGACCATGTGCTGGTCGCCGGGGTGTCGCGGGGCGGCGAGGCCGCGCTGTTGCTCGGCGCCCACTTCCCGCGGGTGGTCAACGGCGTCATCGCCGGGGTGCCCAGCTCGGTGGTGAACCCGGGCTTGCCAGACACCAGCAAACCGGCCTGGACGCTACGCGGCCGCCCTCTCCCGGCCGTCAGCCCGTCGGAGTTCGGGCAGCCCAACCCGCCGGGCAAGGCCCAGGCGGTCATCCCGGTCGAGCAGATCCGCGGCCCGATCCTGCTCGCCTGCGGCGAGCAGGACCTGATCTGGCCCTCCTGTGCCTACAGCGACGCTATCACCGCGCGCCTGCGCGCCCACCGGTTCGCCCATCCGGTGACCGCGTTGCGCTATCGCGATGCCGGTCACCTCATCGGCGGCCTCACCGCCTGGTACGGAGCCTGACCGACGATGCCCTGACCTCCTCTGGCGGCACCGTGGCCGCTACCCAGGCCGCCCAGGCCGACGCCCACGCCAAACTGCTCGCCTTCCTCGCATCGCAGTAACCCAGCAGATCTGTGCCAGCGGAACGCGAAGCATGCCGGCGTCCGCTCCACACCCTCAAGGCCCGGCCTGCGGGCGGCCGGCGGGACTCCACCAGCGGCGATCAGACCTCGACCTCGAACCCCAGGTCCACATCGCTCGCCGGCGTCCCACCCCGAATACCCCAATTCTCTAGAGCGACCTCGCGCAGGGCGATGAGCACATCGGATGGCGGGATTCCAAGCCGGCCCAGGTTCCTGACGACCGCCCGGTACAGGTGACGCTTGGCATCAAGTGACCGCCCAGCGAACATCGTGATCTCGACGAGGGTGAATCTCTCGCCCTTGCCGGGCGGGATCTCGAAGGCGTCGGCTGGGTGCTCGGTCAGGATCTGCGTCCGATCCTCGTCGGGAATCCTGAGCGCCTCGACCGCCGCAGCATGAATCGCGTCGAGCAGTCCGGACTTCTCAGCGGACAACCAGCCCTCACGGATCTCGATCCGGATCAGCGGCATACCAGACTCCCGGCTAGGACATGACCGGCGTAGCAGCCTATCCAAGCGGTCTCGCCGACCGTGCCTTCCGTGTGGCCTAGTCCGGGCCGCGTCATCCCGGACTAGGCCGAGGCCTCGCCGGCGCGAACCGACAGGATGTGCTCGCGGGCCTCCAGGAAGGGCTGAGCGTCGACACCCGGCTTCGAGACCCAGCCGCACTCGCAGATCGTCGCGCCGCGCCCGTCTTGGTCGCGCGGGGTTGCGGTCAGTTCGTGTCCCGGCTCCCCCACGCTCATCGCGCTCTCCTTCCAGGGCCAGGTGGCCTGGTCGTGACGATACCCTGGTGACGACCATGGAAGGCATTGGCCTCGGGCTGATCGGCGTGCTGTTGCTGACGGGCGGCATGACCGCCAGAGAGGACCCCAAGGACGTCGTTCGCCGTGGGTACGACGCGTTGTCCTACCGCTACCGGGGTGACATCGAGGAGCCCGAGCACTACGCCACCTGGCTGGCGCGGCTCCGGGAGCGGGTGCCGGCCGGTGGGGCCGTCCTGGACCTGGGCTGCGGCTGTGGGGTGCCGCTGGCGCGGGACCTGGCCGCCGGCGGCTACGAGGTCACCGGGGTCGACCTGAGCGCTGTGCAGGTCGAGCGGGCCCGCCGGCCCGTTCCCGCCGGGCGGTTCCTCCACGCCGACGCCACCAAGGTCGGGTTCCCGCCCTCCTCGTTCGACGCCGTGGTCAGCCTCTACACCCTCATCCACATGCCGCTCAACGAGCAGCCGCCGCTGCTCGGCCGGATCGGCCGCTGGCTGCGACCGGGCGGGTGGCTCCTGGTCACCACCGGGCAGCGGGCGTGGACCGGGACCGAGGACGGCTGGCTGGGCGGGGAGGCGCCGATGTGGTGGAGCCATGCCGATGCGGCGACCTACCGGGGCTGGATCGAGCAGGCCGGCCTGGTGGTGGTCGCCCAGGAGGTCGTTCCCGAGGGTGATGGCGCCCACGCGCTGTTCTGGGCCCGCCGGTAGACTGCCCGGCTATGACCGACCTGGACGAGCACGGCCGCCCGGAGCCTCCCCCCGCGGGCGACGAGACCGAGACCCTCCTGGGCTTCCTGGAGTTCCAGCGCGCCACCCTCGCCTGGAAGTGCTCGGGGCTGGACGCGGACGGGCTGCGGGCGACGACCGCGGCCTCGTCGATGACCCTGGGCGGGATGCTCAAGCACCTGGCGTACGTCGAGGACCAGTGGTTCTCCCGCTGGCTGCGCGGGCGGGACCCGGCGCCGCCCTGGGATACCGTCGACTGGAAGGCCGACCGCGACTGGGATTGGCACTCGGCCGCCGACGACAGCCCCGAGGAGCTGTTCACGCTCTGGCGGGACACCGTGGCCCGGTCCCGCTCCTCGGTCGCCGAGGCCCTGGCCGAGGGCGGCCTGGAGCAGCTGGCCCGCCGCACCTGGCCCGACGGCCGGGCGCCCAGCCTGCGCTGGATCCTGGTCCACATGGTCGAGGAGTACGCGCGCCACAACGGCCATGCCGACCTGCTGCGGGAGTCGGTGGACGGGCAGACCGGGGAGTAGCCGCCGGCGGCTAGGGCAGGCGCTTGTGCAGCCGCAGGCGAACCGCCCTCGGTAACATCCGGCCCGGTTTGCGGTCGTACAGGGTGGCAAAGCCGGGAAACGTGACCGTTGAGCCTGGAAGGACGGTGGAGGATGGGGATCGGGGTTGGCATCTTTCTGATGGTACTGGGCGCCATCTTGGCCTTCGCGGTGGAGACCGACGTCCCCGGGATCAACGTGAACTCGCTCGGGGTCATCCTGCTGCTCATCGGCCTGGTCGCGATCGTGTACTCGCTGCTGTTCTGGAGCAGCCTGACCCCCTGGGGCCGGCGCCGGGTCGTCGCCCGCCGCCGCCTGGTCGACCCGGACGCCCCGGTCGAGGTCGTCGAGGAGCCACCACCGCCGCCACCGCCACCGTTCGACGACGGCCGCCTGTAGCCGGCCGACAACGGCTAGGAGTCGGCCTTCGGCCGACAGCCGACAGACTCCGCCCGGCAAGTTCGCCGTGCGGCTAAGGCCTGTCTGACGGCTCCTGCTTGGTAGGGTTGCCTGCCCACTCGGCACCTCCAAGGAGGACAGGTGGTCAGACGCCACGAGCTCACCGATCAGGCCTGGATGGAAATCGCCCCGCTGCTGCCGGCAAGCGGCCGTCCCGGCGGGCAATGGGCCGACCACCGTCGGGTGCTCAACGGCATCCTCTGGAAGCTGGCCACCGGCGTGCCCTGGCGAGACCTGCCCGAGCGCTACGGGCCCTGGCAGACCTGCTATGAGCGTTCCGCCGCTGGCAGGCCGATGGCACCTGGCAACGCCTGCTCGCCCACGCCAGACCAAGTCCGATGCGGTCGGGAAGGTCGACTGGGAGGTGGTCGGTGGACGCCACCGTGGTGCGGGCCCACCAGCACGCCGCCGGCGCCCGAAAAGGGGATCATCCGACTACGTAAGGTCCGCTGCTGAGGCTGACCAGGCACTGGGACGCAGCCGTGGCGGCCTGACGACCAAGGTCCATCTGGCCTGTGATGGCCGCGGCCGGCCGCTTGGGATGCTGGTCACCGCCGGGCAGCGACACGAGCACCCAACTGGAGCCGCTGCTGGACGCCATCCGGGTGCCCAGGCCAGGGTCGGGTCGGCCCCGCAAGCGCCCGACGCACCTGGTCGCCGATCGGGGCTACAGCTTCAGCACCTGCCGTCGGTTGCTGCGTCAGCGGCGGATCGCCCACACCATCCCCGAGCGGTCTGACCAGCAGGCCGCCCGGGCCCGCCGGGGCGCTCGGGGTGGCCGGCCGCCCCGGGTGGATGCGGTGCGCTACCAGCAGCGCAACGTGGTCGAGCGGGCGATCGCCCGGCTCAAGCAGCACCGCGCCATCGCGACCAGGCACGACAAGCTGGCCGTCAGCTACCACACCTGGCTGGTCCTGGCCGCCCTGCTGCTGTGGCTCCCGGCATGAGCCGTCAAACAGGCCCTAGTCGAGCCGCTTCTCGAACACGATCGACCGCCGCCGGTAGCCCATGCCCTGCTCGTAGAACGGCACCGACAGGGGGCTAGCCCCGTAGGTCGTCAGCACCGACCGGACCGCGCCTTTGGCCCGCCCCCACTCCTCCACCGCCCGCAGCAGGCGCGCCCCCACCCCACGGCGGCGGTAGGCCTCCGCCACCGCGAGCGCGTCGACCCGCAGCCGCACCCACCCGAGGTCGCGCAGCAGCTGCCGGGGTGCGTCCTC
>Ga0190274_10002732_pt1 | contig 10435 bp, 7 predicted proteins | sample Popmic531T_FD_133002 | JGI IMG/M metagenome (GOLD analysis project Ga0190274, IMG submission 133002) | Populus adjacent soil microbial communities from riparian zone of Yellowstone River, Montana, USA - 531 T | ecosystem: Environmental > Terrestrial > Soil > Riparian zone | place: USA: Montana...
ACCAGCGACGTCTACGTCGCCTCGTCGCCCGCCGCCTCGGCCGCCTCCGACGCGACCATGACCTCGGACCGGTTCCTGAAGCTGCTCGTCGCGCAGATGAGGAACCAGGATCCGCTGAACCCGATGGACAACGCCCAGGTGACGAGCCAGATGGCGCAGATCAACACGGTCACCGGGATCGACAAGCTCAACGCCACCGTCGCGGGCCTCTCGGCGCAGTTCATGCAGATGCAGGCGATGCAGGGCGCGACGCTCGTCGGCCACGACGTGATCGTTGCCGGCAACAAGCTCGACATCGACGCCGCCACCGCGACCGGCCAGGGCGGCTTCGAGCTCCAGATTCCCGCCGACGCGGTCAAGGTCGAGATCCTGTCGCCGAGCGGCGCCGTGGTGCAGACGCTCAACCTCGGCGCCCAGGGCGCGGGCATGCACAGCTTCGACTGGCCGGCGGGCACCGCGACCGACTCGAGCGGCCTCACCTTCCGCATCACCGCCACCGCCGGCGGCGTGGCGATCGCCTCGACGCCGCTGATGCGCGATCGGGTCGACGCGGTCACGACCAACGGCAACAGCTTCAACCTCGAGCTGGAGAAGTCGGGCTCGACGCCCTACAGCTCGGTCAAGGCCCTCAACTGAACCCCGTTTCCACTCCGCCCCGGCGCCTCGCCGCGGCCTTCTAGAAAGCGAACGCCATGGGCTTCCAGCAAGGTCTCTCCGGTCTCAACGCCTCGAGCAAGAACCTCGAGGTGATCGGCAACAACATCGCCAACGCCAACACCTATGGCGCCAAGGCCTCGCGCGCCGAGTTCGCCGACGTCTATGCCAACGCGATCGGCGGCACGCGCAACGCGATCGGCATCGGCGTGAGCGTCGCCGCGGTGGCGCAGCAGTTCACCCAGGGCAACATCACCGGCACCGACAACCCGCTCGACATCGCCATCAACGGCGGCGGCTTCTTCCAGGTGCGCGACACTTCGGCCGCGACCGCCTATTCGCGCAACGGCCAGTTCAAGGTCGACAACACCGGCTTCATCATCAACAACCAGGGCAGCCGCCTGATGGGCTACCCGGCCGACGCCGCCGGCACCATCATCCCCGGCACCGCCACCGCGCTGCAGATGCCGACCGCCGGCATCACGCCGCAGGTGACCACCGGCATCCAGATGGAGATGAACCTCGACGCCCGCGCCGGGGTGACGCTGCCGAGCGCCGGCGCACCGATCGACTTCGCCGACCCGTCCACCTACAACAACGCCACCTCGCAGACCGTCTACGACGTCCAGGGCCAGGAAGTGGCCCTGACCTACTACTTCCAGAAGACCGCCACCAACACCTGGAACGTCTATGTCGCCGCCAACGGCACGCCGCTCGCCACCTCGGGCGGCAACCCGGCGCCGTCGACGTCGATCACCTTTCCGACCAACGGCGGCACGCCGACCGCGCCGGCCGGCACGGTGGCGCTCGACATCCCCTCGGTGACCAACGCCGCCGGCGGCGTCACGGTGCCGATCACCGGGGTCGCCCTCGACGTCTCGGGCGCGACCCAGTACGGCTCGGGATTCGGCGTCACCGACCTGCAGCAGGACGGCTATTCGGCCGGCCAGCTGATCGGCGCCCAGATCGACGCCAACGGCGTCATCAGCGCCCGCTATTCGAACGGCGAGACCCGGCCCGCCGGTCAGCTCGAGCTGGCCACCTTCCGCAACCCGCAAGGCCTGCAGCCGATGGGCGGCAACGCCTGGGTGCAGACCGCGGCCTCGGGCGGTGCGATCGTCGGCACCCCGGGCTCGGGCAACCTCGGCGTGCTGCAGGCCGGCGCGCTGGAGGAGTCGAACGTCGACCTGACCGCCGAGCTGGTCAACATGATCGTCGCCCAGCGCAGCTACCAGGCGAACGCGCAGACGATCAAGACCCAGGACCAGATCCTGCAGGCGATCGTCAACCTGCGCTGATGGTGAAGCGCGCCATCCTGCGAGGAGCTTGAGCCATGGACCGGATGATCTACCTGTCGATGTCGGGCGCGAAGGCGACCATGCAGCGCCAGGAGACGCTCGCCAACAACCTGGCCAACGTCTCGACGGTCGGCTTTCGCGCCGAGCTGGCGGCCTTTCGCGCCGTGCCGGTGCAGGGCAGCGGCGCCAGCACCCGCGTCTACGCTCTCGAATCGACCCCGGGCTACGACGCCACGCCCGGCCAGATCGCCGCGACCGGCCGCAACCTCGATGTGGCCATGAAGGGCAACGCCTGGCTGGCGGTGCAGGGGCTCGACGGCACCGAGGCCTATACCCGCGGCGGCTCGCTGCAGGTCACCGCCGAGGGCAACCTGGTCACCACCGCCGGCCTCACCGTGCTCGGCGACGCCGGCCCGATCCAGGTGCCGCAGGACACGATCGTGAGCTTTGCGCCCGACGGCACCGTCAGCGCCAGCGAGATGAACGGCCGCACCAGCACGATCGGCCGGCTCAAGATGGTCACGCCGGAAGGCCCGCTCACCCGCGGCGCCGATGGCCTGTTCCGCGCCGGCGACGGCGATCTGCCGGCCGACAGCGAGGCTCGCCTGGCCGACGGCGCGCTCGAAGGCTCGAACGTCAGCGCGGTCGAGACGATGGTGGCGATGATCGCCGCCGCCCGCCAGTTCGAGGCGCAGCTGAAGCTGCTCTCCACCGCCGAGAGCAACGAGAAGGCGGCGGCCCAGCTGCTCTCGATGAGCTGAGCCGGGGGGCCTACTTCCCGAAAACCGGCGCGCTGAAGGTCGCGTCCAGCGTCCAGGACGGCGTTCCGCCGGATCCGGCCTCGCGCGTGTAGCGCAGCGTGCCGCCGACCCGGTTGTTGCCCGCGAAAAGGCGCTCCCAGAACTGCTCGCCGCCGACGCCGAAGACGATCTCGCCGGCGGGCGCTTCGGCCTTGCCCAGCAACAGGGCGCCCTGCAACTCCCGGGGATTCGGCGATGCGGCATCGACCGCCAGACGAACGCCGCGCAGCCGGCCGCTCGCCGCGAGGACCGCAATGGCGGCCGGGTCCGCCGCCTCCTTGACCGAGATCTCGGTGGTGGTGAGCAGGATCCAGAGGCGCTTGGGATTCCCGGGATTCCTGACCGCCTGGACATGGCGCAGCTCGTGGCGGCCCGTGCCGAACTGCAGGTGCCCCTGCACTGTCCCCGGGTCGATCGCCGGCGTGGGAGCGCTCGCGAGGGCCGCGCCGACGAGCAGGGCGAAAGCGGCGAAGCGACGCTGCATGGAAGCTCCTCGAGCCGGGGCCGGCGGACAATTCTGCGCGCAGGCGGTGGTGCAGTCCTACAACAGCCGGCAGAGGCCGGCGGTACGGTCGTTCGATAGAACTTCTGGAGCGCCCCATGAGCGAAAGCAAGACGTCTTGGAAGGTGCGGCCGCACGGCACGCTCACCGAGATCGACGACGGCATCCTCACCGTCACCGGCACGATCGAGATGCCGCTGATGCAGCTGCCGCGGAGCATGACCCTGGTCCGGCTGGCCGATGGCCGACTCGTCGTCTTCAGCGCGATCGCCCTCGACGAGGCGGGCATGAAGACGATCGAGGAGTACGGCGAGCCCGCCTGGATGGTGGTGCCGAACGACCACCATCGGCTGGACGCCGCGGCCTGGAAGGAGCGCTATCCGAAGCTGCGGGTGGTCGCGCCGGAGGGAGCCCTGAAGAAGGTCGCCGAGGCCGTTGCGGTCGATACCTCGGCGCCGCGCTTCGGCGATCCGAAGGTGCGCTTCGTCACCGTGCCCGGGACCCGCGCGCACGAGGCGGCGCTCGAGGTCGAGACCGGCTCCGGCCTGACGCTGGTGCTGAACGACGTCGTCGCCAACATCCGCCATGCCAAGGGGTTCGGCGGCTGGCTGCTCGAGCTGATGGGTTTCGCCGGCGACGAGCCCCACGTGCCGCGCCCGGTGGCGCTGATGATGGTCGACGACAAGGCCGCCCTGCGGAAGCAGCTGATCGAATGGGCCGGGCTCGATTCGCTGCGCCGGATCCTGGTCTCGCACGGCGAGCCGATCGAGGCGAACCCGCAGCAGGCGCTGCGCGAGCTCGCCAAGTCGCTGGAGGAGTGAAGTCCGGCCGCGCCGTGGCGGCCGGAGCGGGTCCGGCTAGGCGGCGTCGAGCGCGCCCAGCGTCGAGGCGTTGGACGCGGTCTCCTCGAAGCTGCCGTGCAGCATCTCGGCGGCCGCCAGGTTGAGGCCCATTTCGGAGTAGTAATACGTCGACCGGATCGCCCGACGCACCGCTTCGATCTCCGACGCCGGAGGCGAATGCCCGAGCAGGGTAGCCACGATCTCTAGCGCTTCCCATGGGTGGTTATCGTCGTACTCCGCGTGCAACCGCAGCCAGCGGGTCGCCGAGCCGCGGATCTCTTCCGGCAAAGAGTCGGCGTAGGTCGATCGGGAGCAGACAAGACAAGCCCATTCGCCGGTGGATCCCTCGATCGCGTAGTTGGTCGCAGCGACGGCGACAGCCAGGCTCGCACGGTCGCACACGTACCAGCACCAGTGCGCAAGCGCGGCCGGGCCATCGATATCGTCGCCGCGCCGGAGGTCGTTGAGCGACAGGTCGACGGATCGGGCCCAGTCGATCCAGTGGTCGGCATGCTTCTGCTCGACCCTGATGTTGTGGATCAGATAGCGCCGGGCCAGATCTTCGCCCGGGCTTTCGCCGACGCTCAGTTTCCTGAGGTTCATGGCCATAAATTGCGGAAACTGCTCGATCGTCGGCCAAGCACCGGTCAGGAACTTGCGCATCGCCGATTTCGGCAACCTGGCGTCTCGCATCAACCGGAACAGTTCGTGCTCGACCACGCGCCTCTTGTCCCGCTCGGTGCCTGCGACCACCGTCTGTAGCCAGAGCGGGTAGCTCCGGAGGTCCTTGAGCGCACCGGTACGCCGAAACGGCTGGGTCATCCCTGCTCCTCCTGTCGTTCTTTGCCCCATTCTAGGGGTGGAATGACTTTCCGGAAATGGGGTTAGCGCGCGCGGCGTCCGTCCAACACATCGAGCAGCTCGCGGAAGTTGATCGGCTTGGTCAGGTAGTCCTCGAATCCCATGGCGAGGGCCGCGTCGATCTGCTCCGGCAGGGCATCCGCCGAGAGGGCGACCAGCCGGATGCCGGAGGTCGCCGGGTCGGCGTGCAAGGCCTGTGCCAGCTCGATGCCGGTCATGTCGCCCAGGTTCATGTCGACCAGGATCAGCTGCGGCTGGTCGCGCCGCGCCTTCTGGAAGGCGAGGGTGCCGCTCTCGGCCACGTCGAGGACGACCGACGGCCGCAGCTTGACGACCTCGCGGACGATCTCAATGTTCACTTCGTTGTCTTCGGCGTATAGGACGCGCAGCGCCTCGTCGAGGGAGCCGTGTTGGCTCGGCGGCGCCGAGCCGCCTGCCTGCTGCGGCAGGTCGCTGCTGCAGTCGAGGGTTAGCGACGCTTCGGTGCCCCGGCCGAGCGCGCTCGAGATTCCAAGCTCGCCCCGCATCAACTCCACCAGGCGCCGCGACAGGACCAGGCCGATCCCGGTGCCTTCGATCTTCGATTTTTCCGCTCCCAGGCGATTGAACGGCTCGAACAGCCGTTCCAGCTTCTCGGGCCCCATGCCGATGCCGTCATCCGCGATCGAGAGAACGCAGCGCCCGTTCGCGACCCACCAGCTTACCCGCACTTGGCCGCCCTGCCGGTTGTACTTGATCGCATTGCTGAGTAGGTTCACGAGAACCTGGCGCAGGCGGACGCGGTCGGCGAGGACGTGGACGTCGTCCGCGATCTCATCCCGCGACGCAAGGTCTGCGATCAGGCCGCCTACCCAAGTCCGGACGCCGACGCTGGCGGCGAGCGGCATCACCATTGAGAGCGCATCCTCGATGGAGGAGCGAAGGTCGACCGATTCGAGCGTGACCGTCATCTGGCCGGACTCGACCCTCGAAAGGTCGAGCACGTCGTTCACCAGCGCCAGCAGGTGGCCGCCGGCGTTCTCGATGTGCTGGATCCGGGCCAGCTGCTGCAGCGACGGCGGCTCGGCGGCGTCGAGCCGAAGCAGCTGGGAGAAGCCGAGCACGGCGTTGAGAGGGGTGCGCAACTCGTGGCTCATTCGCGACAGGAACTCGGTCTTGGCGCGGCTCGAGGCTTCCAGCGCTTCGCGCGCCTGGCGCTCGGCGCGTGCCATCTGCAAGCCGGTCACGTCGCGCAGCACCGCGGTCAAGAGGGGGCCTCGTTCCGTCTCGTGGCGGGAGAGGGAGACCTCGAGCGGGAACTCCTGGCCGTCGGCGCGCCGGCCGAACAGCTCGCGCACCTCGCCGCTGTCTACGTCGCCGACCGCGAGTTGCTGTCTCCTTGCCCCCTCCGGGCTGCGGGGATGGCGCGGGATGAAGCGCTCGACGTTGCTGCCTATCGCCCCGGGTGCCGGCGCGCCGAACAGGCGCTCCGCGGCCCGGTTAAAGAGCACCACCTTGCCGTCCGCGTCGACCGCAATTACTGCGTCGTTGACGGCATCGACGAGGTCGGCCATGCGCACCTCGCCCCGACGCAGCGCCTCCTGCATGTTCAGCCGCTCCGTGATGTCGAAGAAGGTCGCCACCGAGCCCTGGTGTGCGCCCTCCTCCCACATCGGATGGGACCAGTATTCGACCGGGAAGGAACTGCCATCGCGCCGCCAGAGCAACTCACCGGCGACGTGCAGCTCACGTGGCTCGCGGTAGGCGAGCGCGATGCGAGAATCGGCCCTGAGGTGAGCAACCTGAGGCCGGTGGATGAGGGTCCGCATCTCCCGACCCAGCAGGTCGTCCTCGCGCTCGTAGCCCAGCATGGCGAGAGCCGAGCGGTTGATGAAGGTGCAACGACCCCGGGTATCCACGCCGTACAGGCCCTCGGCCGCCGAATCCAGCAGGCGCTGCAGGGACTCGCGGCGGCGCCGCACCTCGTCCTCGGTCGCCGCCTGGATCCGCGCGCTATGTCTGACGAATGCCAGGCCGGCTAGCCCGAGCGAGAACGCCAGTGCGAGGTTGAGGCCGAGCAGAAGACTCTGGCTCAGGCGCGCACCCCAAGCGAGCTGGGTGGCGAATCTGGAGGTTAGCGGCGTCAGGAGGCGGTTGATCGCGGCGACTTCTGCCTTGAGATGCAGTACTTCGGGCGCCGTCCGATCCCCCGCCCGAACCCGCGCGTGCGCTTTCTCCGCGAGTGCCCGAATCTCTTCGACCAGGCGATCACCTTCGGTCCAGGTGACGATAGCCTCGGACATCAATGGAGTCCGGTGGAACCAGCGAAACAGACGGATACCCCCGGGGATGTCGTCTTCGTGACTGCGGCCCTGGCGCAGACCGAAGGTGGCGGTCTCCAGGTCTGGCGGCTGCCGTTGCATCGCTTCGCGAAAGATGCGATAGCCGACAGGAACGGCCAGCTCGCCAAGGAACCGCTGGTAGTCACTTTCGAGATGGCTCTCTGCGTAATCGAGAAGGATCAGCTGGGCATCCTTCTGCCCTTTGGAATAGAGACTTTCGCCGGTGGAATAGGCGCGGATCGCCGACATCAGGTCGATGCTGATCACGGTCACCAGCAACTGCAGGCCGATGATGCAAGCGAACACGGTCAGCACCGGCCAGGATCGCCGGCGGGCGGGCAACTGCTCCCCTTTGACTGCAATGCCTCCGGTGGTGCTTCGCACTCCGGGACGAGCACTCGGGTGTGCCGGCGCGGTCATGCGAGGGGGCGATGCCAGCTCACGAGGACACGGGCCAAGCGGGCGACTTCCCTGGAAAGGACATGGCCTTAGGGTACGGCATGTGAGCGAGGTGCGACAAGCGTTTGCAGGCGGCGTCGCGCAGGGCGTCACGCCGCGGCGACGAGGTCGTGACGATAGGCTAGGGCGGGCCCGGCCGAAGCAGGCTGCGCACGAAGGTGCGCGAACTGCTGCCGAGGTTGCGGAACAGGGGCGCGATCGCCCGCTTGAGCGCTTCGCGCGCGGCCGGATCGGCGTCGAGCTCGGCGTGGATGTCGACCCCGCTGCCGGTCACGCCGAAAACGTACTTGGGATCCGAGGTGTAGCGCGGCTTCAGCGAAGCGACCAGCGCGGCATCGATCGCATCCGCCGCCACGTGGGCCTCCTTCGAGACCACCTGGCGCGGCCAGTCGTCGCCGTAGGGCATCCGGTCGGCACGGGTGTCACGCAGCGCCTCGATGCCGACGTCGGGCCTCGTCGGGGCGGCCCAGACGGACCGCATCCACTGCCGCTCGAAGTTCTCCAGCGCGAAGTGGCGGTTGGTGACGAGCTGGATCGCGTCCTGCTTCGGCCCGCGCAAACCGACCAGGTCGATGGTGTTGATCCAGAGCATCCGCGTCACGCCGACGCCCGGGAGCACCCGTGCGTGGTAGGGCTGGGTCAGGTCCTGCAGGTAGTGCATGCCCCAGCCGGCGAAGCGCCAGGCCCAGTAGTCGTGCCCCTTGCGCAAGGCGAAGGCGGCCAGCGACCGCCACAGGTGGATGCGGTATTCGGGATAGGCCCGGACCAGGAACGGCGCCGCCTTGTAGACGATCTGGGCCTCGTGGAAGTAGCCGAGGTGCAGCGGCCCCTGGCTGGACCACTCGACCGCCGGGTTGCCGAAGGGCTGCTTGCCGAATCCGTAGCTGCGGCCGTACGCGGTGCCGTTGTCCTCCCACAGGCCGAAGTCGAGCCCGTAATCGGGCTCGTCGCTGGCGCTGGCGATGACGTCGACCGCCGGCACCAGCTCGCCTTCCTGCAGGGCGACGAAGGTGTTCAGCTTGGCCGCCTCGTCGGTCTTCATCACCGTGACGTCCGCCTCCGCCAGCGTCCGCCGGCCGCCCGGCGCTTGGCCGGGCGGCAGTTGCAGGTAGAGGGCGAGCTTCGCCGACGGGTTGACCCGGATCGCCGCCAGGAACCGTGCCACGCGCTCGGCCGGCGGTACCTCGGCGCGAAAGGCCAGCGCATCGGGCCGAGGCGGGTAGGCGGGCACGTTGGCGCGGGCCCAGGCTTCCTCGGCGCGCAGCAGTTCGGCCAGGCCGGCGGGGTCGGCAGCCAGGAAGCTCGCCAGCGACGTGACCCGCACCGGCGGACGGCCGGTGATCTCGGGCAGCACCGACAGCGCGGTCCAGGTGCACAGGGCGTGGTTGCTCCACGCCGCGGCCGGCCCGGCCAGCAGCCCGGCGCCGACGAGGAGGGCGGCGGAGGCTGCCCGACGCCATGCCCGGCCGGGGGACCTCGTCGCCGGTACTGGCATGGGGGCTCCTGATGCGTGATCGGGAGCCGATCGTATCGGAGGCCGCGGCCCGCGGCCGCAGGCCAGGGGGTCAGCCGTCGACCCGCTCGTAGCGGTAGATCGGCTTCCGGTTCGGCTTCACCTTCGGCACGATCTTGGTCGGCGACAGCACGGTCGGCGCGGTGCCGCCGATCAGGAACGGCGTCAGCACGCCATTGATGCGGACCACGCCGCCCACCGGCGAAGGCGGGATGCCCTGGGACAGGAAGGGCTGCATCACCGGCTGACCGGGCAGGCCGGTCCCGGTCTGGAAGTCGACCTGGTAGGCGCGGGCGGTGCCGAGGTTGGTGCAGGTGCGCGACGCGGCGGGGGCCATCGCCTGGTAGGTGCTGAAGTAGGTCACGCCGGCGATCGTCAGCGGCGTCGTCACCACCTGCTCGTAGGGAGGGCTCGTCGTCGACAGGTTGATGAACCAGCCCCGGTAGCTCGCCAGCGCCAGCGGGTCGATGCCGGTCGCGCCGGTGACGTCGACGAAGTCGGGCGGGGAGATGCCGTAGCCGATCGCAGGAAGGACGCCGGAGATCGCCGTGACATCGTCGCGGATGCCGTAGAAGCGGTTCACGACCAGCGCCGCCCGGCTGCCCGACGACGGCTTCTCGCGGTCGCCGCTGCCGACCAGCACGGTCGTCTGCGTCCCGAGCACGACCACGCTCGGCGCGTACAAGAGCTTGCGTCGCTCCGAGAGGCCGGCGCCCCACTGGCCAACGGACGCGATCTTCTGCACCGGCCAGTCGGCGACATGGGCGTAACCGGTGAAGCCGGTGGCCGGGTCGCTGGTGTTGATCCGCCAGACGTTGCCGCGGGTGTCGACGGCGTAGATGACGTCGACGTAGCCATCGGCGTCGACATCGACCGGCGCCATGTCGGCGACGAAGCGACCCGCGCCGACACCCGGGTCGATGAAGCGATAGTCGCCCGAGGCGGCCAGCCCCGAGGCGGCGTTCATGACGACGATTCCCCGGCCGGCGCTGACGGCGGCGCAGGCGGTGCTCGGATCCTCGCTGTCCTCGCAGGCGTCGTAGCCGGCGCCGAACACGACCAGGGGCGAGGAACGGCCCTTGACGCGGATCGCCAGTGGCGTCGACCAGCTCTGGCCCATCGAAGGGTTGTCGGCCGCGCTGAATTTCCACATCAGGCGCGGCTGCGCGCTCGGGCCGGGCTTGC
>Ga0190274_10002733_pt1 | contig 10435 bp, 10 predicted proteins | sample Popmic531T_FD_133002 | JGI IMG/M metagenome (GOLD analysis project Ga0190274, IMG submission 133002) | Populus adjacent soil microbial communities from riparian zone of Yellowstone River, Montana, USA - 531 T | ecosystem: Environmental > Terrestrial > Soil > Riparian zone | place: USA: Montana...
ACCTGCGCGATGCCGAAGTCCGCAACCAGCGGCCGGCGGCTCTCCCGGTCGATAAGGATGTTGTCCGGCTTGATGTCGCGATGCACCACCCCTCGCGCATGGGCATACGCGAGTGCCCAGGAGATGGAGCGGAGCAGCGTCGCGGCTTCGTCCGGGGCCATGGGGCCCGTCCGCCGCACCCGGTCAGCCAGGGTCTCGCCGTCTACGCACGCCATCACGAAGAAGATCAGCCCGTCGACCTCGTCAGCGAGGTAGATCGGCACGATGTTGGGGTGGTAGAGCTGCGCGGCGGTGCGCGCCTCGCGCAGGAAGCGCTCACGGATGTCGGGCCGGGCGGCGACATCGGGCCGCAGGAGCTTGATGGCGACCGGCCGGTCGAGCCGCACTTCACGGGCCCGGAAGACCACGCCCATTCCACCGTGGCCCAGCTCGGACTCGAGCGAATACCTGCCGGCCAGCGCCTGCTGCAGCGCCAGAAAGGTGTCATCCGGGAGCCCGTACGTACCTAGGGGCATGGCCCAATGTGCAGCGCTCACGCCCACACCGTAAGTCATGTATATTTCAGGCCTTATGGAACCGTCCCTGACCTACCTCGATCACGCCGCTACGACGCCGATCCGGGCCGAGGTGCGCGAGGCCATGCGCCCGTATCTCGGCGAGATTTTCGGGAATCCCTCGAGCTCCCATCGTTTTGGCCGCGCCGCACGCGCCGGGCTCGAGCAGGCCCGCCGCGACATCGCGGACGCGGTCGGGTGCGAGCCCACCCAGGTCGTGTTCACCTCCGGTGGAACCGAGGCCGACAACCTTGCCGTCATCGGATCGGCCTTTGCCGCGGCGGCGCGGGGTCGTCCGCGCCGGGTTGCCGTCTCCGCCATCGAGCACAAGGCGATTCTCGCGGCGGCGCACACCGTGGCGACGCTCGGGGGCGAGGAAATCATCCTGCCGGTCGACGGGAATGGATCGCTGCGGCTCGACGCCCTGGATGCCGCGCTCACGCGCAGCCCCGCCGTGGTCTCGGTGATGTGGGTCAACAACGAAGTCGGTTCCCTGCAGCCGATCGCGGAGATCGCTGCCCGATGCGCGGCCGCCGGCGTGCCGCTTCACACCGATGGCGTACAGGCGTTCGGCAAGGTGGCCGTCGACCTCCGTGACCTTCCCATCTCCCTCCTCACGCTGTCGGGACACAAGCTCGGCGCCCCCAAGGGCATCGGGGCCCTCGTGGTACGCGACCGCGGGCTGGTGGAGGCGATCATTCATGGCGGTGGCCAGCAGTACGGCATCCGTCCGGGCACGGAGAACGTGGCCGGCGCGGTGGCGCTGGGATGCGCGGCCCGCTTGGCGGCGGCCGAACAGGCGGCTGAATTCCCGCGTCTCGCGGCCCTCCGGGATCAACTGGAGGCAATGGTGCGGCGCGACGTGGCCGACCTGATGGTCGTCGGTGCCAGCGGCACGCGCGCCCCGCACATCCTCACGGTCGCGATCGCCGGCGCGGACAGCGAGACGCTGCTCATGCATCTCGACATGCAGGGCGTGGCGGCCTCCGGGGGATCCGCCTGCTCCACCGGCGCGGTGGAGCCGTCGCACGTGCTTTCGGCGATGGGCGTGCCGCGAGACATGGCGCTCGGCCAGTTGCGCTTCTCCTTCGGCCACGAGAGCACGGCCGCAGATGTGGAGCGCGCCGGGGCCGTGCTGCCCAGGGTCGTGGCCCGGGCCCGGAAGCTCGCGGGAGCGCTCGGCCGTGCGTGATGGGCGCCGCGTGATGGTTGCGATGTCCGGCGGGGTCGACTCGTCGGTCGCGGCGGCGCGCCTGGTGGAGCAGGGCTACGACGTGGTGGGCGCCACCATGAAGCTCTTCTGCTACGGCGACTCGGTGCCCGATCGTCCGTGCTGCTCCCTCGACTCGATCAACGACGCGCGCGACGTGGCGCACGGCCTCGGTATTCCGCATTACGTGCTCAACCTGGAGGACCGGTTCTCCCTCCACGTCATCCAGAACTTCGTGAGCGAGTACAGCCGCGGCCGCACGCCGATCCCATGCGTGCGCTGCAATTCCTTCACGAAGTTTCGCGACCTGCTCGCACACGCTGACGCACTGCAGTGCGACTGGATCGCCACGGGGCATTACGCCGTGGCACGCGAGGGCGCACTGTTCCGCGGGCGGGACCGCTCGAAGGACCAGAGCTACTTCCTGTGGGGCATCGACCAGGCGGTGGTCGCGCGCATGCTCACGCCGGTCGGCGAACTCTCCAAGGCGGAGACCCGCGAGTACGCGCGCCGCCTCGGGCTCGCGACCGCCGACAAGCCGGAATCGGTCGAGATCTGCTTCGTGCCCGACGATGACTATGTCGGCGTGCTGGAGCAGCACCTTCCCGCCGATGCGCCGGCGCTGTCCCGTGGCCCCCTGGTGACCACGGCCGGCGAGGTGGTGGGCGAACATGACGGGTTCGCGCGGTTCACGATCGGCCAGCGCAAGCGGCTGCCGGGCGGCTTCAACGAGGCGCGTTACGTGGTGGCCATCCGGCCCGAGGCACGGGAGGTCGTCATCGGCTCGATCGAGGACCTCGAGGGTCACCGCGTCACGCTCGAGGAGGTCAACTGGCTCGCCAGCCCGCTTGAACCGGGCGATGCCTGCCGGGTGCAGATCCGCTATCGCGCGCCGGCAGTGCCGGCCACCGTGGTCTCTGCCGGCGACGGGGCGGTGAGCCTGGTACTCGAGACGGCCGTGCGCGCCATCACGCCGGGACAGTCGGGCGTACTCTATGACGCTGCCGAGCGGGTGCTCGGCGGCGGCGTCATTTCATAGCATCATCCCACTCCACCGGAGTTCCTGATGAAGGCCTTCGTCCTGCGCCTCCTGGTCAACGCACTGGCCATTTTCGCCGCGGTGAAGCTGCTTCCCGGCCTTCATTTTCAGGGCACCGCCGTGCAACTCGCAGGGGTGGCCCTGGTGTTCGGCGTGCTGAATGCCTTCCTCAAGCCGATCCTGACGGTCCTGACCTGCCCGTTCATCCTCCTGACGCTGGGGCTGTTCGCCCTGGTGGTCAACGGGCTGATGCTGCTGTTCACGGCATACGTTTCGCAGAGGATCGGCTTCGACTTCCGGGTCGATGGGATCTGGTGGGCGCTGCTCGGCGGCATCGTCATCGGGGTCATCAGCACGGCACTCTCGCTGCTCATTCCGGACGGCGACTGAAGGACTTGAAGGCTACGTGGTGACTGACGCCTTATGACGATGATCCAGCCGGTGACACCGGCCACGACGGCACCGCCGGCCACTCTGCTGGACCTCGATGTCCGGCATCCGTCGCTCTATGTCAATCGCGAGCTCAGCTGGCTCGAGTTCAACCGCCGCGTGCTGCACGAGGCGCTCGACCCGCGCACCCCGCTCCTCGAACGCCTCAAGTTTCTCGGCATCTACAGCAGCAACCTCGACGAATTCTTCCAGGTTCGCGTCGCCGGCCTCAAGCGGCAGGTTGCCGCCGGGTTCACCGAGCGCACGCCGGACGGCCTGACGGCGGAGGACCAGCTCACCCGCATCGCGGTCATCGTGCGCGAGCAGATGGCGCAGCACCGGCACGGCCTCATGCACGACGTGCTGCCCGCCCTCGCCGAGCATGGCGTCCAGATCATCAGCCACATGGGCGACCTCGATCGCGCAAACCGGGATCACATCGACCGCTACTTCCAGGCCAACGTCTTCCCGGTCCTGACCCCGCTCGCGGTCGATCCCGGGCATCCCTTCCCGTACATCTCGAACCTCAGCCTTTCGGTGGCCGTGGTGCTCCGCGGCACCGATGGCGAGGACCGTTTTGCGCGGGTGAAGGTGCCCAAGATCCTGCCGCGGTGGGTACCGTGCCTGCAGCCCAATACGTTCGTGCCGCTCGAGCAGGTGGTCGGGAGCAACCTCGAATACCTCTTCCCCGGCATCGAGATCCTCGGCTGGCACCTGTTCCGCATCACCCGCAACACCGACATCGTGATCGAGAACGGCGAGGAAGCGGAGGACCTGCTGAGCCTCATCAAGGAAGAGGTGAGCAATCGCCGGTTCGCCGAGGTGGTGCGACTCGAGGTGCATTCCTCAATGCCCTTCTCCCTGCGCCAACTCCTCCTCGCGGAGTTCAACGACGAGCAGCAGGACATCGCGCCGCCCCTGACGGCGAGCGACGTCTATGAGGTGCACGGGCTCCTCGATACCGCCGACTTCCTCTCGCTGTCCGGGCTGGACCTGCCGGCCCTCAAGGATCCGACCTTCCACCCGGTCACGCCGGCGCGCCTGGCGCAGGGCCGGAACATGTTCGACGTCATCCGCGAGGGCGACATCCTGTTGCACCACCCGTATGACAGCTTTGCATCGACGGTGGAGCGGTTCATCCAGGCGGCCGCGGAGGATCCGGATGTGCTCGCCATCAAGCTGACCCTGTACCGCACCGGCGGCGACTCGAGCATCGCCAAGCTGCTGCAGCAGGCCGCCGAGCGAGGCAAGCAGGTCGCGGTGCTGATCGAACTGCAGGCGCGCTTCGACGAGGAGAACAACATCATCTGGGCCCAGCGCCTGGAGGACGTGGGCGTGCACGTGAGCTACGGGGTGGCGGGCCTCAAGACCCACGCGAAGGTGATGCTGGTGGTGCGGCGGGAAGGCGACTTCATCCGGCGCTATGTGCACATCGGCACCGGTAACTACAACCCCAAGACGGCCAGGCAGTACACCGATTTCGGCATCCTGTCGTGTGATCCGGCGATCGGCGCCGACTTGACCGATCTCTTCAACGTCCTCACCGGTTTCGGCCAGCCGGCCCAGTACCGCCAGGTCCTCGTCGCGCCGCGCTACATGCTGGAGCGGTTCCTGGTACTGATCCGCCGCGAGATCGAGCACCAGCTCGCCGGGCGGGGCGGCCGCATCTTCGCCAAGATGAACGCGCTGGTTCATCCCGACATCATTGCGGCGCTCTACGAGGCCTCGCGGGCAGGGGTTCAGGTGGACCTGATCGTGCGTGGCATCTGCTGCCTCCGGCCGGGCCTGCGCGGCGTCAGCGAGAACATCAGGGTGATCAGCCTCATTGGCCGATTCCTGGAGCACTCCCGCGCCTTCTGGTTCCGCAACGGTGGCCAGGAGGAGGTCTTCATCGGGTCAGGCGACTGGATGCCCCGCAACCTCGACCGGCGCATCGAGGCGGCGGTGCCGATCCTCGATCCGTCGCATCGCAACGCCGTCCGCGACGTCCTCGAACTGATGTGGCGCGACAACCGCCAGGCGTGGGAACTGCAAGCCGATGGCAACTACGAGCAGCGGCGGCCCTCAAATCCTTCGGACGAGCGCGGCACCCACCGGCTGTTGATGGACCTGGCGCGCGAAGGCGCGACACGCTCAACCTAACAATTGGCGGCCATCCCTCCCGAAGCGTGATACGGCGCGCATGCGAGCGGCCCTGGTCAGCTTCCTGGAATCACGCCAGGTCGGAGCCGGCGCGGGGTCAGGGGTCGAGGCCGAGCGCGATCCATCCATCGATGCCAAGTCGCTGCATCGTGTCGATGTTGTTCTGGTAGATCAGCTCGGCCTCGGGAAACGCCGCCACGGCCGCATCCACGCTGGCCTCGCGCAGGAGGTGCAGGATGGGATAGGGTGAACGGTTGGTGTAGTTGGTGATGTCCCCGGGATCCGCGCCGTCGAACTGGTACCGGGGGTGGAAACTCGCCACCTGAATCACGCCCTCGAGTGCCATGCGCTCCACCGCCGCATCCGCCACGTCGAGAAAATCGTTGTAGTCGAGGAAGTCGCGCAGGACGAAGGGGAGGATCAGCAGGGTCGTCTCGACCTGTTCAGCCGGGGCAAGCGACAACAGGCGCAACTCCGATTCCAGGTCATCGAGCAACGCATCCGGGTTCACCGCATCGCTGACCGCATAGCGCACCTGCCCCCGGACACTCACGCCCTTGGCGAAGGGACAGAGGTTGAGGCCGATCACGGCGCGCTCCACCCAGCGACGCGTGGCGGCCACCACCACGTCATGACCAGGGTCGCGTGCGCGCACCTACCCGGCCATCCCCCCCGCCTCGGCGAATTTCCGCATCAGTTCTTCCTGCTCCGGCGTGAGCTTTTCCGGCAGCGTCACCTTCACCTGCACGAGCTGGTCACCGCGCTTGCCGTTTCGTTCCACGCCCTGGCCCTTGATCCGGAACTTGCGGCCGGGCTGCGTACCCGCGGGAATCTTGAGCAGCACCTTCTTCCCGTCGATGGTGCGCACACGCACGTTGGTGCCGAGCATCGCCTGCGCGACGTTGATCGGGATCTCCACCAGCAGGTCGTCACCGTCACGCTCGAAGAAGTGATCCGGCTGCACCTGGAAGGTGATGATGAGGTCGCCCGCCGGTGATGCACCGCGGCCCGGTTGTCCCTGGCCCTTGAGCCGCACACGTGACCCGCTCTCGGTGCCGGGAGGCACTGTGATGGTCACGGTACGCTCGGTGCGCACCTCGCCGGCGCCGTGGCAGGTCGGGCACGGCTTGGAGGGAATCTTTCCGCGCCCGCGGCACTTGGGACACGGGCGGTTGACCGCGAAACCACCCTGACCGAACGAGATCGTGCCGCGCCCGTGGCACTCGTCGCAGGTCTCGATCCTGGCGCCCGGCGCGCCGCCGGTACCGTGACAGGTGGGGCAGGCATCGGTCACGGGCATCGTTACCGCGATCTTGCCGCCGAGTACCGCCGTGCGGAACGGCACCTCGAGCATCGACTCGATCGTCTCGCCCTGCTGCTCCTCGCGGCGTCCCCGCCCGAAGATGGACGAAAAGATGTCCCCCAGGCCACCGAGACCGCCCATGTCGCCGAGATCGACTTCCTCCTCGTACGACGGACCGCCCGGCCCGCGCGCACCCGCCCCGCCGCCCGGTGGACGGCGCGCTCGCGTATCGAAAGCGCCGAGCCGGCGCATCTGGTCGTATTGCTTCCGCTTCTCCGGATCGGAGAGCGTGCCATGCGCCTCGGAAATCTGCTTGAAGCGCTCGGCCGACTGCGGGTTGTTGGGGTTGGCGTCGGGATGGTGCTCCTTGGCCAGCCGCCGGTAGGCCTTCTTGATCTCCTGCTGGGTGGCATTGTCGGCGACACCCAGCACCTGGTAGTAGTCGCCGGTCGCCACTAGGCGTTCCCCTGTCCCGAGAACACCTGGACCCTGGCGGGCCTCACCAGGACACCCTTGAACCGGTACCCGGTCTGGAATGTGGCAGCCACCGTCTGTTCCAGCTCCGGCGATGGCGGCGGCACGATGCCGACCGCCTCCTGGGTCATGGGATCAAATGGGGAGCCGACCGGGTCGATGCGCTCGAGCCCCGATGCCTGAAGCTCCTTCCACACCTTCTGGTCGACGGCGTTGATGGCATGCCGAAGGGCGTCCACCGGCGTCGTGGCAGGATCGCTGCTCACCGCCCGGTGCAAGTCGTCCAGCGCATCCACCAGCTTGCCCACCAGGGCGGCCTGTGCCTTGTCGCCCAGCTCGTTTCGCTCCCGGATGGAGCGCTTTCGGTAGTTGTCGAACTCGGCAGCAAGGCGAACATGCCGGTCCTGCAATTCGGCCAGCTCATCCTCGAGCCGCTTGATGGCGGAGTCCGCGGGCTCGACAGGAAGCCCGGCAGGCACGATCGGGTCGGTGCCGGAATCGTCGGCGGGGCCGGTGGCACCCAGAAAATCAGGGAATCTGGTCATAAGCCGGAAGATAGTAGCAACGGAGATGCCGTCAGGAGGTGCCGGAATGGCAGAGCAGGCGCTGACGGACCATGAACAATGCCGTCTGGACAGCCCGTGCGCGAATCTCGGGACGGCTCCCCAGAAAGACCGTCCTCCGGGAGTAGATCTCGCCAATACCGGCCACGGTCAGCCAGACCGTGCCGACCGGCTTGTCTGGTGTCCCGCCACCCGGTCCAGCGATGCCCGTAATGCTCACGCCGACGTCCACGGAAAGACGTTGGCGCAGGCCGTTCGCCATCGCCTCGGCCACCTCCGCGCTGACGGCGCCGTACTGCCGCAGCATCGGCTCCGGTACGCCGAGCTGCCCGATCTTCACGTTGTTGTCGTAGGCGATGATTCCGCCGTGAAAGACCTCCGAGCTTCCCGGCACATCGGTCAGCCTGCCGCCAAGCAACCCGCCAGTGCAGGACTCGGCGACGCCAATCGTGAGGTTCCGGACCCGGAGCAGGTCCACCACGATTGCGGCGAGCGTTTCGTCACCCTCTCCATATGCGTTCTCGCCCGCGCGCCGGCGCAGCTCGGCGGCTCCGGCCTCCAGCCTGGCATCGCTTTCCATGCCCTCGGCGCCCCATGACGTGAGCCGGAGGTCGACCCCCTCGAGGCCCGGCAGGTACGCCAAGGCCAGTGGACGGACGGCCGACTCGATGTCACCCAGCCGCTCTGCCAGGGCGCTCTCGGGAATCGCCGTCGTCCGAACAGTGCGCGAGCGGACAACCTGGTTTCGCGCCCGTGGGGCGAGCCGCGGGACGACCTCATGGGCAAGCAGGTTCCGCATCTCGATGGGGACGCCGGGCAGCATGATGACCACGCCGCGCGCCGAGTCGAGCCACAATCCCGGGGCGGTGCCCCAACGGTTCCGCAGCACCGTGCCGCCCCGCGGCACCTCCGCCTGCGAGCGATTGGTCAGCGACGGTTCCCGACCGAGGCTGCGGAAGCGCTCGAGCAGTTGCTGCCAGATCTCCTCGTGGAACTCGAGCGGCATGTCCAGCAGTTCGGCCACCGCGTGCTTGGTGATGTCATCGCGGGTGGGGCCGAGCCCGCCGGTCACGAGCACGGTGCCGGTGCGATCGAGCGCCGCGCCTACGGCGTCCTGGATCGCCGCCCGATCGTCGCCCACCGAGGTGCGACGTACGATCTCCACCCCGATCGACGCGAGTGAACGCGCGATCTCGGCGCCATTGGTATCAATGGTGAAGCCGAGGAGAAGTTCGGTGCCGACGGTGAGGAGTTCGATGCGCATGGCGGCAGGAAGTCAGGCGGCAAGCGGCAAAGGGCTACTTGCTGCTGCTGAACAACGCCCTGTTCCTGTACATGTAGACCACAAACGAGTAGACGGTCAGCACCACGGCGATCACCAGTGTCACCGCGACGAAGCTGCCGTGGAACTGGTTCCAGAAGTAGGCATAGCGGTTGTTTTCCCAGCCGAGCGGCTTCCGGGCATCACGGAAAGCGAACCAGAGGATGACGGCCCCGACGAAGATGTTCTGGAAGACCGCCTTGAGCTTGCCCGCATTGCCCGCGGCGATCACGACGCCCTTGGCCTTGGCCCACTGGCGGAAGACCGTCATCGCCACCTCGCGGCCGATCATCAGCAGCGTGGCCCACAGCGGGATGCTGCCCCAGACCGGGATGCCGTACTCGGCCTGGCGTTCGCGCGAGATCCAGTAGATCGGGATCAGCGTGGCGAAGAGGAGCAGCTTGTCGGCGAGGGGATCGAGCAGCTTGCCCAGGTCGGTGACCTCGCCGCGGCTCCGGGCCAGGTACCCGTCGAGCATGTCGGTGAAGGCCACCAGCACGAACACGATGAAGCAGATGAGCTTCGGCCAGTACCCGTCGATGAAGGGGAGCAGCGCGATGACGGGCGTGAAGCAGATGCGGACGACCGTGATGATGTTGGCGGTGGTCCAGACCTTCGCGGCCATGTCCCCCTGCTCCGCCATGGTCAGCCCAGCGTCTTGACGACGAGCTTGCTTACTGCCTTGAGGGTGTCGAACACGCCTTCGCCCGTCATGGCCACCGCCTCGAAATACGGCGAGCGCTCGATCCACTGCCCGTCCTGCTGCTGCACGATGAACTCGCCGGGGCGGAACGGGTCCGCCGTGACCCGCTGCTTCTGCGCATCCTCAACCGGCCAACCGGGGTTGAGTGCCGCCTGCAACTCGGCGATCGGCGCCGCATTCGGCAGGTCACGCTTGTTGTACTGGATGACGAAGGGAATGCGGGTCAGGTCGTAGCCGTGCTGCACCATGTTGTCATACAGGTTCTGCATCGCCTCGATGTTCGCCTCGGTGCGCTCGATCTGGCTGTCGGCCACGAAGACGACGCCGTCCACGCCCTTCAGGATCAGCTTCCGGGAGGCGTTGTAGTACACCTGTCCCGGCACGGTGTAGAGGTGGAACTTGACTTTGAACCCCCGGATCGTGCCAAGGTCCACCGGCAGGAAATCGAAGAAGAGTGTGCGCTCCGTCTCGGTTGCGAGGGAAATCATCTTTCCCCGCGCCGTGGGCGCCACCTTCTGGTAGACGTGCTCGAGATTGGTCGTCTTGCCGCCGAGACCGGGCCCGTAGTACACGAGCTTGCAGTTGATCTCGCGAGACGCATAGTTGATCATCGACATGGACGACGCTCCCTCACACCCCGAACAGCTTGTCGATCTCGTCTTCGGCATCGCCCAGCAGCCCTGATTCCATCTGCTGG
>Ga0190274_10002734_pt1 | contig 10433 bp, 7 predicted proteins | sample Popmic531T_FD_133002 | JGI IMG/M metagenome (GOLD analysis project Ga0190274, IMG submission 133002) | Populus adjacent soil microbial communities from riparian zone of Yellowstone River, Montana, USA - 531 T | ecosystem: Environmental > Terrestrial > Soil > Riparian zone | place: USA: Montana...
CAAGGCCGGCGAGGCCTACAACGTCGGCGGCCCCGACGAGTGCGAGAACATCGAGGTGATCGAGCGGGTCCTGGGGCTGACGGGGAGGGACGAGTCGCTGATCGAGTACGTCGCCGACCGCCCCGGCCACGACCGCCGTTACTCGCTCTCCTCGGCGAAGCTGAAGGAGGAGCTCGGCTGGGAGGCCCAGGTCCACTTCGCCGAGGGCCTGGAGAAGACGGTCGCCTGGTACCGCGACAACGAGCAGTGGTGGGGCCCGATCCGCTCCGGCGAGTACCGCGAGTACTACGAAAAGCAGTACGGGAAGGCGCTGGGCTAGTGGCGCGGGCGCTGCCCACGAAGCTGGACGGCGTCGTCCTGATCGAGCCCCAGGTCCACGGCGACAGCCGCGGCTTCATGCTCGAGTCCTTCAGCCGCGAGGCCTGGGCCGAGCTCGGCGTCGGCGTCGAGTTCGTCCAGCACAACCACTCGCGCTCCTCCAAGGGGACGCTGCGTGGGATCCACTTCCAGACCGAGCCGGGCCAGGCGAAGCTGGTCCGCTGCCCGCGCGGGGCGATCCTCGACGTCGCCGTCGACCTCCGCCGCGGCTCGCCGACCTACGGCCAGTGGGAGGCGCACGTGCTCGACGACGAGCGCCACCATCAGCTCTTCGTCCCGGTCGGCTTCGGCCACGGCTTCGCCGTGCTCAGCGAGGTCGCCGACGTCACCTACCTCGTCTCCAGCCTCTACGACCCGCTGACCGAGTCCGGCATCGCCTGGGACGACCCCGACGTCGCCGTCGACTGGCAGGTGACGGATCCGCTCCTCAGCGAACGCGACAAATCGGCCCCCAAGCTCGCCGAAGTAGCCGAGACCCTCCCCTTCTAGGGGTCGACCGCGAGACTTTCGGGCACGGCCGTGTTGGTGCGGTCGTGGGGGGAACGAGTTGAAGCGGCAGACGCGGAGCCGGATCGCCAACGGCCTCGAGCGCACCCGGCTGCTGCGCCCGGCGGCGCGGCTGCGCGAGGGCTGGCTGGCGGCGCGCTCGGGTGACGGCGAGGCTGCGACCGTCGTCGACGGGCTGCCGCTGCCGCCGCCGCGCCTGCGGTTGCTGGTCGACGGCCGCAGCGGTGACGCCGACCGCTTCCTGCGGGTCGGCGGGCAGATGTTCGAGTCGATCCAGGGCGCCGTCGCCGGCTCCGGTGCCGACCCCGGCGAGCTGGGCGCGGTACTCGACTTCGGCTGCGGTTGCGGCCGCGTCGCCCGTCACTGGGCAGCGGTCGAGGGCCCGGAGATCCATGGCTGCGACTACAACCCCGAGCTCGTCGCCTGGTGCCGGCAGGGCCTGCCGTTTCTGCAGGCCGCCCAGAACGAGCTCGCGCCGCCGACCCCGTACGCCGCCGGCAGCTTCGGCCTGATTTACGCGCTCTCGGTCTTCAGCCACCTCAGCGAGCCGCTCCAGAGCGGCTGGATCGCCGAGTTCCGCCGCCTCCTCCGGCCCGGGGGGCTGCTGGTCGTCAGCCTGCTTGGCGACTCGGTCAAGGAACGGTTGGCAGGTGGGGAGCGCGAACGCTTCGACCGCGGCGAGCTGGTCGTGCAGCGGCCGCGGATGTCGGGGCACAACCTCTGCACCGCCTACCACCCGGACTCCTACGTCAGCGACCGGCTGCTGGCCGGCTTCGACGACATCCGCCGCTTCGACCTCGGCTCCGCCGAGCTGACCCTGCTGCAGGACGCCTACATCGCCCGCCGGTAGGCGCTGAGGGCGAGGCTGACCGCGAGTTTGGCGCCGATGCCGGCATAGACCGCGGCGTTCGCCACGGGATTGTGCGCGGGCGCGTCGAAGCGGCGGTAGAAGCGGCCCATGCCGCGGTGGAAGGCGATTTCCTGGCGCGCGGCGCGGCGGCCGGCGCTGGAGCCGCCCTTGACGTGCAGGGCCACCCCCGCCGGCTCGTAGAAGACCTTCCAGCCGGCATCCCAGAAGCGGTGGCACCAGTCGAGGTCCTCCATGTAGAGCCAGTAGCCCTCGTCGAGCAGACCGACCTCCTGGACCGCTGCGGCCCGGCAGAGCATGAAGGCGCCGTTGACGGCATCGACCTCGCCGGGCTCGTCGTCGCCGAGGTGGGTCGCCCGGTACTGGCTCAGGGCGCCGGCGGCGTCGCCGGCGCGGCCGATGCCGGTGAAGTGGGCGAGGGCGCCGAGCGGGGTCGGGAAGGAGCGCTTGCAGGCGTGGTCGAGTTCCCCCGACTCGGTCACCAGCTTGACCCCGACCATGCCGATCCGCGGCTCCGAGCGCAGCCGCGCCAGCGCCGCGTCGAGGCTGCCGGCGCGGACCTCGGTGTCGGGGTTGAGCAGCAGCAGCGCCGCCGCGTCGCTCTCGCGCAGGGCGACGTTGTTGGCGGCCGAGAAGCCGATGTTGGCGTGGCGCCGCAGGCGTACCTCGGGGAACTCGCGCGCGACCATGTCCGGGGTGCCGTCGGGGCTGCCGCTGTCGACCACGGTGACCCGCATCTCGCCGCTGGCGGGGTGCTCGCGCAGGGAGCGCAGGCAGCGCCGCAGCAGCGCTTCGGCGCCATGGCTGACGATCACCACCTCGAGCTCGGGCCCGGGCATCGCCGCCGCGCTCAGTGGGCGCCTTCGCCGCGGACGACGGCGCGCGGGGTCCGCAGCAGGATCGCCAGATCGGTCAGCAGCGAGAGGTTGTCGAGGTAGTCGCGCTCCATCGCCAGCCGCTCCTCGAAGGTGAGGTCGCTGCGGCCGTAGACCTGCATCGGCCCGGTCATCCCCGGCTTGATCGCCAGCCGCCCGCGCTGGCGCTCGTCATAGAGGGCGACGACGCTCTCCTCCTCGGGCCGCGGCCCGACCAGCGACATGTCGCCGCGGAGGACGTTGATCAGCTGCGGCAGCTCGTCGAGGCTGGTCCGCCGCAGGGCCCGCCCGCAGCGCGTCACCCGCGGGTCGTCGGGGATCTTGAAGGCCGGCTGCTCGAGCTTCGCCAGGTCGACCAGCTCGCCCAGCCGCTGCTCGGCGTCGGCGTCCATGGTGCGGAACTTCAACACCGTGAACGGGACCCCGTCCTTGCCGATGCGGCGCTGGCGGAAGAAGACGGGCCGGCCGGAGTCGAGGAGGGTGGCGATCGCGATCGCCAGCAGCAGCGGCGAGAGCAAGACCAGCAGGGTGCCGGCGACGACCACGTCCATCGCCCGCTTCATCGCCACGGTCGAGCGCGAGGGGTCGCTGAAGCGGAAATCGAGCACCGGCAGCTCGGCCAGGCGGTTGAGCTCGATCCCCGGCCCCAGCAGCCCGTAGTGCTGGGGCAGGAAGGTCAGGGCCAGGCCCTCCGCCTTGCACTCCTCGATCAGGCGCTCGGCGGCCGGCTTGCTCATCTCCTGTTCGGTCACCACCACGCGCTCGATTTCGAAGTCGCGGGCGACCTTGGAGATGTCGGCGATCGTGCCCAGGCGGGGCAGCTCGGAGGCCGGGTCGTCCCCCTGGGATAGGTAGCCGACCAGGGCCAGCCGCGTCTCCGGGTGGGTGGAGACCCGCCGCGCCACCATGTCGACGGCGGCGGCCGGGCCGATCACGATCCCGGCGGCGAGCCCGGTCAGGCGGTGCCAGAGAAAGCGCAGCACCCCGCGGGCGACGAAGCTGCCGGCGAGGGCGCCGAGGCCGACCCCGATCGCGCTGATCGGCGAGAGCGGGCCGACCGGGCTCAGCGCCAGCAGGCCGTCGAGGACGAGGGTGCCGAGGACGCTGGCCGAGACCAGCGAGGGCAGCTCGTCCAGGGTGCTGTGGCGGATCCGCCGGTGGTCGTTGTCGTAGAGGCCGTGCAGCTTGATCACGAGGATCCAGGCGGGGCTGAAGAGCACCGCCCAGAACAGCGTCGCGACGTCGGTGGTCGAGGTCGTCGCCGTGACCAGGCAGAGCGCCCCGAACAGCGCCGCCCAGTCGCCGCAGGCGAGCAGCCGCCGCAGCATCGCGCCGCGGCGGCGCGAGCCGTCCGGCCCGTTCAGCCCGAGCCGCCCGGCGGCCCGCTCCGCGCGCGGCTCCGGCGCCGGCGCCGCGGGTGCCGAGGCGCGCGCGGCGGTCCCCTGGGCGTTTGACGACGTACGGCTCATCCGCAACCGTCCCATCCTTCCCGCAGGCAGCTCTCGCGAGGGTTCAGGTCCTGGGCCCGGCGCAGATCCGCCCGGGCGCCGGCGAGATCGCCTGCCTGGTGTTCGATCTTAGAGCGGAGGTAGTAAAGGAGCCAGTTGCGGTCTTCGCGGTGGATCGCCTGCGCGAGCCGCCCGGAGGCGGTCTCGTAGTCGCCCTGCAGCTGCGCCAGCAGCCCCAGCTGCACGTAGGGAGAGGCGGCCCAGGGCTCGATCGAGCGGGCCGTGTCGGCGTGCTCGACGGCGACGGCGACGTTGCCGTCGGCGGCGGCCGCCTGGCTGGCCTCGATCTCGCGGTCGACCAGCAGCGGCCCGATCAGGGCCAGGGCGGTGACCCAGGCCAGCGCCAGGCCGGCGACGGCGAGGCCGAATCGCCGTCCCTCGCTCTGCCCGCCGGCTCCCCGCGCCTGCGCCAGCTGGGCGCAGCGACCGGCGACGAGGACGCCGCCGGCGAGGAAGAAGATCGCCCCGACCGCGGCGATCTCCCAGAACCAGTCGATCGCGGCGCCGACGGCGAAGGCGAGGACGGCGGCGAGGAGGACGGCGTAGAGCTCCTGTTGGGCCCCCTGCGCCCGCCGCCAGGCGGCGAAGCCGGTCGCCAGCAGCGTCCCCACCAGGGCCAGCACCAGCAGGCCGCCGACCAGCCCCAGCTCGGAGAAGGCCTCGAGGTAGAGCGAGTGGGTCTCCGTGTTCGCCACCGGGATCGAGCGCAGCTGGTCCCAGGCGAACTTGTAGGTGCCGGCGCCGTGGCCGAGTAGCGGCTTTTCCTCGAAGGAGTCGACCGCGACGCCCCAGAAATCGTCGCGGTTGGCGCCGCTGAGGGAGCCGAAGTGGTGCTCGGGCTGGTTCGGGAACTGGACGTCGGCGGCGGTGAACTGGCTCCAGGCGCGGCCGCCGACCGCGATCGCGACCCCGATCGCGACCAGGGCGACGCCGAGGGCGACCCGTTTCAGCACCGCCGGGTTGCGCGAGAGCTCGAGCGCGCGCCCGGTGAGGCCGCCGCCGCGGCCCTCGAGTCGCCGCAGGCCGGCGTACAGCGCCAGCGCCAGGGCGACTCCAGCCAGGGCCAGCAGCAGCACGGTGACCCCCTGGTCGACCGTCCCCGCTTCGGCGACGAAGTCGGCGATGCCGCGCCGGTCCTGCACCGCCAGCAGCGCCGGCAGCGCCCCGATCGCCCCGATCGCCAGCGTCGCCAGCAGCCAGAGCCGGTCGTGGGAGAGGATCAGCAGGCAGGCGGCGGCGACCGCCAGCGCCAGCAGCCCCCCGCGCGAGTAGGTGAGGTAGAGCGCCAGCAGCAGCAGCGGCAGCGAAGCGACGGCGAACCAGCGCAGGGCCACGGTCAGCGAGCGCCGGCTCATCCACAGCGCCATCGCGATCCCGATCCCGAAGACGAGGCCGTCGGCGTTCCAGTAGCCGAGCGGGTAACGCAGCCGCGGGCCGCTGCCCAGCGTCGGACCAAGGTCGAAGGCGTCGGGGAGGAGGCGGCTGAGCAGGGCGGCCACGGCGACCAGTGCGAGGGAGATTGCGATGCCTTCAGCGAATCGTTGTCGCCGCTGGTCGGTTTGGGCGATGAGGAATGCGGCAAGGAAGAACCCGAGGTAGGCCAGGACGCGGTCGGCCTCGGTGACGCTGAGCTCGATCGATCCCGACCAGAGAGATGAGATTGCGGACAAAAGCGCCAGCCCCAAGATCAACCCACTCGCCCAGTAGAACGGGCGCCCCAGCCGCGCCCGCGCGGCGGCTCCGAGGGCCAGCAGGCCCACCACCACGAGCCAGGCGCCGAGCCCGGCGATGTGTCGGGGGCTCAGGTCGAATCCCCCACCGGCAAGTGCCAAACCGAGGATCAGGACGAGGGGCGCAAAGAACGCCGACGATTCCTCTAACCTTGCGCGCCATGCATCCGACCCATCCCCACCGCGCCCGTAGCTCGGCCCGACCCTCCTTCGCGCTGCTGTCAGTGCTGGCTCTGCTGGCATTGGCTTGCTTTCCGGTTCTCGCTCAGGCTGAAGAATCGAGTGGCGTCGTGTACGACCCTGCGGTTCCGACGGTCACCGGTAAGAAGGTGCCGCCGAAGGATTCCGATCCGGCGGCCAAGTCCTCCAAGGGTGGAAACACCTCAGACCCGGCCGGTTCCGGTAAGTCCGGCGGTTCTGAATCTGGAACTTCGTCGGAAGAATCATCGGCGGGCACCAATCCAAGCACGGGCGGCGGCAGCGACGGCGGCCAGGGTAGCCCAGGCAAGGCTTCGACCGGCGCCCAGGGCCAGGGCGGCGGCCAGCAGAGCGGCAGCATCTCCGGCGGCAAGCCGGTCAACACCCAGCAGGCCGCCGACGACTCCTCTTCGCCCCTGGTCCCGATCCTGATCGCGATTGCCGCTCTGGCGGCGATCTCGGTCGGCGTGGTCGTGATCAGGCAGCGGCGCCAGCGCCGCTCGCCGGGCGCTCGGGTCTCGCCGAAGGCGAGCTAGCCAGATGTCGAAAGCGACGATGCGCATCGGTAGGAAAGCACATGCCTGGACGGCGGCTCTGGCCGTCGCCCTGATCGGGCTGGCGGTCTTCGCCACCGCCGCGCAGGCGATCCCGGCCAGCTTCTGGGGCGTCGTGCCGCAGGCGACGCCCAGCGACGAACAGTTCCAGCGGCTGAAGCGGGGTGGCGTCGACAGCGTCCGCATCCCGGTCGAGTGGGGGTCGGTGCAGCCGCTCAAGGGCGGCCCCCTGAACTGGTCCGGCCTCGACGGCATCGTCGGCCGCACGGCCACGGCCGGTCTCGAGGTCCTGCCCTTCCTCAGCGGCGCGCCCTCCTGGGCGGTTCCGGTCGTCTGGGTCCCGGGCTCCCATCACACCGTCAAAGCGCCCGCTCACCTGCCGGCCTCCGGCCCCGCGGCGAGCGCTTGGTCGAACTTCGTCAAACAGGCGGTTGTGCGCTACGGCCCCAACGGCTCCTTCTGGGCCGAGAACCCGGCCCTGCCCAAACGCCCGATCCGCAGCTGGCAGATCTGGAACGAGGAGAACTTCAAATACTTCGTCGCCAAGCCCAACCCGGCCGAATACGGCCGCTTGGTGAAGCTCTCCTACGCGGCGATGAAAAGCGTCGACCCCGGCGCCAAGCTGATCCTCGGCGGCATGTTCGCCCGGCCCAAGGACGCCCTCTCCAAAGCGAAACCGGCGCGCGCCTACTTCGCCACCGACTTCCTCGACCAGATGTACGAAAAAACGCCGGGGATCAAGGCCAAGTTCAACGGCATCGCCCTCCATCCCTACACCGGCCGCTACCAGGAACTGACCCCGCAGATCGAAGAAGTGCGGGACGTCCTCATCGCCAACAAAGACGGCGCCAAGGGCCTCTGGATCACCGAGCTCGGCTGGAGCTCTCAGAGCCCGACCGCCTCCAACATCTTCGCCAAAGGCCCAAACGGCCAGGCCAACCAGCTCAAGGGCGCCTTCTCGGTGTTGAAGGCCAAGCAGGTGCTCTGGAAGCTCCAGCGCGTCTACTGGTTCTCGGTCGACGACCAGGCCGGCGGCTGCAACTTCTGCGACGGCTCCGGCCTCTTCGCCAGCGGGTTCGTGCCGAAGAAGTCTTGGTTCACCTACGTCGGCTTTGCCGGCGGAACTCCGTAGGGCCGCTCCGCAGGCCGCTCCAATGGGCCTATCCCAGTAGGGGTTTCACTTAACTTTTTCGACGGCCGCCGCGACCGTCCGAGAAGCAGTTCCGCCGAAAAAGTACAAGACGTTCCACCCCTACTGGGATAGGCCCATTGGTCGATCCCCGTAAGATCGGTGGGTTGGCGACTAGGGCGAAAGCAAGCACGAAGACCGATCCGTTGGCGCCGTTCAGTGGGCCGGTGCGGCGTTGGTTCGAGGCGGCCTTTGAGGGGCCGACTCCGGCGCAGGCGGGGGGGTGGGAGGCGATTGCGGGTGGCGCCAACGCGCTGATCTGCGCCCCCACCGGCTCCGGCAAGACCCTCGCCAGCTTCCTCTGGGGGATCGACAAGCTGGCCCGCTCCGAGGAGCTGGGGACCGGTGTCCGCCTCGTATATGTGTCTCCCCTGAAGGCGCTCTCCTACGACATCGAGCGCAACCTGCGGGCGCCGCTGCGCGGGATCGGCGCCGATATCTCGGTCGGGCTGCGGACCGGCGACACCTCCCAGAAAGACCGGCGGGCGATGCGCAAAACGCCGCCCGACATCCTCATCACCACCCCCGAGTCGCTCTACCTGATGCTGTCTTCGGGCGTGCGCGAGATCCTCGCCACGACCGAAGCGGTGATCGTCGACGAGATCCATGCGGTGGCGCAGACCAAGCGGGGGGCGCACTTGGCGTTGACGCTCGAGCGGCTGGACGACTTGGTCCAGGGGGCGGTGGGGGAGGAGTCGGGGGAGGACTCGCCGTCACGAACAGCGGGAGGTTCCGTCGAGTCCTCCCCCGACTCCTCGTCACCGGGCGCTGGCTCAGGTATCCAGAGGATCGGGTTGTCGGCTACGCAGCGGCCTTTGGAGCGGATTGCGAAGTTTCTGGTCGGGCCGAAGAGGGATTGCAAGATTGTGGACGCGGGGCGGGTCAAGGAGCTGGACCTGGAGATCGTGGTGCCGGTCGAGGATATGTCGGACCCCGGGGCTCCCGCCTACCCCAGCGAGGACGGCGTCCCTCCATCTGAAATCGAGCCGAGCGCCCATGTGCGCTCGATCTGGCCGGCGATCTACCCCAAGCTCCTGGAGTTGGTCCAGGACCACACCTCGACCATCATCTTCGTCAACAACAGGAGAGCCTCAGAGCGCCTGGCAAAGCGCCTCAACGAGCTTGCCAACGGCGAAGGGGAGCAAGAGCTGCCAGCTACGGAGCATGCCGGCCACGGAGGGGCGGGGGAGGTCTCGACGGAACCTCCCGCTGTTCGTGACGGCGAGACCTCCCCCGCCCCTCCCGCGTACGAGGAGATCGCGCGGGCGCACCACGGCTCGCTCTCCCACGAGGAGCGGACGCTGGTCGAGGAGCTGCTGAAGTCGGGCCAGCTCACCTGCCTGGTCGCGACGAGCTCGCTCGAGCTGGGCATCGACATGGGCGCCGTCGACCTGGTCATCCAGGTCGAGTCGCCGAAGTCCGTCACCCGCGGCCTGCAGCGGATCGGGCGCGCCGGGCATGGGCTGGGGGAGACCTCGAAAGGGCGGATCTTTCCCAAATACCGCGGCGACCTGCTCGAGTGCGCGGTGGTGGCGCGGCGCATGCGCGAAGGGGAGATCGAGGAGACGGTGATTCCCCAGAACCCGCTCGACGTGCTCGCCCAGCACCTGGTCTCGATGGCCGCCCTCGACGAGTGGGAGGTCGACGCGGTCGAGCGCCTGGTCACCGCCACCGAGTCCTTCCGCGAGCTCTCCCGCGAACAGCTGGAGAACGTGCTCGACATGCTCGACGGCCGCTACCCCTCCGACCGCTTTGCCGAGCTGCGCCCGCGGATCGTCTGGGACCGCACCAACGGCACCATCCACGGCCGCAAAGGCGCCCGCACCCTGGTCGTCACCAACGCCGGCACGATCCCCGACCGCGGCCTCTACAGCGTCAACCTGCCCGACGGCCGCCGGGTCGGCGAGCTCGACGAGGAGATGGTCTACGAGGCCCGCCCCGGCCAGACCTTCCTGCTCGGCGCCACCACCTGGCGGATCGAGGAAATCACCCGTGACCGGGTGATCGTCACGCCCGCCCCCGGGGCCCCGGGGGCCGTTCCCTTCTGGAAGGGCGACGGGATCGGCCGCCCGGCCGAGCTGGGGCGGGCGATCGGCGCCTTCTCCCGCGAGGCGGTCTCGCGCGAGCCGGCCGAGCTGGCCGCCGAGTACGACCTCGACCCGCGCGCCGCCAACAACCTCGTCACCTACCTGCGTGAGCAGCAGCAGGCGACCCGGGTCGTCCCCTCCGACGAGACGATCGTGGTCGAGCGCTTCCGCGACGAGATCGGCGACTGGCGGCTCTGCATCCTCTCCCCCTACGGCGGCCGCGTCCACTCCGCCTGGGGCCTCGCTCTCGCCGCCAAGATCCGCGCCGAGCACGACCTCGAGGCCGACGCGATCTGGTCCGACGACGGCATCGTCATCCACCTCCCCGACGCCGACGAGCCGCCCCCCGCCGACCTGGTCCTGATCGACCCCGAGGAGATCGAGGACCTGATCGTCGGCGAGCTCTCCGGCTCCGCCCTGTTCGGCGCCCGCTTCCGTGAGAACGCCGCCCGCTCGCTGCTGATCCCGCGCGCCTACCCGGGCAAGCGCACGCCGCTCTGGCAGCAGCGGCTGAAGTCCCAGAGCCTGCTCGAAGTGGC
>Ga0190274_10002735_pt1 | contig 10432 bp, 7 predicted proteins | sample Popmic531T_FD_133002 | JGI IMG/M metagenome (GOLD analysis project Ga0190274, IMG submission 133002) | Populus adjacent soil microbial communities from riparian zone of Yellowstone River, Montana, USA - 531 T | ecosystem: Environmental > Terrestrial > Soil > Riparian zone | place: USA: Montana...
CCCTGGCGGCTATAGCGAGCGGGAACCACCCGATCCCATTTCGAACTCGGAAGTGAAAACGCTCCGCGCCGATGATAGTGTGGCAGCTGCCATGCGAAAGTAGGTCACTGCCAGGGTCCTAACAAAGAAGCCCCCGTCACGAAAGTGGCGGGGGCTTTTTCTTTGGGTCAGCCGCGGGCCGCGGGGACGATGGCGCGCCGCGCGAGGATCTGCAGGTGGCCGAGCGAAGACAACATGGCGTGCGCGGCGTGCAGGTAACCCAGGCCGTTTAATTCCATGAGAACGGTGCCATCCAGTGCCCGCAGCTTCTTTTCTTCGATCGACTGCAGACCACTGATCTTGCGCGGCGGGCTGTCCGCAGACTTGAGCTCGAGCTGTATCGGGTGAATCAGCTCGAGTGCGGTGAGCCTGTCGACGAACGCACGCGTTTTCTGCTCACCGTCCACCAGCTCGGCAAGCAACGCGAGTTTGTGTCGCAGGTAAGGTGTCTCGGCGCCGTTCGCGTCGAACAGTGGCTCACCAGCGGAATCCTGAACGCCTGGATTCTCCAGATCGATGCAGGGAATCAGGCCACTCTCGCCTGCGCCGCCCGCGGGGTTGTCCGCACGTCCGATGAAGAAGGGCTGTCTGCCGATATTCAGTGGCACGGTCACGCTGTTCCAGCGATCGTCGCGCCAATACAAGTTCTGCTCAGGATTGACTCCGAAGAGCGCGACGGGAATCAGCGGCCCGTTTTCACTGCTCCTGGTAAAGGCGATCGGGTACTCGATGACGAGACGCGGAATCTCGCTGAGCGCGACGGCGCACATGGTCACGTCCTTGCAGGATGAAAATGCCCGCTCTTCCAGAACGCGAAGTTGCTGGTGAGCTACACGGTCGAGGTGGGTTAGCTTCATGCGCCAATGATTACAGATTGCGCGCCACTCGTGGCGAAGCCAGCCCGGGTGGTCCCCGGGCGGGAACGATGCGAAGATCGAGCGCACTGGAAATCAGCGCAAGACGTGTGCTGACGTGATGCCCCGCAACCGCCAACATGCCGCACATCTCTCGACGAATGCGTGAACTGACCGGCTGTAGACCCGATCAGTTGCCGCTCGAAGAACTCCTCGCCTCGGCCGAACCGTGTGTCCTTCGAGGCCTGGTCGCGGAGTGGGGAATCACGCGTGCCGGCCTGCGTTCAGACCAGGATGCCATCGCCTACATCCGGTCCTTCTACAACGGGAAGACCGTTGGTGCCTCGATCGGGCCTCCCGAAATCGCCGGACGCCTCTTCTATAACGAAGATTTCACGCAGCTCAATTTCGTCAGCCAGCGCGCACAGATGGACGAGTTCCTCGACCAGATTCATGCGCACCTCGGGGATGAGCAGCCGCCCACGATGTACATGGGTTCCACGCTCATCGATGCGTGCCTGCCGGGCTTCCGCCAGGAAAATGATCTCGCGTTCGCCGCACACGGCATCGACCCGCCGCCGGCGATTTGGATCGGCAATCGTACGATCGCGTCCTGTCACTACGACGCGCCTAACAACATTGCCTGCTGCGTCGTGGGGAAGCGGCGCTTTACGCTGTTTCCTCCCGAGCAGATATTCAACCTGTACCCGGGCCCGCTCGAGCCCACGCCGGGAGGGCAGGCGATCAGCCTCGTCGATTTCGAGAATCCGGATTTCGAGAGGTTTCCGAATTTTCGCGAAGCGCTCGCGGCCGGCCAGGTTGCCGAAGTCGGACCGGGAGACGCTGTGTTCATACCCAGCATGTGGTGGCACCATGTTCAGGGATTGAGCGCATTCAATACGCTGGTGAACTATTGGTGGACCACAGTCCCGGCGCACATTCCGACGCCGATGAATACGCTCTATCACGCGATCTGGACGTTGCGCGATCGTCCGGAAAACGAAAAACGCGCCTGGAAACAGGTATTCGATTATTACGTGTTCGGCCCTGCGGGCCGTGCCGGTGAGCACTTTCCGGAACAGGCACGTGGCGTTCTCGGATCAATGACCGACGACCAGGCACGCTTCATACGCGCGATGCTGATAAGCAAGCTGAACCGGTGAAGCAATGTTGGTCGTTTCAATAACAGCCGCGGGCGGTGGCGTTCCGTCGTCGAACGCATCTACACCCTGGAACTGAAGACTTCGCGCTCATGAATCTCGCACTTCATCCGGACTTCCGGATCCAGAAACTCAGGATCGGCCTCGAGCAGGCGCCGCTCATCGTGATCGACAACCTGGCCGCCAGCGCCGAAGAACTGGTGGAGCTCGCGTCCGGCAAGCTGTTCGGTGACGTGACCAGCCACTACCCCGGCATTCGCGCCAAGGTCCCACTTACTTATCAGCAATTCATCATCGAGCAGCTGGGTGGCGTGCTCGCCGAATATTTCGAAATGAACACGGGCACCGTGCGTTTCACGAACTGTCATTTTTCGCTGGTTACGACGCCGCCGGAAAGGCTCGCCTTTCTGCAGCGCATTCCGCACGTCGATTCGCTGCTGAACAACGAGCTCGCCTTCATCCACTATCTATTCAAATCGAGTCTGGGCGGTACCGCCTTCTACCGGCATCGGGCCACGGGATTCGAGTATGTGGACCAAGCGCGCAGGCCCGAATACGCGCGCCACCAGGATCTGGAGAAGGACGGCCCGAACAGCCCGCCCGCTGAATACATAAACGGCGATACGCCGCTTTATGAGCAAATCGCGCGCCAGGAGGGCCTCTTCAACCGGATGCTGGTCTATCGCCGCACTTCGCTCCATTCGGGGTCCCTTTCGCGTGATTTCGTCGTGGATACGAATCCGCGGACGGGCCGACTATCGATCAACGGCTTCCTGGCCTGACGGGTCGGCAGCTTCGTCGACCTTCGCCTGTCCAATGGTGCGACCGGCCGCCCGAAACTGTTGTTTTTTTAAGATTGCACTCCAACCGAGCGTCGGTGCGCGTGTCGCCGCCTGTCCCTACTTGTCCTCTAAGGACATGATTTTCCGGAGAAAGACATTCGGCTTGTAGGAGGACGGGCACGAAATTTTCCACCGCCTCTAGCCGTGGACTTTTGTACACAGGGTGAATATCCTCCGCTGCAGTACGAGGGGGACGCGCATCTTGCGCATTACTGATTCGAAGCCAATCGGGCGACGTTCTGTCGCGCCTATTGAGTCTGCGGAACATGCAGATCCCCCGCCGTTCGGTCGACTAGTTCGACACAACCTTGATTCGTTCCGAGGTTGATTCCTGTTTCTTTCGTTCCACGGTTAATCGTGTTTTCACAACGACTAGATGTACGAGTGCGGAGGACATCTGACTATGAAATTCAATCCTAAGGCTTTGCCCATAACCTCGAGAGCGCTGTTCACCATTGTTGGTGGCGCCGTTCTCATCAACCCTGTTTATGCTCAAGAACAATCGACCGAAGAACTCGAAGAGGTCGTCGTCACGGGCTTGCGCGGAAGCTTGAAAGCTTCGATGGACATCAAGCGTGATGCGGCCGGCGTGGTCGACGCCATCAGCGCGGAAGACATCGGCAAGTTCCCTGACACCAATCTCGCGGAATCGCTGCAGCGCATCCCTGGCGTTTCGATCGATCGCCGCAACGGCGAAGGTTCACAGGTCACGGCTCGCGGCTTCGGTCCGCAGTTCAACCTGGTGACCCTGAACGGCCGCCAGATCCCCGGCGCGGACGGCTTCTCGAACGGCGACATCACCACCGGCGGCAACGGCGCTGGTACTCGCTCGTTCAACTTCGCGCAGCTCGCCTCCGAGGCGATCAGCGGAGTCGAGGTCTACAAGACCGGTCGCGCTGACATACCGACGGGTGGCATTGGCGCCGCGATCAACATCAAGACCGCGCGTCCTTTCGACAATGATGGAACGGTAGCTAGCCTGGGCGCGAAGGGCGTCTACGACAACTCGTCGCCGTTCGACAGCGAGGTTACTCCCGAAATCTCCGGCATCTTCAGCTTCGCCAACGATGCCAAGACCTGGGGCGTTGGCTTGAGCGCCAGCTATCAGGAACGTCATGGCGGTTCCATTCAGTCCACGGTGAACGCCTGGAACATCTCAGCGTGGAACGGCACGTCTGCCGCGCTCCGTCCGGACGCAGTCGTGACGAATGCCCCGGCCATGGGCCAGCTCTACGGTCTGCCCAACGACATCCGCTACGCGTTCTCGAACTTCGAGCGTGAGCGTGTCAATGCGCAGGGCGTGGTGCAGTTCGCGCCGACCGATGCATTGACGTTCACGTTGGACTACACGTATGCCCAGAACGATCTCAAGGAAGATCGCGGCGAGCAGACGATGTGGCTGCAGCGAAGCAACAGCTTCACGCATCTCACGTTCGACACGGACGAAGCGGTCGCCACGCCAACCTTCCTGCGCGACATCGTCGGTGGCAAGGACTTCGGGTTCGAGCAGCAGCGCAACATGCAGCAGAACAACCTGGATTCGATCGGGTTCAACGCTGAGTGGCAGCTCACCGACTCGTTCAGCCTGACACTCGACGCGCACGACTCGCAATCCGAGAGTCTGCCCAATGACCCGGCGACTGGTGGTAGCGGCACGTTCTTCAGCTTCGCCGGCACCAACTGCGTGCCCGGCAGCCCGAGCGTGTGTACCGGTGCGTGGGCGCAGGAACAGTCCTTCAACAATGGTCTGCCGATCGCCGGCCGCACCTACTTCACCTCGACGGCCAACGCCGTGGCGAACGTGGGTGGTACTCCGAATCCGGCGTTCACCACGGATCAGCTTGCTTCGCAGGTCCTCCGTATTGCTCAGCAGGAGCAGACCGCGGAAGTTCAAGAGGCCCGCCTCGACGGCAAACTCGACTTCGAGAATGGCCGCTTTCAGTTCGGCGTCGACTTCCGCACCGTGGAAATGACCCGCAGGACTGGCAACGGCGAGGCCGTGCTCGGTGACTGGAGCGCGGGCGATGCCACTCGCGTTCCTGGAATGACGGCTCTGCTGACGCCGTTCAGCATGACCGGTCTGTTCAACGACTTCGGTACTGCCGGTGCTGCTCCGAATGCCTGGCGCGGCAATGCGACGGACCTCGCCCGTTGGGCGCTTGGACCCGAAGGCGTGCATCCGGTCACGGGTCGCAAGTACAACTGGAATCGCGACAACACCACGACCCCTGACGGCGTGCTGGCGGCCGATCCATCGCTCGACAACAACAACTCGATCGAAGAAGAAGTGCAGGCCGCTTACATCCAGATCGCCTTCAAGGGCGAGCTCGGTGACATGCCGACCAACACGTTGCTCGGCGTGCGTTATGAGAAGACGGAACTCGCTTCCACGTCGAACATCCTGGTGCCAAGCGCAATCGTCTGGACCGCGAACAACGACTTCACGATCGCTCGTTCGGCTGCCATCGAGCCGTTCACGGAAGAGTTCGAGTACAGCCACGTGCTGCCGAGCCTGGACTTCGACATCGGTCTGACCGACGAGTTGAAGGGTCGTGTTTCGTACAGCAAGACCATCGCGCGTGCCAACTACGGCAACCTGTACGCAGGCCCGAACGTCAACACGCCGACCGGGTCGATCCTGATCTCGCCGACGACACAGGCTTCCGCGAATTCGCAGAATCCCTCGCTTGCGCCGCTCGAGTCGGACAACCTGGACTTCAGTGTCGAGTACTACTTCTCGGACAGCGGCTATGTCTCGGCGGGCTGGTGGGAGAAGCGTGTCGACAACTTCATCGGCACCCAGGTCGTGCAGGAAAACCTGTATGGCCTGCTCGATCCGACTTCGGGACCGGATGCACGTTCGGCGTTGGCATTCCTGGGCAGCACCGCGTGCGTGACCCAGGTTACCGCTGCGGACCCGGACGAGGTGGATGCCGCCTGCTCGGCGAACGACACGGCGTTGTTCACTGCGTTGGCCATGCTGCGTAATCCAGCCACTGGTGGACTGGCGGCGTACAACGGCACTTCGGCGCAGAGACTCGCAATGGAAGATGCCTACAACATTGTTGGCATCGCGGGTGCTGATCCGGCGTACACCTTCGCGAACCAGCGTCCCATCAACCAGGAAGCTGCGCGAATCCACGGGTGGGAATTGGGTGGTCAGTACTTCTTCGGGGAGACTGGCTTCGGCGTGCTCGCGAACTACACGTTCGTGCGCGGTGACGTGAAGTTCGAAGATACGGCGCCTCCTGGCACTCAGCAGTTCGCGCTCCTCGGACTCAGCGACACGGCCAACCTGGTGTTGATGTACGAGAAGTTCGGTCTCACGGCTCGTGTCGCCTATAACTGGCGCGACAAGTTCCTCGCGGCGACGAACCAGAACGGCTCGAATACCAATCCGTTCTATGTCGATGAGTACGACCAGATCGATCTGAGCGTCGGCTACGACATTTCGGAGAAGCTGTCGGTGAACCTGGAAGCCATCAACCTGACCGGCAATGATGTCCGCTGGTTCGGGCGTTCCGAGAAGCAGTTGGTCCGGCTCGAAGATGCGAGCCCCCGATATGCCCTTGGAGCACGTTACAAGTTCTGATCCACTGCATGCATATGCAGGGGTTTTCAGAACCTGATAACTGCTGGTAGAAGTGAAGGAGGCCGCTGTCAATCAGCGGCCTCTTTCCATTTGAGGCTTACCAATGACCAATCACGTGATGCTCAACAACGTCGCCCACAAGGATCTGCGGGTGATCAACCGTCACGGCGCGCAGTTCGGTGACGAAATTGGAACGGTGCTGACGTTCCCCACCGAGTACGCGGACATGCAGCGCGAGTACCCCATCTTCTTCCGGAAGGATGCGGCTTCCGGCGAGTACCAGTCCGTTGCGCTGCTGGGTTTCTCCAAGAATGAAAACCTGTTCCTCGACGGCACTCGATGGAACGCAAATTACATCCCCGGGATCATCGCCCGCGGCCCCTTCCTCATCGGCTTTCAGGAGCAGGTGATCGATGGCGAACCGCGCAGGGAGCCTGTGATCCACGTGGACCTCGATCACCCGCGCATCAGCCGCACGGAGGGCGAAGCAGTGTTCCTGCCGCATGGCGGCAACAGCCCTTATCTGGATCAGGTCGCGCTGGCGCTGCGCGGCATGCGCGATGGCCTGGAAGTCAGCAAGACGATGTTCGCCGCTTTCCAGGAGCTCGGACTCATCGAGCCGGTCAAGCTCGATATCAAGTTGTCGGCCGAAGAGACTTACAGCGTGCTGGGACTGCACACCATCGATGTGGGCAAGCTCGCGCAACTCGATGGCCAGTCTCTCGAGCGACTGAACCGTTCGGGGTTTCTGCAGGCCGCATATCTCGTGGTCGCATCCATGGGCAACGTGCGCAGGCTCATGTCATTGAAGCGCCAGGCCGCGGCCAGAAGCGTCCCCGCGTAATCATGAGCGACACCGGCATTCGCAGACTGGTCATCGCGGGTGGCGGCACCGCCGGCTGGATCGCGGCGGCGGCCTTGTCGCATCAGTTCCAGGACATCCTCGAGATCACGCTCGTGGAGTCCGAGGAGATCGGCACGGTGGGCGTCGGGGAGTCGTCGATTCCTCCGCTTCGCACGTTCCATCGGCTGCTCGGCATCGACGAGCAGGAGTTCATGCGCGCCACCGCGGCGACATTCAAACTCGGAATTCTTTTCGACAACTGGCGAAAGCCCGGCGACACCTACATTCATTCATTCGGCACCACCGGCCAGTCGACCTGGGCCTGCGAGTTCCATCACTTCTGGTTGCACAGCCTCACCAGGGGCATTCAGTCCGACCTCGGCGCGTACTGCCTCGAGCACGAGGCGGCGAGAGCGGCAAAGTTTGCGACGTCGCCCCAGTCGGCAATCAACTACGCCTACCATCTCGACGCCAGCGTCTACGCGAAATTCCTGCGCAAGTTCGCGGAGAAGTTCGGCGTGCGCCGCGTCGAGGGCAAGATTAAGGAGGTCCGGCAGAATTCCGCCTCGGGATTCATCGAAGGACTCGTGCTCGATTCGGGCCAGTCCATCGAAGGTGACTTCTTCATCGACTGCACCGGCTTTCGGGGCCTGCTGATCGAGCAGACGCTGCATGCCGGTTACGAAGACTGGAGTCACTGGCTGCCCTGCGACAGCGCTGTCGCCGTGCAGACGGAATCGACCGGCCCGGCCGTTCCGTACACGCGCGCGATCGCGCACGAAGCCGGATGGCGCTGGCGCATTCCCTTGCAGCATCGCGTCGGCAACGGACTCGTTTATTGCAGCCGCTATCTGTCCGACGCGGATGCGACCGAGAAGCTGCTGCGCGAGGTCGAAGGCAAGACCATCGTTCAACCTCGCGTCATCAAGTTTCGTGCGGGGCGGCGACGCAAGGTCTGGCACAAGAACGTGCTGGCGCTCGGGCTCGCCAGTGGATTCGTCGAGCCGCTGGAATCGACCAGCATCCATCTCATCGTGACCGGCGTGACGCGGCTCATCCACCTCTTTCCCTTCAGCGGTGTCTCGCAGTCGCTCGTCGAGCAATACAACAACGACGCGGTCACGGAACTGGAGAAGATCCGCGATTTCATCGTGCTGCACTATTACGCGACCGAGCGTGACGACAGCGCCTTCTGGCGCTATTGCGCCGGCATGGAAGTTCCGGAAAGCCTGGCCCATCGCCTGCAGATGTTTCGCGAGCGCGCGCACGTCTGGCAACGGGACGGCGAGCTCTTCCGGCTGGATTCGTGGATGCAGGTGATGATCGGCCAGGGCATCAAGCCCGAGCACTACCATCCTCTGACGAGAGGCCTCAAGGATCAGGATCTGACGCGCTTTCTCGACACCATCCGATCCTCGATCCGGCAGGCGGTGGACGCCATGCCAGCGCACCAGCAGTTCGTGGACCACTACGCGCGGGCGAGCGATTCCATCTGGAACATGTCCGCGGCGAAATGAACGCCACGCGGAAATTCAGGCGCTGATCGCGTCGTACACCACCACGCGTTCCCACAAGTGCGAGCAGTCGGCGACGAACTGCTTGTGGATGGGGTGGTCCTGATACACCTTCTGACCTGCGGCGTCGTCGAAGAAGAGAATTTCGGATGCGCTGTAGCTGTTGTCGACGACATCGCGCTTTTCGGTGCTGGCCGGCACGCCGAAATGCACGGCGCGCACAGTCTCGATCTTCGCGAGCGTGCGCAGCCCCGCGAGCAGCCGCGCCAGGTCTTCCTTCGAGTCCGGTTTCTTCAGCCAGAAGAAAACGTGATGCACCAGCTTGGGAATGTTGTTCACGGCGGGAGATGCTCCGGCGTTGGTCGCCGCCACGGTGGCGGCAGCTGCGATGAAAGTCCTGCGCGTGTTCATGAGAGCTCCGGGGTAAGCGCCACCTGCGGCGCGCTGAGCCTGTCGTAAGCGGTTTCGAGTTCTTTGCGGAACCGCTCATCGCTCATCAGCGCCGGCGGCAGTACGGACTCGCAGACCGCGAACCTGGGTAAATCCGAGCGTGCATCGCCGCTTGCGCCCAGGCCTATGCTTGCCAGGCGTTCGGCGTCCGGATCGACAATGGGAATCCCGGCTTTGGCCTGACGCACGATGAAGCGCATCCACGCCGCAATAGGCATCAGCAACCGGTGGATGGGACGGCCGGCGCGGAGCGCATCGGCAATGGTCACCACGAGTCGCACGGGAAGTTTCTTCGAGCCATCCCAGGCGATCTGGCTCAACAGATGCCGTATGCCCGGGTTGCGGAATCTCGCAAGCACCGCCGAGATGTAGTGCTCTACATCGAGCCCCGGGGTTGCTCCGAGGCTCGGCGCCAGGTCTTCGATCATCAGGAGCTCGACGAACTGCGCCAGCTGCTCGTCACGCATGGCATCCGCGACTGACTCGTGCCCGCGCAACAAACCTAGATAGGCGAGCGTCGAATGTGGGCCGTTCAACAGCCGGAGCTTGGCGCGGTCGTACACTCCCACGTCTTTCGCCAGCGTGACTCCGACCGATGCCCAATCGGCATCGCGCATGACCGCGACGTCTTCCACCACCCACTGGGTGAATGGCTCGCGTTGAATCGGCCATGCATCGAGAACACCCGTGATCTTCTCGGCGCGGGCGCGCAACGCATCGTCGGTGGCGGGTGTGATGCTGTCGACCATCGTGCGGGGGCAGGTGACTTCCGCGTCGATCCACCGTGCGAGGTCGGCGTCGTAACTGCGCGCGTAGGCGACCAGGGCGCGCTTGAGCACCACGCCGTTGTCGGGGAGATTGTCGCAGCTCAACACCGCGTAGGGCGGTATGCCCTGCGCGCGCCTGCGCCGCAGGCCCTCCACGATCCAGCCGATGGTGCTGCGAGGCCTCGTCGGGTTCGCGAGATCGTGCGCGATGTCGGCATTGGCCGGATCGAGCTGATTGCCCGCATCGAGGCAATAGCCTTTCTCGGTCACGGTGAGCGAGACGATGCGCGTATCGCGCGCGGACAGGCGGGCGAAGGCGGCGTCGGTATCCGTGGCGCCCACCAGCAGCTCGCGAATCGCGCCGATGACC
>Ga0190274_10002736_pt1 | contig 10429 bp, 9 predicted proteins | sample Popmic531T_FD_133002 | JGI IMG/M metagenome (GOLD analysis project Ga0190274, IMG submission 133002) | Populus adjacent soil microbial communities from riparian zone of Yellowstone River, Montana, USA - 531 T | ecosystem: Environmental > Terrestrial > Soil > Riparian zone | place: USA: Montana...
CCGACACGTTCGCGATCTGCGAGAGGCGCGCCGCGATCATGCCGCCACCCCGAGAATGCCGCGCGCCACCGCGAGGTCGTCGAACGGCAGGCGCCGCGCGCCCACTTCCTGGTAGGTCTCGTGGCCCTTGCCCGCGATCAGGACGGTGTCGCCCGCAGCGGCCAGCGCGATGCCACGCGCGATCGCCTTCGCCCGGTCGCGCTCGATCGTCGCGCGCGCAGGTTCGCGCAAGCCCGCGCGAACCTGCGCCACGATCGAATCGCCATCCTCGCTCCGGGGATTGTCGTCGGTGATCACGAGCGCGTCCGCCAGGCGCTCGGCGATCGCGCCCATCTGCGGCCGCTTGCCCGCATCGCGATCGCCGCCGCAGCCGAACACGCAGACCAGCCGGCGCGGCGTGTGCGCGCGCAGGCTCGCGAGCGTCTGTTCCAGCGCGTCGGGCGTGTGCGCGTAGTCCACGACCACGAGCGGCAGGCCATCGCTGCCACCCAGGCGGTTCATGCGGCCCGCGACCGGCACGAGCGCGCCGAGCGCAGCGGCGATCCGCGCGCCTTCCCAGCCCAGCGCATGCAGCACGGTCGCGACCGCGAGCAGGTTTTCCACGTTGAAGCGGCCGAGCAGCGCCGACGCGACGGGCTGGGCACCCCACGGCCCTTCGAGCACGAACGAGAGGCCTGCCGACGTCGTCGCGACGTCGCGCGCACGAATGTCGGCCTGCGCGTCGCCCGCGGCGCTGTACGAGAACATGCGCCGCGCGGTCGAGCGCGCGAGCAGCTCGCGACCGAACGCGTCGTCGCGGTTGATCGCCGCGGCGTCGAGCGCCGGCCACGTGAACAGACGCGCCTTGGCCGCGCCGTAGCCGGCCATGTCGCCGTGGTAATCGAGGTGGTCGCGCGTGAGGTTGGTGAACACCGCGACAGCGAATGAGACTTCGTCCACGCGGCCCTGGTCGAGCGCGTGCGAAGACACTTCCATCGCGAGGTGCGTCGCGCCCTGCGCGCGCATCGCGGCGATGAGCCCGTGCACGCTGATGACGTCGGGCGTCGTGCGCTCGCCATCGGCGATGTGGCCATGCAGGCCAGCGCCGAGCGTGCCGATGCTGCCCGCCACGTGGCCGGCGCGCGTGAGCGCCTGCGCGAGCAGCTGCACCGTGGAGGTCTTGCCGTTCGTGCCGGTGACGCCGACGACGGTCATCGCACGCGACGGCGCGCCGTGCAGGCGGCTCGCGATCTCGCCCAGGTGTGCGCGCAGGTTCGGCACGGCCAGCACCGGCACATCGAGCGAGGTAGTCGCGAACGGCGGCTCGGCGAGCACCAGCGTCGCGCCGTTGGCTGCGGCCTGCGCGGCGAACGCGATGCCGTGCGCCTTCGTTCCGCGCAGCGCGACGAACGTGCAGCCCGGCGTCGCGGCGCGGCTGTCGAGCGTGAGCTGCGCGACGTCGCGGTCGAGCGCGGCCGGCACGTCCATGATCCCGGCGAGCAGCATCGAAAGGCGCGCGCTCACGGCTGCACCCCTTCGGCGAAGATCGCTTCCTCGCCGTCGAGCGGCGGCGTGGGCGGCGGCACGATCGTCGTGTCGGCCTGCAGCAACTGCAGGTTGTCCGGCGGCACGTCGAGCAGGCGCAGTGCGTCCGTCATCACGTGGCCGAACACCGGCGCCGCGACGAGACCGCCGTAGTACGCGGCGCCGCGCGGGTCGTTCACGATCACGACGCCCGCGAGGCGCGGGTGCGATGCGGGCACCATGCCGGCGAACACGCTGATGTAACGGCTCTGGTAACCGCCGGGCACCGCCTTGCGCGACGTGCCGGTCTTGCCAGCCACGCGGTAGTTCGGCACGCCCGCCTTGATGCCGGTGCCGCCCGGTGCGATGACTGCTTCCAGCATCGTCACGACGCGGCGCGAGATCGCGGGATCGAGCACCGCGGAATCGGTGTTGGTCGAGCCGATCACGAACGTCGGCGCGCGCAGCCGGCCGTCGTTGCCGAGCGCGCCGTAGGCCTGCGCCAGCTGCAACGGTGTCACCGACAAACCGTATCCGTATGACAGCGTCGCCTTCTCGAGCTGGCCCCAGCCCGCGGCCGCGGGCAGCACGCCGGGCGACTCGCCCGGGAAGCCGCAGCCGGTCGCTTCGCCGAAGCCGAAGCGATGGAACATGTCGTAGAGGTGGTCGTTCGACAGCTGGAACGCGATCTTGGTCGCGCCCACGTTGCTCGACTTCGCGAGCAGGCGCGTGAGGTCGACCACGCCATAGTTGCTGGTGTCGCGCACGATGTGGTTCGCGACGAGCAGCGTGCCGGGCGTCGTGTCGATCTTCGTTTCGGGCGTGAACTGCCCGCTCTCGAGGCCCGCGGCCACGGTGAACGCCTTGATCACCGAGCCGGGCTCGAACACGTCGGTCACGGCGCGGTTGCGGCGCGCGTTCGTGTCGCTCGTGGCCGGCGCATTCGGGTTGTAGCTCGGCCAGTTGACCATGGCGAGGATCTCGCCGGTCGGGATGTCGAGGATCACGACCGAGCCCGATGCCGCGCCGTGCTGGAGCATCGCGGCCTTGAGCTCGCGGTACGCGAGGTACTGCACGCGGCGGTCGATCGTGAGGCGCAGCTCGCGGCCGGGCTGCGGCTCGGACACCAGCTCGACGTCTTCGACCACTTCGCCGCGACGGTTCTGGATGACGCGCTTCACGCCCGACTTGCCGGCCAGCCATTCGTCGAACGCGAGCTCCAGTCCTTCCTGGCCGCGATCGTCGATGTTCGTGAAACCCAGCACGTGCGCGGTCATCTCGCCGGCCGGGTAGTAGCGGCGGAACTCGCGCTGCGCGTTCACGCCCGGGAGCTTCAGGTCGATGATGGCCTGCGCCGCGTCGGGCGCCATGCGCCGGCGCAGGTACACGAACTCCTTGTCGGCGCGCTGCGCGAGGCGCTGCTCGAGCACTTCGGGATCGACCGCGAGCGCGCGCGCCAGCTCGCCCAGGCGTTCCTTCTGCGCGAGCAGCTCGGCCGGCGCGGCCCAGATCGACACGACCGGCGTGGACACGGCGAGCGGCTCGCCGTTGCGGTCGGTGATCATGCCGCGTGACACCGGAATGAGCTTGTCGCGCAGGAAGCGCTGGGTGCCCTGGTCCTGGTAGAAATCCTTGCGCACGATCTGCAGGTCGACGGCGCGCACGACGAGCGCAGTCGATGCGAGCGCGAGCAGCATCGCGAGCGCGTACATGCGCGCCTTGAGGTTCACCGATGGCACGTCGCGCGCACGCGGCGGCGCCGGACGCGGATCGATGCGCACCGAGCCGCCAACGCGCGCGTCGGCGCGCAGCGGCGCCGGGTCGCGTGCATCGACGCGGCCGATGTGCCCGATGGTCGGCTCGCGTCGGTGCGTGCTCATCGGCGCAAGATCCGCGTTTCGACCGGCGTCGGGAACACCAGGCCGAGATCCCCGCGCGCAACCTGCTCGACGCGCGCCGTGTCGGCCCAGGTGGCCTGCTCGAGCTGCAATTGCCCGAACTCGATGTCGAGCTCGTCGCGCTGGGCCTCCAGCTGCGTGAGCGACACGAACAGGCGACGGTTTTCCTGCCGCGCATCGACCACGGCGACGGCGCTGGCGACCACGGCGATCCCGAGGACGACCAGCACGGCGAAGGCGCGGGCGGTCACGGTGGCGGGATCCGTTCGGCAGTGCGCAGCGTGGCGCTGCGCGCGCGCGGATTCACCGCGAGCTCGGCATCGGAAGGACGTTGCGCGTCGCCGACGGCACGCAGGCGCGGCGCCTTCGCATTCGTCGGTGGCGGCAAGCCGCGGCGGCCGCCCACCGGCGGGCGTTCCTCGTCGCGGATGAAGCGCTTCACGAGACGGTCTTCCAGCGAGTGGAAGCTGATGACGACTAGACGCCCGCCGAAGCTCAAGCGCCTGGTCGCTTGCTCTAGCGCCGCCACCAGGTCGTCGAGCTCGCGGTTCAGGTGGATGCGCAGGCCCTGGAACGTGCGTGTCGCGGGGTGCTTGCCCGGCTCGCGATGGCCGATCGTGCGCGCCACGAGCGCCGCGAGCTGCGTCGTCGTCGTGATCGGTTCGCCTCCGCGCGTAGCGACGATGGCGCGCGCGATGCGCCGACTCAGGCGCTCTTCGCCGTACTGCCACAGGACGTCGGCGATCTCCTCGTCGCTGGCGCGCGCGAGGAACGCAGCTGCGCTTTCGCCGGACGTGGGGTCCATGCGCATGTCGAGCGGACCATCGGCCTGGAAGCTGAAGCCGCGGTGCGCTTCGTCGAGCTGCGGCGACGACACGCCGAGGTCGAGCAGCACGCCGTCGAGCCCGCTGGCCGTCTGGTCCCACTCGCCGAGCGTCGCGAAGCTGCCATGGCGGATCGCGACGCGCGCATCGCCGGCGAATTCGGCGCGTGCATGCGCCACGGCATCGGGATCCTTGTCGATCAGCAGCAGGCGGCCGCGCGGCGACAGGCGCGCGAGGATCTCGCGCGCATGGCCGCCGCGGCCGAACGTGCCGTCGAGGTAGCTGCCGTCGGGACGGATCGCGAGTGCGGCGATCGCTTCATCGCGCAGCACGGGAAGGTGCGTGGCCACGTCAGTGCGCCCGCACGAAAACGCGCGCGCCCGCCGCGTCCGCCGGACGAGCGAACGGGACGGAGCCGCTGTGCGTCTCGCGTGTCCTTGAGAGATGGGATTCACCCATCGGCCCTCTCTTTCTAGTTCCGCCCCGACGCGCCCCCTCAGCGCGCTACCGGAGTCGTATCGCCTGCCCCGCCGCCACATGCGCCGGACCTGTGTCGGTCCGTGCGTCCCTGGCGGCGCGGCTACAGCTTGAGTCCCTGCATCTCCGTCGTGAGCTGGTCCTCGCCGATCGTCTGGCGGATCTTTGCGAGGTGTGCCTGCTCCGACCACAATTCGAACTTCGTGCCCATGCCGAGCAGCACTGCCTTTTTTTCCAGTCCCGCTGCAACGCGCTGGCTCTGCGGCAACAACACGCGGCCATTGCCGTCGACCTCGAGCTGCGTCGCCGCACCCACGAGCTTCATCTGCAGGTTCCGGTGCACGGACTTCGCGGTCGGCAGCGCGATGACTGCGTCGCGCACCGTTTCCCACTCGCCGACCGGAAACAGCCAGAGGCAGCCCGGCTCGAACGGGTTGTAGGTCGACACCAGGCGGTTGCTGGTCGTCGCCGCGATCACATCGCGATAGGCGGTCGGAATGGACATCCGCCCCTTGTCGTCGATCGTGATTGCGTTTTCGCCCTGCAGCACGGCCCGTAACCCCACCAAACGCCACAAAAAACCAGAAAAATCCGCTCTCGCCCACCTTACGGCTGGGTCCCGGGCAAGTCAAGGCGAAAACTGAACTGCGTCGCGGGCTTTGCGACGGGGTTGGCGTAGTGGCGAGAGCGCGCATCGGGGCGGCCGCCATTGTCGAAGGTGCGTGGGCGGTGGCGATCGTGGCGAAGTGGCGATTCGCGGGCCGTTGTGCGATGCGGAAGGCGCAGCGCGCTCGCGTACAATCAATCCCGGAGCGGGCCTGGCAGCCGCGCCGCACGTTGCGTGCGGCGAGGAAAGTCCGGGCTCCACAGGGCAAGGTGCCAGGTAACGCCTGGGCGGCGTGAGCCGACGGAAAGTGCAACAGAAAACAAACCGCCTAAGTCGTCCCGCAAGGGCGAACGGTAAGGGTGAAACGGTGCGGTAAGAGCGCACCGCGTCCGTGGCAACACGGTACGGCACGGCAAACCCCACCTGGAGCAAGACCGAATAGGGACGCAATGACGTTGCCCGCGTCGCGTCCGGGTTGGTTGCTCGAGCCTGGCGGTGACGCCAGGCCAAGAGGAATGGCTGCCCACGACAGAACCCGGCTTATGGCCCGCTCCTTTTATTTCTCGCCTGGATTTCTGCTGCGCAGAAATCCAGGCGGTTTCAAGCAGGCCGCGTTCGCGCGGGAACAGGCGTGACTTTTCCCGGGCGGCGGTCCGTTGCGGCCGCTTCGGGCGTGCACGACACAGCGTCTCCGAAGCGAGTTGGCCTCAGTCTTCGGCGCCCGAGCGGTACAGGGCGTTCCGCTTTGCGCCGGTAATCGCCGCCGCCAGCTTCGCCGCCTTCCCCGCCGGCAACTCCTTGGCGAGCAGGGCGAACACCCGCTCCCCGTCGCGCTGTCGCCGCGCGTCGCCGTCGTCCGTCGCGGCACCGGCAACCACCAGCACGAACTCGCCCAGGCGCTGCTCCGCGTTGTCGCGCACCCGCGCCGAGAGCTCGGCCAGCGTGCCGTCGAGCACGGTTTCGTGCACTTTCGTGAGCTCGCGTGCGACGACGGCGCGGCGCTCGCCGCCGAACGACTCCACGAGGTCCGCGAGCGTCTCCTCGATGCGATGCTTGGCCTCGTAGAACACGAGCGTGCGCGTGTCGTCGCGCAGCGCATCGAGCCGCGTACGCCGCGCGGCGCCGCGCGGCGGCAGGAAGCCCTCGAACGCGAAGCGGTCGCTGGGCAGGCCCGCGACCGACAGCGCCGCGACGAGCGCGCTGGGACCGGGCACGGTACTGACGCGCACGCGCGCCTCGCGCGCCGCATGTACCAGGCGATAGCCGGGATCGCTCAGCGTGGGCGTGCCGGCATCGCTCACGAGCGCCACGTCGTCGCCTGCGAGCAGGCGCGCCACGAGCTTCCCGCTCATGTCGCGCTCGTTGTGCTCGTGGTACGCCACGCATGGCGTGGCGATGGCGAAGCGCGACAGCAGCACCTGGCTGTGGCGCGTGTCCTCGGCCGCGATCACCGCGACACCCTTCAGCACGGCGACCGCACGTGGCGCGAGGTCGTCGAGGTTGCCGATCGGCGTAGCGACGACCCACAGAGTGCCGTGCCTCGTTTCCGTCATCCCGGTGGCTCCCGCGCGTTCGGTATCATCCTACCCTCTCGCCTCCTGCCCGCCCGTCCGATGTCCGCATTCCGCTGGCTGTTGCTGTCGTTCCTGGCGCTCGTGCTCGCCGCCTGCGCAAGCGGAGGCGGGACGGTCGAGCAGGTCGATTCGCGCACGCCGCGAGCGCTGGCCGAGGAAGGCGACTTCCGCGGCGCCGCGGCCGCGTACGAGGAACTCGCGAAGCGCAATCGGCGCCAGCGCGACGCATTGCTGCTCTCCGCTGCCGAGGCGCTGCGCGAGGAAGGCGACTGGGACGCCGTCGATTCCACGCTGGCGCGCGTGAAGCGCAAGAACCTGTTCCCGCCGCAGGTGCACCGCGCCGACCTGCTGCTGGCGGAAATCGCGCTCGCGCGCGGCGACGCCACGCGCGCACTGACGCTCGCGGTGCTGCCCGACGACGAGGAAGACGCCGAGTTGCGCGTGCGCGCGACCGAAGTGCGCGCCCGCGCGCTGGCCGCGAACGGCCAGGTGATCGAAAGCGCGATCGAGCGTTCGCAGCTCAATGCCATGCTGCCGGCCGCCGAACGCGCGGGCAACGAGAACGAGCTGCTCGAGACGCTGGTTCGTGCCGACGTGCAACAGCTCAGCACCGCGATCAACGGCCTTGCGCCGGCCGATCCGCTGCGCCCGTGGCTCGAGCGCGCATTGCGCATGAAGGGCGCAGTGCCGTCGCGCGTCATCCCGCGGCCGACGCGCCAGGCCGGCACGCTGCTGCCCGACGAAAGCAATGCCTACAGCCGCGAGGGTTACGCGGCCACCACGCGCGTCGCGCTGCTGCTGCCGCTCACCGGGCCGCTCGCGCCCGCGGGGACGGCAGTGCGCGACGGCTTCCTGTCCGCCTACTTCGCCGACAAGGAAGCGCGGCCGGGCGTGCGCGTGTTCGACGCCGGCTCCACCATCGAGACGGCGATGGATGCATACCGCCTCGCGGTCGCCGACGGCAGCGTGCGCGTGATCGGCCCGCTCGCGCGCGAGCAGGTCGCCGCGGTGCAGGCGTCGCAGGAGCTCAGCGTCCCGCTGCTCGCGCTGAACCATCCCGAGGATGGCACCGCGCCGCCGGTCGGCAGCCAGCAATTCGGCCTGCTGCCCGACGACGAAGCGGCGCTCGCGGCGGAGTACGCGGTGTCGCGCAACCTGCGCCGCGCCGCCGTGCTCGCGGGCACCGAGGAATGGAGCGAGCGCGCCGCGCTCGCCTTTCGCGCGCAGATCGAGCAACTCGGCGGCGAAGTCGTCGGCGAATCGCGCCTGCCCGCCGAAGGCGTCGACTATTCGGCCGCGATCGCGCAGTCGATGGCCGGTGGCCAGCCGGATTTCGTGTTCCTCGCAGTGCGTTCCGGCCAGGGCCGCCTGGTCGTGCCGCAACTGCGCGCACGCGCGACGGCCACGCCCATTCTCGCGACGTCGCACATCTACACCGGCAGCGTGAACCGCTCGCTGGACCGCGATCTCAACGACGTCGAATTCTGCGACGCGCCGTGGCTGTTCAACCTCGCGACCGGCGTGCCGGCGCGCGATTCGCTGTCGCGCAAGCTGCCGACGGCGCTGAACAACCCGCGCCTGTTCGCGTTCGGCATGGACGCGTATCGACTGCTGCCGTACCTCGATTGGCTGTCGCAGAACCACGACGCGTACCTGTCCGGCGCCAGCGGCCAGCTCGCGATCGACGAGTTCGGCCGCGTGCGCCGACTGCTGACCTGGATGCGCTTCGTCGACGGCATGCCGCGCTCGGCCGATGGCGCGCTCTCGCCCGAGGAGGGCGTGCCCACGCAATGAGCGGCACGGCGTCGAAGCGCGAGATCGGCGCGGCGCACGAGCAGGCCGCCGCAGCGCATCTCGCGCGCCACGGGCTCACGGTGATTGCACGCAACGTCTCGTGCCGCTTCGGCGAGATCGACCTCGTCTGCCGCGACGGCGACGTGACCGTGTTCGTGGAAGTGCGTTACCGGATGCATCGCGACTACGGCGGTGCGGTAGGCTCGGTAGACGCGCACAAGCAGCGGCGCATCGTGAGCGCCGCGCAGTGGTATCTCTCGCAGCATCCGGCCGCCGCGCGCGGACCGTGCCGATTCGACGTCGTGGCCGTGTCCGGCGAACCGCCCTGGGCGGTCGACTGGCTGCGCGACGCCTTCCATGCCGACAGTTGAGGAACCGCCAGTGACCCTTACCCGAATCCTGATCGTCGCCTGCGCGCTTGCGCTGCTCGGTGGTTGCGCCGCGGTCGCCGTTGGTGGCGCGGCAGTCGCCGGCCACGACCGCCGCAGCTTCTGGACCGTGGTCGACGACCAGAACCTCGAGCTGAGTGCCTACGACATCATCAACAAGGACAAGGAACTGTCGCTGCAGCACAACGTCGAAGTGATCGTCTACAACGGCGTGCTGCTGCTCCTGGGCCAGGTCGGGAACGACGAGATGAAGGCGCGTGCCGTGGGCTACGTGCAGGACTTCGCCGGCGTGAAGCGCGTGGTCGACGAGATAGAGGTCGGGCCGCAGAAAGGCGTCGGCCAGGGCATGCGCGACAAGTGGATCACGAGCCGCGTGAAGACCGCGCTGCTCGACATCGTCGACGTGCCCGGCTTCGATCCGACGCGCGTCAACGTCACCACCGAGAACGGCGCGGTGTTCCTGATGGGCCTGGTCACGAACGCCGAAGCGGAGCGCGTGGTGGAAATCGCGCGCAACGTGCCCGACGTGATGCGCGTGGTGAAGGTGTTCGACTATTACGAACCGCCGGCCAAGCCCGCGGCCGAACCGGCTGCCGAACCGGCGGCCGGGAAGTAGCAGCATCGGATCGTGATCGACCAGTTGCCGGCTGCCCTGCATAGCGCGCTCACCGAAGCGCTCGGCCCCGACGCGCTGCTCACGTCACACGCCGACCGCGTCACCTCCGGCTACGACAATTCGCGACGCAGCGCGTTGCCCGACGCGGTCGCGCTGCCGACGCGCGCGGACCAGGTGCAGGCGATCGTGCGCGCGTGCCGCGCGACGCGCACGCCCGTCGTTGCGCGCGGTCGCGGCACGAACACGACCGGTGCCAGCGTGCCGATCGCTGGCGGCGTGGTCGTGTCGTTCGAGCGCATGAATCGCATCCTGACGATCGAGCCGGATGACCGCCTCGCAGTCGTCGAACCCGGCGTGACGAACGGCGAGCTGCAGCGCGCGGCGCGCGCCAAGGGCTTCTTCTGGCCGCCCGATCCCACGAGCGCCGAGTACTGCACCGTGGGCGGCAACCTCGCGTGCAACGCCGGCGGACCGCGTGCGGTGAAGTACGGCGCATGCCGCGACAACACGCTCGGCCTCGTGGCGGTCGCAGGTACGGGCGAGTTGCTGCGCACGGGCTCGCGCACGACGAAGGGTGCGGTCGGTTATGACCTCACGCGTTTCCTGGTCGGGTCGGAAGGAACGCTCGCGCTGATCGTGGAGGCGACGCTCAAACTGGTGCCGTTGCCCGCCATGGTCGCGACGATGCGCGCGCTGTACGCCGACGTCGCGAGCGCCGCTGCCGCGGTCGCGCGGATCATGGCGCAG
>Ga0190274_10002737_pt1 | contig 10429 bp, 10 predicted proteins | sample Popmic531T_FD_133002 | JGI IMG/M metagenome (GOLD analysis project Ga0190274, IMG submission 133002) | Populus adjacent soil microbial communities from riparian zone of Yellowstone River, Montana, USA - 531 T | ecosystem: Environmental > Terrestrial > Soil > Riparian zone | place: USA: Montana...
CCGCTCAGGCAACGTTATGGTTACGATTCGCGTCCAGGACTACCTTGTTTGAAAAAAGCTGTCAGCAATCAGAGGCGGGAGATCACGGTCCGAGGTTGGGAGTTTCATTCAATGAAGATTAGTTATAGACAATTCGCATTATTAGTTGGAATTACGGCGATTCTTTTCGCTACATCAACTTCCGTTTTCGCGCAAATCGGTGGACTGGGTGGGTTAGGCGATAAGCTGAAGAAAAAGACGCCGAATCTGCTTGGTGAGAAGGCTCCAATTACCACCAGTTTGCCGGACGCGAAATGGGGGGATGCGTCGAAAGACGGTTTTACGCCGGGCGACACTGAGCGATCCATGATGACGCTTCAGCGCACACCGAATGGAGGCTTCGTCCTGCAGTCTGGTTATTACTCGATGCAGGATCAAAGCTACTGTCTGAAGGCCGGCACGCACGGGCCGGGCGCCGGCGACGGGTATCTTTTCGCACCGCCGAAAGGACCTGCTGAAGACGCGGTGATGACGATTGTCAGGAATTCGGTTAATCGTCCGGAGATTCCGCAGCAGAAGATTCAACAACTCTTATGGGCAATCATTGCACGCGCGAAGTTTGAGGACCTGCAAGGTGAGATCAAAGCAGTGGCGTCGCAACTGCTCACGCCGCGACAACTTGCGTCGTTGAATCGAAGCGCGTTGGACGTTTTGCACGGCAATGCTTTGACTGACGCGCTCGGTGGTGTGCCTGAACCGCTTCGACAAATCGCCCAGGCTGAAGCGCAGCTGCGCACGATGTTGACGACACCCGGCGCAAGCTTCGCGGAGATGGAACGGGTGGCGGTGCTGAGCGGCAACGCGCCGATGGGCCCTGGCAGCCAGGCGGTGCCGAGCGGTCGGTGGTCCATTCATCCAGATGGTTATTACGTCCGCTATATTCCGAGCGGCTATAGCTCTACGCGGGTGGAGATCTGGGTGCCGCAAGGAAGTCCGGCGGTTGGCAAAGAATTCGATCCGGCGACGCATATTGCAGTGCCGGGGAATACTGCGCGCCAGCGATTGATTCAGTCTGGACGGCAGACGAGCCACTAAAACCCAAGAAAGATCAGACGTCGCCCCGCTCTTTCGTTTTTACCTCAGAGAAAAGAAAGACAAGAGCGGGGGCATGCCACCCTTCCCGACCTGGGAGATATTGCAACCGCACTTTTTCTTAGTGACTCCGAGGCTTCGAATGATTTGTGCAAAGCCTTTGAACATCAACGAGCCCACTCTCGAAAGCTAGAGCAACGGCCGGAGCAGGAGACGTCGGGGAGTCGTCTCAGTTCACAGATAAGAAAGGCCGCTTTAAGTTTGAGTCCGACCTAAAGATCTTTGTCCCAACTACGGCCGGGAGTTCAACTCGTTAATGCAACGGATTGATTCCTTTCACTGTCTCCCAGGCGCGCAATACGTTTGTGCAGTCACTCAAGGGGGAACGTCTCGAGGCCGGGAAGGGTGGCTTGCCTCACAGCGACTGTGATTGGAATTCAGCTCAGTCGCCTCATACCCGGCTATCGCGAGACCAACCCATCAATTACCGACGTCCGTGATGGCAATATGCCCCTCGTGTGGGTTCAAGGGAACACGATGAGCTTCCAGGCTGCCGGCAAATTGATACTCTTTTAGTTCGTATCCCGTTGGCGTCAACAGTGTTCGCACAGTAAAGCTGTCAACTCGGTTGCGAATTACTGGTCTGCAGTGAAACGAAGCAACGAGCTTGTTGGCAATAGCTGCCTGGCCTTCGTAGACGTAAGTGCATGCTTCTCCGCGAGCCATCGCCAGGTCGTCATGGACGAAGAGATACTCACCTTTGAGTGTCACGCCCATGATTGAGACTGGCTCGTTGAATTTCATTACGCCTCGTTCCCTTTTTGGCGGGTTGGCCGCGTTTGAAACTGGCGACGTCAAACTGGTGCTCAGAGTTAGAGCACACACTAGAGCGCCGAATAATAGAAAACTCCTCATGATGGTCTCCTTATCTAACTGACACGATTCCCCTTGGCGAAGTCTTCTCCTTGACCCTTTGAGCAACAGCAACGGATGTGCCGACAACGCCCCCTCCCTATTTGGGCTCTGTTTTTAATGCGGCGGGCCAACTTGAAGATGATGTCTGCGGAAACTTTCCCAATTGGAGAGGGAAAGACCGCACCTGACTAAAAGGATTCATGGCCCAGTAGCGTAAGAATGGGAATTGGGGTCAGGCTTGCGATTTTGCGATTCTGGTAACTCGGAAATCTCCAGGCCAGCGTTTGGCACCCTCCGGAAGCCTGCCGCAGCTCCGCGACTTTTTCACATTGCTTCAGTCGTGCGATCCTTCGTGCTCCCTACTGCATCAAACCAGCCAAGATCTCGTCTCAAGCGGTAAACGCAGCTATCAATCCCGGAGGTGTTCAATGGAAATGTGCCTCAGGCGAAACCTGATTTCTATGGCCCTCGCGATCACCTGCATCATCGCGGCCGGATTCCCAGCCGTCGCTCAGGAGGTTATCAGGGTACAGACCGAGCTCGTTAATCTACCCGTCGTCGTGAGGGATCGCCAGGGCCGCCGTGTTAGCGGGTTGCTTAAGGAAGACTTCGAGGTTTTCGAGGATGATTCACGACAGGAGATCACCCATTTTTCCGCCGACGAGCGACCGCTGCGGCTGGTTCTGGTTTTTGATCTGAGCCTGAGCATGGAGGCGGTCCTGCCGACCGTCAAACAGGGCGCGCTTGCCTTGCTGGGCAGCTTGCGCCAGGACGATGAGGTAACCATCGTCTCGTTCGCCACCGATGTGCAGCAGCTCTCTGGTTGGCTCAAAGCGGAACAAGCCAGAGACATCATCAACAACCTGGAGGCTGAGCCACATCCCCAGCCCCAGGCGCCAACAATTTGGCAACACGGCTGGCGAGTCCTCGATGGAAACACATTCCTCTACGAAGCCTTCCAATACGTCTTCGATCACTTCAGAAGTAGGGACGACAGGATCGTCATCATCATGTTTAGTGATGGGGTGGATACGGGCGCCGGCCGGGACGTTCGAAGGATTAAAAAGCGAGTCGATGGCATTGGCAAGGAAGTAATGCGCCAGGCGCAGGAGAGTTGGGGGCTCGTCTATCCGATCCGGTATAAGACTGAGCAAATCATTGGTGACCTGCCTGCCGCAGCGCCAAGAATTTTTCCGAGTATAGGAATACAAATCGGGTCCGCCCCGGCGGACCCGGGGCGCGGGTTCTTCGCAAAAATTGTCGCGGCCAACGGCGGTGAGATCTTCGACTGGACCACCCGCGCGGATCTGCTCGTGGCGGTTGGGAATGTCCTGGCCGATTTGCGCAGCCAGTACGGCCTTGGTTACAGACCACCAAGGGAGGACGAGGCCAGTTTTCGGCGTCTCAAAGTGCGGGTCAAACGGCCGAACCTGGTGGTGAGAACTCGTGAAGGTTACATCAATCGGCAACTGAATCGGCCGCGACGTGCAACTTCTCCTTAGTTAAAGATCGCAAGATCGGGGTTAGGCTTGCGATTTTGCTATTCTCACCGGGGCTGAGCGACGTTCTCATTGACCCGAGCAAATCATTGCCAAACCGCGAGTCGAAGTGGTAAGTTCGGCGCATGGCGACCACCTCCGAAAGCTTGGCATTTGATCGCGGTGTGCGACCGATGCTGGAAATTGTCTTACCAGAAAAAGCTGATGCAGTAATCCGTTTTCAAGCCGATCCTGAACTGCAAGCTCGCATCGAAGAACTCGCTCAAAAATCAACCGAAGGCGAACTCACAGAAGATGAACGCGCCGAATACGCTGGTTATGTGCGGGCGAACAAGTTCGTCGCAATTCTCAAACGACAAGCGCAGCAGATCGCCAACTCCCAGTCATAGATGATCAGCGCACAGATTAGGACTCAGGTTCGCGAGCGTGCTCGAGACGCCTGCGAGTACTGTCATTTGCATCAGGATGATTCGCCGCTTGCGGCACTCCACGTTGAACACATCATTCCTAAAGTTCACGGCGGTAGCGATGACATCGAAAATCTTGCTCTTGCCTGCATCGATTGCAATCTTCACAAAGGAACGAATCTAACGGGGATCGATCCGGAAACAAATGAGATCACGCAGTTGTTTCATCCCCGGCGCCAAGCGTGGCAGGACCACTTCGAGTTGCAGGGAGTCTATCTAGGCGGCAAAACCGTCACGGGCAGGACTACGATTCGAGTGCTGAATATTAATTCGGAAGAGCAGGTCGCGTTGCGTTCGTCATCTCAAAGACAAGCCGGGGAGATCTGAGGTCGCAATTTCCGACCTCAAGTTCCTAAGTAAATGGAGGTCACAAATTGTGATCTCCAAGCTCATCATGAATGCTGGCAATCACTGAGGTTGCCTACTTGCTAGCCCGCGACATCGGAAACGATGCTGCGGCCGACTTGGTTTCAAGCTTTGCGGATACTGAATCGATTCTCGACCCTCCGCTGGCGGAAGACTACCTAATTAGGCCCGACACTGTTACGGCTTTGAGCTCTTGCCATGAGACCGGAATCATATCCCCGGGATAGCGCCTTTCAGCGTGGATGATAAACTGCGCTCGCCCCAGGCAAATGCTCGTCGTTTAGTTTCACACATGTTTTTTGCGCGGCAAGTGGAGACACTATGAAGCCAATCTCAAGGACGGCCTTTTATTGTTGTGGCTTACGGATGCAGGATGCTGAAGCCAGTAGCCCTGTATGTGGTGATATCTACGCCAAAGTTTTCATGAATGAAGACGGGGTACGAATCCTTGAAGCTTTTAAGGACGAAACAAATCCCAACGCCTCCAATGTTGCCCGGCACCGCATCATTGATGATTTCCTGCGTGAGGAACTCCTGGTCGACCCTGGTCTGTGCGTGGTGATTATTGGGGCGGGATTTGATAGCCGCGCCTTTAGACTCACAGGGGGCGTGTGGGTCGAACTCGATGAGCCGCAGGTGATCGCGTATAAAAACGAACGACTGCCTGCCTCAGGCTGTGTGAACGAGCTGCACCGCATTCCGATAGACTTCTCGACCGACTCGCTGGAAGGAAAGCTTTCCGCGTTCGCAAACCGTAGTCCGGTGGCGGTCGTCGTAGAGGGCGTCTTTCTGTATCTGGAGGAGGAGGCGATCGGGCAATTGCTACAGACATTACGCAAACTCTTCCCGCGACATAAGTTGATTTGTGACCTCTTGAGCAAGGAGTTTATCGAGAACTACGGCGGAACACTGCGCGAAAAACTCAGAGGCATGGGGGCAACATTTAAGTTTATTGCGGATAATCCTGAGACGGTGTTTTTGGAAAACGGTTACCGACACACCGAGAAGGTCTCTATTATTGAAAAGGCGGTCGTATTCGGATCGCCAAACATTCCTCCGCAAGTCTTAGAGGAGTTGTTACCCACCTTACCCAGAGGTTTAGCAATTCATGTGTTTGAAGCGTCATAGAGCTTGCGGTGGCAAAATGTGAATCTAACAAGCGGTTGAGGAACGAGCAGGCGATGAAAGCTCGACCAACAGCGAATTTCGAATGAATCCAGCAGCTCAATCTCCGCGAATCGGAGAGTGGTGTTCTATTCTCAGGCTGTGTCCTGCAAGAACAAGAGGGCGATTCACCAAATCACACGAAGCAACACCAACGTCATCTCTGGTGTATTGGGTCTAGTGGTTTTCGTGTGATTGGCGTCGGAGAGTCATTAGAATCCTGGTTTTAATATTAATGGTCCAAGTCACCGGGCTAAAGCCACGGTGTGAATGAGATCGCTTCGCCGATCTCAAACTCGGCTTTGCGCTGGCGTGCACTACGCCCACTCATTCATAATTGATTAGATCAATTCAGGAGGAATCAAAGATGACGCTTCGGGATTTCTATCTAAAACGTGCCAAGGCAGAGTTTCCTGTTTTTCTAAAAGTGCTGAGGGCGTTGCCCAAAGACCTCAGTTACAAACCTCATGACCGTTCACCCTCGGCCGAGCAATTAGTTTGGACTGTGACTAATGAAATGAAAGCACTGATTGATGTGGTCGACACCGGGAAGTCGGAATGGGCAGACACCAAGCCGCCGGGTCTGGATGAGATGATCGGAATGTTTGAAAAGTGGTCGACTGAGTTACTCGACAAGGTGGCCGCGCTGGATGATGCTGCTCAGGAGAGAAACGCACAGTTTCTTTATCAAGGAACGGTCGTAATGGAAAGACCAACGGTGGAGTTCCTTTGGGACTTTATGTTCGACGCGATCCATCATCGTGGGCAGTTGAGTGCGTATCTCCGGCCCATGGGCGGGAAGGTCCCTTCGATCTATGGACCGTCCGCTGATGACACCGGGATGTAGCACCACTCAGATGGGTAAAGGGGAAAGGGTAAGGTTGGTCCGTCTGACACACCGGGTGGCTGTGGGACTCCTTTCCCAAACGTTGACCGTCGCTCCTGAGGATGTTTGAAACCCAAGTACGACGATTAACGCTGAAAGCGTTCGCGAATTCCAACCCAGGCCGGGGTCCCCGCGAGGGCAGCCCGCGTGGGGTGGGAGCGTTTGCTTTGACACCCTGGGCGCAAGACGTTCCCAGAGATTCTCCGCAACTCTGAAGGAGTTGCGCTGCTTTGCAATTGGCGAACGACGACGCAACTCCTTCAGAGTTGCGTCGTCAATAAATTGGAATACGATTTTCCCAGCGTAGCCGAAGCGGCAACCCGGAGCTGAAATTATCCAACGCCTTCAGCGTTAAATTTTCAACTTCTCAGGCTTGCGAATCATGACCCTTAAATTCTCACTCTCTCTCTAATGCGGGTCACGGCTTACTCGGCGTATCTATCTTGATGTCCTTGATTTCAGTCGAGAAGCGAATGTAGTTGCTAAAGGTTGAAACTGTCTCCGTGTTGATTCCGTCAAACAGCTTTGGGTAATCGACGCCGTTAATACGAATCATCCGCGGTAACCAAATGCCTTCGGGCAGACGCATCATCTCAACGAGGACGGCTGGCGGTCTTTCGCCTGAGGTTAGAGATGGAGGGGGAGATGAAGTGGGAGCCGGAATGGTTGAGCCCGGAATGACCGCAGCCGGCGATGGCCAACCCGTGAGCCGAGTCACGATTCGATCCTGAGTGTCGATCCAAATCTCGCCGGTTAGCTGAGCGATGTATTTTTCGTTGCTTTTAAACTGAGCGTCCGGGCGCGCCACAAAATTGAATACCAGTATTTCCCGGCCGTCATGCTGTCCGCGACGCGTCAGAGTCAACTCACAAGTTTTGAGGAAAGTATGAATAGCCAGGGCCGCGCTGCCCTTTTTGAAGAGACTCGAATGGCTGTTGGTAGTGTGGGTGTACATACCGAGTGGGAGCATCCCTTTCACATTCGAGTTTGTTCGGGGCGGTGGTGGCGTCTCGCGTGCGTTCTTCGCCTCAGCTTTTTCCAAACGCTCGGCCGCCTCGGTCCGCGCCTTTTCCAGTTCAGCCGCCGGCACGGGCACGCCATCGCGCGCGGTAACCACAAGTACTCCCTTGCCACGCGTCCCGCTCTTCAAAGTCGGAATGAAAACTTCGTAGGTGGTTGACCCTTCCTTTGTCTGACCGTACTTATCCTTCGAGCGCCCCGTGGAATTCATTACATAGCTGTAGTCCGCGATCATATCGCCGGCGCCTTTACAGTAGGCTTCTTTCACCAGGGCCGGGATGTCGACGGAGCCTTCGATTGAAGCCGGGACTACTGACTCGCAAACGCTGGGGATTCGGCTCGCGTGTTTCCCCACAGTGACCTGAGCATTTTGCGCGAAGACCGGCAAAGCCGGCAGCAACATCAGGAGCATTAGATTGCACAGACTGTTGGTGAAGTTAATCCGCATTCAGTTTTCTCACGAGGTCCGGGGAAAGGTTTTCTGGAGTGAACGCGCAGTATAGCAGCGTGTCCGGATGGGCGGCTAGATTCTCACGGGAAGATTCACCTTCGCGGTAATGTCTTCGAAGAGACAAGCTGAAGCATGTCGGACATCAGCCAGCGAATCCTGGTGTCTGTGAATGGTGGCGTTCAATGAAACAATGAAATCGACAACTCTCGCTTTGCTAGCCCTGAGTGCCATCCTGCTAGCGATAGGTCCGTCTTCGACTGCCGCCAACCGTCGTCAACAGAGCGATGCGGATGCTGGAAAGCTCAGGGCACGATTTCTGTCCGCAGCCGGGCCCGACCCGGTTTCGGTTTTTTATCGAGCCGCCTTGGCTTTCGGATCTCCGTCGTCGCTGCCGCCAACATAAAAGCACGCATCAGCCATTTGGCCCAGAGTAATAGTGCTGCCCTTGAACGCGCTCACGCAGCCGCCCGCGCCACGGCAGGTAGTCAACGTGCGGCCAAGGAACTCTTCGGCGCTGAAATCCCGGAAAGGCAAACGTTGGAGGGACACCAGCACCGGACGCACCGGCGTCTTTAAAGCGCGGTCGAACTTTTGAAAGTCGGGACCAACGTCCGCGGCGACCGCGCCCGGACGATCGAGACGGCCAACTGGAAGCACCACGAAAGTCCGGCCGGGAAAGTTGATTTCCATGGCCCTCGCGAGTCCGACGTCGCTGCCCATGCTCGAAAGGAAAGCCGCCGGCAGGGTCCGATAGAAGTGCGCGGCACCAAAGATGACCAACGCCTTACCGTGCTTTTGAAGCAGCTGCTCTTTCAGAACTGAGACGGCTGTGGTCTCAATGCCGCGGTTGGGTCCTGGTCCAGGGTGGCCCCCAAACACGCGAATGTGCGCTTCGGCTGGCAGTCTTGTGTTGACATCCCGAATGGCTGCGAGAAAGTCTGCATAAGCCGGCGCATCGCAGAAACCATTGGTGGTCTCGACGGTGGCCTTCCAAACCCGCTCCAATTGAACCCTCGGTACGTTTTCGCCTCGAATGTACCGATCGAGTGTTGCCTGCTCTGTAGCGCTACCGCACTCAATCACAATGTATCGAACTTTCTTCGCGAAGTCGGGCTGACGCACCAGGGCAATTCGCAGATCGGAATCCAGCCCAATGCGACCGTGCCACTCGCCTAACGCGACAATGTCCGCTTGATCGAACGCAGAAATCAGGGTCCGGGCAATCCCGTCAACGCCTATGGACTCGTCGGGTAGCTGCACCTTCGACAGCGCCGCGCTCCGGACCGACTGAGCACGACGAATTAAAGATTCACTCGTCAGGCCAACTGTAACCAGGGCGGCTCCAGCCACGGTCATCACGCCGATCAGTCGCATGACCAGGTTCTTTGCGACGGCTGATTTGAACGACATGGAAAGCCTCCTTTGCGTTTTGGACCCGCGCCAGGGATCTGGAGTCAGGCCTGCGCGATTCTTCCTTAACGCTTACGAAGTACCGAATGACCTCCGCCCTGGACCACGCGGCGATCTCATTCACTAATCAATGTCCGATATGCTTCAGCTTGTCGTCGAGATTCACAAACACTCAAGCCAATGGTACTACTGACGTCGCACATTGAGTGTTCTCAATCTATCGACAAGCTGAAGCATATCGGACATTGATTAGTGAATCAGATCGCTTCGCGCGGCGAATGTCGTGGCAGCTGCGGAATTCTTAATGGCCGATTTCCAGGCTGTACTTGGCCAATTCCAGCGGATGAGCTTTGTCGGCTGATTCGAGGTGGCGCAGTAGCTTTTCGCGACGCGCCTTCTCCGCGACATCCGCGCCGGCGGCCAGGATTAGTTCGCGCAAGTCCCGCTCGGCGTCCACCTTGGTGTCGTTCTTCAGGCAGATTAGGGCCAGGCCGGCAAGCTGAAACCGGTCGAAGCTTCCCATAAGGAAATCCCGCAGGGCGGGGCTGTGGCGCAGATGAAACCTGATCGACTCCTCAACGCCGCGGACGGGATATTGCGGAAACACGGCTGAATGAATCATCGCGGAGGCGAAGTTGTTCAGCATTAGCTCCGCCATCGCCTTCACCTCATTTAGGCTGGGCACATCTCCTTCGGCCCAGGCCTTGTTGTCATAAAAGTAAGGACGCAGGTGCGGTCTCTCGATCAGGATCTTCAGATGGTCAGACGTCTCCGCCATCGCCCGCTGCACTAATTGGATCTCTGGCTGTTGGCGAGCGCTCTCCAACTGCCGCCGCGCTGTCTCAAGCTGCTCCCTCGCAGCGCGTAATTGTCTGACGAACACGGAAAAATTCAGGAGGCCGGTGACGACCAGCAGCAGGGTCCCGCCGAAAGTCAGCAAAGGGATTAAAAGGTCAGTATTCACGCGCGTTACTCCTGGCAGGAAATATAATGCGAGCAACGCGGTCGTGCCTAACGATAGTTTAGACAGTGCGTTGTTAGAACCATGCGGCAGGTTGAGTGTAATCGCAATCCGGGGTCAGGGCTGGCCGAGTTTTGTTCAAGCCGTGACGAAGGACCTTATTAGGACGTGATTCTAATGGTCCCTGCATTGCTCGTTTGCCCGTGGGCCTTGATTCTA
>Ga0190274_10002739_pt1 | contig 10426 bp, 5 predicted proteins | sample Popmic531T_FD_133002 | JGI IMG/M metagenome (GOLD analysis project Ga0190274, IMG submission 133002) | Populus adjacent soil microbial communities from riparian zone of Yellowstone River, Montana, USA - 531 T | ecosystem: Environmental > Terrestrial > Soil > Riparian zone | place: USA: Montana...
TCCATTACTGCCAGTGCCGGAGGAACCTACACCGTAACTGTGTATGATTACAGGGGATGTTCAGCTACAGCATCCAAACATCTCACTGCAGGAATTTCTTACAATATTCTATTTGCAATCAATGCTCCGAATGGATTGTGTGAAGGCTCATCTTATTCCATTCACGCCTACGATTCCGCATTTCAATCTGTCTATGGAATTACCTGGAATACAGGTGTCAGCGGTCCTTTCGTTTATCCATCCACCAGCGGAACTTTTGTTTCGACTTTTGTGGATCAATATGGATGTCCTACCAGCGATTCGATAACTGTTACCCTGACACCCGGTCCACCGGTACCTAATATCACCGGCCCTGTAGATGTCTGTACGGGAGATTCAGTACAACTTTGTGCAACGTATACTGATAACGGCACCGGACCTTATACATTTTCCTGGAATTCCGGTGCTTATACCGGCTCGTGCATTTCAGTACCGGCCGGAACTTACATCGTTGCCATCATGAACAGTTCCGGTTGCGATACAGCAGGTACTACTACGCATACAGTTACAAATCATGTTGCCCCGGTACCAAATATTCAACCACAGGATTCTGCATTTATCTGTCCGGGTGAAAGCGTAGTACTGGCAGCAGATCCAGGATTTAATTCTTATACCTGGTCAACAACTGCAACCACTTCTTCAATCAATGTTAATCAGCCCGGCATCTATTCTGTAACCGTCAATGATGGTTCAGGTTGCACAGGAACTGAAAGCGTTACTGTTTATTCAGGCATCAGTTACAATCCCGTAATCACAATTGATTCTGTAAATGGATTCTGCGAGGGCACATCGTTCACGATTTCTGTTGACGACTCTCTTCAGCAGGACATTGACGAATACAGTTGGTCGACCGGCGGTACAACTTCTACAATTACAGTTTCATCAAGCAATGTTTACTCCGTTACACTCACTGATGAAAACGGATGTACGTCAAGTGAAGAGTTCAACATTCAAATGCATCCTGTAGCTCCGCAAATTTCCATTACAGGCAACCATGATGTATGTGCAGGAAGCACGGTCGCACTTTGCGCATCTTTCACAGGCAATGGCAGCGGCCCATATTCATTTAACTGGAACAATGGAGCGTTTAATGATTCATGCATCAATACAGGCGGAGGCAGTTATACGCTTGTGCTAACAAATGGTCCGGGTTGCACAACCACGAGCACATCGTTTACAGTCACTTCGCATGCAGTGCCAAACCCCAACATACAACCTTCGGGGAATGTGCAGATATGTGCGGGTTCAGATACAACCATTTGTGCTACGGCGGGTTTGGGAACTTACCTGTGGTCGAATAGCGCCACAACAAATTGCATCGTTGTTTCAGGCGGTAACTACAGTGTTACTGTCACCAGTTCATTCGGATGTATAGGAACAGATGCAGTTACGGTAACTGAAGGATCAGCCCTCAATCCTGACATTCAGCCATCAGGGACAATTATGGTTTGTTCCGGAACTGACACAACACTTTGTGCCGCCGGAGGATTTGCAAGCTACAGCTGGTCGAATGGATCTACTGCAAGCTGTATCAATGTTGGCTTCGGTGCTTACACGGTTACAGTTACTGATAACTCTGGTTGCAGCGGAGTTGATTCTGTCTCTGTTGCTGAAAGTATTCCACCTGACCCTAATATTCAACCTTCCGGAAACATTGCAATATGCATGGGAAGCGATACGGTCATTTGCGCGAGTGCAGGATTCGCCGGCTATAGCTGGTCAAACGGATCAACCACAGATTGCATTACCGTTGGTGCCGGTTCTTACACTGTCACCGTTACTGATAATTCAGGTTGTCCCGGAATTGATTCTGTATCAGTAACTGAAAACATTCCGCCCGATCCTGATATTCAGCCTTCCGGAACGCTGGTTGTTTGTGCTGGAAGCGATACACTGATCTGTGCATCTGCAGGGTTTGCAAGTTATCTTTGGACGAATGGTGAAACCACAGCATGCATTTCTGCAGGGGCGGGAATTTTTTCTTTGACAGTCACAGATAATGCAGGCTGCGAAGGATATGATTCGGTAACAGTTACGGAGCATATTCCACCTGTTGCCAACATCCAGCCTACAGGAAATATTTTAGTTTGTGCAGGAGAAGATACATTGCTGTGCGCAACTGCGGGTTTTGCCGGATACCAATGGTCAGGTGGACAAACAACAGATTGTATTTCTGCATCGGCAGGCAATCACATTGTTATTGTCACCGATAATTTTGGATGCACCGGATCAGATTCGGTTACAGTTACTGACAGGATTCCGCCGGCTCCAGTCATTCAGCCGTCAGGAAACATCATGTTGTGCATGGGTAGTGATACCACGCTGTGCGTAGGTTCAGGTTTTATCAGTTACGTGTGGAGCAACGGAGAATCACATAATTGCATAACAGCATTCCCCGGAAATTACTCGATCACTGTGACAGATAATTTCGGATGCACTGGCGTTGATTCGGTGACCCTCACCGGATACCAGCCGCCGCAGCCGCTGATCCTTTCTGATACTCAGCCATATGATACGCTCTTCTCCACGTCTGCAACAGGAAATCAATGGTATGAATCGGGTGTAGGCGCACTTGCCGGTGAAGTGAATGAGTATTTTGTTCCCGACCATGTTGGATATTATTTTGTGATCGTAACGGATTCGAATGGTTGTTCTTCCATGAGTTCCGACACGCTGGAATTTGTTTACGCTGCAATACCGGAAAGTTTTATACAGGGAGAAATTAAAATTTTCCCAAATCCTGCACACGACAATATCTATATTGAATTCCCTGCAAATAAAATGCAGAACGATTTAGTGAACATTGCACTTTACGACGTAACGGGGAGAAAAATTTTCGACTACGATTACAGGGTATTGCCGCAGATGAAGCTTGACATTTCTACGCTTGCTCCAGCAGTTTATCTTTTGAACATCAGGGGACAGGAAGGAAATTATGTTGTGCGGATTGAGAAGTGGTGAAGCAGCCAGGAACATTGAGCAGCCGCAGTAATTAAACGGCCAGAGTCATTGAACAGCCAGAGTCATTTAGCAGCCGCAGCCATTAAAGCAGCCAAGTCATTAAGGTCATTTTCATTCAAGCGCGGTAGGTTATTAAAGTTATTAATGGGTTAAACGATTTCAACTTCACTTTCAGCAAGCAATTGTTCCCCGCGGAAACGAAGAAATATCTGAGCGATCGTGAGCACATCTTTCTGGCAATAGGTAACGATGCGCGGCAAATTTTTTTCATTCCAGTAAACATCCCACACCATACTGCCATCAATGTCATCCTTTGGAGTAGGTACACCCAATACTGTTGCTAAAAGCAGCAATGATGTATATGATTTATAGTCGCCGAATTTCCAAAGCTCCAATGTATCGAGGTGATTTACTTCCCATGGTTTTTTTCCGGGCGTATCAAGTACAGGCGGAAGTGGAACATTGTTGATCACCATACGCCGGGCAAGGAAAGGAAAGTCAAATTCTTTTCCATTGTGTGCACAAAGCTGCTTGTCATTTTTTGAAAAAAACTTAGATAACAGTTCTGAAAATTCCATGAGGAGTTTTTTTTCATCGTCGCCATAGAACGATTTGATGCGTAGTTTCCTGTCGGCAGAAAAATATCCGCATGAAATGCAAACTATTTTTCCAAACTCAGCATAGATGCCCGCCTGCCTGTAAATGGAATCCGGCGTTTCGGTGTCATCTTTTTTTATAAGGAATTTTGATTTCTTCTCCCACAGTTGCTGCAACTCTTTTGGCGTGTCGTCAAAGGATGGATGCTGCGGCACCGTTTCAATGTCGAGGAACAGGATGTTGGTGATGGTAATGTTTTCAAGCATGGCTGATTGAGTTAGTCTTCATGAGATCAAAAATATTCACTACAGACAAACTTCAGCTATGAATCATAAAAAATTATATTATAATAGAAGAAAACCAGGGCTAAAAACCCAAATCCGAAATTCGAAATCCGAAAAAAATTAAAGGCTCGAAAGCAGAAATCTCAAAAAAGACGTATCAATTTGAAATTTGGTTTTTCTGATTTATGAATATTACAATAAGGACAAATAGGAATCCAAATCTAATGCATTTCAGAATTGATTTTTTCGGATTTCGGATTTCTAATTTCGGATTTTCTTTTGCTCTTATCGTATCATTACTCCCTTTTTATTCAGCACCGGAATTGTAGTGAGGTTTTCTTCAGTGATACTTTCAGGCAGGAAAACATACTTCTTGTCGTACATATCTTTTCCAAGGTAAAAACTGATCCAGTATTCATTCGAAAGTCCGAATACATCTTTAATGATGAGCTCGATCTTTGCATAATCTTTTGCTTCAACATTCCCGATGAAATGCCTGAGTGTCGACGTCTTTACTTCTTCACCATTCCTGCTTCCGTATCCCTTCGAGCTTACGAGTACCCCTTCAATCTTCTGATCATACAGGTTTACCAGGTACACACTCCAGATCTGATCTCCCAGTTCATCTTCTTCCGGAACGACAGTAACGATGATATTCTCCACAACAAGTTTCGGAATGTCCTTCAACATACGCTGACCTTTTAAGCTTCAAAAAATTTTTCCAAAGTTGGGAAAAAATATAGAGACAGTTTCCAAAATCTTATTCACAGATGGCTTTTACACATTGACAAAATGCCAGGCCGGGGTGCAATAGCCTATTCATTACCTTTGAAATCGATGAACATGAAAAATATTCCTCCATGGAAGGCAATGCTTGTCATGGCTTTGCTTTTTGCACTGACTGCGGAATTTTTTCAGCACATCGCAAAACGATCCCCGGAACAGCAGGTATCTTATGCGCAGGAGAAAGTTTATGAGCGGGAGGGACGCATGCATGAAGCCCTGGCTACTGTTGCGACGTTTTCAGCAGATTCACAATACCATGAATACTTTATCCATAGCGGGCTGAATCCGCGATTCAGCTTTTTTGTTTTCGAAAACGGTATTCTGAAACAATGGAGCAACAATGAAATTGCTTTGCCGGAAAATACCGGGAGCAGGAAAATCACCGACATGTCGGTGTTGAATTTACCGAATGGTATTTTCGAAGCTTTCGAAAAAAACTCGGGGAATAAAAAAATCATCGGGCTCATCCTGCTCCGGAAAAATTATTCCTATGAAAACAAGTACCTGGAAAATCATTTCAGCCGCGCGCTGGAGCTTGGAAATGATTTTGTGCTTTCCGGCGGGCAGGGAGCTTACCAGATAAAGTCTTCCGCCGGCAACGTCCTTCTTGCACTTGATATTACCAATACAATTCCTGACAAGCTTCCATTTAAAACACCTGCCTGGTTTTACCTGTGTGCCTTCATTGCATTTTTCACTTCTATTTTCCTGTTCTTTCGCAACAAGAGAACTTCACTCGGACTGGTTCTCGCCGGTGGATTATTTTTTATCCTGCTCAGGTATTTGATGATCCGTTTTCACCTTCCGGGCGAACTGTACTACAATGATTTCTTCAGCCCGAAAGTGTATGGCTCTTCATTTTATTTTAATTCCATCGGCGATTTTTTCCTGAATGCCATCGCATTGATTTGTTTTTCGGGAATCGTTTACAGCTTTTGCAGGAACCGGGATTTTGAATTCCGAAGGACTATTGCTGCATTTGTATTTATTCCAGTTGCGGTATTTTTTCTTTGCTTCCTTTTTTATGGCATTCATGAGCTTGTAAGCGACCTGGTACTGAATTCAAAAATCCCTTTTGATACCAGCATTACAAACCTGGATGAAAATTCCATTGTTGGGGCATTGATCGTTTTACTTCTTTTCTGGAGCCTGTACCTTCTTGCGGCAAGTATATTTCTTCCATCGATTAAAATATTTTTTCGTGCAGCCAAACCGTCTGGATTCTCTTCTTTCAGGTCGGGGCTGACCGCATTAATATTCATTTCCATCTATGCAAGCTATCTCATTGATGCCGGGTTGAAAGAGAAGCGGACGGAAAACCAAAAGCTTTTTGCGCAGCGACTTGATTCAAGGCGTGATCCACTGGCTGAATATTTATTCGGAGACCTCCAGAAACGCATCGTCAATGACACAGTCGTAAGCCGGCTGGGTATTTCGGAGAAGGATGCGGGCGGAAACCTCTCCCGTTACCTGCAACAGAATTATTTCACAGGATACTTTGCAAAATTCGACGCTTCAATTTCAGTATTCAGGGATGATAGCAATGCGCTCGGTTCCCAGGTTTCGTTGAATGAATTCCGGAACCGCTTCAATGAAGGTAAACCAACTTCATCCGGTGCACTCGTACTGCTTCCCGACGAATCAGGAAAGTTAAAATACCTTTCTGTGTTCAACATGCCGGATTCCCCTGGCGGGAACTTCGCAATCGCAATCATGCTTGTTGCGCGGACGACACAAATGGCTGAAGGATTTCCTGAACTCCTGGTAAGCAACACTGTGATCCGTAACAATGATGAAAGCGCATACTCTTATGCCCGCTATTCAGAAGGATCGCTGATTTTTGCAGGCGGAAATTTTCCCTATGCTTTTCATTCCACACTTTTTGAAAAAAGTGCAGGTGATTTTTCTTCCCTTGTATCGGACGATTACGAACATATTATCTACAGGCCTACAGCGACTTCATTGGTAGTGGTGAGTCGTCCTGCTGCAGGTTTCCTGGATACACTCTCATTGTTTTCATATGTACTACTGTTTTTTCTTTCCGTATTCCTGGTCACGCATTTATTCTTTTTTCTTACCAGGTACAGGCGCGGATTCCAGCTATCGTTGAAGCAAAGGATACGGTCATCCATCATTTCCCTCGTGGTGATTTCATTCATATTGATTGCCGTTGGAACCAGTGTTTACATTGTAAGGAAATATGATGCTGACAAGAACAAAACTATTTTATCGCGACTGAATGCCATGTGGTTTTCCATCACGGATCATTTCAACTTGGGGGCGGGATTGTCACAGGAACAAAAAAGCCAATGGACATCAGGCCTGAATGATATGGTTTCGAATTTCAATTTTGATTTTAACCTCTATGATGAAAACGGAAATTTATTTTACTCTTCACAGCCAAAACTTTTTGAAAAAGGAATCCTGAGTGACCGCATCAATCCTGAAGCATTCTATGAAATGCGCCTTTATGGCAAAACGCAATTTGTACATACTGAAAGTATCGGCACGCTGAATTATGCTTCCGCTTATGCTCCCTTTACGGGCCCTGGCGGGAACATTGCCGGCTATCTCAACCTCCCGTATTTTGAAAAGCAGAACGAACTGAATAAAGAGATCAGCGGATTTCTTTCAGCCCTGATCAATATATATTTACTGTTGCTTGTGGCTTCATTGCTGCTGGCTTTGTTTATTACTTCACGGATCACCAAGCCATTGCTGCTTATCCAGGAGCGGCTGCGGCAGGTAAAACTTGGAAGCAGGAACGAAATCATTGAGTGGAAAAGAAATGATGAAATCGGGCAGCTTGTGCAGCAGTACAATTCCATGGTGGAAGCGCTTGCCGAAAGTGCAGAAAAACTCACCCGCAGCGAACGCGAAAGCGCATGGCGCGAAATGGCACAGCAAGTAGCACACGAAATAAAAAACCCGCTCACACCGATGAAGCTCAGCGTTCAGCACCTGCAGCGCGCATGGAAGGATAAAAGCGGAAACCTCGATGAACTTTTTCAGCGCATCAGCCACACGCTTATCGAACAGATCGATACGCTCAGCACCATTGCTTCTGCATTCAGTGATTTTGCCAGGATGCCAAAAGCTAAAAATGAAATTCTCCGGCTGGATGAAGTGGTGATTTCCTCTATAAATCTTTTCAATGACACTCCGGGCGTTGAAATAATATTTAATGACGACGACCAGGATCATGCTGTGCTCGCCGACCGCGAACAACTCATCCGCGCTTTTTCAAACGTCATCAAAAATGCGATTCAGTCAATTCCTGCCGAGAGAAAAGGAGTGATTAACATTTCCATCAGTACCGATCACGATGCGCATGTTATTTCTTTCTCTGACAACGGAACAGGAATTCCTTCGGCGTTGGTGCCCAAAATTTTCACTCCCAACTTTACAACCAAAAGCAGCGGCATGGGCCTGGGTCTTGCAATTGTAAAAAGTACGATAGATGCAGCACTGGGATCAATCCGGTTTGAAACAAAGGAAGGGGAGGGAACGGTGTTTTACATTTCACTTCCGAAAGGCGAGATTACATAGGCCACATAGAACAGCCATTTGAAACACATAGGCCATATAGAATTACTTAGTCACCTAGTTGCTTAGTCGCTTAGTTACGCCACCAGGATTACGGCATTGCCATTTTCAATAGTAACTGGAAACCTTTTCAGCGGTTCCTTTGCCGGACCATGGATCACGTTGCCGTCCAAATCAAATTCGCTTCCATGCAACGGACAATGCAGCTTTGCTTCTTCGACGTTCACGCTATGTCCCTTGTGCGTACATTTCAATTGCAATGCTTCTAATTCCAAATCTGATTTCTTCCTAACAAATATGCTGTAGTCCCCGTTGGGGCCGTTCACTACAGCTTTGCCCTGCGTATCCAATGACGACACCGGGAAAGAAATTTTATTTGATGCTGCATCATAAGTAGATGCAGTTATGTTTTTTGCCGGGGCACAGCTTTCCAGTGTGGAAAGAAATCCGAGACCTGCCAAAGCTGCACATGCAGCACCGGATTGTTTAATAAAGTCGCGTCTGTTTTGCATAATGAATTGATTTTAATTGAAGTTATTCTACATGTGATCCTGTAAAATTCGCAGCCGTTGAATTCCAGTTGTTGATCAGCCTGAGACGGTTTTCATCAAGCTTTGCCATTTTTTGATTTACATCCTTGATAGAATTGTTATATTCATTCACCGACTTGTTATAAGCGTCAATCTCTTCTTTAGAATGACTCTTCGACTTGTCGTTCATTGCAGCAGCCTGCTTTTCGAAAATGTCTTTTTTCAGATGGAAGTCAATGATGGGTTGATATCCCGATTCCGCTTCCTCTTTATAGAAATTCAACATTTGCTGGCATGCAATCTTCAGACTGCCATCACCGTCGAATGAATTGATTTCCTTTTGTTCAATAAGGCCTTCGCTGGAAAATTTCTGCAGGGAGTTTTTATTCTGTTCCATTGCGTTGAGGTCGCCTCGCTGGGTAGCGTCCAGGAGATATGCCTCCTGTTTGTAGGATTTAAAAAACAACAAGTAAATTTTATTGTAATAAGTGTAAACACGGTCGGCCTGTTCTAATTTCTTTGACAGCTTATCCTGGGATTCTATCAGGTTAATATTATGGTTTGCTGCGAATTTTTTTTCTTCCCTGTCTGTGTTCTCCATCGTTTCTCCCAGGATCTCGTCTGCCTTTTGCCGTGCAGCCAGGTATGCTTCCATGTTGTCGTATGATTGCTCGGCAATTTCTTCCAAATGCATGATCTTCTCATAATCCTCCTGGATTACAATCTTGTTGACGGTAAGTGCAGACACACTTGAATCCCTGAACGCAGCATCACCTTCAAATGGCTTGAGTCTTTTGATCTTGCCGATGGCAGTATTGATTGCAGCGATCAACTCCTTTCTCCTGTTTTCAATTTTGCGGACACTTTTGTTATGTGCAACTGCGCGTGTATAATCCCACGTACTTTTTTGAACGCTTCTGAATTCAGTAGAAATAGATTGCATGTACGCAACTGCCGGGGATACTTCTTGTGCATCAGCATCCGGGAGCGCCAAAAACATTACGGCAATGAATAGCCAAAAAAACTTTCTTGATTGATTTTGTTTCATTGTGTTATTGTGTTTCATGTATGAGATCTTTCAGAATAAAGTATGCCTCTTCAAGTGCGGCATCTGATTGGATGTCTTTAATCTCCTCCTCGTTTCTTTTCTTATTGGATGCGTCCAGCACAAGCATTTTATCCAGGTATTGATTATTTACAACTTCGAAGGACTGAGCACGGTATGATTTCAGTTGATCGATGCGATGTTCAAAATTATCAATCATTTTTAAATATTGATCAAAAGATTTCCTGTTCAGCTGCACCTTAAAACCTTTGTTGTAAATCATCGCTAGAGAATCTGCCAATTTTTCAATCGCCCTGAATTGTGCATGCGTTGAAGTCCTGGCCGAACTCTGTTGTTTTAATTTTCCGATCGGAAGATTTGGGGGAATAGTGTAGGTTAAATTCTTTATAACAGTATCTGACGGGAGATGATACGGCTGCGCTTGTTCTTTATAATGCACGAGATTCATATAAATATCCGGAAGCATGATGTCAGGAATTACACCCCTTGCCTGGTTTGTAGATCTGGTAAAGCTGTAAAATTCAATGTTGGTTAATTTCAGGAACCCGCTTGCAAAAGTTTTCTCCAGCGAATCCACGGGGAGAATGGATTGCCCGGTTCCCTTTCCATAAGTAGAA
>Ga0190274_10002740_pt1 | contig 10426 bp, 11 predicted proteins | sample Popmic531T_FD_133002 | JGI IMG/M metagenome (GOLD analysis project Ga0190274, IMG submission 133002) | Populus adjacent soil microbial communities from riparian zone of Yellowstone River, Montana, USA - 531 T | ecosystem: Environmental > Terrestrial > Soil > Riparian zone | place: USA: Montana...
GGACCCTAATCCCCACGCGAGATCTGCATTATGGTTTCCTGATTGAGATTGACGCCGTCGCTGCCACCTACGATTAATGCTTGTCCGACGCATTCCAGGAGGCTCTGATCAAGTGCGGCAACTCCTTGGAGTGCGGTGTCCTGGCACCGCTTTGGTCATCGGCGACCTGTCGCCGCTGTCCTCCGCAGAGCCAGACCTCTCGTTTCGACCAGGCATATGTTCAATTCGCCGAAGGCTCAATAGGTAGCGGCCGACCAAAGCGGTGCCAGGCCACCGCACTCCAAGGAGTTGCCCGCACTTGAGCAGAGCCTCCTTTTAGTTTGTTCGACTCGCAAATCGGAACCCACGACAAACTGAAGTGTGCCGGACAAACGAGGAAAACTAATCATGGTTGACTTGACTATCGCGCTTGAGAATCGACCTGGCGCTCTGGCCGAAATGGGTGACGCGCTGGGACGTGCGGGCGTAAGCATCGAAGGCGGAGGTGCCTTCGTCGTCAATGGCGAGGGGATCGCTCACTTTCTTTTCGAGGATGGCGCAGCCGCCCGCAGAGCGCTTGAAGAAGCAGGCATTCGAGTGGTTGAAGAACGTGAAGTACTTGTCCAGCGATTGAACCAGGCCGAACCGGGTCAGCTCGGGAAAATAAGCCGCCGGATGGCTGACGCTGGCGTCAACATAGAAGTTTTGTACAGCGATCACGATCACCAGCTCATTCTGGTAGTTGATGACATTGTGAAGGGCCAAGCTGTTTCCGAAGCCTGGAGACGCGATTCGGTAGAGACATAGGAACGATCCACCAAACCACACGAAATAGCACAAAAGAATCCTGCAGAAACCCGGATGAAAGTTCGAACCCTACACAGAACCATTGGTCTCATTCTCCTGCTTCCGTTTTTTGGTTGGGCCATCACCGGTCTGGTCTTTTTTATTAAGCCGGGCTATGCCGGCGCTTATGAGTTATTGAATCTCAAAACTTATCCGTTGAACGGAGCTCCTCCGATCACTCCGGATTCATCGTGGCTTGAGTCTCGCTATTTACGAACCGTGTTAGGGGATCATTTGCTCGTGCGTACTATCAACGGTTGGCATCACCTTAACGCTGTCAACAAACAACCGAGACGTCCGCCCAGCGAGAGTGAAGTGAAGTTGTTGTTGCAGGAGGCGTTTTCAGCCAACCCTTCGAGGTACGGAAATATCTCGCGAGTTTCCGGCGAAACGGCCTGGACCGATACCGGCGTTGAGGTCAACCTCGATTGGAACAGAATGAGCTTGCAGCAAAAAGGCAAAGACACGGATCGGATAGATCTGCTGTACCGTATCCATTACCTGCAATGGACCGGCATCAAAACGGTTGACAGAATCGTTGGGTTCACCGGGATTGTGCTGGTGATGGCGTTGACGACGCTCGGTGCGTGGCTCGCGTTCAAGAGACGTTGATCGCAGATCGGCAACGCTCGGAAGTTTGTAGGGGTTGCCGTAGGTTGTGCATAGGTCCTATAGGTCGAATAGCTCCGATTGTTTCTATTCGGCGCCCACGACCAGCGGCGCTGCCCAGCGTTGACAACTCCGCTTTCCTGCGCAACACTTCGCCCAGTGCGCACCGGGGCGCCTCCTGTCCGCGGCAAGGGAGACTACTCCCACCCAATTCGGTTCGAACTGTTAACGTCGAACCTTCTTCCAGCCTGTATTCAGCGGACGCCAGGCATCCAACGGAAGGAAGGTTTCCATGGCCACCACGCCTCGAAGACTCACCTCGGCTACCACCCTCGACAATCTAAAGAAGGAAGCCAAACGCTGGCTGAAAGCTGTGCGCGCAAACGACGAGCAGGCCAGGCAACGTTTGCATAGCGCGTGGCCCAAGGCGCCGGCAGAACCTGGTCTGCGCGACCTGCAACACGCTCTGTCCCTGGAATATGGTCTCGCCGGTTGGACCGCACTCAAGCACGCACTCAAACACCGCGCACCCGCTCACGAGAATCACGCAGAACTGGTCAAATCATTTTTGGAAAATGCGTGCGCGGATCCAATCCTGGCCAATGGTCCAGCTGCTCATGTCAGACGTTCACAAACTGCGTTGCGGATCCTGAAGCGCTATCCGGAGATCGGGCGAGATAGCATTCACACAGCCGTCGTTTGCGGTGACCTGGAAGAAGTCGAGCGCATTCTGGTTGAGCGCCCTGAGGCTGCGTCTGAACCCGGCGGTCCGCAACGAAGACGGCACCTTAGCGAACGCGAGAAGCTTTGGACGCCGCTGCTACACCTTTGTTACGGGAGACTCCCAGTGCCAGCAGCCGGCGAGAACGCGGTTGCCATTGCCCGTCTATTGCTGGACCACGGCGCGAATCCTAACGACTACTTTGAGGTTGGTGACGGTCCACACCATTACACGGCGCTCTGCGGAGTAGCCGGTGAAGGCGAGGACGACGCACCGCCTCATCCTCAGCGCCAGGCACTGGCGCGGTTGCTGTTGGAGAGAGGCGCTGAGCCGTATGACATTCAGCTCCTCTACAACACACACTTCCACGGCGACATCCTCTGGATCCTGGAGCCGATTTATGAGTTTGCCATGAAGGCCGGACGTCAGGTTGATTTCGCTGATCCGGAGTGGTCGATGATCAACATGGGTGGTTACGGCCATGGCGCACGCTACCTCCTCGACGCGGCAATCGCGAACAACAACATCAAGCTGGCCGAGTGGCTACTGGTACACGGAGCGAGTCCGAACGCAGCTCCCGGTCCTCACCCGAGAGTATCCAAGCGCTCGCTCCATGAAGAAGCTCTTCGCAGGGGTTACCCGGAGATAGCCGACCTGCTGGTTCGTTATGGTGCGACGGCGCAGCCCATCGCGCAGGGAGGCGTAGAGGCATTTACCGAGGTTTGTTTTCGTCTCGATGAGAATGAAGCGCGCGCAATACTGGAAAAGCATCCGGAGTTTTTGCGCTCCCCATTGCCGATGTTCCTGGCTGCCCAAAGGGATCGCGATGACGTCGTAGAATTCTTGCTAGACCTTGGTATGTCGATCGAGATTGAGGACAACTCGAAGCAGCGGCCGTTACATGTGGCTGCTGCCCACGACTCGCTTCGTGTGGCCGCACTTCTGGTCGAGCGGGGAGCAGAACTCGAACCCGTCGAAACCAACTGGAACAATACCCCGCTCGATGGCGCGATGTATGGGAACCTGACCCGCATGGTTCGGTTCCTCAGCGGTTTCACCAAAGACGTGTTTCGCCTCGCCTGGATAGGAAACATCGAACGCTTGCGTGCCGTGCTCGAGACCGAGCCGGATCTTGCGAAGGCCGTCAACGATGGCAGCACTCCGCTTATGTGGCTACCGGACGACGAAGTTCGCGCAGTCGAAGTTGTCGAGTTGTTGCTGGAGTATGGAGTCGACCCGACCAGCAGAAGCAAGGAAGGGAAGACGGCGGCTGACTACGCCAGAAAACGCGGACTTTACGATGCGGGCGAACTTCTCGATTCCGGGGTATCCCCGGCCTCGGCCACCGGCAATCCGGACCACGCTGACAGTCACGCCCAAAGCCTCGCCCACCATGAAGAGTTGGCTGAGGATCTGCTCGAAGCCTATCGGTCAGGTGACGCTGCCGCGCTGCAGCGTCTGTCTGATCACACCGGACAAAGCGTGACCTTGGATCGGCTGCGCAAGAACATAGAACTCACACTCCGAAAGACCGATCTCTCGCTTGCGGATGCACAGCTCTTTTTCGCTCGGGTGCAGGGATTCGAAAGTTGGCAGGCCCTGATCGAACACGTCGTAGCGCAGCCGGTAACGGCTCCGATTCTCGCCCGGCCGGTTAAGCTCTTTTCCATCGATGAGACGGGAGACGAATACGCAACCACGAGTGCGCGAGACTGGGACACCGTCATCGGCTTGCTGGCCGAAAAGCGAATTCCGGGTCTGGATGCCGAAGGGCAGATGACTGACACGGTGCTTGAGCGGATTTCGCTCTTCGATCACGTGATTTCGCTCAAGCTGGGTGATTCGACAAAGCTCACCGATGACGGTTTGTTACACCTGGCCCGGATGCCCCAGCTGCAATATTTGGATTTGAGCGGTTGGGAAATGCAGATCACGGATCGCGGTCTCGAGGTTTTGCGCCAACTAACCGGACTGAGGAGGTTTCAGATGTGTTGGCCACAACGCGTCACCGATGCCGGTGTGGCTAACCTGAAATACTGCGATCACCTTGAAAGCGTTGACCTGCTGGGCACGCGAACCGGCGACGGCGCCATCGATGCCCTTACGGGTAAGCCGAAACTCCGTCGCTTAAAGACAGGCAGCCAGGTTACGGATGCAGGACTGCGACGGCTGCACGAGTTTCCAGTTTTCAAAAAGTGGCACGGCGGCGAGGTGAAGTATTCTCTGATGTCCCCGGATGCCGAACCCACTCATCTTCTCATCGATGGCCCAGTGACGAACCAGGGGCTCGGAACTCTCGCGGGACTCAACGGTCTTTTTGGACTCAGTTTATTTTGGCACGTTTCTGCTTTGACGCCTGATGGTCTCAGGTCGCTCCGGGATTTGCCCAATCTGGGATTTCTCGGTTGTGAAGGACAGCTGTGCAATGACGAGGCCATGCGGCATATCGCTGCGATGCCAAGGCTGCGCATGTTGATGGCCCAGGGCACCGTGGCAGGCAATGATGGCTTTGCGGCGTTGAGTGGTTCGCAAACGATCGAATACATCTGGGGCCGGGAGTGTCCGAATCTGGGCGCACGCGGATTTGCAGCGATGGCGGCGATGCCGGCGCTACGCGGGTTAGCGGTTAGTTGCGCAAATGTCAGCGACGAGGGGTTGTCCACTTTGCCTCGATTTCCAGCGCTCATGGAACTCATGCCGATGGACGTACCCGACGATGGCTACCGTCACATTGGACGCTGCACCAAGCTCGAATCATTGGTCTTGATGTATTGTCGCGACACGACCGACGTCGCCACTGAACATATCGGCGGCTTACCATGGCTGAAGAAATACTTCGCGAGTTACACCAACATCACCGACCGTAGCATGGAGATACTGAGCAGGATGACATCGCTCGAGGAAATCTCGTTCTATGGTTGCGCGAGTGTAACGAATGCCGGAGTTGCGACACTGGCATCGCTTCCACGACTGCGCAAGGTACATGCAGCAGGTCCACAAATCACTCGTGAATGCGCCGCTGCGTTTCCTGCCGGTGTCCAGGTGGAGATTGGAACCTGATGGGAGCGCAGTCTTTCATTGTAGGGGCGGCACTCCGTGGCCGCCCCTTCGTTGGGCTTACAATATTTTCGACGGTTGAGCTACCTGCGCGAGGGGCGGCCACGGAGTGCCGCCCCTACAAGAATTCCGACAGCTTGAAGTTTCCTATAAGATACGCAGAACATCGGGCGGCGGAGCCGCGGATAGGCTCAAGGGTCGCCGCCCATCGCTTCATTCATCTTGTATGAGAATCATCTCAGTTAACGTCGGCCGTCCGCGACTTGTTATCTCGAACGGACAGCCTGTCTCGACTGGTATCTACAAGACACCAGTCGTTGGTCGCGTCATGTTACGTACACTCAACCTGGATGGCGATCGTCAGGCCGATTTGTCAGTGCATGGAGGGCTGACCAAAGCGGTTTATGCATACCCATCGGAACACTACAACTACTGGCGCGAAGAATTGCCGGGAACCGAACTACCCTGGGGCATGTTCGGTGAAAACTTCACCACACAAGGATTGACAGAGGCGAAGGTCAATATCGGCGACCGTTTCCGCGTGGGTTCAGCGGAAGTGACCGTTACGGAACCGCGTATGCCCTGTTACAAACTCGGCATTAAGTTTGGGCGTACAGATATCATCAGGCGGTTCCTGGCCAGTGGTCGAACAGGGTTTTACTTCGCTGTGCAAAAGGAAGGCGAAGTGGGCGCTGGAGATCAGATCGAGTTGATAATGCGAGATCAGAACGACGTCACAGTCGCAGACATGACCCGGTTGTATGCTAAAGAGAAGCATGACGTGGCGATGCTGCATCGGGCGATCGCTCTGGAGGCTCTGCCCGAGAGTTGGCGTGATCATTTTCGCGAACAGCTCGAGAAGAGTCGTGCATAACGGCCAGGACGCCAAAAGCCGGGGTCGTGGTCTTTCGTGAGGTTTCGTGTGATGCGCGTGGATCATATGTCGGTTCAGAGAGAACGATCCACGCGCATCACACGAAAGAACGCGAAGCAAAGAGTCGAATTGAACTTTTGCAACCTGGAGGGATCATGGTGGAGAACAACAAAGACGCTGGGGTCGTTAGGGACAACGAGAAAGAAGCACTCGAGGCGGAAATAGACGAAACTCTGGAAGATTCTTTCCCCGCCAGCGACCCGCCGTCGTGGACACTTGGCACTGATCACCAGGTCGAGTCGGAAGTTGATACGAGTGAAGGTGAAGGCGGCGAATAGGACGAGATCGTTTGTACAAAACTCTCATTCGAGTTCTTTGGTGAGATTTCGTGTTAATTCGTGGATCGTATTGGCCCTCATTCCAAAAACTGATCCACGAAATCACACGAAATGTCACGAAGTAGCAAAACATTATTCGGAGGATCAAACATGAAGTTCTTGTTGGCACTTATCGCGGCGACCTTATTTCTCTCAAGTATTCCTGACACAGCTCAATGCCAGACGAGTAAAAGTAAATCGGCTACCGCCACCAGAAGCAAAAGAAAATCAACCCGGCGGGGAAGGGCCAAAGTTGTGGTTCCACCTCCTCCGCCTTCACCAATTGGAACTACAACTTCAGGCCTAATTTATGTGATCACTCGTCACGGTGAAGGGCGTCTACCGAAGGTGGGTGAGACCGTTAAGGTTCACTACACGGGGCTGCTCACCAGCGGATTGAAGTTTGACAGTTCGCTCGACCGGGGGAGTCCCATCTCGTTCGAGTTGGGAACAGCCAACATTATCCAGGGCTGGAATGAAGGAATTGCAAAACTTCATGTGGGCGATCAAGCGACCCTGGTGATACCCTCGTCTCTTGGATATGGTGCGCGGGGCCGTGGTCCAATTCCTCCCGATGCTACGCTGGTCTTTATTGTGGAATTGGTTGGAATCGAGGAAAAGGCGCCGGCAAACTAGACGGGGCAGAGGTCGGATGTCAGAGGTCAGAGGTCAGATGTCAGAGGTCAGAAGTCAGATAAAGCCTGATGTGTTTGGAGTGAGTACTACACCAAAGCCCTTTCTGATATCTGACCTCTGACCGCTGACCTCTGACCTCTGACCTCTGACCGCTGACATCTGACTTCTGACATCTGACCTCTGACATGTCCACTGCAAACCCAATCCGAGACCCGCAGCCGGAAATGGAGACGGCTCGCTTGCGCTTTCGCAAGATCAATACAGGCGACTTTGCGGATTTGTTTTTGATGGTCACCGATCCCGACGTAATGAGGTATCTGGGCCTCGAAGCGGGAGCCACTCTGTCGAGAGAAGAGACCAGTGTGACTTTACAAAAGATGGTTGAGTTTTGGGCGGAGCATGGATTCGGTCGTTGGGCGGTAGTAAACAAAGAGGATGGCAAACTGATCGGCTTATGTGGGTTCAGACTGCTCGAGACCACTCCTGAGTTGTTCTACATGTTTTCAAAGGAAAGCTGGGGCAGAGGATTGGCCACTGAAGCCGCCGGGGCCTGTCTCAGATATGGATTTGAGGAGTTGGGTTTTGAGAAGGTTGTGGCCGCCACCCGGCATGCCAATACCAAGTCAGTTCGAGTGATGACCAAAATCGGGATGAGCTATGAAAAGGAGATCATCCACTCGGGTGTAAACGCTCTTTGTTATATGGCGACTCGGAATGATTATCAGCGGGACGGTGCACCTTACAAATTATTTCGTGACTGACTTTGTCGAATCGATTCAAAAACTTCTTCGCTACCGGAACAGAAAGCACCAGCGTGGGTCGACGAATACAGAACCGGAAGCGGTAGCGACCGGGTCGTCTTGGCCCCATGACGAGGGAAGTCGAAGCCAAACCCCGGTCGCTACCGCTTCCGGTTCCGTATTCGTCTGACAGTGCGGACGCCAAATAGCGCGTCGATCCAAGCTCAGGAAGGTAGAGCCGCTTTGATCATACTCGAAACAGAACGACTGGTCCTGCGGAAGCTTTCAGCAGATGATGCCGAGTTTATTCTGGAACTCGTCAATGAACCGTCGTTCATAAAAAATATCGGAGACAAAGGCGTTAGGACACTCGCCGGCGCTGAGCAGTATCTTCTCGATGGTCCAATGGCCAGTTACGAACGGTTTGGTTTTGGACTGTACCGGGTTGAGTTAAAGGACAGTGGTGTCCCCATCGGGATTTGCGGACTATTGAAACGGGATACACTACCCGATGTTGACGTTGGCTTTGCGTTTCTACCGCAGTTTTGGTCGCGCGGATACGCGGTTGAGTCGGCATCCGCGGTAATGAAACATGGAAGAAACGCGCTGGCAATAGGCCGCATAGTCGCGATCACCGCGCTGGATAATCAGAGTTCCATCAAGGTGCTTGAAAAGATCGGACTAAAGTTTGAAGGTATGATTAAACTATCAGAACGGGAGTCTGAAGTTAGGTTGTTTGCAGCAGATAAATAACGGAAGCCGAGGGTAATCTATGAGTGTGAGAATACGTTTAGCTAAAGAGGATCATGAGATTGAGAGTTGCTATCCCGTGATGGCTGAATTGCGTCCGCATGTGGCTGCGGACGATTTTCTTCCGAGAGTCAAAAGGCAGACCGCAATCGCCGGCTATCAAATAGCCTACGTCATCGACGAGGAAGTGAAGGCGGTCGCGGGATTTCGAATTTCGGAGTGCCTGGCCTGGGGGAAGTTTCTTTACGTGGATGATCTCGTATCGGCAGAGAGTGAACGATCCAAAGGATACGGGGGCAGGTTATTCGATTGGCTGGTCAACCACGCGCAAGAGAAAAGGTGTGATCAGTTTCATCTGGATTCTGCCGTACAACGTTTTGGAGCACATCGGCTCTATCTCATGAAGCGGATGATTATCGAAGGCCATCATTTTGGACTCAAACTCTGACACGGAGCGCAGGCATCCTGCCTGCTGACTTACGCAGGATTCAAGTTGAAGCGCAGCAAGCCTTTTGCGCAGCGGGCAGGCAGGATGCCTGCGCACCCACGGGCATCCTTGCCTGCCGGCCTTACGTAACATTTAAGCCGAAGTGCAAATAAGCTTCTCACCCACTCCGGGCAGGCAGGATGCCTGCGCTCCGGTTGCATAAAGGCAAATACACTTTATAGTGATAAACATCTTATCGAGAACAAAGGTTGTTAATGTCAGTATCTTCAATTGAAATTCATCGCCCGCTGCGCGGGGAAAAACTAGACCGCTCCATCTGCCTTCAATTCCTTTTCCTGCACCTGGCTTGCCTGCTTGCGATCCTGACCGGGGTGAGTGCGGTGGCAGTGTTTACTTGTCTGGCGCTTTACGTCGTACGCATGTTTGCGATTACGGCCGGATTCCACCGGCTCTTCGCTCATCGAACGTATCAGACCAGCAGGGTTTTCCAATTTCTGATGGCGGTTCTGGGAACAATGTCTTACCAGAAGGGTCCGCTCTGGTGGTCGGCCCATCACCGGCGTCACCACCTGGTCGCCGACACTGACCAGGATTTTCATTCGCCATTGACTCGTAAGTTTTGGCGCGCCCACTTTGGCTGGTTCCTGTCTGAGGACAGCCAACAAACTGAATGGCAGTTGATTACCAATCTTAGCAAGTATCCCGAACTGCGTTTTCTGGATCGTTATTATTCGCTGCCACCGGTTTTACTGGCCGTGGCAATGTTTCTGCTGGGCACTGCGCTCGCGCGATACGCTCCCGGTTTGCACACCTCGGGCCCGCAAATGCTGGTCTGGGGATTCTTTGTCAGCACTGTGGTTCTCTATCACGGTACCTTCACGGTCAACTCACTGGCCCATATCTTTGGGAAACGTCGCTTTCCGACTGATGACAATAGCCGCAACAACTGGTTTGTGGCGATCATCACTCTCGGTGAGGGATGGCATAACAATCATCATCACTATCAATCATCGGAACGCCAGGGGTTCTATTGGTGGGAGCTTGATATTTCTCATTACACCCTCAGCACGCTCTCGTGGTTCGGACTTGTGTGGGATTTACGCAAACCTCCTGCGCACGCGCTTGAGCTCGAACCACAGGCGGCCCGCCTGCAACAAGCACCCGAATGTGCGATGACGTCCAAATAGTCGACTCCGAGTGCTGGCGGGCTGTGTCCGACACACTTCAGTTTGTCGACGTCGTCGAATAGATACAACGCGGAAAGAACCCTCGTTCCGACAGGTTCGTCATTGGCTTAGCCGGCAAGGCTACCAGCGAACGACAAACTAAAGTGTGTCGGACATGTCCTGCCTGCCCAGGGGGCGACACCCCAACCCGCCTTCGACTAAA
>Ga0190274_10002741_pt1 | contig 10422 bp, 10 predicted proteins | sample Popmic531T_FD_133002 | JGI IMG/M metagenome (GOLD analysis project Ga0190274, IMG submission 133002) | Populus adjacent soil microbial communities from riparian zone of Yellowstone River, Montana, USA - 531 T | ecosystem: Environmental > Terrestrial > Soil > Riparian zone | place: USA: Montana...
CGGGTGCTTTGTCATTGTTCAATGTTCAATTGTCATTTGTCATCTTCGCAAAATCCCTACTTCGACAACATTTCGGTCATGTCCAGCAGTCCCAGATCCAGTGGCTTATCTCGGCCGACGACGTCGTTCAGCGGCGTCGTCCCCGCGCGATTGTCCTGCAAACCGACAAGGACGCCGTGTTCGCCTCGAACCAGTGTTTCCATCGCCGTAACACCCAGTCTGGTGGCCAGCAGGCGATCGAAGGCTGTCGGTGTCCCTCCTCGCTGGACATGGCCGAGGGTTGTCGCTCGGAGTTCAAAGCCGAGCCGGCCTTCGTGTTGCTTGAAGTATTCCGCAAGACGCTGGGCATTGTTGGTGGCTCCTTCGGCGACCACGATCAGGGCGTGCTTCTTTCCGCGCTCGTAGGCCGCACGCAACAGCTGGGCGAGATGTTCGGGGGGAAGTTCACGCTCGGGAATGACAATCGCCTCAGCCCCCCCGGCGAGGCCTGACATCAATGCCAGGTAACCGCAGTTTCTGCCCATGACCTCGACGAGCAGGCCTCGATGATGAGAAGACGCAGTCACCCGAAGCCGATCGATGGCTTCGAGCGCGATATTGAGAGCGGTATCCACACCAATTGTGATGTCCGAGCCATAGAGGTCGTTGTCGATTGTGGAAGCGACTCCGACAACGGCCAATCCTGCTTGCGATAGCGCATGCGACCCTTTCTGCGATCCATTGCCTCCAATCACAATGACGGACTGGATGTCCCGTTCGGTGAGCTGGTGAAGCGCTTTGAGCTGGCCGGCCTCTGTTGTGAATTCGACGCTGCGCGCCGATCCCAGAAATGTCCCGGCTTGCTGGATGATGCCGCCGACGTCACGAGCCATGAGCGGAATAATGTTTCCTGCCAGCAGACCCTCGAAGCCCATCTGGACGCCGAACATTTCATAGCCGTGGTAAAGGCCTGTTCGCACGATAGCGCGCACTGCAGCATTCATTCCCGGGGCATCTCCCCCACTCGTCAGAACGGCTACTTTTTTGTTCATGAGACCCCTTTGCCGGCGGTTTACCCTTTTCTCAAACTAGCACATGCATCAGGATTGCGTCTGCTATCCAACTTGAAGAGAATCTCGGAGTTCGATTACGGCGGTTTGAGGTTAGAATGCCGTTGACCCGAACGGTGGAATAATTGTTCCTGAGGAGAAGGTAATGAGAAACGATGACGATCTCGACCTGGGCTTGGATTTTGATGCGGACCCGGAACCCGAATCCGATGCGGATGACGCCGTAGATTCAGAGGTTCTCATCATCGAAGATGAACCTATAACCGTAGGCTATACCGAAACGACCATCGAGTTCGATGAACCCGATGAGGCGAGCGTCCCTGCAGCGCCCGCTCCGCCTCGTGCGAAAGCGAGCAAGCCAGCGAGCGGAGGCTCTCCGAAATCCAGCGCGAAGAAGAAGGCTGCGAAGCCGGCTAAGAAGGTTGCCGCGAAGAAGGCCGCGAAACCGGCGCCCAAAGCTGCCAAGACGTCTGCGCGCGCCAGCGCCAAAAAGACCGTAGCGAAAAAGAAGGTCGCGAAGGTCGCAAAGAAGGCGGCAAAACCCGCAAAGAAGGCAGCTATGGCGAAGAAGCCCGCAGCCAAGGCCAAGAAGAAGGCCACGAAGAAGAAAAAGTAGGTCGGAAAATCCGGACGGGGATGGGAAATTGGGGACAGAGAGCGATTACCAGACAGATTCTGGAATCTTGAAATTCCACGGTGGTAATTGCTCTCTGTCCCCAAATTTCCCATCCCCGTCCGGATTTTTCTGAACCGCAGTGAGCATCGCTTCTTCGCTGAAAAAATACGTTCCCGAACCTTTCCGTCCCTGCCTGCGCACGTTCAAGCGCGTGGTGACGGGATCGAAGGCGTGTCCACCCACATACGAGGATCGAGTCCGGGCTGAGCTTGGTTTTTTCACGGACGTTCGGAAGGTCCACGATCTTCCGTCTATTTCCCACTATTGGTCTCACACGCACTTGATTCCCATGCTGGAACCCCTCGGCTTCAGGAATTCCCTCGAGATGTTTCGCCTTTATATCGCTCGCGTTTGTGCTCAACACCCCGACGAGACCTGCCGTGTTCTTAGCATTGCTTCCGGCGATTCGGCCCCTGAAATCAACACGGCACAGTGGCTGATCGAACACGATATCCGCAACTTCCAGTTTGAATGTCGCGATATCAATGAAGAGGTGCTTGCGCGTGGACGGCTCGCAGCCGCGGACAATGGAGTAGGCGGGCATTTTGCTTTCGTCCCCACCGATATCAATCTTTGGAAACCGCAGGAGATCTACCACGTCATCCTTGCGGTGCAGTGTCTGCATCACATTGTGGAGCTTGAAAGCCTGTTCGACAAAATCCATCGTGCGCTCCATCCCTCGGGATACTTCGCAGCGGACGATATGATCGGTCGAAACGGACACCAGCGATTGCCGCAGGCGATTAAACACGTCAAACGTCTGTGGAAAGAACTTCCCGCGGACTACAAGCATAACCGTGCATTCGGTACCCATGACCGAAAGATCGATAATCGTGATTTTTCCGAAGGCTGTTTCGAAGGTATCCGGTCTCAGGACATTCTCTCTCTGCTGGTACGGCGCTTCCATTTTGATGTCTTTGCCGGATTTGGAAACATTGTGGATGTTTTCATCGATCGCATGTACGGGCCTAACTTCGATCCGAAAAAGGCGTGGGACAGGGAGTTCATCGATCGCGCACACATGCTGGACGTACAGGAGATTGACGCCGGGCGCGTAAAGCCCACACACATGTATGCTGTGATGACGCAAGCGCCGGTTGCGGTCCCGAGATTCCCGCGCCACTGGAGTCCCGAGTTCTGTGTCCGCCAACCCTGAATAACGATGAAAATGCTGCGATCTCTGTTCTCGAAAACTCAGGAAGTTCAATGCACGATGGGTGCGGCCAGATCTCTTGATGCCGAAGAATCGCGTCAAGTGAAGCAGCGCGTCTCCGAGCTCGCGCCCTGGTTTCACAATTATGAAGTCGCAAAGGATATCTGGACGAATGCTGGAGGCGCGAGCCCCGGTCGGGATTACCCTGCACGCCGTTGGTCGCACATCAAACCCTGGTTTGACGAACTTCCCGGCAAAAGCTGTCTGGATGTCGGGTGCAGCTCCGGATTCTTTTCCTTGAAAGCGATGGAACTTGGCGCTGCCTCCGTCCTCGGAGTCGACAGCGGAGAGCAGGCCCGCGCGACCGAACAGGCCCGATTTGCAGCGGAGATCCTGCGGCTTCCGGCCACCTTTAAAACCGTCTCCGTGTACGATCTCGCGCAACTTGGCCGAACCTTCGATGTCGTTGTGTTCATGGGAGTGCTTTATCATCTGCGGCATCCCCTCCTGGCTTTGGAAGCGCTTCGCAAGGTTTGCGGCGGGACGTTGATCCTTCAGACGATCACGACTCCCAGCGCCGGTCGCCTGGCAGAGGTACCGGGCGTGTCAAAGGATGTTCAACTCAACTCCCCGCCAATGCTCGATCGCCGATTTCCGTCCGCGCAGTTTATCGAAGGCGGATTGGCCGGCGATGGGAGCTGCTGGTTTGTGCCCAACGTGGAGGGGGTAGCCGCTATGCTGCGCTCGTGCGGGTTCAAGCCAAAGGATTTTGTGTTTCCAAACGTGCAGGAAGTCTTCGTCCGGTGTACCGTGGATTGACATGGACCGTCTTGCCAGGCAACTTCAATTCATTCTGGAAATCGACAAACTCAAAAGCATCTATCGCAGGACCTACCTGGTGGATGGCGCGCGGAATGAAAACTCTGCCGAGCACAGCTGGCATCTGGCGATGCTTGCCATGGTTCTCTCCGAGCATGCCAACGAACCGCTGGATGTGTCGAAGGTTGTAAGGATGGTCCTGGTTCATGACATCGTCGAGATCGATGCCGGAGATACGTACATCTATGGAGAGCAGGGCGACAAGGCGGAACGCGAAGGCCTGGCGGCGGATCGGATTTTTGGGCTACTGCCTCCCGATCAGGAAGCCGAGTTCCGCGGCTTGTGGGAAGAATTCGAGAGCGGCGCTACGGCCGAGGCTCGATTCGCGGCCGCACTCGATCGATTCGTGCCTCAATTGCATAACTACCATACTCAGGGCCGTTCGTGGAAAGAGCACGGAATCACTGCGGAACGTGTGCTGACGCGCAACGAGGAGATGGCTCAAGGCTCCGTCGTGCTCTGGGAATGGACGCAGATCTTGATCGAACGTGCGGTGGCGGAAGGCCTCCTTCCTAGAAACGATGAATAAGTCCAAAAAGAACTTGCGGCCCTATGCACCCGTGCTATTCTTCACCCCTTGTTTTGCGGTAGTCGTTAAAAACTGCCGTTATATGTGAACTCAGGAGCCTTCAGGCTGCCTGGAGAGTTTGGATCCGCGACCCGATTCCGTGCCCCGGTCCCCTTTCCGCATGCCCGAGTTGAAGTTCCTTTAACCAATCAGGAAAGTAAATGACAAAGAAAGTTTACGTTGGAAATCTCCCCTTTCAGACAACGGAAGATGATCTGAATAACTTGTTCTCACAGGTAGGCCCTGTTGAATCCGTGAGCATCATCACGGATCGCGACACCGGCCGCTCGAAAGGATTCGGTTTCGTCTCGATGGACTCCGAGGCCGCCGACAAGGCGATCGCCCAGTTCAATGGAACCGACTTCAATGGTCGCGCCCTCACGGTGAATGAGGCCCGGCCGATGGTGAAGAAGGAAGGATTCTCCAACCGAAACTATCGCTAGTTGCATCGGGGCATGGACAGGGGCAGAATGCCCCTGTCCGCCTATGAGTCAAAAGCCGCCGTTCACCCCGCCTGAAACGAAAATCATCAAAAACACGAAGCGCCTCCATAACGAAGAACGCCTTCCGTGAAGCCCGGTCTGGCGTCCTGGCTCAGATTTAATGCCGTCGGGATTGTCGGAGTTGGCGTTCAACTCGCGATACTTGCTCTGCTCAAGAGCGGTATGGGCTGGTCCGTCCGTGTTGCCACGGTTGTTGCCGTGGAGCTCACAGTACTCCACAACTTCGTATGGCACGAGCGCTGGACGTGGGCTCATCGGAAGCTGGACCTGCGCGGGCTGCCGGGCCGCCTGTTGCGCTTCAATGTATCGAACGGCCTGATCTCGATCGTTGGAAATCTTGTCCTGATGGAGCTGCTGGCGGTTCGGTTGCATCTGAACTACATGATCGCGAACCTCGTGGCCATCCTTGCGTGCTCGCTGTTGAATTACTTTGTCAGCGACAAGCTGGTCTTCAAGAGCGCGTCGTCTTAATTAATCAGAAATCTCAATTCTCAATTCCCTCATCGCAAAGCATTTCATTTCTGATTTGGGCGGAAGGAAGGGTGGTCAGGTTGGAGTTAGGGTTGGGAGTCCTGACCACCCACGACCCCTCCTCCTGGAAAGGAGGGGATCTGTTGTTATCTAGAAGAGGACGTCGTTTGTCGGTTTGACTGCGCGTTGCACGGGAGCGACCATCCCCGGCCGGTTCGCAGACTCCGAGGCGCGTGGAATCGCTTTCGCGCACCCGGTCTTTTCTGGAGCGATGATCAACTCGCGGCCCTGGTCGCCGTAGGCGCAAATGACGAACGTTTGGGCCGCCGGGGCGGGCGGAGCCGGCCGGGTGACGATGTAGGAAACGCTGAAGGGAACTCCAAACATCAGCAGCCGGACAACCGTACGTTTCAGCATTGGGACCTCCTGCAACTTGGGGGAGCGACGCGGTCCAACTGCGTCATTTTTTGAGCGGCTGCGCCCTATCACTTTCGGTTTCGCGCTACCGCGCTCCGCTTCGCGCGGGCTTGCATTCGCTCCGCTCATGAGGGTCGCATAGTATCGACGCTGAAAGGGGCTCACAATAGTCGGGCGGTGAACAGTGCGTGGATTAGTACTGAAATCGTCTGAACTGCGGCGTTCGAACCAAAAAAACTAGGACTTACCCTTCCAATTCAGGATAACGGTGATCGGCGAATTGGCTTCGGTGAGGGTGTTCATGAGGAAACGCTTGCCGCCGTCAGCAACGACAAATTGTTGACGGTCATTGCTGTGAACGGCTCCGCCGACTCCCGTAGCGAACAGCGCAGCCGGTTCACCCGGGCGGATTTCCTTTCCATCGGCGCTGTAACGGATTGGAACCGCCGTAAGCTGGCCGTCCAGATCGATGTAGAACAACTCCGAATCACTTCCCCATCGAGCCTGAGCGCCGCCATTCGTCGAAACCGGAACCGGAACACCTGCCGGGAAGGGTTGAACAAGAACCTCCGAACGGCCAGATGCTGTCGACTGGTAGGCGATCCACTTGCCGTTCGGGGAAAACTCGGCTTCGCGCTCCTCGGCCTTGGTTTCCACCACCGGGAACGGCTTGCCCGGCTTACCGCTTTCGTCGAAGGGAAGCGCCCAAATGTCATAACTCGTGTCGAGTGTGGCACTTCGGAACAAAAGATGACGCCCGTCAGGGGACCAGCTCGAGGCACTCTTGGGAAGGTCAGTCTTCAAAAGAAGCTCCGTATCCGGACTCGAAACCGTCTTCGCGTAGAGGTCATAGACGCCATCCCGGTTCGAGCTGAACGCGATACGGTGACGATCGGGAGACCAGACCGGGTTCACTTCTCCCGCCGCATCCATGGTGACAGGTTCTTTCACACCGCGCTCGAGTTCCAGCAGCCAGATATCCGAGTTGCCGTTTACCGTCCGATACATGGCCACGTGGCGGGAATCCGAGGAGAGCGCGGGCCCCAGAACCCCACTGTCATCAGGTGCGCCGACGCGTTCCGTTTCCTTGCCCCGACGGTCATACCAGACGAATTGCCGTTGGCCACCGCCCGAGCCCGTACGATAAACCATCGAACCTACCCGCGAGACGGAGACCGCCGCCATGTTCATGGCCGCATCGACGTTTACCCGATCGGCGATTCGGAACGGCTCTCCCGAGAGCGTCATTTGTGCCGGATCGAAACTCTGTGCGAAAAGCGCTCCCTGAGTTACGAACAGCAGGTGGCCCGAAGCGTATTCTGCAGCGGCATCCGCTCGCAGGAGGCGCTTGGGGGCGTCCACTCCCTTGAGATCGCCGACGTAGACGCCGGGTTCTTCCCCTTGCGCTGTCAAAAAGTAGATGAAATGACGTCCATCCGGCAGGAATCTGGGGTGTCGATGACTGCCCGCCGCAACCTGGGTTTGGGCCGTCGCGGGTTTATCGCCCATGGCCGAGACTCGGAAGATTGGACCGCCGGAGTTCGGCGTGAACAGAATCAGATCATCCGCGTTCCATGTACCGCCGCGCCCGGCCGGCGCTTCGGCCAGTACACGCGGCAATCCCCCATCGATGTCGATGCGTTTTAGGGCGCCGTCGGCGAAGAATCCAATGGATCGGCTGTTCGTCGACCAAAAAGGGAACAATGCCCCGTCGGTTCCTGCCAGGGACTGCTCCGAACCGTTATCCAGAAGCCGCAGGCGCAACTTCGATCGTCCTTCGGAAATCGCAACATAGGCGATCTTTAAGCCGTCCGGCGCAATAGCCAGGGAAGATGCGTCTGCCGTCGGCGGTGTCATCACCTCAAGCCGCATTTCCGGGACTGAGGGCGGCGCCGGCCGGCGCAGATTGGGGATTGCTACCCCGGCGACCAATCCGAAAACCAGCAACAGGGCCGCCCAAACCCATTGAGGTTGCCGGGTCCGGGGTGCAGTTTCGACATATACCGGCGCCGAAACAGGGGTATCGACTACCGGGGGTTCGGTCGAATCTGCTGGCCCCTGAGGTTGTATGGCAACTGGAGCTAATACCACTTCGCGCGGCGCCTCCAGAACTTCCAAGCTATCGGTTCCCTCGATAACGCCGATGAATCGATACCCTTTGCGGGGCAAGGTTTCGACAATTTTCGGGTTTTCCGGGTCGTCCTCGAGCGCTTCCCGAACCTTCTTGATGGCGGTGTTCACAGCCGTGTCGAATTCGACGATCCGGTCTTCTTCCCAGAGGGCTTTCTGGATCTCCGAACGCGTTACCAGTTCGCCCGGCCGACTAGCCAGTAATACAAGCAGACGGGCGGGTTGATCCTGCAACCGGATTCTTCGACCGTTCTTCTGCAACTCACAGGTGTCCAGATCAAGCTCGAAGGAATGGAAACGCAGGCGTCCCGGTCTCTGTTTTGGGAACGCTTTCATTGAGACGCACTGTACACCAGGCGGCGGCTCGCCTGCAATTCCAAAGCCTTACAACAACTTAGCTGTTCAGATGTGGTACAGAAGGCGTCTGCGACTCGAAGCGCGCGAGGAAGTAGGAGTGAGCCTGCGTCATCGTTTCGTGAATGTCGGCTGCCAGGAGCGCAGCACTTTTCACGCGGTCTCGTTTCCGATAACCCAGGCGTCGAGCGAGCGATTTGAACTCTTCAGAGGATTCGCTGGGAAGAACCAGGTCGCTGGCATCCCCGCGGACGATCCGAAGGGCATCGATCAGGTTTCGCAGAAACAAGTATGAAGAGTGCAGCAAACGATAATCACCCTCGCGCACGATCTGGAGCCGGCGCAAGCGCTCCAGGGCATCGAGCGTCGTGGGAACCCGGACCTCCGGGTGTTCCTTGCCGTTGAGCAACTGGAGATACTGCACGGCATACTCGATGTCGACAATGCCGCCCGCACTGTATTTCGCATTAACCTTCCCGGGTTTTACCAATTCCTGCATCTGGCGTCGGCGCATGTGCAGCGCATCTTCCCAGTCCCATCGCTCGCCGCTGTAGGTGAACGCATCACGTTGAGCTTCCAAGCGGCGGCCCAGAGCCTCATCGCCCGCGCACCACCTCAACTTTATGAGTGCCTGGCGCTCAAACGGCGCGGCTTCACCACCGACGCTGTAATACTTCCTGAACTGATCGAACGATGTGGACCAGGTTCCCGCATCGCCGTGCGGCCGAAGCCTCAGGTCAATATGAAAAATGCCTTTGTCGCGGGTTTCGATGAAATCTACAACGAAGTGAGCCAGCGATTCGAAGAAGTCGTTGCTGCCGCCGTCGTCCTGAACGAACATCACTTCAAGATCGGACGCGAAACCCATTTCACGCCCTCCGAACTTTCCCAGCGCCAGGACTGAGAACGCTTGCGTTGGCTGCCCAAATTTCTCGATGAGGTGGGCGTGCCCAATCCTCGCCGCTTCTTCGATGACGACTTCTGCCAGGTCCGTCAGAGCGTGCGAAAAATCGTGCAGACTTGCGTCCGGCTGGAGTAGATGCCGAACATCGATAAGGAACAGCTGCCGGTCTTTGAATGCGTTCAGGGTCGCTTTGCGATCGGCGGCTGAAATCCCTTCCAGGGCGGATCGCAATTCCACCTGCATGGCAGCCTTTCCCGGCGCGCTCGTAGGGGCCTCAATCATCGGAATCAATTCCGTGAAATGGATTCGCAGAAAGTCGTCCCACAGGTAGTCGCTCGAGCCGAGCAGGTTTGCGAGTTTGCTCATTCCCTCGCTGCCCGCGAGAAGCGAAATCGTACGATCGGGAAACTGCTCTTCACCGATTTCGACGATCTTGTCGAGGAACTGGTCGAAATGGCGCATCGCTTTGGCAGGGTCCGGCGCATCGGTCAGAAAATGAGTGAACTGCTTGATCATGCCGACGGCGGTGCGGAGTCGTTCCTGTTCGAGGCCGTCGCTGATCTTTTTGCCCCATCGATTTGTGATGAAGAATTGATCTCTTGTTTGGCCGGCCGCATTCCTGATCTTCACCTTGTTGATATAGACGCCTCGCATCGAAAGTGCGTTGGACACCGCGTAAAGGAATGCGAAGGTGTCTTCGGAACGGACGTCCATCACGGTCCACTCGGGAGAAGCCTGATTGTCAAAAGTCAGCACAACCGGGGATAACAGGCCGCCGAGTTCTTCATGCATGCCTTCAACCCGTTCTGTAAGAAACCGGTTCAGCCGTGCGCGGGCTTCCTCCGTCGAGCCTTCGGCGAGTAAGCGGGCCAGCACCCGAAGCTCCTGTTCGAACTCGTGCTGCTTGGTTCCATCAAAAGTCTCCCCGGGTTTGAGCGCCACGCGAAAAACATCCACGACTTTTGAAGACAGGGACTGTTTTGAAAACGAATAGATGTCGCCGGTGCGGATATCCAGACCGAAGGCCGACAAGAGTCCACAGAAGAGCGAAAACTGGGCGAGATAGTCGAAACCCACAATTGTGATATCGAACTCGTCTTCGCCAACGGGCGTAATGTGGACCCTCACTCGGTGATCTTCGTCGAGGTCGGAAGCCATCCTTATGTGCATGGCAATCGCTTCAGGAGAGAAAGCAGCGAAGTAGTCTTCCCCCATTCGGACGAAAAAATCCTCGACGAGGCGCCGGGAAGGTTCCGGACACAGAGATTGAACCGATTGTTTTAGCTCTGGAACGGTCACACCTTATCTTACTCTGACA
>Ga0190274_10002742_pt1 | contig 10420 bp, 7 predicted proteins | sample Popmic531T_FD_133002 | JGI IMG/M metagenome (GOLD analysis project Ga0190274, IMG submission 133002) | Populus adjacent soil microbial communities from riparian zone of Yellowstone River, Montana, USA - 531 T | ecosystem: Environmental > Terrestrial > Soil > Riparian zone | place: USA: Montana...
CTCGTAACGAAAGGCAAACGTAAACCTCAGGAAATCACAAAGAAAATCCCAGACCGCCCTGCACATGAAATTGCAATTGAAGCATTGAAGAGACTGCAGGAGCAAAAACTTTGGCAGCAGGGATTATTTAAAGAGTATCATAGCGGTGTATCCGATACAATCAGAATTTATATTGAACATCGCTTCTCAATTGCTGCTATGGAATTGCCCAGCGATGATACACTTAGTCATTTCAGGAATAATATGATCGCACCTGAAGCATATGAAAAGTTACGTTACATACTTCAGCTTGCTGACATGGTCAAGTTCGCAAAAGGAATTCCTGTTGGATCGGAGAATGAACTTTCAATGCAGCATGCGTATGATTATATCGCATTGACAAAGCAGGCGACGAAAGAAGACTTCAATAACGTTACAGGAAAAGAAGAAATGGAGGTTAAGGTATGATGATCCCGGAAGTCGTATTCGCACAAAAATATTTCCTATGGCTACTCGTCCTGGTGCCGGTGATGATTGGCGTATATATATTTTTTCAGAAAAAGCGCCAGACAAACATGTCGTTTTCATCATTTGAAAATTTCATCGGATACAAACCCACTTTTCGTCAACGGCTAAAGCACATTCCATTTGTACTCTGGTGCATCGCAACAATTGCAATCATTGTAGCACTCGCAAGACCTCAATCCACCAGTGGGGGACAAAATGTTACGACGGAAGGGATTGATATCGTCATGGTCCTTGACCTTTCCGCATCCATGCTTGCGGAAGACCTGAAGCCGAACCGCATCGAGGCAGCGAAAAAAGTTGCCCGTGAATTCATAGATGGCCGTCCCACCGACCGCATTGGAATGGTGGTTTTTTCAGGCGAAAGCTTTACTCAATGTCCGATCACTTCCGATCATTCCGTTCTAAAAAATTTAATCACCGGTTTACAAAGCGGAATGCTTGCTGACGGAACTGCAATCGGAGAAGGATTGGCTACTGCAGTGAACCGGATAAAATCCAGCAAGGCAAAAAGCAAGGTCATCATCCTGCTTACTGACGGAGTCAATAACGTAGGTGAAGTTTCACCGCAAACGGCAGGCGATATTGCAAAGACGTTCAACATCCGGGTATATACGATTGGTGTTGGTACCCACGGCATGGCTCCGTATCCGGTACGCACACCCTTCGGTATACAAACGCAGATGGTACCGGTTGACATTGATGAAGTGATATTAAAATCAATCTCTGCAGAAACAGGAGGTAGATATTTCCGGGCAACAAGGACATCTGAACTGAAAGAAGTGTATGCAGAAATTGATAAGATGGAGAAAACAAAAATTGATGTCACCGAATACAAACATAAATCAGAAGAGTTTTATCCCCTGGTCATGATTGCACTATTATGCCTTGGTATTGAACGACTGCTTCGGTATACCTTATTGAAAACTTTGCCATGAATATATTGCGTTTTGCACATCCTGAATACCTCTATGCGCTGGCAGTGATCCCTGTCATCATACTGCTGTTCATTGTCATGCGCATTATGAAACGTAAAGCCTGGAAACAACTTGGGGACTCAAACCTTGTCGCAAAACTTGCGCCTTCTGTATCGCGCGGAAAGCCCGTCATTAAAATGATATTGTTCTGTATTGCCTATGCATTGCTGGTATTGGGTCTTGCCAATCCTCAAATCGGAACAAAGCTTGAGGAAGTGAAACGTGAAGGCGTGGATGTGATTATTGCTCTCGACGTTTCGAATTCCATGAAAGCACAGGACATCAGGCCTGATCGCCTTGAACGCGCAAAGCAAGCCATCTCCAGGTTCATTGACAAACTCGAAAACGACAGGATTGGAATTATCATTTTCGCAGGACAAGCTTATGTACAGCTACCTATTACCACTGACTTCAATGCAGCCAAGCTTTTTCTTTCAACGATTGACACAGACATTATTCCTACCCAGGGAACAGCCATCGGAGCAGCCATTGATTTAGCGATGAGGTCGTTTGTAGGAGAAGAAAACAAGCATAAGGCCCTGGTGATTATTACTGACGGAGAAAACCACGAAGATGACGCTGTGGAATCTGCAAAGAAGGCCAGTGAGCAGGGAGTTGTCATTCATACGATTGGAATGGGCTCGCCTGATGGAGCGCCGATACCTATATTTCACAATGGCGTACAGGTAGACTTCATGAAAGACCAGGACGGAAATACAGTCATCACAAAACTCGATCAGACTGTTCTCGAGAAAATTGCAGCTGAAGGCAAAGGAGTTTTTGTGAGAGCATCGTCAGGCGATGACGGCCTTGAAACAATCATGAAGGAAATCAGCAAGATGGATAAGAAGGCATTTGGTACAAAACAGTTCAGCGATTACGAAGACCGGTTTCAATACTTTATCGGAGGTGCATTATTTTTACTGATCATGGAATTTATGATCACCAACAGGAAGAGCAGGTGGATGATGAAATTAAACCGTGTAATGAGTGGCAAATGAGAAAACAAATTGAAAATACTTTGAACACAACAGCAAAATTGATCCTTGCTGTTATTTGTATTCTTTCCATGCATTCTTCTGTATCTGCTCAATCAGAAAGGAAGCTGGTAAAGGAAGGGAATCAAATGTATAAGGATAATAAGTTCAGTGATGCAGAAGTGAACTATAAAAAATCACTCGACGTAAATAAAAATTCCAAGCCGGCACAATTCAACCTTGGAGATGCTTATTACAAGCAGGGAAAATTTGACGAAGCTACAAAGCAGTTTGAACAGATAACTTCCGACAACAAACTCAATAATGATCAAAAGGCAAAAGCATATCACAACCTCGGAAATTCATATTTGCAATCCAAAAAATATGATGAATCTATCGGCGCTTACAAAAATGCTTTGAAGTTAAATCCCAAAGACAACGATACACGTTATAATCTTGCCTATGCGCAAAGCATGATTCAGCAGCAACAGCAGCAACAAAACCAGGATAAGGACAAGAAGGATAATAAAGACAATAAGGATAAGAAGGACGAGAAGAAGGACCAACAGCAACAGGATAAGAAAGACCAGCAACAGAAAGATGACCAGAATAAAGATCAGCAAAGCCAGGCAAAGAGAGATAAGATTTCAAAAGAAGATGCAGAGAAAATTCTCCAGGCACTGAACAATGATGAAAAAAATACTCAGAAGAAACTGACTAAAAAAGATGCAACGAGGATTTCAATAGATAAAAACTGGTGACTCCACGAAGTACGAATGAAAGCATACGAATTTACGAATTACGAATGCGTGACTCTTTAAAGAAGGTAATAGTTTACAATGAAATGTTTGAATCCATGAATGCATTCTGAAAATCTGATAAAACTAAAGTTAAATTTGTAGCAATAAGGTGAATAAAAAAAGGGCGATATATTGTTGGGGATGCGTGCTGGCTGCGTTGCTAAGCTTGTTTGTATCTTTATCTTTTGCAGAAGACACACAGTTTACAGCTTCAGCATCAAACACCACTGTGGGTGTCGGCGACCAGATTCAAATCACCTTCCAGCTCCAGGGCAGCGGAAGGAATTTCCAGGCTCCAAATTTCTCGGACTTCAATGTATTGATGGGGCCAAGTCAAAGCTCATCCATGCAGATCTCGAACGGTGCCATGTCGCAGTCGATCTCTTATACCTATGTGATCCAGGCCGTGAAGGAAGGCGTATTTAAAATCCCTGCAGCGTCAATTGAGTCAGAAGGCAGGCGCGTGGTATCCAATAGTCTTACGATCAATGTTACCAAAGGCGGATCAGCTTCGCAGCAGCAAAGCAGCGGACAGCAGCAGCAACAAGGCGGAAGCAGTAAAGATGCTGTTCAGTCAGGAGGGAAAAATGTTTTTTTTAAGGTCAGCGTAGGCAAATCAAATGTTTACCGCGGCGAAGGTGTCCTTGTCACTTATAAATTATATACCAAGGTAACGCTGGTGAACTATGGCCTGAGTAAAATGCCATCGCTTGAAGGTTTCTTCAGCCAGGAAGTACAGCTTCCACAGCAACTGGAATTCCATATTGAAAATCTTGATGGCGTTCAATACAAAGTAGCCGACATCAAGAAGCTTGTTCTCTTCCCGCAACGCACAGGTACGCTTACACTTGATCCCATGGAAGGAGAAGTTGTTGCACGCATGCAGGTGAAACGCCAGCAAAGCCGCGATCCGTTCGACCAGTTTTTCAACGATCCCTTTTTCAATAATCCATTCTTCAACAATTCAGTACAGGATATTCCAATCAAACTCAAAAGTGATCCTGTGAAGATCAACGTGAAAGAATTGCCTGAAGGTACACCGGTTACTTTTAACGGCGCCGTGGGCAAGTTCAGCATGGATGCTTCACTCGACAAAAAAGAAACGAAGTCGCATGAGCCCGTTACGCTGAAGATTAAAATTTCCGGAAAGGGAAACCTGAAACTTATAGATCCTCCGAACATTGAATTCCCGCCCGACTTTGAAACCTACGATCCAAAAGTAACAGCCAACGTAAATGCATCGGGAAGTGGAGTAAGCGGGAGTAAAACTTTTGAATACCTGGTCATTCCGCGCAATGCAGGGGAATATAAATTCACCGTGGATGGTTTCAGTTATTTTAACCTGGAGACAAACAAATACGAAACGTCGCCTGGCTCTGATTTTATTTTAAAGGTTGACAAAGGCGATGAAACCATGTCCACAACTGTAACAGGTGTTTCGAAATCTGATGTGCAGTTTATCGGCAAGGACATTCGATTTATCAAGATCAATTCTCCTGTCTTCATCCAGGGAAACGGATCTCTGCACAACTCTCCCCTGTTCTACACTTTATGCGGAACACCTGCATTGCTTTTTATTTTGCTTTTTGTTTTCAGAAAAAGGTATGAAGCGGTACAGGGCAATGTGACCTTACTAAAAAGCAGGAAGGCAAATAAAGTAGCGAAGAAACGTTTGGCTGCAGCAAAAAAATATTTGAGCGAAAACAATTCTGAAAAATTCCTGGATGCCATGTTCCAGGCATTGTGGGGATATGTGAGTGACCGACTTCACATACCTGTTTCTGAACTCTCGAAGGAAAACGTTGCGACTGCATTGGCTTCAAAGAATGTTTCTGAACAAACCATTTCGCAGTTCATTGAAACACTTGATTCCTGTGAGCTGGCGCGCTTTGCAAGGAGCATCGCCGCAAGCAACCAGGAAATTTATAGTAAGGGCATTGCGGTGATCAGTAAGATGGAGGAGGAAATTGTATGAAAAGGTTATCCGTTATTCGTTATCCGTTAAACGGGAACAGCCGTTCATGGCTACTCGCTACATTATTTTTCTTAATTTATTTCGGTAACACTTTCGCCAATGACCCTGCATACGATTTTCAGAAGGCAAATGAGCTCTACCAGAAACAGAATTACGACAGCGCGGCAAAAATTTATGAGCAACTGGCAGCCAAGGAATATTATTCAGCCGAAGTTTATTATAACCTCGCCAACTGCTATTACAAGCTGGACAATGTTTCCCATGCAATTTTGAATTATGAAAGGGCGCTGAAGCTTAAACCCGATGATGAGGATATTTTATTCAACCTGAAAGTTGCGCAGCTAAAAGTTGTAGACAAAATTGAAACCGTCCCGGAAATATTTTACGTGCGGTGGACAAAATCGATTTCATCTTTACTCACCACCGATAACTGGAGCAGCCTTGTGATCATATGTATCTGGATCATGTTCATGTTTGCGGCCATGTATGTGATTTCATCTGCGGTCGTAATGAAGCGGATCGGTTTCCTGATGGCTGCTCTTTTCCTTCTCGTAACAATAGGTGTATTTCGCATCGCCAGACAAAGCTATTCGAGCCAGGTACAACAGAAAAGAGCTGTGGTGATGAGTATGAGCGCCTATGTAAAAAGTTCGCCCGGGGACAACAACACCGACCTTTTCCTACTGCATGAAGGCACACGCATGGATATCCTTGACTCATACGATAACTGGGTGAAGATCCGGATTGCCAATGGAAGTATCGGCTGGGTGAAGAGTATTGAAATCGAAGAGATTTGATATTTACCCCGTCGATTAACGAATGGGATCCAACGAATATACGAATTACGAATAACGTCTCTCTGCGAGCTCTGCGCCTCTGTGTGTAAAAAGACTGTTAGTTGTCAGTTAGTAATCGCAATCCATTTCAGTCTAAACAGATAAACCATTTATCTTTGAGATAGCGCACCAATGCTCAAAACAAAGTCATCAATCATCCTTTTCATCTTATTCTTCCTTGCCTGCCTTTTATTTTTCTTCAAGCCCCTGCTCTACCACTTTCATTCAGAAAAAATTCTTGCTCCGGATCAAATGCAGTCACTGGTTGACAATGCATCGCAATCTCTTTTAGCCAATGATGTTCCTGTAGGCGCAATATTAATTTATAACGACAGTATACTTTCCACTGGTATCAATACCGTTTACCGTGACTCCAATGCCGGCGGTCATGCCGAGATCAATGCCATCAGCAATGCAATTCACAAAATAGGATTTGAGGCTTTTTCAAAACTGGACAAACAAAAACTTATGCTCGTTTCATCTTTTGAACCTTGTATGATGTGTCGCGGTGCAATCATAGAATACAATATCAGGAAGGTTTATTTTCTGAAAGGAAAAGGGTTGCTTCATTGGTGGAAAAATGATCTGAAGCAGGTGAGGTATGAATGGAGTAAAGTAAAAGTGAATGGAGATGAAGTTCAGGATTCATTGTTTATGCTGCATCCGAAGTACAAAAGTCAGTAGACTTCGTGGCGAAAAATTTTTACCACAGAGACACAAAGGCACAGAGAAACACTAAGCGAAAAATGAATAGGCTAATAGCTATTGGCTAATGAACTTATTACTTTGTACTTGGCTCTTGATTCTTGGCTCTTGACTCTTTCCTCTGACTCCAATGCCACTTCACAATACCTTCTTCTCTCTTAATTAAACGCTCAATGTTTCGCTGATGCGTTACAAGAACCATGATGGCCACAGCAAGCGAAAAAATATTGATACTGGAATTGGTGCTGTAAAATACCATGATCACGATAGGAAAGGTGATTCCACTCAGCATGCTGCTTAATGAAACGTAACCGGTAATGAAAAGCGAAGCAAGGAAAACAATTGCACAGATGATCGCTGCCTGGTAATGTATGGCCATCAATATTCCAAGCATGGTTGCAACTCCTTTACCACCGCGAAAACCTACATATACAGGGAAGATGTGTCCGAACAATGCGCAGACGCCCAACGCAAGTTCAAAATCGATGATCTCGGGCGATACAGGATCATAATCCCCGATCACAAAAGCAAGCTTTACAGCCAGGAAACCTTTCATCACATCCATGATCAAAACAGGAATTCCAGCCCTCTTTCCAAGCACCCTGAAAGTATTCGTCGCTCCTGCATTGCCGCTTCCGAATTCGCGCACATCAATATTATAAAAGGTGCGGCCAACCCACACAGCACTGGGAAAGCTTCCAATGAGATAAGCCAGCAGCAGACCGAATATGTTTGTAGGAGTTAGCAGAAGTAGAAAAGTTTGTGGTTAGTGGTTTCGGGTTTGAGGTTTGAAATAGCGAATGGCCAACAGATAATGGCTTTTGGCTGTTGGCTATTGGCCCTTAGCTTTTAATGATTTTAGCTGTTTAGTACTTAATACTCTGTGCATTTAATTATCATTTCTCTTCCTCTTTCTTCTCTTCCTCTTCCTGTGGCGCTGCAACGGCGTTGAACTTCTTTTTGAAATTTTGAACAGCGCGGTCAGTGGTCAGCATGAATTCAAAATCCGGTTTGTCCTTTTCCTTGTTCACCCTCTTTTCCGGTTTTAACTTATTGATGGCATCGTTGAATACAGTCTGCGAAGAAAGGGTTTGCATCACCCCACGCGAATAACTGAAATAGAACCATACCTGGTTTTCGGGCTCAAGATAAACAGTTATTACATCTCCTGACCGTTTATGGACAATCTCAATATATCCATTCACAAATTTATTTACAGTGGTTTTATCGATGCTTCCAACGCCGATTGGCCCATAGGATTTGAACGTACGGTTTGCTTTGTCCCAACGCATTTTTACATCCGTGAAGAATAGCGTATGACGGATTTCATCGGGAATTTTCTTGAATGCTCCATACAGGTTCATTTCCGTAATCATCTTTTCTGCCTTGTCCTTGCCTGCAAATTCTCCGAGTGCCTTTTCATAAGTAGGCCTGCTGTTATCTGCAGTTGGTGGCAGTGAAGCCGTCACGCCAAAATAATCTCCCATATTTTTAAGGGCCTCCTCGTTGAAATAAAAATCAAGCCCGATGAGTAAATCCACCTTCGTGCTGTCGTTGTTCCAGTTGTATGTAACATTTCCTGCAGTAAACATGCGAAGCTGGCCGACATCGGCATTAAAGTTCAGCTTGCCTTCGGAATAGACAATGCATTTCTGGTTATGCAGACTAATATATTCACCCGGCACATTCGGCCTGTCCATTTTTGCTTTCGATGTAATACGGAATTCATTTCCCGCCTTGTTATAAGTAAGGAATCCATTTGTTTCAATCATTGCTGAATCGCGTGGATTGTTTTTTGGAGCAAGAAAAACTGCATACACACCTTTGTCGTCATTGCTCTGGAATATTCCTGCTCGAAGGCGTTCCCCGTTGTCGGTGATAGCATTGTTAATCGGAATCATCACATTTGCCGGATCAACTTCATTACTGAACCTGATCCAGTTTGCAGGCACACTGTCGCAGGCGAATTTAGGTTTCGCATACCCGGTGAAAATAAGATGCTGCCTGGAAGCGGCAAGCTGCACGCCTCCTTTGAATCCAAACATCGGGCTCAGGAAAAATTCTTCTGTCTCGCTGATTTCAGCATTTGCAACCGTTTGATAGGTCGTATCCACAGTGATCTTTTCAAAGTGGAAATGCTTCCTGGTATTTGTTTCATCTACATAATCGTAGTCACCGCTTCCTTCATAGCGCTTGCGTCCGAGGATATTTACGTTTGCATTGTAAATCGTATGATAACGTGTCGTATTGTTTGCCACGATGCGTGCATTGGTGAGTGTCCGCATTTTTGCATAACGCTCGACTACAACCTTTCCGCTGTCAGGAATTACAGAAGCATCGCCGGTTTGAATGAGTGCTACCTTATCAGCCTTAATGAGATAATCGCGCAATGAATATTTTGCCAGCGGAGCTTTCCAGCGCAGGGAATCCTGCGTCGGTTCAACACTGATGAATTCAGAACCGGTGAGATTGAGTCCCGACAAAGCCGTATCTGCAACTGACTGCGTTGAAGTACTGCTGGAGCTCATTTCAATTTCCTTGTTATCCATATACCACGTAAACTGGTCGATGAAACAGATGTACTGGTTCAATGGGAACTTCACGTAGGAACCTCCTCCATTCGATTTGAAATCTCCGATGCGTTTGTCAAAATCAATATGCGATTGCACATTGTTGGTTGAGAACGCCAGCGCATTCGTGTTGTCGCTTGTCAGACGGAAATCCGACGTGTCTGCATCAAAAATATTCTGCTTGTATTTGAAATGATTTGATTCAAGCTCCGAAGCGGCAAAGGTCATCAATCCGTTTCCTGTCATACCTGACGGTTTCAACTGCAGGTTTCCCGCAAGTACGGCCTGTCCTTCAAACATGTCAATCGCGTCAAGCTTTTTGTTTACGTACATAACATCCTTCTTCGGCATCCAATGCAGGTAAACATCTTTTGCTTTGACGTCAGGAAATTCCACGTTTGCATAAATGGTTTTTGAGTTCACAAAGTCTTTGGCATCTGCATTCATGGAATCAGGAAGGAAAATATACCGGTCGCTGTGTGATACTGAAGTGAGGTATTCGATCTTGCCGCTGCCGATCAATCCATCATTGCTTAAAGAAACTTTGTCAGTAAATGTTCCCTTGCCACCGTATGCGGGCCATCCTGTTTCAGGCGTGGTGCGTGTAAGTCCCAGCGAGAGGTCAGGCTGCAGTGAAAGCGAATCGCGGAAGTCTGCAAAGATGCCTGCGCTCACGAATTCACCGCCGAAACGCAAACCTGCTTTGCTGAAGTTGTCAAGGGAATCAATTGTAAAAGGATCGAGGTGGAAATAAAACTTATCCCTCTGGTAAACGCCTTCCTGGATATATGGGCGGTCGTAATAAACGTAGGAATCTTTTTTACTGTTGAAGATGGGGTATTCAGAATACGGCTTCAACCCGCTTTTATTTCCCTGGAAGTCGATGAGCAGGTCGCCGGTAATATTCTCCAGGACGCTTCGCACATATACGAGCGGTTTGTTTCCGTACTGATCAGGAGGTGCCGTTTCGTCTTCTACTTTCAGGCGGAGTGAATCCACATTGTTCAGGTTCACTTTAAAATTCTGGTAGTCAAAATTGAAATCCTTACCATAAAAATCAAACCTTGATGCCTTTA
>Ga0190274_10002743_pt1 | contig 10417 bp, 9 predicted proteins | sample Popmic531T_FD_133002 | JGI IMG/M metagenome (GOLD analysis project Ga0190274, IMG submission 133002) | Populus adjacent soil microbial communities from riparian zone of Yellowstone River, Montana, USA - 531 T | ecosystem: Environmental > Terrestrial > Soil > Riparian zone | place: USA: Montana...
ACGAATGGCAGGAGACGTCCATCGCCTTGGCGAAGCCGGCGGCGGAACAGCCGAGCAGGCCGCCCTGCAGGTCTTCCTTCGGCGCGAAGGCGATCGAGTGGACGAGGATGTCGAGGCTGCCCCAGGTCTCGGCCACCTTCTCGAACACGGCCTCGAGCTGGCCCTCGACGGCGACGTCGAGCGGAAGGAAGAGCGGCGCCCGCAGCTCCCTGGCCAGCGGTTCGACGTGCGGTCGCGCCTTCTCGTTAAGGTAGGTGATGGCCAGGTCCGCGCCGAGCTCGCGGAAGGCCTTGGCGCAGCCCCAGGCGATCGAGCTGTCGTTGGCGACGCCGACGACCAGCGCCTTGGCGCCTTTCAGGACGGGATGGGGAATCTCGAGCGGCATGGGTTTCCTTCCCTCAACGCGCCGCGCCGCTGCGGCCGGGACGGGTCTTGCGCGGTGTGGATGCGCTCTTGCGCGGTGTGGATGCGCTCTTGCGCGGCGGGGATGCGGTCTTGCGCGGCGGGGATGCGGTCTTGCGCGGCGTGCGCGACGGCTTGCGCGGCGAGGCCGAGGCGTTGAACAGGCGCTCGACTTGCGCCAGCCGCTCGGCCTTCTCGCCGGCCACGGCGCCCGCCGCGCGGACGGTTCGCCGGATGTCCTCCAGGATCCTCGCGCGCCGGGCGGCGTCGGCCGGAAGCATCTTCGGAATCGCCGCCAGCGCCGCCGCCTGGTCGAGGACGAGGCTGAAGTACTGGGCCCGCAGGCTCTGCTTGAACGCCTCGAGGGTCATGCCCTCGTTCCCGGCGCGGATCTGGCGCAGGGTGTTGAACGCGCGCTCGTCCACCCCCGGCCCGGCCATGCCGATGTAGACCAGGGCCCGGATCGCCGCCTCGCGCGGTCCGCCGTCGGCGACGCCGGCCTTCAGCTCGGCGATGCGCGACTCGATCAGGGCGAGGCGCTGCGGATCCATGCCGGGGCGCGGCCGCGGCGCCTCGTCGTCCGGCCCCACGCCGAGCATGGCCTGCACCGCCGGGGAGTCGTAGATCGAGAGGAAGATCCGCTCGAGGTTGCGGTCGCGCAGGTCGCGGTAGGCGTCGAGCGCCTGGATGATCCCGTCGGAGACGAGGGCCTGCCAGTGCAGCAGCGGGTTGTCGGGCAATGCCGGTCGGCGCTCGGCCCGCACCTGCTCGGCGAGCTGCGCCACCTGCTGCATCAACGGGTTCTTGTCCGAGAAGATCTGGAACGGCAGCTCCGACTGCTTCATGTTCTTCAGCCATTGCGCGCTCTGATCGTTGATCGAGGCGCGGACGAAGGGCTGGACCAGCGAGCGGTACAGGCTGAGGTTGATCTCCGAGACCTTGCGCACCGCGGCGAAGCGGCGTTCGTTCTCCAGGCTCGGCTTGACGATGGCGCGGATGTCGTCGATCGAGCGGGGCTCGAAGCGCACGATCCATTCGCCGCCGATCGCCTCAGGATTCGCGTCGCCGCCCGAGCGCGCGGTCATCGTTGCCTCGTAGATGCCGGGCGGCAGTACGTCGATCAGGTCGACGTTGGAGGCGAACTCCTGGTGCTCCTTCTTCGCGACTCCGCCGGAGACGAAGATGCCGAGGTGGCCGATCGTCTCGTGGACCGAGTAGACGATGGTCTGGCCGCAGGCGCGGATGTCGTCGTCGCTGCCGTAGAGATCGACGATCCAGCCAAGCGCCTGCTGCGGCGGCGTGATGTTGTCGCCCTTCGAGCAGAAGCAGATGATCGGCGAGCGGATGTTGCGCAGGTCGATCCGCTCGCCGTCACCGGTGACGATCTCCGCGGTGGCGAGGCGGTTGCCGACGAACAGCTGGTCGACGATCCACTGGATCTCCTCGGCGTTGAGGTTGACGTGGCCGCCCCACCACTTCTCGAACTCGATGAAGCGCTCGCCCTCGGTGTCGATCTTGGCCCAGAGGTTGTAGTTCTTGGTCCAGAGCGTGTTCGAAGGATTGAGGTTCTCGAAGTTCTCGACCAGCATGCCGCCGTCGAACTTGCCGCCGCCGAGGTCGCCGGCGAGCGCGGTCACCCAGCTGCCGCCGGACAGGCCGCCGGTGTAGCGCATCGGGTTCTCGCCCTCGATGCCGGCCCAGTAGGAGAGCGGCGAGCCGGGCACGATGATCGGCCCGAACAGCTCGGGCCGGATCGCCGCGACGAGCAGCACCGCCCAGCCCGCCTGGCAATTGCCGATGACGCAGGGCTTGCCCTCGGCCTCGGGATGCAGGGCGATCACCTTCTCGAGGAACACCGCCTCGGCGGTCATGATGTCCTCGATCGTCTGGCCCGGCATCGGCTCGGGCGTGAAGCCGACGAAGTACGCCGGATGGCCGGCACGCATCGCCACGCCGAGCTCGCTGTCGGCCTTGAAGCCGCCGATGCCCGGGCCGTGCCCGGCGCGCGGGTCGACGACCACGAACGGCCGCTTCCTCGGATCGACGGGCATTCCGGCCGGCGGGCGGATCCGCACCAGCAGGTAGTTCACCGGCTTGGCGAAGGTGCGGCCGTCGAGCACCGGCTCGGCGTCGAAGCTGAGCACGTGAGGCACCGCCTTGGCCTTTTGCTCGTAGTACTGCGCGCTGCGCTGGCGCATCACGTCCCAGAACAGGATCGTGCGCTGCATCGCGTCGGTGATGTACTCGCCGACGGGGCCCAGGGCCTGCGCCGCCAGGTCAGCGGCAGCGCCGCCGGCCATCGCCGACGCCGGCGAGACCGTCGTGCCGGCCTTCGCGGTCGCGCCTTTTCGGGTCGCGGTCTTGACCATCGTCATTTCTCCGTTGCAGGCGGCCGAGACTGGCTGCTCCACCGCCTAATGTTGCAGGTGCACATTCTTGGCTGCCACCGATGACAACGCTATTGCCCGAAGGGGACGGTCCCGCCTCGCCCTACCATCCAGACACCCGCGCAATCGCCTCGCCCATGACGGCTCCGCCCGCCGAAGACCGCCCTGCCCCTGCCCGCCGCCCGATCCGCAGCTACGTCGTCCGCCCGGGCCGGATCGGCCCCGGCCAGGCGCGCGCCCTGGCCGAGCTCGGGCCGCGCTTCGTCCTTCCGTATCGCGCCGCGACGACCGACTTCGCCCTCGCCTTCGGGCGCAGCGCGCCGCTGGTGCTGGAGATCGGCTTCGGCATGGGCGACGCCACGGCGAGGATCGCCACCGCCCGCCCGGAGATCGATTTCCTCGGCATCGAGGTCCATCCGCCCGGCGTCGGCGCCCTGCTCAAGCGGATCGGCGAGCTCGGGCTGACGAACCTGAGGATCGTCCAGCACGACGCGGTCGAGGTGCTGCAGCAGATGGTCGCGCCGGAATCGCTGGCCGGCGTGCACGTGTTCTTTCCCGACCCCTGGCACAAGCTCCGCCATCACAAGCGCCGGCTGATCCAGCCGGCGTTCGTCCGTCTGCTGGCGAGCCGGCTCGCGCCCGGGGCGATCCTGCACTGCGCCACCGACTGGGAGAACTACGCGGCGCAGATGCTGGAGGTGCTTTCGGCCGAGCCGGCGCTGCGCAATACCGCCGCGGGCTATGCCGAGCGGCCGTCGCTCAGGCCGCTGACGAAGTTCGAGAACCGCGGCCTCGGCCTCGGCCACGGCGTCTGGGACCTGCTGTTCGAGAAGCGCTGAGAGAAGCGCGCCGCGCAGCCGCCGTCGCGGCGATCAGGCGCGCCAATCGACCCAGCCGAACGTCGCGGTCGCCAGCACGACGACGCCGAAGGCGATGCGGTACCAGGCGAACGGAACGAAGGTGTGGGTGGCGACGTAGCGCAGCAGCCAGCGCACGCAGACCCAGGCGGCAAGGAAGGAGAACAGCAGGCCGACCGCGAACAGCGGCAGGTCGGCCATTGACAGCAGGGCCCGCTCCTTCCACAGGCTGTAGCCGCCGGCCCCGATCAGGGTCGGGATCGCCAGGTAGAAGCTGAACTCGGTCGCCGCCTGGCGGCCGAGGCCGAACAGCATGCCGCCGATGATGGTCGCGCCCGAGCGGCTGGTGCCCGGCACCAGGGCCAGGCACTGCGCCAGGCCGATGGCCAGCGCGTCGCGTGGCCGCATCTCGTCGACGCTCTCGATGCGCGTCTTCGGCGTGCGCCGCTCCGCCCAGAGGATGATGAAGCCGCCGACGATGAAGGCGGTGGCCACCACGGCCGGGGTGAAGAGGTGCTCCTTGACCGCCTTGCCGAACAGCAGGCCGAGCACCACCGCCGGAAAGAAGGCAACGGCGATGTTGATCGCGAAGCGGCGCGCCCGCGGCTCGCTGCCGAGTCCGGCGAGCGTCTCCTTCAGGCGCTGCCAGTAGATGATGATCACGGCGACGATCGCGCCGGTCTGGATCGCGATCTCGAACACCTTGCTCTTGGCGTCGGTGAAGCCGAGCAGCGAGCCGGCGAGGATCAGGTGCCCGGTGCTGGAGATCGGCAGGAACTCGGTCAGGCCTTCGACGATGCCCATCAGGGCGGCCCTGACGAGCAGCATCAGATCCAACGACGTCTCCGCACGGCAAAGGGCAGCATGTTAACGATGCTCATCCTGAACGGAGCCCAGGATGACGCGGCTCGATCAGCGAACGACCGGCACGAGCGCGATCTCGACGCCGCTGGCGGTGACGCGCAGATCGCCCGGCCGCAGCCCCCGTCCCTCCAGCCCGGCCACGTCCTTCGGCCGCAGGGTGTAGATCACCTGATCCTCGAGCAGGCCGCGGGCGAGGGGCTTGCCGATCCGGTCGAGCTGGCGTTGCCAGCTCGCCGGCAAGCCGTCGATGACGAAGCGCTCCACCTGCACGTCGACCAGGCGGATCGTGTTGTCGCTCGGCTCGAAGCGAAGCGACTCGCTTACGAGGAGCGACCCCGACAACCGGGTCTGGATCGGGCCGCCGCCCTGGGCACGCAGCGCGACCTCGACGCTGATCCGGTTCGCTTCGGGCTGCAGGCCGACCCGGGGCGAATCGAGGGTCAGGTCGAACGCGTCGAGCAGGCGCCGGTCGACCGGGAAGTGGCGGGCGACCAGCTCCTGCAGGCGCGCTTGCGACAGCTCGACGGTGCGCGGGCCGAGGCCGGTGCAGGCGGCGAGCCCGAGCGCCGTGCCGGCGAGCGCGGCGATGCACAGCGCCCGTCGCGCGCCGTCGATGCGCTCCGGTGCGATGCTCATGCGAGGTGCAGCCGCGCCTCGGCCGCGGCCCGCGCTTCGCGCCGCGCGGCGGCGCCGTCGCGCACCACCCACACCGCGATCACAAGGGCGCACGCGGTCAGCAGCTCGGAGAGCCAGGGGTAGTGCGTGCGCACCAGGGCCGAAGGCTGCTCCGCCCAGCGGATTGCCTGGACCGCGACGAAAGCGCAGTAGAGGCCGGTGTTGAGGCCGAGCAGCATGTGGTTGACCCGCTCCACCGGGCCGAGCACCCGGGTCCGGTCCTCGACCACCGAGTCGGCGAGTGTCACCAGGTACTCGGCGGCGATCAGGCCGAGCGCCGCCCAGGCCCACCCTCCCCGCCATTCGAACCAGGCCAGGCCAAGGAACATGACGACGAAGAGCGCCGAGCGCAGGCTGTGCAGCGCCAGCTCGCGCGCCGCCTCGGGGCGGCTCGGCAGCCGCTCCTTCCACTCGTGGTTGTAGAAGGTGTCCACCGCGCCGAGGGCACCGTGCACGAGCAGCAGGACCAGGGCGATCTCGATCGGCGTCATGGCGCGGGAATGCGCTCGACGTCCTCGAGCCACACGGTCGCCTCGGAATCGCTCGGCGCTCGCCAGTCGCCGCGCGGCGAGAGCGACCCGCCCGAGCCGACCTTGGGCGCGTTGGGCATGCAGGAGCGCTTGAACTGGCTGGTCTTGAAGAAGCGCCAGCAGAAGGTGCGCAGATGCTTCTTGATCTCGGCCAGCGTGTAGGCGTTGTGCGGCACGTCTGGCGCGTCGGGCCAGTCGCCCCGGCTCGCGTCGTGCCAGGCCGTCCAGGCGAGGAACGCGACCTTGGTCGGCGCGTAGCCGTAGCGCAGGATCTGGTAGAGGTGGAAGTCCTGCAGCTCGTAGGGACCGACCGCGTCCTCGCTGCTCTGCTCCGGCTTGTCCTGCGCTTCGCCCGGCACCAGCTCCGGGCTGATCCGGGTGGCGAGGATCTCGTCGAGCACCGGGTCGTCGCCGCGCTCGAGCGATCCGCTCGCCGCCACCCAGCGCACCAGGTGCTTGATCAGCGTCTTCGGCACGCTGGCGTTGACGTTGTAGTGCGACATGTGGTCGCCGACGCCGTAGGTGCTCCAGCCGAGCGCGAGCTCGCTCAGGTCGCCGGTGCCGACGACGAAGCCGCCATGGAAGTTGGCGAGGCGGAACAGGTGGCTGGTGCGCTCGCCAGCCTGCACGTTCTCGAAGGCGATGTCGTGGACCTTCTCGCCGCGCGCGTAGGGATGGCCGATGTCCGCCAGCATCTGCAGGCAGCTCGGCCTGATGTCGATCTCCGCCGCGGTGCAGCGAACGGCGGCCATCAGCCGGCGCGCCTGGTCGAGCGTCCTGCCGCTGGTCGCGAAGCCGGGCATGGTGTAGGCCAGGATGTCGCTGCGCGGCAGGCCGGCCCGGTCCATCGCAGCGGCGCACACCAGCAGGGCATGGGTCGAGTCGAGACCGCCCGAGATGCCGATGACGAGCTTCTTGCCGCCGACGGCGCTCAGCCGCTGCAACAGGGCATTGACCTGGATGTTGTAGACCTCCATGCAGCGCTCGTCAAGCCGCGCGGCGTCGTCGGGCACGTAGGGGAAGCGGTCGACCTTGCGCCGCAGCGCGAGCGGCAGCTTCGTCGGCGGCGCCAGCGCGAAGGCGACGCGGCGAAACGACCCCAGCCGATCGGCATGCTTCTCGACCGAGTAGCCGAACGAGTTCTGGCGCATCCGCTCGCGCGACACGCGCTCCAGATCGACGTCGGCGCTGATGAAGTGCGAGCCGGTAACGAAGCGTTCCGATTCGGCGAGCAGATCGCCGCTCTCGTAGATGAGGGCCTGGCCGTCCCAGCCGAGGTCGGTCGTCGACTCGCCGAGGCCGGCCGAGGAGTACAGGTAGGCCGCCAGGCAGCGCGACGACTGCAGGCTCACCAGGCGATGGCGGTAGTCGGCCTTGCCGATGGTGATGTTCGAGGCTGAGAGATTGACCAGCACAGTGGCGCCGGCGAGCGCGGCATAGCTCGACGGCGGGATCGGCACCCACACGTCCTCGCAGATCTCGCAGGCGATCTTCAGGTTCGGCACGCCCTCGGCCTCGAAGATCAGGTCGGCGCCGAAGGGCACCTCGTCCCCGAGCAGCCGGACGCTCCGCGCCAGGGCCGTGTCGCCGCCCTGGAACTGGCGGGCCTCGTAGAACTCGCCGTAGTTCGGCAGGTAGGTCTTGGGAACGAGGCCGAGGACGCGGCCGCCGGCGCAGACCGCGGCGCAGTTGAACAGGCGGTGGTCGACGCGCAGCGGCAGGCCGACGATCGCCACCGCGCCCAGGTCGGCCGTCGCCGCGGCCACCCGCCCGAGGGCGGCTTCGCAGGCGTCGAGGAGGGCGCGCTGGTGGAACAGGTCGTCGCAGGTGTAGGCGGAGAGACCGAGCTCGGGAAAGGCGACCAGCACCGCACCCTCGGCGGCCGCCGTGCGCAGCATCGCCACGGTCTCGGCGGCGTTGAATCCCGGGTCGGCGACCTTCATTCGCGGCACGGCGACCGCGAGTCGCGCGTAGCCATGGCGGTAGGGATTGAAGAAATCGAGCGCGTCGTCGTTCACCGCGGCCTCCTGCCGTCCATCATGGCATGGCCGGCCCGGCGCATCCCTTCCGGGGCCTAGACCGGCTTGGCCACCATCAGCCAGAACACGACCACCAGCGCGAAGAACGCCGGAAAGCCGAGCGACGTCCAGATGCGGAAGAGGCGCCGGTAGCTTTCGGGCAAGGGCTCGTCGCGAGCGGCCGCCGCCTCGGCGAGCCGGCGCATCCGGATCTGGATGAAGACGACCGGAATCCAGCAGGCCCCGGCGACCAGGTACAGGACGAAGGTCCAAACGATCCAGGCGCTGCCGAAAGGGATCTGGGCGAGGTGCATCAGGTACAGGCCGCTCAGCGGCTGGAAGACGATGGTCGTGGTGGTGAACAGCCAGTCGGCGATGACGACGTGGCGCACCACGACCGCCGCCGCCCGGGCATCGCCGCTGCGGCTGGCGAAGAACATGTACCAGGCCGAGCCGATGCCGGTGCCGAAGAGGAGCGTCGACGACAGGATGTGCAGCCACTTGGCGATCAGGTATTCGTTCATGCGCTTCTCTTGCGACGTGCGGCCGGCTCGCCGTCGTCGAGCGTCCACAGGAGCAGCAGCACGGCGAGCAGCGGCAGGTTCTTCAGCACCGGACCGTAGGGATGCAGCCAGAACTCGGGCAGGCGCAGGCTGATGATCACGGTGTAGCCGAGCACGAGAACGATCTGCGCGAGCCAGAGGCGGCGGCGACGGCGCAGCACCAGCGAGCCGACACCGAAAGCCAGGTCGAGCAGCGCCGCGCCGTAGAGGGCGAGCGAGGCCGCCGGGCCGGTCAGTCCGGTCCGGGCGAGGAGCTCGAAGCTGGCCTCGGCCGGGTACAGGCCGAGCGAGACGACCGCGGTCCAGAGCCAGACCAGAGCGACGGAAATCCTGAGCAGCGGCAGCAGCCAGGCCAGGGCGGCGCCGCGGCGCAGGTCGACGCCGAGCCCGGGGGCGACGAAATCCTCGGCCGGTCGCGGCGCGCGGCCGAGCAGCGCGCAGGTGTCGTCGGCCGGGGCGACGTTGCCTCGCTGCAGCATGCCCCAGGTCTCGCGGTCGAAGGGCAGCTGCGGCAGCCGCGAGCCGAGCGCCGCGGCCAGGTTCACCAGCGGCGACGGCATCGCCACCGCAGCGGCCGGCTCGAGGTCGAGAGACCGGCGCAGCGCTTGAAGATAGTCGCGCAGCTCGAACGCTCGTGGCCCGACGAGGGCGATCCGCCGCCCGGCCAGCGCCGACGGCGGCGCGACGACGAGCCGCATCAGGGCCTCGGCCAGGTCGTCGAGATGGATCGGCTGCAGCCGCTGCCGGCCGCCCGCCGGCAGCAGCAGCAGCGGCGCCGACGCCAGCGCCACGAACAGACGCGCACTGGCGCCGCCCGGGCCGAACACGAGCGAAGGCTGGACCACGAACGCCTCGAGCGGCGAGGCGAGAACGAGCGCGTCGCCGTCGCGCTTGCTGCGGTGATAAGCGCTCTGGGCGTCGGCATCGGCGCCGAGCGCCGAGAGGTGAACGATCCGGCGCACTCCGGCGGCCACGCATGCATCGAGCAGCCGTCGCGGTCCCTCGACGTGCAGCGCGGCGAAGCTCTGCGTCCGCTGCTCGCGCAGGATGCCGATGCCGTTGAAGACGCATTCGACGCCGACCAGCCCGGCCTGCCAGCGCGCCGGATCGGGGTGTGCGAAGTCGAGCGGCAGCCACTCTTCCCGCGACCGGAGGTCGGGCGGAAGACGGCGCAGGCCGAGGACCAGCTCGTGTCCGGCCTCGTGCAGGTCGCGGCGAAGGCGACCGGCGATGAATCCGCCGGCGCCGGCGAGCAGGACCTTCATGGGCGAGTGAGCGTGCGGCCAAGGGGGAACGGGACTTGCCACCGAGGCAACCGCCATTCCCATTCGTCTTCATGAGCGCCGACAACACCTCCTTGCTGCGCGACGCCGCGCTCGCCGGCAGCGTGGCGAGCCTCGCCTCCACCGCTGCCCTGGCCGCGCAAGGCCGCCGCGAGACCGGCCGCGCCAGCGCGCCGATCAACGCCATCAGCCATTGGGTGCACGGCCCGGCCGCCTATGCCGCGAACGAGCCGGACGCCCGCCACACCGGGCTCGGCCTCGTCATCCATCACGCCTCGGCGCTGCTCTGGGGCCTCGTCTACGTCGCGCTGCTGCGCCGTGCGGCGGCGAGCCAGCCCCGGCTCGACACGCCGTGGAAGGCTGCGGCGGTGACGACGCTGGTCGCCGCCGTCACCGACTTCAAGCTGGTACCGCCTCGCCTGACGCCGGGATTCGAGCACCACCTGAGCCGGGGCAGCGGGACGGTGACCTACCTGGCCTTCGGCGTCGGGCTGGCCCTTTCAGGGCTATGGCTGGAAGCCCGACGCCGACGAAAGGCCTAGCTTCGACAGCGTCCGGGGACGCCGTGCGATCGGCTACATTACTGACCGATCAGTCAGTTATATGGCCGCCGTTCCCACCCCACCGTCCGACGCCAGCTCCGACAGCCCGCCGCTGCGACAGCGGCGCAAGGAAGCCCGGCCCAAGGAGCTGCTCGACGCCGCGCTCGACCTGTTCGTCGAGAAGGGCTTCGCCGCGACTCGCTCCGAGGAGGTCGCTACCCGCGCCGGCGTCTCCAAGGGCACGCTCTATCTCTACTACCCGAGCAAGGAAGAGCTGCTCAAGGAAGTGATCCGCC
>Ga0190274_10002744_pt1 | contig 10417 bp, 10 predicted proteins | sample Popmic531T_FD_133002 | JGI IMG/M metagenome (GOLD analysis project Ga0190274, IMG submission 133002) | Populus adjacent soil microbial communities from riparian zone of Yellowstone River, Montana, USA - 531 T | ecosystem: Environmental > Terrestrial > Soil > Riparian zone | place: USA: Montana...
TTTCACGAAGCACTCGAAGAAAAAAAATACGAATGTTTTCTAAAAGAAGATACATACCTGCCAATGATGTATATGCCCGATGCCATCCGTGGTACCATCGAATTGATGGAGGCTCCGGCAGCTAAGATATCGATACGCACCTCGTATAATTTATCAGGAATGAGTTTTTCTCCTTCGGAAATTGCGGCGGAAGTAAAGAAACATATACCGGACTTTGAAATAAGTTATAAACCTGATTACCGTCAAAAGATTGCTAATAGCTGGCCCCAGAGTATTGATGATTCTGTTGCCCGCAAGGATTGGGGATGGAAGCACGATTATGATCTGCAAAAAATGACTGCGGATATGTTTGATAACCTTAATAAATAACATGAAACAATATCTTTTAAGTCTTAGTGTATTCTTTATTATCGCCTGTAATAATAATGAACCGGAAAAAGATAACCATTCTCATCAAACAATTTCAACTGCGGACGATAGCAAAGGCAAGGTTATTGATATAACCGGTACCGAAACGGATACCAGTAAAAAAAGTATCAAGGCTTATGTGACTGGAAATATTAATGGTCGTCACATCACCATTTCCTATCATTCTCCGGCTGTGCGTAATCGTATAATTTGGGGTGGGTTGGTCCCCTTTGATCAACCATGGGTAACCGGCGCGCATATGGCCACCTCAATAGAAACAGATGCAACCCTCATCGTTAACGGAGAAGAGATACCGGCAGGTAAATACGCATTCTTCACAATACCTTCTCAAAAAGATTGGACAATAATCCTGAATAAAAACTGGGAACAGCATCTAACCGATGAATATGACGCAAAAGATGATATTCTTCGCTGGCAGGTAAAACCTGATTCATTATCTTTTGTTCAGGAGCGTCTCAGGTATACCATCGATCAACTTGGTGAGTATAAAGGAAGAATCGACTTAACCTGGGAAAAACTAAGAATAGCTATCCCCTTCGAAGTAAAAAAATAACATCATCTAATTGATTAAATACCATTTTTTGCCGGGAAGACGGTAAGGCGGTAAGTTATTTTAAATACAAGTTCAAAACTTTCCCGTCTTCCCGACTTCCCGGCAAATACCTCCCTATTAGAATATGAAGTCTGGGAAATCTGTATTAAATTAGCAAACAGTGCGTCGTAAACTGGCTACCATATCCATTCTTTTTGTTTTCCTGTTGTTGCAATACGGGAAAGTGGCTACCTATATATATTGTAAATGGCAGGCCGAGATAGTGCAGAAGCTGAAGGATTGCGGTTGTGAAAATCATCTTGCCGGAATGTTTTCTGAAAAAACATCCGATGGATTTTCGCCTATTACAGTAAAGGAAATTATTTCTGAGTATACCGTTGAATTACCGGATTACTATTTCCCAACATCGCCAACTTTTACTATCAGTCAATTTGCTGAATACGATTCGCCATTGCAAAATGGATTTACTCCTTCTTCGTTTCGACCCCCGGCTGTTTAATATTCCTTCTTTCTTTTTTTGTGATTGCTATTGATATAGCAACCATTGCTGTTTTATAACAGCTATTAATTTACCATTAAACATATTTAATATGAGATACTATTATATCAGTATTATTACTGTATTCCTTTTCTCTATGTCAACAATAGAAAGTTATTCGCAAATGGATCCCCTTTATTATCAAAAAGTAAAAGATGCTTCGGGCAACGACATGCTCCTGGGCAATTGTTCGCGTCAATCCCTATTGCAAGCTCCGTTTGTACAATGGTTTCAAAACAATTATGATAATTATACGGTTGATTCAGCAACCTGTCGGTTTATCGCGCCACTACTTAAAGACAAAAAGATCACTATTTTTTTAGGAACATGGTGTGGCGACAGTAAAAGAGAAGTTCCCCGAATTTTAAAAATGCTCGATTGCTGTAATTTTCCTGCAGATCAGTTAAACTTAATTATGGTAGGTAACCAGGGAGATGCATACAAGAAAAGTCCATTGCACGAAGAGGAAGGACGTAATATCGTTCGGGTTCCTACAATAATTATAGAAGATACCGGCAAAGAAACCGGGCGCATCGTTGAATATCCCGTGGTGAGTCTCGAAAAGGACCTTTTGAGTATTCTCAGGAATGAAAAATATATTCCCAATTACAGTTCCCAACGGGTATCAGCGCGATAGTGGAAAGTATTCAGCAAATTTGGCCTTGACTGGTGCCCGTGGCTGGTGTCTTCACCAGCCACACTTGCAGAATTCTTAACTCTTGGTTGCCTATTTTTGCTTCATGAAGAAAGCCTGGTTTCTCTTATTGCTATGGCTGCCCATAGCAGTCATTGCGCAAAACAAAAAGGGGTTATATAAAGGAATGTGGAGAGCCCAATTGCATCGGCAAGATAGTCAGTTGGTCGTCTTCAATCTTGAAAGTATAAAGATCAAAGGGAAATGGCAGTTCAGGATCCGTAATGATAAAGAAATCATTGAAGTAAAAAAGGTTATTGTAACTGGCGATTCAGTGAATTTTGATATGCCCACCTTTGAGTCCTCTTTTCGTACAAAAATACAACCCGACGGATCACTAAGAGGCGTATGGTTGAAAGGAACTGCTTTGCAAACACAACGTTGGATTTTTACGGCCATACCCAATCAGCCGATTCGATTTGACGCAGTGCAGGGAAAGCATAAGAACAATGTAACAGGCAGATGGGCCGCTACCATCACAAGAGCCAATGGTGGTACAAGACCAGCAGTCGCCGAGTTCTCGCAGAAAGATGATTATCTCAGTGGTACCTTTTTAACACCTTCTGGCGATTATCGTTTTCTCGAAGGAACGGTGAGTGGGAACCTGCTTCGATTGTCCGTTTTCGATGGCGCGCATGCGTATTCTTTTATTGCCAGGATAGATAGCGATCAGCAGATCAGTAACGGAGTGTTTTATTCTGGGTTTAATGGAAGAGAGACATGGACAGCTTATAAAGATGCATCCGCAAAAGTGCCGGATGTGGGCAATACACCCTTGTTAAAGGAAGGGGAAGATCGACTCCACTTCAGTTTTAAGGATGTCGATCGTAAGATCGTTTCTTCGGATGACGAACGTTTCAAAAACAAAGTTGTGATCATTCAATTAATGGGATCCTGGTGTCCCAATTGCCTGGATGAAACAAAATTCTTAAACGATTTCTATATAAAAAATAAACAACGCGGTGTTGAAGTATTAGCGTTGGGTTATGAATACAGTACAGATTTTGAGCGAAGCCGTATCGGCCTTGAAAAATTCCGGAACTTATATAATGTACAGTACCCGATGCTGGTGACCGGAGTGTGGCTTAACGATAGTTTGCGTACAGAGAAAACCTTACCGCAAATCACTCCCATCAAGGTATTTCCCACTACCATTTATATTGGAAAAGATGGTAAAGTTAAAAAAATCGAAGTCGGTTTTTATGGACCTGGTACGGGAATCCATCACGAAACATATAAGAAGCAGTTTTATGCGAGGGTGGAGGAATTATTAAAAGGGGGAGAAGCAGCGTCAATTGTTGAATGAGAAGTGGTTGGTAGGCGCATTTTATTCTACAAAGGATAAAGTTAGCAAGAGCCGGAAAAAAAATATACTTTTAAGTGCTGCTTAATACTATTAAATCATTGATTGTTATGAATGTTTTATTGAGAAATATCTTGTCGTGTTTATCCTGTCTGCTGATTCTGTCGTCCTGTAATAAAGGGAATGAAGATGGATCTGATAACGGGGCAAGTATATTTAATGTTTCGCAGACCCGAACTACCAGTACTTCTAGTTTTCGATTCAACGTTTTTCTCGATAAAGCAGCTGCACAAGAGGTTACCATTTCTTATGCAACCGCACCGGGTACAGCTTTGGCCAATACCGATTATAAACCTGTAAGCGGAACCCTGGTAATACCTGCCAATCAAAGTTCGGGATATATTGATGTGGAAGTAACCGGAGATAGCCTGCGGAAAGAAGATCAGTTATTTTATGTTCAGTTGAGTAATGCAAAGAATTGTGTACTTAAGGTTGGAAAAGGAACAGGAACAATCGTAAATGCAAATGGCCTTTATTTCCCGGTTGACAATACCGGTTACAGTACACCTGCCACTTATCCGGGATATACATTGGCATGGGGTGAAGATTTTAACGGGAAAGAAGTCAATACCAGCAATTGGAGTTTTGAAACCGGTAATAATAATGGATGGGGTAATAATGAACTACAGACTTATACGAATACTACAGAAAACGCTTTTGTCTCCCAGGGAAATCTCATCATTGAAGCCAGAACAACAACTCCGGGTGGAAGTAGTTATACATCAGCTCGTATGATTACTAAGAATAAAAAAATATTTAAATTCGGTCGGATTGATATCAGAGCTAAATTACCAAAAGGGAAAGGCATTTGGCCAGCCTTGTGGATGCTGGGAAATAATATCGATGCGGTTAACTGGCCCGCCTGCGGAGAGATTGATATACTCGAATACCTCGGCCATGAAACCAATAAGATTTATGGTACAATGCATTGGGGAGCCAACACCAACAGTCATGCTTCTAAGGGAAGCAGTTATACATTGCCCGCTGGTTCATTCGATCAGCAATTTCATGTCTATAGTATCATCTGGCAACAGGATTCTATAAAAGTACTGGTAGACGATCTGCAATTCTTTCAATTTGCGAAATCCGATGTAGGAGCAGCTGCTTACCCATTCAACGCGGATTTCTTTTTCATCTTCAATATCGCCGTAGGTGGTAACTGGCCGGGTGCGCCGGATGCATTCACTACTTTTCCACAACGAATGGTGGTTGATTATGTACGGGTGTTTCAATAAGCAGGCCGTGAATCGTGAGTAGTGAGTCGTGAGAAATCCCCGAATACTAAACATTCACTATTGACAATTGATTATTCACTATAACACTCTATCTCGGATACTGCTACAGCCTTTTTTCCATGTTTAAAATTTATCCTGATCCTGCTGGCTTTTAATTTGTCGAATACCATTTCGTTGACTGTGTTACCAACAGGTTTAACTGGTATTACTTCCTTTACTTTGACTGGAAGCCACTGATCCCCGTTTTGATATTCAACGGTGACACTGTCCGGTGCAGCGTACTCCTTATCATCAGCAAAGAAATAAATCTTAATTCTGGATATATCGCGCTGTTGTCCAAAATCCAAAGCGAACCAGTCGGATGCAGATGTTGAACCGATGCTGGTCCACCGGTTGGTGATTTCTGGGAAGTACCAGATTTTTCCATCTATTGCCTGGTAAACTGAAGTATCAGGCATTGAATTAATTGAAGCAGAGGGCAGGGGATAACCTTTACGCGAGATATTTAATGCATGGTTAACAGAATGCTTTTCTATTGGTTTGATAACCGATGCACCAACTACAACCTGATATTTACCTTGTTTTTCAAGTAAGGAGGTTTTTTTTCCGTCTACAAAGACAGTCAGACCCTTTCCCAATTTGTATTTATTGCCATCTTTATCATAAACTATACTCAGTTTATGGCCGTGATAAAGAATATCATCGAGGCAGAAATACTGAATGGAACTATCTACAAGCGGATTAACATCAAGTGTATCACTTTCAGAGGGGCGAATACCACAAAGCCCACTTATCACCAGATTATTGAAGGAAGAATGATTATAGTGATTGCTCCAGTAATAATAAACAATGGGTCCACCTAAATTAGGATCATAGTTTTCAACCAGATTTATTTTACCATCCGGCAGGTAATGTTGTTGAGTATATAATCGCAATAGTTTTAAATAATCAGTGTTTGTAATTGTATGCTGCTTATAATTATTAAGCAGATTCGCCATGGCGGTTATCATCTGACTCGATTGATATGGCCAGCTTGGGCCATTCCATTGGCTTCCCCGCTGTCCTTCGAAGTATACAAATTGCTTAAAGTAGTGTTCATAAGAAGGCTCGTTGGTTCGCAAGCCAAAGGGACCGAGCAGGTTGTTTGTATCCGTGAGATGTTTCCAGGCAGCATTGAAAAGTGGTTTGTCATCAGGAAGATTGAAATACCAGGGCGCCATTCCAGCCAGTTCTCGACCGCGGATATAATCCCAATAATGTACATATTGGTTGTTCTGCTGGAAACGATCCACGAAATGTTGCAACGAATCATTCCATAAATGGCTTTGCACATTTGTTTTTAAGGCAGCTGCCTTTTGGCGGTATTCGTTTTCTGAATTTTTATCGTTTTTTAAGTCAGCAATTCGGGCAATTGCCATAGCATTTCCATACATATAACTATTGATAGTAGGCCGGAATGCTTCTCCGCTATCAAAACCTGCTTTCCCACCGGAAGCATCAATCGAAGCGATGGTATATTCAGTGGCGTCCGGCATAGCCGCTATATAATAAAGTTGTTTGGTGGAATCCCAATGATCCGACCATTTTTCATAATCCTCCTTCATGCTATCCAATTGCTGAACGATAAAAGCTGAATCACCATCTACCAGATAACGTTCATAAGCCGCGTCGGCTACACTTTCGCTATAACGCCGATCATTACCACCCTCCTGGAAAAGGTAGTTGATATACCCATTCATATATCTGTTATCTCTCAGCCACCGACCTTCATAGATATGATGCATAGAAGCCGCATTGATCGTGCACCATGGTTCTCTGTCCCACGGTACATGATTTATAAACTCAGTAATCACAAATTTATCCGTACCAACATTACGGATATGTGCTTTATACATTTTCCAGCGGTAATAATATACCTGTTCGATTTGTTTATCCGAACATTCGAAAAAAGGTATTTTATCGAGGTACCATTGAGCATCTTCCTGGAAATATTCATTCGCTAATTTCTTATGGTCAAGTACCGGGTATTTATTTTCCCCGCCACAGCCAGCCAGGGAAATTGCCGACAACGATGCTATCAGGCATCCTATAAAAATGTTGTTCCTTTTAGACGTTAACAGAAATGCGCTCGACATAGAAAGCATTATTTAATCTGGATTAGAAATAATGAGTAAAACCTTTTTATAGGGAGTTAGACCAGTACTTATCTTTCTGCATTTAAGATAGGCGTACAGATAAAAGTATTGAAAGTTTTGTTCCTACTTCGGAATTAACCGGTGATTTTGAGATTCAGGAATTCCGATTCCATAATCAAATAGGCATTTTCAATTTCTTCTTTTCCTGTTATCAGGGTGCCCGGCAATTGAATATGCCTTTGCTTTATTGTTCCATTCTGATTTTTATAGTGAATAACAAAATAGGCGTGGGGGAACGAGCCGTACTCTCTTTTGAATTCCACTTCTACAATAGTATCCCTTTCAATGACACGCGAGTGGGATTTATTAAGATTAATGATTAACCGCGCCAGGGAAGCGGCTCCAAGTACTGCAAGAAATAATGCGGTATAGATATTATTTTCTAAAAAACCCTTTAGGGCGACTCCAAATAATGCCAACGCGATAATTGAATATATTATAATCGGAGCCAGCCTGGTTTCTTGATCAGCAGTATTGGAAGGATCGCTGCCTTCTCCATTCTTTGTAAGAATAAGTTTGTCTGGAAGAATAATACATAGTCCGTTATCGGTTCTGAAGGATTTTTCTATTTCCATAAAACACTACTGGTTTTTACAAATGTTATAAAACCATACTTGTTTGCGTTGAACATTTATTGGGCGCTACTTATTTTATTAAAGGATGTTTTGATGTATTCGCTTATGAAATTTGCAAATAAAGAAATAAACCCTTCGGCAGAATCATTCTATCGAAGGGTTTGCCAGTGGCTAAACTGGATGAGTGAATATGTCCGGACCAGTATAAAATTTACAAAGGTCTTATCCAGATATTCCGGAAAGCGGTTGGATTTCCATGATCCTGTAGTAAGATCGGCTCTTTGTCGTTGTGCTTTTCATAGTTTGCCACGCCAATATATTGAGTGCCGCCTAATAACACAGCGTCATTTTGTACCAATACACCATTGTGTAATACGGTAATACGCGCTTGAGTTTTTACAATGCCATTCTCATAAAAACGTGGAGCTGTAAAAATTACATCATAAGTCTGCCATTCACCGGGAGGACGACATGCATTTACGAGTGGTGGAAGTTGTTTGTAAATACTGGCGGCCTGTCCGTTCACATATGTTTTATTATTGTAGTTATCAAGCACCTGTAATTCATATCGGCCCATAAAAAAAATTCCGCTATTCCCACGGCCCTGACCGTCACCTTTTACTTCGGCGGGAGTTCTCCATTCGATATGCAATTGACAATCTCCAAAACCATCTTTGGTTTGTATATTTCCCGTACCACCCTGCACTACCATCGCGCCATTTTCAAGCTTCCACTTAACGTCGCCGCTTCTGCTGCTTTTCCATTTGTCAAAATTGCTTCCGTCAAATAATACAATTGCATCAGAGGGAGCATCAGAGGAGGTTTTGCCCGGACTAACGAGTTTAGGTTCGGGTGCCCAGTATTCAGTCAGCTTGGGATCTCCACCATTCCGGTTCAGGTTTGTTCCTTGAGGGGTTGTTGTTTGAGCAATGCCAATTATGCTGCAAACGATTGCGTAAACAAATAACAATGACTTCTTCATATAATAATTTTTTTTGAGTGCTTTGTTAGCCAAGTTAGCACATAAATGTAAAATGTAGAATGCAAATATAGAGAGAGTCGCTGAGCTAAGGATATAAGGGCAAATCGCCTGAAAAATTAATAAATGAAAAAAAGGCTACGGAATTCTCTCGTTAAAATTAACCTATGATAAAAATGTATAAGGCTGGCTTAGAAAAAATAAGTCTTCCGGGTGTATGTTTATATTCTTACTATTCTGAATCCATCAAAATTTTTGGGAGTCAATATTTCTTCCTGAACTTCGGTAACCAAAGCACGGGGAGGGCCCTGGCGACACCAATCTTTTAATAGATGTAACTGTTCCGGCGTTCCGCTGGCTAGTATTTCTACGGTGTCATCGGCAAGGTTTTTTACGGTACCTGTAACTCCAAGTTGTTGAGCTTTTTCCCGTGTGCTTTGCCGGTAATAGACACCCTGCACTTTTCCTTTTATTATTAGTCTGATTGTTTGCAAATAAGTTTTTTTATGTGCGTAAAAAAATATGGCAAACTACTTGCAAGTTATAAACGCTGGACGTAATTTTCCATTCCCTTCTTATCCTTCTCCGTCCAGTTTGGTCGACTCTGCCCTTAGAATAATTATTATTCATCCTTATTTTAACTTTATGAAACAAAGTCTACAATTTGTGCTTCTTGCACTATGCTTTTCCGCATTCATTTCATGTACTAAAAACGGTGACAACAAGGCGCTTAATGACAAAAAAGCGACGGAATTTAAAGCGGCTATTGATCTAAAACATTTCCGCCTCGTCGATTTTTACAGCGACAAACCCATTGATTATGTCACCACTGATTTGGAAGTTAAGAGTGAAACGGATTTGAGGTCGTATATCAAGCCGTACCTGCTTGATGACGATAATTATTTTGGAAGTGAGGGCGGGGTTATAATTACCCAGAATCAGCAAAAAAAACCCGGGCTATCTGATCCTGTTTTAAGCAGGAATTATAATGTTTCGGCTGATGAGAATAGCGCTTACCTGGACTTTTTAGACTATGATTATTATCCTGTAAAATATAAAATCGGTGAATATTCAACTGCGGGATTTACGATTTATTTGGATTGGCCAGGCGGGGTAAAGATTTATTCCAGGTTTGAAAGAGTGAATTGAACCGTGATATTTAACACGAACGAATTTTAGCGAAATATATCATTGCTTAAATGTTTAAATGCTTCCATGGCGCCCAGCCATTCACAGGTTCGGGCGCCAGCTTTATTTCCATTGATGATGATTTTTTTCCACTGCTCCGTTGTAAATGATTGAATTGATTCGGAACTATGCTGGCTTAATTGATACAAAACAGCACCTACAAAAGCATCCCCGGCACCAGTAGTATCCACAGGTTGTACCTGAATACTTGGAATGAGAAGTGTTGATTGATCGATTCCTAACAAAGTGCCTTCTTTCCCCAATGTAATAGCGAATATGGAGTTTGTTTTATCCAGCAAATCGGCGGCAGCATCTGTTACCGTATTTCTGCCGGTAAGGAGTATCGCTTCATCATCACTCAATTTAAAAAAGTGGCAATGAGTCAAGAAATTCCACGACTGATCAATAAAGGTTTGGGTATTGTGCCGGAATAGAAGGTGACGGTAATTGGGATCAAAACTGATAAAGATTTTTTTTGTGAGTGCTTTTTGTAATAATAACTGGTAAGCAGCCTGCAGTGGTCCTGGTAAAAAACCTGTGGCCGATCCAAAATGTATAATGGCAAATTCATCCAGTTCAATACGATCCACTTCTTCCCGATTCAGTTGCCCATCGGCCCCCCGGTTAAAATAAAAATCACGTTCACCGTTTTCCATCAGCGATACAAA
>Ga0190274_10002745_pt1 | contig 10415 bp, 11 predicted proteins | sample Popmic531T_FD_133002 | JGI IMG/M metagenome (GOLD analysis project Ga0190274, IMG submission 133002) | Populus adjacent soil microbial communities from riparian zone of Yellowstone River, Montana, USA - 531 T | ecosystem: Environmental > Terrestrial > Soil > Riparian zone | place: USA: Montana...
ACCGCAGGTACTTTATTTGTGATGTGGATTGGAGAGCGTATTACTGAAAAAGGTATTGGTAACGGTATTTCCCTGATCATCATGGTTGGAATTATCGCAAGAATGCCACAGGCACTTTACGATGAATTACTTTCAAGATTGAACGAAGGTGGTGGATTGGTAATTTTCCTTCTGGAAATGGTAGCATTGTTCGGAGTAGTTGTCGCTGTAATCCTGTTAGTGCAGGGTACACGAAGAATTCCGGTGCAGTTTGCCAAGAAGATCGTTGGAAACAAACAGTATGGCGGAGTTCGTCAGTACATTCCTCTTAAAGTAAATGCAGCAGGTGTAATGCCGATCATCTTTGCTCAGGCAATCATGTTCATACCTGCAACAATTGCACAGTTCTTTCCGGAGTCAGCTTCATGGCAGGGTTTCGCCGGTGCTTTCACCGATTTCCATTCATTTGGATATAATATCACGTTTGCTACTTTGATCATCCTGTTTACTTATTTCTATACAGCTATCTCGGTTAACCCGAATCAAATGGCTGAAGACATGAAGAAAAACGGAGGATTTATTCCGGGTGTGAAACCAGGAAAAAAGACAGCAGAATTCATTGACGATGTAATGTCGAAAATCACCCTTCCAGGGTCTATTTTCCTGGCATTCGTCGCTATCCTTCCAACATTCGCGAAGATTATGGGAGTGAACAGTAATTTTGCACAATTCTACGGAGGAACATCGTTATTGATCCTTGTAGGTGTTGTTCTGGATACGTTGCAGCAGATTGAAAGTCATTTGCTGATGCGTCACTACGACGGACTCATGAAGACCGGCAGAATCAAAGGTAGGAGTGCAGTAGGAGCAGCTGTTTAATACGGTTTGCAGAAACGATATTCCGATAAAGTTGTTGCCTAAAATAAAAAGACATTGCAGGTAATTTATAAGACATCGGAACAAATAGAGTCAATACGAGTTAGTTCTTTACTTGTTGGAGATACATTAGCTGAAGTTGCAGCTGCATTGAGGCCCGGAATTACAACCCTGGAGCTGGACCGGATAGCGGAAACGTTTATCAGGGACACCCAATCGGTACCGGCTTTCAAAGGCTACAACGGATTCCCCGCCTCACTTTGCATTTCAATAAATGCGGAAGTGGTACACGGAATTCCCGGTAAAAGGGAATTGAAAGATGGAGATGTGGTATCAGTCGATTGTGGTGTGATCAAAAACGGTTTCTACGGAGATTCCGCATATACGTTCACCATAGGAGAAGGAACTGAGATCACAAGGAATCTTTTAAGAGCGACCAAAGAGTCACTCTACTTTGGAATTGAAAAGGCGATTGCAGGATGCAGGATTGGCGACATAAGTGCCGCAGTTCAGGATCATGCCGAATCAAACGGATTTGGAGTGGTTCGGGAATTAGTCGGACACGGAGTAGGGATCAGGCTTCATGAAAAACCGGAGGTGCCCAATTACGGAAAAAAAGGAAGTGGATTACTTCTCAAAACCGGAATGGTCATAGCCATTGAACCGATGATCAACGCGGGTAAAAGGAATGTGAAACAACTGGATGATGGATGGACGATATTAACCGCCGACCTGAAGCCATCGGCACACTTCGAACATACGGTTGCCATAGGAGTGAAAAAAGCGGATGTACTCTCATCATTTGAAAAAATAGAAGAAGCAGAAACTAAAAATATCAACCTGGACAAAATAGCAATAGCTTAAAACTGAATGGCCAAACAGGGAGTAATCGAACAGGATGGAACCATCATAGAAGCATTGTCAAATGCAATGTTCAGGATTGAATTAGAAAACGGGCACGAGATCATCGCCCACATCTCAGGGAAAATGAGGATGAATTATATAAAGATTCTTCCCGGAGATAAAGTAAAGGTGGAAATGTCACCGTACGATCTCACTAAAGGAAGAATAACTTACAGATATAAATAAACCAATACAATGAAAGTAAGACCCTCTTTAAAGAAAAGAAGCGTTGATTGCAAAATTGTAAGACGCAAGGGACGTCTTTACGTCATCAACAAAAAGAACCCACGCTTTAAAATGCGCCAGGGGTAATCATTATTTGAAATTAAAATATAAAGTACAATAAATGGCTCGTATATCTGGTATTGATTTACCAAAAAACAAAAGAGGAGAAATAGGTTTAACCTACATCTTCGGAATCGGTCGCTCAACTGCTCAACGCATTTTGGCTGAGAACGGTATTGACCTTAGTAAGAAAGTCCAGGAATGGAATGATGAGGAACTGACATCGATCAGAACCTATATCAATGATAACATCAAAGTGGAAGGTGGACTTCGTTCAGAAGTACAGCTTAACATCAAACGTTTGATGGATATCGGTTGCTACCGTGGCGTACGTCACCGTGTGGGACTTCCTGTAAGGGGCCAGAAAACTAAAAACAACTGTCGTACCCGTAAAGGAAAACGTAAGACTGTTGCTAACAAGAAAAAAGTAACCAAGTAATCAATAACCTGGTAACGGAGGCATAATTTCCGGGATCAAGCACAAAAACAAGAATGGCAAAAACAGCTAAAGTAACCGCTAAGAAGAAGATTGTTAAGGTGGAATCTGTGGGAGAAGCTCACATCAATGCCACTTTCAACAACATCATCATCAGCATTACCAACTTAACCGGACAAGTGGTGTCATGGGCATCAGCCGGAAAGATGGGATTCAAAGGCTCAAAAAAGAATACTCCTTATGCTGCCCAGCTGGCTGCTCAGGATTGCTCTAAAGTAGCTTACGATGCAGGAATGCGCAAGGTAAAAGTATTTGTAAAAGGACCGGGATCAGGACGTGAGTCTGCAATCAGGACCCTGCACAACTCAGGCCTTGAAGTGAGTGAAATCGTGGATATCACCCCGATTCCACACAACGGCTGCCGCCCTCCGAAACGCAGAAGGATTTAATTATTTCATTGATTCATTTAGAAAACTCAATATAATACATGGCCAGGTATATAGGACCAAAGACCAAAATTGCCAGAAAATTCAGGGAGCCGATCTACGGTCCTGATAAGAATTACGACAAGAGGAATTATCCTCCCGGGCAACACGGACAATCAAAGAAGCGCTCTAAGCTTTCAGAATACGCTACTCAGTTAAAAGAAAAACAGAAGGTGAAATACACCTATGGTATCCTGGAGCGCCAGTTTGCCAAAACGTTTGACCGTGCTTCCCGCAAGGAAGGCATTACCGGTGAAAACCTGTTACAATTAATTGAATCACGTCTTGACAATGTGGTGTTCCGTCTTGGAATCGCTCCAACACGTTCAGCTGCCCGTCAGCTTGTGTCACACTGTCATATCATTGTGAATGGTAAAGTGGTGAATATCCCATCTTACACAATGAAACCAGGCGAAACAATTGGTGTTCGTGAAAAATCAAAATCTTCACAAGTGATCACTGATTCCCTTCGTTCAAGGACTAACCGTCACTCATGGTTAGAGTGGGATGACAGCAAAATGGAAGGTAAGTTCGTAAGTGCTCCTGCCCGTGCTGACATAACCGAAAACATCAAGGAACAGTTGATCGTCGAATTGTACTCTAAGTAAAATTGATTGACGATTTACGAGTGACGATTGAAGTGTTATTTAATTAAAACTAAAAGAAGAATATAAACATGGCAATATTAGCGTTTCAAAGACCGGATAAAGTGATTATGCTGCAGTCAACTGAGCATGTCGGCACCTTTGAGTTCCGACCACTGGAGCCCGGTTATGGAATTACTATTGGAAATGCGTTGAGGAGAATCCTCCTCTCATCTCTTGAAGGTCATGCAATCACTACCGTGAAAGTGTCCGGAGTGGATCATGAGTTTTCCACTATCAAAGGAGTTGTGGAAGATGTTACCGAAATGATTTTGAACCTTAAACAGGTTCGTTTCAAAAAACAAATTGAATCTACTGATTCTGAAAAAGTACAGGTTACCATCAATGGTAAAACCCAGTTCACTGCAGGCGACATTGCAAAGCATACTTCTGCTTTCCAGGTGTTGAATCCTGATCTGGTTATCTGCAACATGGAATCAAGCGTGAAATTACAGGTGGATATCACCATCGATAAAGGCCGCGGATATGTACCTGCTGAAGAGAATAAATCAAACAGCTATCCAATCGGAACTATCGCTATTGACTCTATCTACACACCAATCCGCAACGTACGTTACAACGTGGAAAACTATCGTGTAGAGCAGAAGACAGATTATGAAAAACTGGTTCTGGAAATCGCAACTGATGGATCTATCCATCCGAAGGATGCTTTGAAAGAAGCAGCAGAAATCCTGATTCATCACTTCATGTTGTTCTCTGATGAGAAAATCACACTTGAGAGCAAGCCGAAAACTCCGACTGAAGAGTTTGATGAGTCTTCATTGCACATGCGTCAGTTGCTTAAAACAAAGCTTGTTGACATGGACCTTTCAGTTCGTGCCCTCAACTGCCTTAAAGCAGCGGATGTTGAAACTTTAGGTGACCTGGTTTCCTATTCTAAAAATGACCTGTTGAAATTCAGGAATTTTGGTAAGAAATCACTTACTGAACTTGAAGAACTGGTAAGAAGCAAGAATCTCAACTTCGGGATGAATGTTTCCAAATATAAACTTGAGAAAGACTGATTTTTAATAAAGAATGCTCTTTAAAACGAGCCACAAGAACAAATAACGATGCGTCACGGTAAAAAAATAAACCATTTAGGCAGGACCAACACTCACAGAGATGCGATGCTCTCTAATATGGCTGCGTCACTGATCCTCAGTAAGCGAATTAACACTACAGTTGCAAAGGCAAAAGCCCTGCGCAAATATGTGGAGCCACTAATTACCAAATCCAAAAGTGATTCAACTCACTCCCGCAGGACGGTATTCAGCTACCTTCAAAATAAGGAAGCTGTTGCAGAATTGTTCCGTGAGGTTGCAACTGCTGTTGGTGAGCGTGCGGGTGGATATACCCGTATCATCAAAACCGGTAACAGGTTAGGTGATGCTGCTGAAATGTGCATGATGGAACTTGTTGATTTCAACACACTTTATGTGAAAGAAACAGGTGCTGCTGCTGCCAAGAAAGCTAAAACAACCCGTCGCGGACGTGCTAAGAAAGTTGAAGGTGCTGCTGAAACAGCTACTGCAGCTCCTAAAGCAAAGAAAGCGAAAGCAGAAAAGTCACCAGAAGCAGAAGGAGACGCTGCTGAGTAATAAAATGGATTGACTGTTCAATTATAGAAAGGATAAGGCACACGCTTTATCCTTTTTTTTTAGTTATTTTGCAAAATATTCCCATAGTTCCAATATGAAATACGCCCCAAAATCCCCTGCGATCCTGCTTCTTGCTGATGGTACCGTTTTTTACGGAAAATCGGCAGGTAAAGTCGGCACCGCCACCGGTGAAATTTGTTTTAATACCGGAATGACCGGTTACCAGGAGGTTTTTACCGATCCGTCATACAAAGGGCAGTTGCTTTTGGCAACTAATGTGCATATTGGCAATTATGGAGTGAAGCATGATGAATCAGAATCTGATTCGATTAAGATTGCAGGTTTGATCTGCAGAAATTTCAGCATGTATTTTTCGCGCAAGCAGGCTGATATTTCGCTCAACGATTATTTCATCGAACAGAATATTGTTGTGATCAGTGATATCGACACCCGGGCATTGGTGCGTCACATCCGTGATAAAGGAGCAATGAATGCCATCATTTCATCTGATGAAATGGATATCCAGAAATTGAAAGGCATGCTTTCGACGGTGCCTTCCATGGAAGGGCTTGAGCTATCATCCACAGTGACCACTCCAAAACCTTATTACTTCGGAAATCCCGATGCCAGATATAAAGTGGCAGTACTTGATGAGGGAGTTAAAATAAATACGCTAAGGTGCCTTTCTGACCGTGATTGCTATGTGCAGGTTTTCCCATACGATACTTCTTTCGAAAAAATGGATGCCTGGAAACCTGACGGGTTCCTTGTTTCAAACGGCCCTGGCGATCCAGCTGTTATGCCACAGGTAGTGCAGATTGTGAAAGATATACTAGCGAATGACAAACCTATGTTTGGAATTTGCCTTGGACATCAGTTGCTTGCTGAGGCTTGTGGAATATCGACTTTCAAGATGTTCAACGGTCACCGGGGAATTAATCATCCTGTAAAAAATATGACCAGGAATCACTCTGAAGTTACTTCACAAAATCACGGATTTGCAATCAATAGGGCAGATGTGGAGAAATCAGACCTGGTGGAGATCACTCATGTAAATTTGAATGACATGTCGGTGGAAGGAATTCGTGTGAAGAACAAGAAGGCCTTTTCGGTTCAATACCATCCCGAATCAGCTCCCGGACCTGATGATTCAAGATATTTGTTTGATGAGTTTGTGAATTCACTAAAAGTTACAAAAGGAGAATTAGCACAGTTAGCCTGATGCAGTTTCGGTCAGTTTCATTAGGCTAATATGATTAATCCCATGAGGAAATTATTGAAGAACTTATTACTGAGTTTGCCTTTCCTAAACAAGTATGCAAGAAATTACTTTGAACTGGTCAGCAGTGTAGGCTTCTATAAACCGGGGCACTTTTACAATCCTATTCCCGATATAGTGGAAGTGGAGCGAAACGCTAACCGTATTTTTTCGGAAAAGGTACTCGCAGACGTGGAGTTGAATACTGCTGAACAATTGCAATTGTTGGAAAAGTTCGGATTGTTGTACCCGGAATACCCTTATTTCACCTCCAACAATGGCGGCCATGCATACAGATATCGCAATACAAGCACCTACTACAATGATTCCGACAGTATTTTTCTTTATTCCATACTACGCCATTTCCAGCCCGCGAAGTTGATTGAAGTGGGATCGGGAGATTCATCGGCACTTATGCTTGACATCAATGATAGGTTTCTCGGCAAGAATGCAAAAATGACTTTTATTGAACCTTTTCCGGAAGAGCGGTTATTGAAAATCTTGAGTGATGAAGACCAAAAGATGCATGAAGTAATGAAACATTTTGTTCAGGATGTATCACTTGAAAAGTTTAAGGAATTGGGCAAAAATGATATCCTATTCATTGATTCCTCACATGTTTCAAAAGTTGGAAGCGATTTGAATTATTTAATATTTGAAGTATTACCGATTCTTCAGTCTGGAGTATTGATTCATTTTCACGACATATATTTCCCTTTTGAAATGCCCAAACATTGGATCACTGAATACGGCTATTTTTGGAATGAAAATTACTTGTTGCATGCTTTTTTGATGAACAACAATGATTATAAAATAATTGCATTCAACACCTACTTGCACAAAATTAATCGCGAATTTTTTGACAATCATATGCCTTATTGCCTGAAAAATGAAAGAAACTGTGGTTCAATCTGGCTGCAGAAGAATTAATCACCTATGAGAATTTAAGATATAAAAACGCACTGACAGCGGCTGTGTAAAACTCTATCCGGAAACAAGCAACAACGCGAGTACAACAAAACAGGATCGTATTTTCATCTTTAAGTTTTGTTGTTAATTAGTGAAACATAAAAAAACAAACCGGCATTGCAAAATAAAAATTTTCAGTGCATCCGCGTAAACTTGCAGTGCTTTGAAATCACATTAAAAAAAATCCAGGTAAAAAAGAGCGTATTTCATTCGAAATGCGCTCTTTTTATTGAGGTCCTTTTTTAATCCGCGTTCCTTTTTTTTGGGATTGTCCATGTTACACTTTCCACTTCAATGACTTCAGTATTTAAAACTGGCGTTTTCTCATTAGTTTTCTTTGAATTTTCATTGCTAATTTCTGCAATTTTATTGCGGATATCCGTAATTACCTTTTCAATGTTTTCAAGCACTTCTTCATTTGTAAATCGAATAACAATATTCCCGGCACCTTCAATATTTTGAGTCCGGATTTTATCCTCAGCGTATTTAAATTTGTGAATAGGTCCATCAATTTCAATTACTAATTTTAAAGCATAACAATAGAAGTCTGCTATGTAATAGAGCATCGGGTGTTGTGCCTTGAACCGGACTCCAAGATTATTATTTCTGAGTCTTTTCCAGAGTATCAATTCAGATTCGGTCATATGTCGCCGTAACCAATGCGCATATTTGAAAATATCAGGAGATGCTTCGAAAAACATTTTGCGTTCCATGAGAAAAGGGATTTAAGGTGGAAATTGAAAAGTTTAATTGTTTATTTCGGTTTTGTGAGGTGACAGGGTTGGGGTTTTGTGTGTTTCATTTTAGATAGTGAGGTGGAAAGATGAAAAATTGACTGTTCCATCATCTTTTGGCCTCGGCCCTAAAGGGAGTAGTTTTTTAGTAATTTGATATTTTTAGATTGCCATTTAAATTCTTGGTGAAAATAAGTTTTAGGTTCGTTTAATGTTGAAGTTTTTGCTGTTCCATCACGTTTTTGCCCCGACCCTAAAGGGAGTACTTTTTTTTTAAAAAATTGTTATGGTTGGAATGCCATTTTGAATCCTGGGTGAAAATTAGTTTTTGGGTTGGCTTAATGTTGAAGTTTTTGCTGTTCCATCACGTTTTTGCCTCGACCCTAAAGGGAGTACTTTTTTTTTAAAAATTGTTATGGTTGGAATGCCATGGAACATCATAATAAAATCAAACCTCAAGGCATTCAACCCACATCCTGGTTATAAAAATCTACTCCCTTTAGGTCAGGGGCGGAAAGTTCCATGCTAAAAATTATTTCATGGCATTCAACACTACTTTCTCTTTTCGAAAATCTACTCCCTTTAGGGTCGGGGCGGAAAGACTATGGCATTCAACAAAACATGCTTTTTTCTGTGACCTTTTTTTGGTTCATCTTAATTTCCCTTCACAAATTTCATGGTAAATTGTTCCTTTTCGGCAACAAATTTTACAATGTAAATTCCGTTTGCAAAAGTTGCGCAATTAACCTGTTTGGATATTTCTGAATTGATAATTTTTCCGTTTTCATGCACAATGATCCTTCCTGCTTCGTCTGAAATAAATAATGAGTAGGAATTGCCTTTCAGGTTATTGCCATTGATGACTGCGTTTTGAGTAGAAGGGTTATAAGTAATGTTTAAGCCACTGCTGATAACTTCAGTTGATTGAATTTTTTGATTGGGATCAAATGGGGGAATACATGGTACGGTTACATGAGCTGCATTTGAAGTCATGGCATTTACGCATGCTAAATCACTCACTGTTACCGTGTAATTTCCATAGTTATTTGCAACGTAATTTTGATTGGTTGCACCGGGAATTAAGACCCCGTTACGTTTCCATTGATAGGTGTTACCATTTAACCCTGCAGCTGTTAAGGTAACACTGTCGCCGAGACAAAATGAAAGTGGGCCGGAAGCTGAAATGCCGGGAGCAATACAATGAGTTACTTCTACAAAAGTGGATGAAGGTTTCCAGCCGGTCCAATCATCAAGATCGGCTTTTTTCAGATATGTATTTGTGTTGATGTCATATTCAAAGATAACACCTGCTAATTCAAGACCACCCGACCTGGTAGTTCCATATAATTTGCCATTTGAAGCTTGAAAAAGTGAGCCTTCAGGATATTGACCATCGATTTGACTCCAGGTAGTTTTAGGGGTGAACTGATTCGTAATAAAATTATATTCAAATATTGAACCGGCACCATTAGCTCCTCCCACTCTTGTTAATCCAAACAAAATACCAGGAGAAGTTTCTATCAGATTACCATAGGGCCATGCTCCATTAATACCAGAAAAATCAACTTTTTTTTGCATTACACCTGTATTGAAATTGTATTCAAAAATTACTCCCATGTCATTGCTGCCACCTAGTGAGGTCATTCCGTAAAGTAACCCATTGGACGCTTCTAAAAGTGAACCCCTGGGTTCTGTACCACTGGTATCAATGAATTCAAATTTTTTCGTATAAGTATTAGTTGAAAGATCGAATTCATATAATACACCTCCATTGTTAACACCTCCAGATTGAGTCATTCCATAGAGCTTTCCATTTGAAGCTTGAATGAGTGCACCCTGAGGGTTATCTCCTTGTATAAATGTAAAATCGAATTTCTTTGAATAAATATTGGTCAGATAATCATATTCAAAAATAACTCCGGCATTATTAATTCCTCCATTTCTGGTAACTCCATAAAGTTTTCCATAAGCAGTTTCAATCAGTGAACTATATCCATCACTTCCAAGGGAGTCGATAAGATCGATTTTTTTTGTATAAGTGTCAGAAGCATAATCGTATTCATAAATTACACCTGCGTTGAAACCACCAGTATTATTCAAATAGATTCCACCTCCTGTTTGTGTGCCATAAAACTTACCGTTTCCCGCTAAAAATAGAGAGCCTTGAGGATTTTTGCCTTGTTTAGCTCCAATATGAATCTTAGGTCTGTAAATATTTGCATTCACATTATATTCAAAAATAACT
>Ga0190274_10002746_pt1 | contig 10413 bp, 4 predicted proteins | sample Popmic531T_FD_133002 | JGI IMG/M metagenome (GOLD analysis project Ga0190274, IMG submission 133002) | Populus adjacent soil microbial communities from riparian zone of Yellowstone River, Montana, USA - 531 T | ecosystem: Environmental > Terrestrial > Soil > Riparian zone | place: USA: Montana...
ACACCTGGGATACATCGGTCAGGTTTGAAATTTCGACATCGTAGACATTTAAAAGTTCATCCGTCAGTTTGGATAAATAGAAATCCGTATTTGTTTCACCAACTGCATAAAAACTCCCATCACCTGCTATGGCAAGGTCATTAAACCAAAATGGAGATACTTCAGGGGAAGCCGCAGTAACTTGCACACCAAATTTGTCCAACCAAATAATGGTAGCGGTTTCGCCATTATGACCTGTCAGTATCATATCGCCATTTTCCATTATTTCAAGATCATGGGTCAATTCATTGTCACCGGGCATGCTGATAACTTGTTTAGAACCAATTTGGCCCAGGGCATTTATACTCAGTAAAATGGCATCATCGTCTCCCGGATTTTGGCTGGAATCAGCTTGCGTTCCGACAATGATGTATGGAAACCCCGGCTCTGCAGGGTTAGGACTTTGCACTATTTTCGTGAGGTTCTCCTCGCCCGGCACATCAAATGTATATATCCAATTGACTTCACCTTCGGGGCTGAACGATCCGATAATACTTGCCCTTGTTGGTCCCATAGGCAAGGAAGCGCCAATAAAAATTAAATCGCCTGCGGGTGTGACAACTGCGTCCATGATTTTCATAGGATCGACTAATCGTCTTGTCCACCCCATATGACCTTCCTGGTCAAGATAACTAATGGTCCCTCGCCTTTGCGCACCTGCACTTGGCTCATCGCTCCCTATAGCATAATAGGATAAATCATTCTGGATCACTTTCCAGAAATCATTACTAAATGCTGTACCATAAGATCGCTGAAATTGTGCCTGACCATGAATGATGGTTAGGCAGATAAATCCTGCTATCAATAAAATGGCACTCTTAATTCTGTTAATACTGCAATTCATGGTTATTGGATTATTTGTAGATTGTTATGCTGCTATTATTTTTTTCCTAATTGGATTATATTTTATTTAATTCAAAACTACTTCTGCTCCATTCAATTTTCGGGTGGGAACATGACCTGTACAGTCTCAAAATTGACTTCATTCCAAAGCCCAAACAATACTCCAATGGATGATTTTCAAACTAATCCCTGCTGGATAGGCTTCGTCAACCAACCAGGAGAATGACATTAAATTTCATAGCAATGGAGCATCAATAAATATTATCATTCAATACTTTCGAAAATAAAAACTGGTTTAATCCTCAATCCAATCGTCACTTTGTTAAAGAATGTTTTTTGCTAAATACTTTACTTTTTTCTTTGACATCAATCCATAAGGATGAGATGCATTCAATTTTCAATAATGTAACTGCATGACCACCCCTCCGGGTGGCAGAATAATTATTTGGTGTTCAAATGTGTAAACTGGTGTTCTTTCTTTGGGCAATAAGGCTTCGAGTGTGGAGTCACCCGACCTTGCTAAATTGAAAGAATTATCTGAGCATTTGTCATTTGTATGCGATTCGGTCATCCTTTGATGAAATTCGGTTACGCATTCAATAGACAGCGGTGATGATCATTTTTAAAAAAAGGCAGCACTCCCGCAGCACTGCCTCCTATAAGCATTTGGATGTTATGAATTCAGCTTATATTTTATTGAAAGTACCAGTATGCTTTACGCCTTCAGCTTCCACCGAAATATAATAAGTGCCTGTTGGCAGCGTACGAATATCAATTGCATGCTGATCTCTTAATGCCTGTCTTCCGATGCTCAGGCAAACTTTGCCCAGGTTATCATAGACCGTGATTTGTCCTTGAGAGGATTCTAATTCCGATAAATCAATCGTTACTGTATTGATTGCAGGGTTAGGATATAAAGAAAGAGGAACATCACTCACCTCAACAGTCCCCGATGATAAGCCACCTTCAAGCTTGGCAACAAAAAATTCAGAAGTTGTCAGTGACTTGTCCCCATTGAGCAGTACAATGGAATCAAATGAAAAGGGAGAACTTAGAAAATTTCCGGATACATAAACCTGCCCGGATTGGTCAGACATGATGCTGCTGCCATAATCCCCCTCTTCTCCACCAAATGATTTGGCCCAAAGGAAATTTCCGGATTCATCCAGTTTCGAAATTACAATATCATCTCCTCCACTGGAGGTCAGATTGAAGTCATCAGCACCCGGATCGAAATCAACAGTTCCGCTATAATAGGCTAATGTGTACACATCTCCACTTCCTCCAGGGTCAATGGCAATGGACGCAGCAAAATCAAAACCTGAATCGCCAAACGATTTGGCCCATTGGAAATTTCCGGTACTATCCAGTTTCGTGATAAAAAAATCATACCCATTGCCGGTGATAAAAAATGTTTCAGTCCCGGGATCAAAATCAACTTTTCCATTGAACAGCCCTGTGAGGTAAACATCTCCACTGTTAGGGTCAAGTGCTATTGCCTTACCATATGCATTGTTAGGTCCTCTTATGGCTTTTGCCCAGACAAAATCACCATTCGCATCTAATTTGGAAAGGAATAAACATTGATTTCCAGTGCATACCAGGTTGAATACGCCCGCAGAATCCGGATCAAAGTCAACCGTTCCTCTAAATGAACCTGTCGTATAAACATCACCACTTCCGGTTGGATCAACAGCAAGTGCATACGCAACATCGAAATCAGGTGATCCAAATGACCTGGCCCAAACCCCCTCCCCAGCAGCATCTACATTAAAAGTAAAGATGTCAAAGTCTTGAGCCGCCAGGTTGGTTTCCTTGGATGGATCTGGGTCAAAATCGGTGGTGCCACTATATCGCCCGGTGGCACAGATCCCACCATTAGCTCCCTGGTTGAGCACCATGGATTGAACAAAATTAATTCCGTCTCCACCAATTGATTTCGCCCAATTTAAATTACCATCGACATCAAAACTTAACACCACAATATCAATTAAGCCAACCGAAGTCAATTCATTTGTACCGGCACCAGGATCAAAATCTACTGTTCCTATAAAGGCTCCTGTGACAAACACGTTACCAGATTCGTCGGGAGCAATGCAGATTCCGTAATCATATTCCTCGCCACCGAAGGCTCTTGCCCAGATGAGATTGCCTGAGGCATCCATTTTGGTCAGAAACATATCAAAGAGCCCATTAGAAGTCAGGTTGAGTTCATCAGGACCAGGATCAAAATCCACTGTGCCTTCGAAATACCCCGCATTGTATACCTCGCCACTTCCCGAAGGATCAATGGCGCTTGAAAAGATATAGTCATTACCTGGCCCTCCATTGGCTTTGGCCCAAAGCCATTCAGGTGATTGTGCAATCATTGTATTCATAATCGCGCACAGAGCGAAGAAAATGATTGTAAAATTTCGCTTGAGCGACATAGTAAAAGTAGGATTCATAAAAAATTGAGTTTAGAATGAAAAAGAGTGTTATGCAAAATTTTGTAGCAATGAGTTCAATAAAAATTTCTTAAATTTTACTGAATCTCGCGGTATGCCATTCGTTCCCCGACTTCAACCAGAGAATATATACACCTGGTGCGAAGTCATGGATATTGATTTGTTTGGAAACAATTGATTTTTGATCAACCTCGATCATGACGCCATCCATCATCATCAGCCGGAGAGATTCGATTTCTTTATCAAAGGATATTTGTACTACATCGATGACAGGGTTGGGTGAAACTTTCATCCGGATATCCTCTGCAAGAGCATGGTGAGTCGCGACCGTAAAAGTCTCATAGCTTCCTGCATCAATCGCGGCTCCCGCGATGCGCGGATTGCCAAGCAGGTCAGTAAGGGAGAAGATACCGAGAGAATTTCCGGCATCTATAGCAGGACTACCGGCATTTGGAAAATTGGATGCATTGAGATCAGGATCAGTTGAATTTAAATCCGCATAACTGCCGGCTCCTGTTAAATAGCTAGCAAAAGTTGCATCACGGCTAATATTGCCTCCATTGGTTGTTATTTGAGGAGTACCATTGATTTGGAGATTTTGTCCAGTCGAATTGAATATCGAATTCTGAATTTCAGTAGAGCCACTTCCATTAAGATGCAAGTCATTTGTATTGTTTGAAAACGTCGAATTCGCAATTTGTAATTGTCCATTACTGCTTAAGGCACTATTTCCGGAGTTATTTTGAAATAATACATTTTCAAGCCTGACCTGATCACCACCAACTACTAACAGGGCAGCTCCTTTCTGGTCTGTAGAATTACCATCAAATACAGTTTTATTGATCCCCGCATGCTTTGGCATTCTCAGGAGTATACCACCTCCACCTTGAAGACCTGAGGTATTGCCCGGGGTATAATTTTGTTGAAACCTGCAGTTTTCGATTTCCAGGTCATCCCGGTCTGAAAAAATGGCGCCTGCATTCCCATCACTTGTATTTTCAGTGAATGTCGAATTGGTAATAATTCCAACACAACCTAATTCACTGTCTGTCGTATTGATAACCGAGGTGATGGCACCACCCTGCAGGCTGCTTCGGTTGTGGTTAAACTCGCAATCATCAATTGTAAAATACATTTTATTGGTATTGCTATAGTTTTCGAGCATCAGGCCTGCACCAATCTGAGCATTGTTGTTGTTGAAATTAACCTGGTAGAGATCAACTTTTACTTTGGAGTCGTAGACATTGGAAATAGCGAGTCCACCGCCGCTTTGCGATGCTAAATTGCCTGTGAACTCGGTGTTGGATACAGAGACTTGTAATGAATCTTCATCTGCGGTCACAATGGTCACGCCTGCACCCCAGTAAGCTCCATTGCCCGTGAATCCACTATCCTTGATAAGAATGATTGACTTTTGCTCATTCGTTGTCGTATCCGTAAAATCTTCTACATCGATGCCACCTCCGTAACTTCCAAATCCTTGATTTTGATTGAAGTTGCACTGATCAATGTTAAGTACATATCCCTTCTCGAAATTATTGAAGCGTATTGCCCCACCAGCATTGTTGGCCTTGTTGGACGTGAAGTTGCATTTCCTAAATTCAAAAGTGGGATAAGGGATTGGGCTGGTATTATTGTGAAATAGGAAACATGCAGCACCAACATTATTAGCGGTATTCGAGGTAAATGTGCATTCATCCACCAGGATATTCAAATTTCCAAATACAAGGGCACCACCACTACCGGCAATATTCTCATCAAAATGACATTTGCGGACCTGGCAGAAATTTAATCCACCTAATCGACAGGCGCCTCCATCGGATGTTTTATTTTCATTAAACCAACAATTTTCAATGATGACGCCTTCTGAAAGGGCGGCCGGATTTTTGGCTAAAAGAGCTGAGCCTCTGTACCCATAATTTGAATTGAATGTGCAGTTTCGAATGATGGCCGTTGAATTCACAATGATCATCCCACCTCCGGACCATCGATCAACACCAGCAAGATCAGAAGCAATAGGCGCATAGCTATCCGAACGCGTTGCGCCCTTCGTAAACGTTATCCCATCCACAATGGATTGTTGCACAATGTCCTGGATAATGATCATATGATTCGCATTGTCTTCATGGAAATTATCCGGATCACCTGGGTCATCATCTCCATTAGCATCTCCATCAAGGAGTGTCTGGTGGATATCCCATTCCCTTTCTGACAGCATAGTTTCCGTACCGGCAAATCCGCCATAGAGTTCTACAGCATTATTAAATCTAAAACTCCTGTCCGCTCCTGTGGTCCCTTCAGGAATATAGGTTCCCTGTGCCATCCAGATTTGATTACCAGGATTCGCTGCATTCAGCGCATCCTGGAGATTGGTATACGCGTTAGCCCAGGAGGTACCGTCATTGGCACCCGATGCATCTTGATTGACGAATACTTGGGCCTGGGAAAATTCGAGAATAAAGAAGATAGAAAATAATGTAGCAATTGATTTCATAATCTTGATTTTGGATGTGTTATGCAATGAATATTTTGTTTGAAGTCCCTTTTTTTTTACATTTTACTAAATCTGGCCGGATGCCATTCGCCTGCTGATTCCACCCAAAGGATATATAAGCCAGGGGCAAGAGATGCAGTATTGATTTGTTTGTTGGCTATTGATTCTTCGGCGACATTAATCACCTGTCCATTTACATTCAATAATCGAGCTGATTGAATATCTCCGCTAAAAGAAATGTGGAGTGCGTCGCGTACAGGATTGGGATAAACGAATACCTCTTCATTTTCCAGGTGTGCAGCAAGATTAGAAGTGTTTCCTGCAACAGACAAGTTTTGGACAGGTTGACCGATGGCATTGGCATTCAGCCTGGTGATGATGACGGCATCGATATAGACATTATCATTATTGTCACTGGCATCACATTGGATCCGAAATGTACCTGAAGAGGTGGGCGTGAAATTGGGAACCGTAATAGTAGATGCATAAAAGACATTATTGTTGAAATTCGTGCCTGAGACATAAGTACCAATGGTGACCCAATTACCATTTCCATTTTTATACTGCACCCAAAAATCCTCACCGGTTTCCATGCTCACGGCATAAAAGTGAAATGAAATCTTTAAGCCAGCTGCGGTCGCCAGATTGAATGTTGGTGAGGTCATGGAGGATTGTGCAGCAGAATTATCAGCCAGCTCAATGGAGTATTGTCCCTCCCATGAATTAGTCGTTTGAATCCTATTCATATCAGGTCCGCCATCGATCCAACTGTCCAATCCTGTTTCAAAATAACTGGCTAACAGAACGGTACTGTCCGAAACAGGACAAAGAGGACAAGGCCCACCACAGTCAATTCCTGTTTCACCTTGATTTTGAATTCCATCTGTGCAAGTTGCGCAAGCTGGACAGGGTCCACCGCAATCCACTCCTGTTTCACCTTGATTTTGAATACCATCAGAACAGGTTGGAGTTATTCCTGCAACCACAACCGTATAATCTTCGACTTCTCCTAATGGAAAAGGTCCACAGAATGTAGGATAGCCAGTATACTGCATCGACACACGCATCCTGGTGGTTACAGATTGACTGCCGGAAGGAACTGTAAAGGATACGGTCACTGTATTATTTCCGGTGCTTTGTCCAATCATTTCTCCTGCGTCATACCAGTCAAAATCATGATTGTAATCAAGCCATACTCTCCACGATTTAATTTTATTGCCACCCGTAAACTTCGGGATCAGCGTCAACGTATAGGTATTTCCGGCATTCAGATTAGTAGTCAATGAAGTGTAATTGCCATAACCGCCATTATTTCCACTTTGATTATTGATGGAGTTCAAAATGATTTTGTCAATAAATTCTGTACTGCTGTTCGCGCCATTGGAAGAACAATAAGAAGTTGGCTGACCGCAGGCAGTTAGACAATTTGAAGCTGCATTAACAGAATTACGGATCCGGATTCCAGGTTGGCTTCCAAACCCCAGTGTTAAATCAACATACGATCCACTGGTGGGTAGGTAGCAATAACTCATAATCGTTCCGCCATTCGGTGGAATAGGGCCTAAAGGGCAACTACCTGCCGGTGTATAGCAGCCATCAATTGCTGTGTTATTGCCATTCCAAACACAGGAGTGAGTATGTGAAGAGCCCAAAAGGTGCCCGACTTCATGAGTGATCACAAAAACGGTCCAACTGTAGACAGGGAAATCGTTAAACGTTGAATCAATATGACTATAGCATTTACTGAAATCGGGATTCCCATTACATAGTCCACTGGTGCCTGCCGCTGAACCCCCTACGGCAGAATAGGTGATCAATTGAGAAAGATCACCGTTGAAAAATTCTGTATTATTCTTATACGATGTCAACATTTCTTGTTGCGTTGCTCCTTCGTAAGGACTATTGGTTGTCCAGGCCAATATTTCACTCAATACCAAATTGATTGATTCATTGGTATAGATCAGGAAGCTTTGATTGAACATGGCAGTGGCATAATTCACGGCATTGATAGCACCACCTTTACCCGTCACGATGTTGTCGTCGATTTCAACATACAGGCGCACGCAATCATTTACATCGCGGTGTTGTTGCAAAGGCTGGAGCTGCTCTGGCGTATAACCCACTTCTGTATCTGGTGTAGCACATTCAAAATCAAACTTCAAATCAAGATCCCGGTCATTGTAAAAAATGTGAAGATTTTCCTTGTCTCCCTTCATTACACCCATATTATAATTTCCAGCGTCAGTAGCGATTAAGCCCATAACCTGGTTGTGAAAAATGGAAATGGCAACTAAAGAAGTTGGGTCACCCTCAACAATACCTCTATAGTGAAGACCTGGAGTATAATCTATCGGATGATCAGGGTCATCACTTGTATACAATTTAAAATCGGGGGCAAAAATTTCTTGTCGCCTCAGAGTCAAAATCATTTGTGAACGATTGGTAACCGGGACAGGAATGGTGATAAATTCATTTTCGCTTTGGAACAAAGACTCGATTGCATCAAGGTTCAGGCTAATAATGGTCCCTTTCTTTAAACCCTCCAGTTTCAAGTCCCGGTTTTGAATATCCTGGGTTTGAAAATGAAACATCTCCACTTTTCTGAATTCCAGGCCGAGAGATTGGAGGTTGACAATTTCAGTCTCAACTGCCTTCTGACTGAAGACAGTGCTACAATAGAATACCGTAACAGCAATGCGGAATATAGTAAGCATGGTTTTTGGAGTTAATGGGGTGAAATGAAAATTTTTAAGGGTAAGTTTCGTTGGTCCTGATATTCAGGAAGTGAGATTTATTATTAAAAATTATTCTTGAAAAATATTTTGCTATTCATACTTTGGAGTAATAAAGTTTTATTCACCTTGTTGAATTAAAAATGTGGGGATTATAAATTTTAAACAATACCCCATTGAATGATTTTTCAAACAATTCCCTGCTGAATAGCTTTCACTACTGCTTCATTGCGGCAGGCGACATGAAGTTTCTTGTAAATGTGTCGAACATGAGTGCGGACAGTATCGTAGCTGATAAAAGTTTTTTCTGCGATGGTTTTATAATCATGTCCTTCCTTCATGAGGACCAGGAGTTCTTTTTCCCGGTTGGTGAGTTGAAAATCTTCGCTCGTAGGGGAGATAAGGATCACATTTTTGTTGGCAAAGAAGCCAAGCACTTTTGAGGCAATGGACATACTAAAGGGGGCGCCTCCGTTGTAAACTTCTGAAATCGATTCTAAATATCGTTGTGGGGGTTCATTCTTCAATATATACCCGGAAGCACCGGCACATAAGGCCTGGAAGATTCTCTCGCTATCATTGAATACGGTTTGGATCAGGATTTTAACTCCCGGAAACAAGATTCGAACGGATTGGGTGGCTTCAATTCCACTGATGCCTGGCATTTCAATGTCCATCAGTATGACATCAGGACGACTGCGTTCTACCCGGCCTGAAAGTTGATAGCTGTCTCCAAAGGCTCCGCAACAGGAATATCCGGATGTGCCATTGAGAATGGCCTGCATAGCTTCGCGAAACAACTGGTTGTCTTCAAAGATCGCTACACGGATATCCATTTCCATAGATTAATGTGTGAGACGGTGAGAAGGCGAGAGAGTGAGATTGAATAACATCTTAGTAGAAAGTAGTACGTAAAAGTGCGATGATCACCTTAGCTGGGCAATACCTCATTGGATGATTTTATACTGCAGCTCTAGCCTAGTGCCCCTGTTCATTTTAGTATCGAGTTGGAACACAGCCCCAATATCGTTCGCCCTTTTCTGCATATTGACTAGGCCATTACCGCGTCTGACAATAGATTCATCAAAACCATTTCCATCATCCGTGACCGAAAAAACCATATTTGGTCCATGTGACTTGGCCTGCAGCACAAGTAATTTGCCATTGCTGTATTTCACAGCATTATTAATGGCCTCCTTGCAAAAGAGGTAAATATTGCGCCTGGCCTCCAGCGGAATATGCTTGTTCGCCAAATCTGCGGGAAGATCTATCCTGATCTGCATGTTCCTGGCCCGAGTCATTTGCTTGCCATATTCGCCCAGCCTGCCGAAGATTTCCATGATGGTGTCTTGTTCAGGATTGATCAGCCAGACGATGTCACTCAATTTATTGACCATCTCACCTGCAGATGTTTGCATAAAGGAAAGTGAGTGCTGAACGTCTGTTATTTTCCCGTTTTTTAACTGCTCGGTGGCAACATGGCTATACATGGCAATACCGCTAAGTGTAGCTCCTACTTCGTCGTGAAGTTCCCGGCTGATCCTCAATCGTTCCTTCATGAGCATCTGGGTATGCTTGAAACTTCGTTGTTTTTTGAGACGATAAAATCCAACTAAAGTCAATAGGACAATAAAGACACTCCCTGCAATGGCTATTTTTTTCTCATTTCCTTGCTTGATGGCCAGTACGGTCTGATATTCCTTTTCCTTTGATAAGATATGATATTGTTTTTTCAACAAAGAGGATTCATAGGTCATCACCGACATTCCATATTGTTGATTGGAAAGGCTATCAGACAAGATTTTGTATTGCTTGAGATAATAAAGAGATGCCTCAGTTTGCTGCTGAAAATCATAAT
>Ga0190274_10002747_pt1 | contig 10413 bp, 10 predicted proteins | sample Popmic531T_FD_133002 | JGI IMG/M metagenome (GOLD analysis project Ga0190274, IMG submission 133002) | Populus adjacent soil microbial communities from riparian zone of Yellowstone River, Montana, USA - 531 T | ecosystem: Environmental > Terrestrial > Soil > Riparian zone | place: USA: Montana...
AAGCAGGTAGGCCTGTCGATCTTCCTGGCCTATCTGGTGCCGCCCTCGATCCTGTTCATTCCCCTGGCGGCGATCGTCTACCAGCTCGGCCTGTTCGACACCCGCTGGGCGCTGATCCTCACCTATCCGACCTTCCTGATCCCGTTCTCGACCTGGCTCCTCATGGGCTACTTCCGCTCGATCCCGTACGAGCTCGAGGAGTGCGCCCTGATCGACGGCGCCAACCGCTGGCAGATCCTGACCAAGATCGTCCTGCCGCTGGCGGTGCCGGGGCTGATCTCGGCCGGCATCTTCGCCTTCACGCTGTCGTGGAACGAGTTCATCTATGCGCTCACCTTCGTCTCCTCGTCCGAGGTGAAGACGGTGCCGGTCGGCGTCGTCACCGAGCTGGTCGAGGGCGACGTCTACCACTGGGGGCCGCTGATGGCGGGTGCCTTGCTCGGCTCGCTGCCGGTGGCCTTCATCTACTCGTTCTTCGTCGAGTACTACGTGTCGGGCCTGACGGGATCGGTCAAGGAATAGCAAGGGAAGCGAACCCGCCATGAGCGACGAGCAAGGAAAGAAGCCCCGGCGCGACCCGAAGACGCTGCGCAGCCAGCAGTGGTTCGGCCGCCAGGACCGCGACGGCTTCGCCTACCGCAGCTGGGTCAAGGGCAAGGGCGTGCCGCACGACCAGTTCGACGGCCGGCCGGTGATCGGCATCTGCAACACCTTCTCCGAGCTGACGCCCTGCAATTCGCACTTCCGAACCCTCGCCGAGGAAGTGAAGAAGGGCGTCTACGAGGCGGGCGGCTTTCCGCTCGAGTTCCCGGTGATGTCACTCGGCGAGACGCTGCTCAGGCCGACGGCGATGCTCTATCGCAACCTCGCCTCGATGGACGTCGAGGAGTCGATCCGCGGCAACCCGATCGACGGCGTGGTGCTGCTGATGGGCTGCGACAAGACGACCCCATCGCTGCTCATGGGCGCCTCGAGCGCCGACCTGCCGACGATCGGTGTCTCCGGCGGGCCGATGCTCAACGGCAAGTGGCGCGGCCAGGAGCTCGGCTCGGGCACCGGCGTCTGGAGCATGAGCGAGCAGGTGCGCGCCGGCACGCTGAAGCTGCAGGACTTCTTCGACGCCGAGAGCTGCATGCACCGCAGTCACGGCCACTGCATGACGATGGGCACCGCGTCGACCATGGCCTCGATGGTCGAGGCGCTCGGTGTCGGCCTGCCCGGCAACGCCGCCTATCCGGCGGTCGACGGGCGGCGCAACGTGCTGGCGCGGATGGCCGGCCGACGCATCGTCGACATGGTCCACGAGGACCAGAAGCTGTCGCAGGTCTTGACCCGCGAGGCGTTCGAGAACGCGATCCGCACGCTCGCCGCGATCGGCGGCTCGACCAACGCGGTGATCCACCTGATCGCCATCGCCGGGCGCATCGGCGTGAAGCTCGGCATCGACGACTTCGAGCGGCTGGCCAGCGAGCTGCCGTGCCTCGTGAATCTGCAGCCGTCGGGCGAGCACCTGATGGAGGACTTCTGCTACGCCGGCGGCCTGCCGGTGGTGATGAAGGAGATCTCGCACCTGCTGCATCTCGACCACGTCACCGCGAGCGGCAAGACGGTGCGCGAGAACATCGCGTCGGCCGAGAACTACGATGCCCGGGTCATCAAGCCGTTCGCCCAGCCGTTCAAGGACAAGGCGGGCATCGCCGTCCTGCGCGGCAACCTCGCGCCGCGCGGCGCGATCATCAAGCCGAGCGCGGCCACGCCCGGGCTGATGACGCATCGCGGCCGTGCCGTCGTGTTCGAGGACAGCGACGACTTCCACAAGCGCATCGACGACGAGAGCCTCGACGTCGACGAGACCTGCATCCTGGTGCTGAAGAACTGCGGTCCGAAGGGCTACCCCGGCATGGCCGAGGTCGGCAACATGCCGCTGCCGCCGAAGGTGCTGAGGAAGGGCATCACCGACATGGTCCGCATCAGCGACGCGCGCATGAGCGGCACTGCCTACGGCACCGTGGTCCTCCACACCGCGCCCGAGGCCGCCGCCGGCGGCCCGCTCGCCGCCGTGCGCAACGGTGACTTCATCGAGCTCGACGTGCCGAAGCGGCGCCTCCATCTCGACATCTCCGATGCCGAGCTCGCCAAGCGCATGGAAGGCTGGAAGCCGCCGGTGCCGCCGCTGCAGAGCGGCTACTGGAAGCTCTACATCGACCACGTGCTGCAGGCCGACGAGGGGGCCGACCTCGACTTCCTGGTCGGTCGACGAGGCGCTTTCGTTCCCAAGGACAACCACTGACACTTCTCCCTCTCCCGCTTCCGGGAGAGGGCCGGGGTGAGGGACATGTTCGATGAGCACCGGCCTCTACCTCGGCGTCGTCCAGTTCTTCTTCGCCGCGAGCTGGATCGTCTACGTCCTCTACCTGCCGCAGCTCGCGGCGCAGGCGGGGATCGACAAGACGATGGTCCCGTGGATCCTCATGGCCGACCAGCTGGTCTTCGTTTTCGCCGACTACGCCAGCGGCGTCGCCGCCGACAAGGTGTCGCGCGCGGTCGGCGGCATCGGCGGCTGGGTGCTGGCGGCGACGCTGGTTTCGTGCGCTGCCTTCCTCGCCCTGCCGTTCGCCGCGCCCGGCGCTTCGCCCGTGGTCTTCCTCGTGCTCACCCTGATCTGGGCGGTCACCTCCTCGGCGCTGCGCGCGCCGCCGCTGTCGCTGCTCGGCAAGCACGTGGCCAAGCCGAAGCAGCCGCTGCTGCTGTCGCTGTCGCTGCTCGGCCTCGGCGTCGCCAACGCGATCTCGCCTTACCTCGGCCTGCAGCTGCGCGGAGTCGACCCGCGGATTCCGTTCGTGATGTCGAGCGTCGCCCTCGCGCTGGTGACGCTCGGGCTGGTCGCGATCGAGAGGAAGCTGGTGCGCGAGCGCGCCATGGGTGCCGCGCCCGCCGCGGAGAAGGCCGATGCCGCCGCCGCGGCCGTGGCCGGACCGGCGCCGGTGGTCGTCGCCGCGGCCTTGCTCGCCGCGCTCGCATTCCAGGTGCATGTCTTCATCGACAGCGCGCCGCTCTATCTGCGCCATGCCAAGCCGGAGCAGATGCCGATGCTCACGCCGGTGTTCTGGATCGGCTTCAACCTCGGCCTGCTGCCGCTCTCCCTCGCGGCCAAGCGCTGGCCGGCGGCGCGGGTAATGGGCGCCACAGCGCTGGTGGCCGGCGCCGCGGCCGGCGCGGCGACGATCGCCCCGAGCCTGCCGATGCTGATCGCGATCCAGCTCGTCGCCGGTGCGGCCTGGGCCGGCGTCATCGTCGCCGCGTTCGCCTGGGCGCTGGTGCGCGGCGGCGCCGGCCACGCGGGCGCGTTCGCCGGCGCCATCTCCTCGGTGCTGGCCCTGGCGACGCTGCTGCGCATGGGCAGCGTTTCGGCGGGCTGGCCGAAGGCCCCGGGCTTCAGCGATGCGCTGATCTGGTGGCCGCTGGTGGGATGGCTGCTGGCCAGCCTGGTGATCGTCGCGCTGGTGTCGCGGCGCCGGCCGGCGGGGCTCGTGGCGGCGCGAACATGAAGAATTGCAAACGATCGATTCCGGATTCGGGACTTTGCAAACCGGCCGTACAGGTCGAGGCTTGGGATGACACGCCTGCCGGACGATGCCGACGCGCCCTGGTGGCCTGGGCCGATGCCGCGGCCGGCGCCTTTTTCCGATAGTGGGGGCTCCTTTTCCCGCTAAGGAGAAAGATGATGAAGTTCGGAAAACTCGCCGCCGTCGCCGTGTTCACGGCGGCCTCGGCCGGCTTCTCGGCGCCGGTGTTCTCGGCGCCGGTCAACGTCGACATCCTGATCGCGCCGCCGGCGCCTCGCCATGAAGTCGTTCCGGTCGACCGCGCCGGCCACACCTGGGCCCCGGGCTACTGGGACTATCGCCACAACCGATATCACTGGGTGGCGGGCCACTGGGTGCGCGAGCGTCCGGGCTACTACTACAACGCGCCGCAATGGGTGCAGCGGGGCGATCGCTGGACGCTGACCCAGGGCCGCTGGGAGCGGGGCCATCGCCAACGCGAAGGCGGCTGGTATTTCCCTGACGGCACGCCCGGCCGGCTTGTTGACCGCGACCGCGACGGCATTCCCAATCGCTACGACCGCGACCGCGACAACGACGGCATCCGCGACAGCCGCGACCGCGACCGTGACGGCGACGGCGTGCGCAACAGCCGCGACAGTCGGCCGGACAACCCGCGTCGTTACTGACACGCGCGCCGCGGGGCAGGTCAGAACCCGGTGCCCGGGGTCGCGATGAAAGCCAGCTCCTCGGCCGTTGAACGACGGCCGAGGGCGGCGTTGCGGTGCGGGAAGCGGCCGAAGCGCTCGATCACCGCGCGGTGCTTGTACGCATAGTCGAGCATCGTCTTCAGCTCGGGCGCTTGCGCCACCAGTTTCTCGAACAGGCGTATCGCCTCGTCCTGCATGGCCAGGCCTTCCGCATGCTCGAACGGCAGGTAGGCGAAGGCGCGCCGCAGCGGCGCGAGGCTCTCATCCTGCCGTGACCCGACGAGGGCGCTGGCCGCGGCGAGTGCCTGCGCATCGCCGGCGAACGCACGGCGGTCGCCGCGAAAGGCGTTGCGAGTGAACTGGTCGAGCACCAGGAGGCGGGCGAGGGCACCCTCGGGTGTTGCTGTCCAGGCATCGAGCTCGCCGCGCAAGCCCCGCTCGATGGTCGGCCCGAAGCGCTCGACGATGTGCCGATCGAACGCCGCGTCCTTGACGAACCAGACCTTTCGCGCGCTGCCGGACTCGGCGCTGCCGGGAGCGCCGAACCAGAAGTCGAGCACCTCCTGCGCGCCGATCGCTGCCGCCTCGCCGTCGCTCATCGGCTCTCCAGTCGTTGCGGCGTCATCTGCACCGAGCGCTCGCCGTCGGACACGAAGACGGCGCCGTCGTGGCGGTTCACTTGCAGCTGCATGCTGCGGCTCGCGAGCTGCGCGAGCTCGCGGCTCTCCTCCGGCGCGATGCGCCAGGCCTCGATGTTGCCGGCGCGCGCGATCCGGCCGCCGAGGCCGGCCCACCACAGGTTCGCCGATCCGGCGAAGGCGAACACGCTCACCCGGTCGGCCCGGCCGCTCGCCTTGGCGAGGCGCCGCTCCTCGGGCTGGCCGACCTCGATCCACTGGACGATGCGGCCGGTGAGGTCCTTCTGCCAGAGCTCGGGCTCGTCGGGATCCCACATGCCCTTGGCGAACTCGAGCGCGCCGTCGCGGTCATCGGCGGGAACGCTGAGGGCGAAGGCGAGCAGCCGCACCATCATCCGCTCGTCGGTCTCGGAAGGATGGCGGGCCAGAGTGATCGTGTGGTCGGCATAGAGGCCGCGGTCGATGTCGGCGATCTGCAGCATCGCCTTGCACACGGTCGCCTTCTGAGCCATCGGCCCGACTGTAAGCGGTCGGCTCGCGCCACAATCGTCCGTCGCCGCAACAAGCCTCGTCCATGAGCATGAAGAAATCCGACCTCTCGAAGGTGCTCGCCAAGAAGATCGGCGGGGAGATGAAGGGCGCCGGCATCCCCGGCCGTTTCGCCCAGGGCGCCTCCGCCGTGGGCGACCGGCGCGAGCAGCGCCGCATCGACGCTGCCGCGGGCCTCGTGCCGTTCGCCTGCAAGCTGCCGTCCGACCTCGCCGCCAGCGTGCGCGAGCGCGCCGCGGAGCACGAGGGCGGCCTCAACGGCGCGGTCGCCGAGCTGCTGCGAAAGGGTCTGGGCGGCTGAGTCCTGCGCGCAGCGTCAGGGCTTCTCGGCGAGCGCCTTCAGGCCGGCGAGGCCCTCCTCGAAGTCCTTGCCGACCATGCCGTCGGCGCCGAGCGCGAACCAGTGGTAGACCGGGTTCGAGCCCATGTCGCCGTTCATGGTCCAGATGACGCGGGTACCCGGGCCGGCGGGCTCGAAGCGCAGCTCGCCTTTCGAGGTGGTGCCGAAGTCCGGGAAGTAGAGATCGAAGGCGACGCGCTTGCCCGGCTCGGCCGCGGTGAAGGTCATCTCGCCGTCGCCCTGGCTCTTGCTCTTCCATGACCACTTGGCGCCCATGCCGGCCGGCGGGCCGCCGTACTCGATCTGCATCTGCGGATCGCGCTTGTTCCAGGCCGACCATTGCTTCCAGCTGCGCGGGTCGGCCACCAGGGCATAGACCTTCTCGGGCGGAGCGGCGATCTCGCGCGAGCGGACGACGGTGAAGCTGCCGGGCAGGAAAAAACCGACCACGACGAACAGCAGGGCCAGGCCGACGATCACGCCGGCCAGCCACTTCAGGATCCGCATCCCTCACCCCTCGTCTTCGACCCGGAGCGAGAAGTCTGACGCGCGCCCCGGATCGCCGCAACGGGTATCGTCCGCAGGTGGGTTTCGACCTCTTCATCATCGGGGCCGGCAGCGGCGGCGTGCGCGCGGCCCGCATGGCCGGCCAACGCGGCCTGCGCGTCGCCGTCGCCGAGAGCGCCGCCCTCGGCGGTACCTGCGTCAACCTCGGCTGCATCCCGAAGAAGCTCTACAGCTTCGCCGCCCACTATGCCGACAGCTTCGAGGAGTCGCGCGGCTTCGGCTGGTCGCTCACGGCGCAGCCGAGCTTCGACTGGAGCGTGCTGAAGGCCAATCGGGCCAGGGAGATCGGCCGCCTCAACCGCGTCTACGGCGAGCTGATGACGAGCGCCGGCGTCACCCTGCTGCGCGGCCGCGCCCGCCTCGTCGACGCCGGCGCGGTCGAGGTGGACGGCGTCGTCCACAACGCCGAGCGGATCGTCGTCGCCACCGGCGGCTGGCCGGTTCCGCCCGAAGTGCCCGGCGCCGAGCTGGCGATCAGCTCGAACGAGATCTTCGACCTGCCGTCGTTCCCGAAGCGGCTGGTCGTGGTCGGCGGCGGCTACATCGCCTGCGAGTTCGCCTCCATCTTCAACGGCCTCGGCGCGGCGGTGACCCAGCTCTACCGCGGCGAGCAGATCCTGCGCGGCTTCGATCGCGAGGTGCGCGACTTCGTCGCCGGGGAGATGAGGAAGCACGGCGTCGACATCCGCGTCGAGGCGCGCGTGCTGGCGCTGGAGAAGACGAGGGCCGGCGCGATCCGGGTCGCGCTCGAAGGCGGCGCCGAGATCGAGGCCGACACCGTCCTCTACGCCACCGGGCGCAGGCCCAACGTCGCCGGGCTCGGCCTCGAGGCGCTCGGCGTCGCCCTCGCGCCGAACGGCGCGGTCGTCGTCGACGAGGCCTACCGCAGCAACGTGCCCGGCCTCTACGCGATCGGCGACGTCATCGACCGGGTGCAGCTGACGCCGGTCGCCCTCGCGGAGGCGATGGCCCTGGTCGACAGCCTGCTCGGCCAAGAGGGCCGCCGGGTCGACTACATGCACATCCCGACCGCGGTCTTCACCCATCCGAACATCGGCACGATCGGCCTCTCGGAGGAGGCGGCGCGGGCGCGGTTCGAGCGCATCGCCGTCTATCGCACGGACTTCAAGCCGTTGCGCCACACGCTTTCGGGCAGCGGCGAGCGCACCCTGATGAAGCTGGTGGTCGATTCGGCCAACGACAAGGTGGTCGGCCTGCACATGGTCGGCGCCGACGCCGGCGAGACGATCCAGGGCTTCGCGGTCGCGATGAAGGCCGGCGCGACCAAGGCGGTGTTCGACGCCACTCTCGGCATTCACCCGACCGCCGCCGAGGAGTTCGTGACGATGCGCGCGCCGACGATGGCATCATGAGAGGCTTTGGGTTTCGCACCCCGATCCTCATGGTTGCAGCTATGCGTTACCACACTCTTCTTCCCCTCGTCCTGATCGCCGGCCTGGTCGTGTTCCCGTCGGCGCGGGCCGCCGACAAGCCGGCGGCCAAGCCCGCTGCCGCGGCGCCGGCCAAGACCCCTCTGCTGACCCCGGCCCAGCTGCAGGCCTGCGTCAACCATCGGGAGCGGCTGCATGCGCAGACCGACGACGCGTTGAAGGACAAGGCGACGATCGAGGCCGAGAAGGCCGAGATCGCTCGCATGGGCACCAGCCTCGCCGATGAGCTGACGACGCTCGACCGGACCAGCGAGGTCGCGGTCAACGCCTACAACGCCAAGGTCGACCAGCGCGACAAGCTGATCGAGAGCTACCAGAACCGCGTCACCGCGTACAACACCAAGGCCGACACGGTGAAGGCGACCAAGGAAGGCTACGAGAAGCAGTGCGAGAACCAGCGCTACGACGAGCGCGACCTGAACGACCTGAAACGCAAGAAATGACGAACGCACCGACCGAGAACCCCCTCCTTCAGCCCTGGACAGGCGAGTACGGCCTGCCGCCCTTCGCCCGCGTGCGGGCCGAGCATTTCGCCCCGGCGTTCGAGGTCGCGATGCGCGACCATCTCGAGGAGATCGGCGCGATCGGCGATTCGCCCGAGCCGCCCGGCTTCGAGAACACCGTCGGCGCGCTCGATCGCGCCGGCCGCCGATTCGACCGGATCTCCAGCCTCTTCTACAACCTGACCTCGAGCGAGACGTCGCCGGCTCTGCAGGCGGTCGAGCGCGACATGGCGCCGCTGCTGGCGGCGCACGACAGCCGGGTCTACATGAACCGGCCCCTGTTCGACCGGATCGACGCGCTGCACGGTCGGCGCCACGAGCTCGGCCTGGGCGACGAGCAAGTACGCGCGCTCGAGCGCTATCACACCGACTTCGTGCGTGCCGGCGCCCGGCTCGACGGCCCGGCGCAGAAGCGCTATGCCGAGGTGATGCAGCGGCTGGCCGACCTGACCACGCGCTTCGGCCAGAACGTGCTCGCCGACGAGTCGGGCTACCACCTGGTGCTGAAGAGCGAGGCCGAATTCGCCGGCCTGCCGGACTTCGTTCGCGCCGCCGCCCGGCAGGCGGCGAGCGAGCGCGGCATCGCCGACGCCGGCGTGATCACGCTCTCGCGTTCGCACATCGTGCCCTTCCTCACCTTCTCTGAGCGGCGCGACCTGCGCGAGCAGGCCTGGCGCGCCTGGACGACCCGCGGCGAGCATCCCGGCGCGAGCGACAACCGCGGCATCGCCGCCGAGATCCTGGCGCTGCGCCTCGAGCAGGCCCGGCTGCACGGCTATGCCTCCTACGCCGACTACGCGCTCGCCGACACCATGGCCGGTACGCAGGAGGCGGTGACCTCGCTGCTGATGCAGGTGTGGCGGCCCGCCACGGCACGGGCGGCCGAGGAGCGCATCGCGCTCGAGGCGCTGGCCCTTTCGCGCGGCGAGCCGGCGACGATCGAGCCTTGGGACTGGCGCTTCTACGCCGAGAAGGTGCGCCAGGTCCGCTATGCGCTCGACGAGGCCGAGGTCAAGCCCTACTTCCCGCTCGAGCGCATCACCGAGGCGGCGTTCGATTGCGCCGGCCGCCTGTTCGGGCTCAGCTTCGTCGCCCGCCCCGACATCGTGGTCTACCACCCGGACGTCCAGGTCTACGAGGTGCGCCGCGCCGACGGCGCCGCGGTCGGCCTGTTCCTGCACGACAACTTCGCCCGGCCGACCAAGCGCAGCGGCGCCTGGATGAGCTCGTACCGTGTCCAGTCGAAGACCGGCGGCAGCAAGGGCGACGCGCCGGTGCTGCCGATCATCGTCAACAACAACAACTTCGCAAAGGGGGCGCCGGGGCAGCCGACGCTCCTCAGCTTCGACGACGCGCGCACGCTCTTCCACGAGTTCGGCCACGGCCTACACGGGCTGCTCTCGAACGTGACCTACGAGCGGCTGTCGGGCACGAGCGTGCTGCGCGACTTCGTCGAGCTGCCGTCGCAGCTGTTCGAGCACTGGCTCGAAGAGCCCGAGGTGCTGAAACGGCACGCCCGGCATCACCTGACCGGCCAGCCGATCCCCGACGCGCTGATCGACAAGCTCCATGCCGCGCGCCATTTCAACCAGGGCTACGAGACCGTCCGCTATACCGCCTCGGCGCTGGTCGACATGGCGGCGCACGCCCGCGCCGACAAGCCCGCCGAGGACGTGGTCGCCTTTGAGCGCGCCGAGCTCGAGCGGATCGGCCTGCCGCCGGGGGTGGGTCTCAACCACCGCCTGACCCACTTCCAGCACCTGTTCTCGGGCTCGGGCTACGCCGCGGGCTACTACGTCTACCTGTGGGCCGAGGTGCTCGACGCCGACGGCTTCGAGGCCTTCGTCGAGGCAGGCAACCCGTTCGACGCGGCGGTGGCCCAGCGGCTGTTCCGCTTCATCTACTCGTCGGGCAATTCGATCGAGCCGGGCGCCGCCTACCGCGCCTTCCGCGGCCGTCCGGCGACGCCGGTGCCGATGCTGAAGCAACGCGGGCTGGTGGAGGAGACGACGGCCTAGGGCCTCAGGCCCCAGACCTCCGCGCGGGTCGCCGGGAAGCGCTTCTTCAGCGCGGTGAGGAAGGCCGAGAAGTCGATCGGCTTGGTCCAGTA
>Ga0190274_10002748_pt1 | contig 10411 bp, 10 predicted proteins | sample Popmic531T_FD_133002 | JGI IMG/M metagenome (GOLD analysis project Ga0190274, IMG submission 133002) | Populus adjacent soil microbial communities from riparian zone of Yellowstone River, Montana, USA - 531 T | ecosystem: Environmental > Terrestrial > Soil > Riparian zone | place: USA: Montana...
CGGTATCTCTATCGGGTAAAGGGCGACTGGCTCGTTGGCGCCCAAGGCAGCGCTGCAAACTATCAAGTGCTTGGCGAGTCGGCTGAGGACGAGCTGGTGCTCGAGACGCTCGGCGTGCAGGGATTCGAATCGGCCGCTGTCGGGGCCGTGGTAATGCACGACTCGCGTGACAGCGAAGACATGCCGACAGGCGGCTGGTATCTGAACCTGAACAACTTCGCCTACCGGGAAGGGCTCGGCGGCTCGTCATCCTTTGACGCGTACCGCGCTGACATGAGGAGCTTCTGGCGACATGGCGGCGGACACGTGCTCGCGTTCAGACAGTACAACTGGCTCACGTCGGACGCGCCGTCAGGCGCTCAGGCCACCGTCATTCTGCGTGGCTACAAACTCGGCCAGTATCTGGCCCCGTACATGTCTTCGGTCGAAGGCGAGGAGCGCTTATCGTTCAGCGCGCGATGGGGCGCCACGTTCTTTGCCGGTGTCGCGGCCCTGTACGGCGAGGGCAGCACTGTGGCGGCCGACCGCACCTTCTATCCGACGGCCGGTGCGGGCATTCACTTCGTCATCAAGCCGGCGCAACGAATGCTGATCAATTTCGAGTACGCGCAGGGCATCGAGGACAACCGTGGAGTGTTTCTGAAGTTCGGTTACGGCTGGTGACGTGGAAATGTATAGGATCGGAGGGCATGAAGGCTTTTCTCTCGCTCGTGCTCTTGGCGTGTACGACGATCCTGCTTGCCGACACGCAGTCAGGTGCGCCACGTCCCTCCCCGCCCGTTGCCCCGGCGACGGCGATCGTCGATCTGCCGTACTTCGACGGCGCACACGCCATTTGGGGCGCGACCGGACAGGACGCGCGAGGACACATCTGGTTCGGCGTCACGACCGAAGGTATCGTTACCAAGTCCGCCCACTTGCTCGACTACGATCCGGCGTCTGGGCGCACCATTGATCGCGGAAATGTGATCGACGAACTCAGGCGGGCTGGCTTGGCACGGCCGGGCGAGCAGCAGGCCAAAATCCATTCGAAGATCATTCCCGGTGCCGCGGATGATGTGTACTTCGCGTCGATGGACGAAGACGGAGAAGACGAGAACGGATCGCGGCTTCCCACCTGGGGCGGACATCTGTGGCGCATGAATCTGGCCACGTCTCGGTGGGAACATCTGCTGCGTACGCCCGAAGCCCTCATCGCGGTGGGTCGAGGCGGCCGGTTCGTCTACGCGCTTGGGTACTTCGGCCACGTGCTGTATCAGTACGATACCCAACTCGGTACGTCGGCCCGTGTGGGTGTAGGCTCCGTCGATGGTCACATCAGCCGCAACGTCCTCGTCGACAGCCGTGGCCATGCGTACGTTCCTCGGCTCAAGCGTCTTCCAGGCGCCACCGCGACGACCGGCATGCGCGTCACGATCGTCGAGTTCGGGCCCGACCTTCGAGAGATCAAGGAAACGTTCGTGTTAACTGACCGGTATCTCGGGCACGGCACTACCGGGTCGCACGGCATCACAGGCCTCCAGACGATGAACGACGGCACGATCTGGTTCACCACCGACTCCGGTTATCTCTTTCACATCGTCCCGCCGGCTGCGCAGGGCACAACGCCGAGCGAGGAGCCAGCGCAGGTTGTCCCGGTCGGCTGGATGCATCCACGCGGGACCAGTTACGCGGCGAGCCTGTTTACGGACGATGGTGCGACGACGCTGTCGAGCGCGGCCAGGCGCCCGGGCGAGCCGTGGGAGTGGGTGAAATGCCGCGTCCCTTCGAGGGCGTGCACGGTGTTTCCTTTGGCGGTGGCGGGGAAGGACCTCAATACCGCTCTGCTATATGGATCAGGCACAAGGGACGCGCAGGGCCGCCACTATCTAGTTGGCATCCTCGCATATCGCCCTTTCGCGATGAGCGTACGCGGAGAGTAGGAAAGATCGTTAAGCGGAGGTAGTCATGAGGCGCCAAAATTTGTGGCGTCCTGGAGGAAGTAATGATTCGTGGTGTATCGCGTGCATGTGTATGTGCGGCTCTGTTGGTTGCCTGGGCTCGGCCTGCTTCGGCTCAGTGGTACGTCAATCCGTACATCGGCAAGGCATTCAAGATCGAGAATCCCTTTCTCGATCCGGAGCAGGGGACCAAGCCGGACAAGGCCACAGTCTTCGGTATTGCTGGCGGCACGTCGCCGCTCGGTCGGATCGGCTTCGAGATCGATTTCCAGCGCGTCAACAACATGTTCCGCACCGGCGAGGGTCGGTATTCCCCGGAGCAGGGCGAGCTCCTCACTGGCGATAACTATATGCAGTCGTTGACGGCCGCTGTGCATTTCGGTGTCCCGCTCGCCAACGGCCGGGTTCGCCCTTACGGCGTGTTCGGCGGTGGGCTCAATTACGTGAAGCTCGGCACCGAATACGTGGTCAATGTCGATGCCTTTTTGGATCTGCCGCCGCAGCAGCAAACGGCCATCCAAAATTGCTTCGTGGGACTCGGCGTGCCCGATCCGACGTTGGCACAGGTCCAGGGGTGCGGTGTGCCTCTCCTCGGAGAGACTGAGGCAGGATACCGCGGCATTCTCCAATTTGGCGGGGGTGTGGCCGTCAAGTTGGCGAGCCATCTGGCCGCGACGGCCGACGTCCGGTATTTCAAAGAGATCCCGACCGATGACGGAGGCCCCTTTACTTTCTGGCGCTTTGTCGTCGGCGTCGTCATTCACCAATAGAACCTTGCCGTTGGTGCTGCCCGGGTCTTCCCCAGGAGCCCTCAATGCCCGTTTTCTCACACCATTTCTTGCAGGACTTCGCTTGTTCCTCGCGGCGTGCCATAACTCGATGTCGGCGCCTGAACTTCAGCAACGTCGTCTTTCGAGGTACGTCGGTCTGTTCTGACGCGATCGAAGTCGCGATGGAGGCCATGAACGCGGCAGCACGGCGCGGCTCGACGCACGAAAGCTCGAGGCCGAAGCTCGCGACGATTGATGCGCTGGCGCGACCTATTGCAGGTGGACAGTCGGTCCCGCTCGTCAATTACTTAAGAAATTGCTGAGCCGCACCGCTACGCCTGCGTCCCGTGCGAGAACCGGTATGCGAGGTTAGGTGATCACGGGACGCGGAAATCTTGAAACGCCTCGCGGGATTGGTGCCTGGAATTATGTTGGCGTCCCCATCGGGATTCGAACCCGAGTCTCGGCCTTGAAAGGGCCGCGTCCTGACCCCTGGACGATGGGGACGTGTCGTCGAGGGAAGAGTGGCCGCGGGCACGCCCTGCGGCTCGACCGCGCTGACAACAGTCCAGCAGTCTACCAGCCGCGGACAGCGCAAAGCCAGTTAAGGAGGCGATCCGTTTAGTCCAGTGCCGTCAGTTCGCCTTGTGCTCGCGCTCGACCAGCACGAGCCCGAACCCGGTGCCGCGGGGGAGTCGCTCGGCCAGCGGCCCAATGTTGAATCCTTCGCGAATCGTGCCTTTGACGGTGACCCGCGCCCCGTTGCGCGGAACGCCTCGATCGGAGACAACCCAGAGCGATTGTCGATCCTCGTTCTGCACGCGATAGACCCCGCGGCTGGCGAGTGAAAAGCTGTCATTCACGGTGCCGCTAATCTTGACCTCGCGGTCGCGATAGCGGCTGGGATCGGCCAGGACGTTGTTGATGGATGTCGCACAGCCGGCCACCCAGAGTAGCGTCGCCAGCATGACCGTGGCCTTTGCCTTAGATGGATGTCGCATGGATGGCCTCCGTCGGCCTCGGTGCAAGGGACATGCCCAGGATTGGGTCGGATTCCTGGCTCAGGGGAGGCGGGCCGTCGCCTCGGTGGGGGGCCACTTGATACATGGTTTAGGATGGTCTGGCCCCCGGCGATGACAGCTGTTGACGCATTCGCGCCGACCGGCCGATAACCTGGGCAGAAGAAGGGCAGGGAGCAGGCGTGAGCGAAAGGCCGTTTGTCGACTACTACGAAGTGCTGCAGCTCAGCCCGAATGCGACGGCCGAGACCGTAGAGCGCGTCTATCGCCTTCTCGCCAAGCGCTATCATCCCGACAACCAGACGACGGGGGATGCGACGCGTTTTGCGGAGCTGCTCGAGGCCTATCAGGTACTGTCAGAGCCGGGCTCGCGGGCGTCCTACGACGTAAGGTACGAGGAAACGCGTACGAACACCTGGAAGGTCTTCGACCAGCAGTCCGCCGGCGATGGCCGGGCTGAGGACAAACGGCTCTTTCACGGCATCCTGTCGCTGTTGTACATCGCCCGCCGACGCGACCCGCAGGCGGGCGGCCTCGGGGCGCTGTATCTGGAGAAGATGCTGGGCTGCCCGCAACAGCACCTCGACTTTCCGCTGTGGTACCTGCGCCAGCGCGGCTGGGTCGAGACGCTTGACAACGGACAAATGGCGATTACGGTCGCCGGCATCGACAAGCTGCAAAATCAAGAACTCGCGCTGCCTCTCGACCGGCTCCTCTCGGCATCGACCGAAAGCCCCGCCTCAGCCGCTTCCTCCTCCGCAACGCCCGATAGCCCCCACAAGCACGAGCTGCGCCCCCCGTCGGCGTCGGCCATCGCGCGTGTGTAGCGGCGCTTCCTCATCTCGCCCGCGTTTGCCCGCAAACCACTAGACCAGCGAACGCCGAGCCTTCGCGCGGGTCCCTGACACCCAACGGCGCAGACCGCCAGAAGAACGGGGGACCTCGCCTTATGATGAAAGTCCATGTCCAGTGAGTCACGTGTGTATGTTGGGACCGATGGAGGCGCGACGACCTCGAAGGTTGGCGCCGTCAGAAGTGACGGCGGCGCGGTGTCCACCCGCCTCCTCCAGCGGCCGACGCGATCCGCCGGGGGACCGCTGGCCGTTGTCGAGGGCTGGGTGAACTCGATCGGCGAGTACCTCTCTCTCAATGCGCTGACATGGGACCAGGTGGCGGGCGTTGGGTTGGCCATTCCCGGTCCATTTCAACGTTACGGCGTTCTCGACAAGTCACCGAATCTGCCCGAGAGTTTCGTCGGCTTCGATGTGCACGCCGCCTACGCCGCGGCGATCGGGACAGCGGCTGGTCGAGCCGTGCCTCTGGTCGTTGGCAACGACGGCAACCTGGGCGGGGTAGCCGAGGCCCAACGCGCGCGCGGCGCGCGAGATGCCGCAGTCCTCATGCTCGCGCCAGGTTCGGGACTCGGCTGCGCGTACATCGATCGGCAGGGGCTGCCGCTCGACGGCGACACGCTCGCGGGAATGGAGGCGGCGCACATGCCGGCGCCGCTCCATTTGCTCGACGCGAAGCCGTACCGATGTGGCTGTGGTCGGGACTGGGGATGCGTCGAGGTGTACACGACGATTTCAGGGCTGCCGTACCTGCTCGCCGAGGTCTTGCCGCGCCATCCGGGTCATCCCTTCGCCACATCGACCGAAGACCCGCGGCGTCAGGTCCTTGGTCTGCGCGGACTCGCACAGGACGGCGATGAGCTCGCGCTCGAGATTTTCGACTTTCAGGCGCGCGCCCTCGGTCTGCACGTAGCGACGCTTGCGATGGCACTCGATGCCGAGTTCGTGGTGATTGGCGGCGGTCTCATGGATCCTGAAGCGACGACCGAAGCGTTTCGGTCGCGTTACCTTTCCGGCATCAGGTCGGCGGCCATGCCGTACCTTTGGCCGGCCCAACGCGAGCGGCTGACCGTCGTTCCTGCGGCGCTCGGGGATCTGTCGCAGGCGATCGGCGCGGCCCTTGTCGCGTTGTACCGAAGCCACGGTTGACCTGGATGCGGCTGGGGTACGCTCATGAGGGGTGGGCTACGACCCGATGACATTGGCCGCGTTCAAGGCAAGTATCGCGAACCGGGAAGTGCCCGCTGGCCTTGCCGAACCGCTTCTTGCGCTTTGGCACGACGAGGCCGGCGACTGGGATGAGGCGCATCGGGTGGCACAGGACATCGACAGTGAGATGGGGGCGCGGATTCATGCATACCTGCATCGCAAAGAAGGCGACATCGACAACGCGGGCTACTGGTACGGCCGCGCTGGCGTCGCGCCGTTCAACGGCCGGCTTGGAGAGGAGTGGCAGAGTCTCGTGAGCAGTCTCTGCGACGAAAGCTAGCTGAGTGTAATTGAGTGTAATGACGTCCCGCCGATTCCACGCGCCCTCGGGGGCGATAATCCCCTTCACTGTTCTCGGCCAGGGCACCGCGCCGCTGGGCAATTTGTATCGTGCGTTGCCCGAAGATCAGGTGCAGAACACGCTGCAAGCCGCGTGGGATGGCGGCGTCCGGTACTTCGACACCGCGCCCCTCTATGGGTTTGGCCTGGCAGAAACGCGGCTCAATCACTTCCTCAGAGACAAGCCGCGCGATCGCTATGTGATCTCGACCAAGGTCGGGCGCCGCCTCGCGCTAACGGCACCGAAGGACCGCAGCGGCATCGGCAAGTTCTTCGATACCCCATCTCGACGGGAAGTGTTCGACTATTCCTACGACGGGGTAATGCGATCGGTGGAGGACTCACTCGAGCGGCTCGGCCTCGATCGGATCGACATGCTCTTCGTGCACGACCTCGACGTCTTTACGCATGGATCGACGCTCGCGCGTGATGCGCACGTCGAGGCGTTCATGCGAGGCGGGTATGGCGCGCTCGTGAAGCTGCGCGAGGGCAAGGCGATCAAGGCGTTTGGGGCAGGGGTCAACGAATGGCAGGTCTGCCAGCATCTCGCTGAACGCGGGGAGTTCGACCTCTTCCTCCTTGCCGGCCGCTACACGCTGCTCGAGCAGGACCCGCTCGAAAGCTTTCTGCCACTTTGCGAATCTCGCGGCATCGGCATTGTCATTGGAGGCCCCTTCAACTCGGGCATTCTCGCTTCGGGGGCAAAGCCCGGCGCCTGGTATAACTACAGTCCCGCGCCCCCCGAGATTCTCGAGCGCGTCCGGCGCCTCGAGCAGGTGTGCCGCGCGCATCGGGTGAGTCTCGTGGAAGCGGCGCTGCGATTCCCGATGGGCCATCCAGCCGTGGTCACCGTTGTGGCTGGCGCCACCAGTCCTGCTGAAGTCGCGCGCAACATCCGAACGCTTGCTGCCGGGATGCCGCACGCGTTCTGGAAGGACTTGAAAGCGGAGGGGCTTGTCCGATCGGACGCAAAGGTCTGAGGATCTGAATCGATCAGATGCCGGTCACGTCACCCGACCGGGTGGATCGCGCATCATCCAGCTTCCGCGCGCGTTCGAGTGCGTGCGCGACGAGATTGCTCGGGGCGCCCCGTAGTTCGAGTAGGGCAATCGCATTGCGCGTTGTCGCCGCGCCCGGCTGGAGCCTGAAATCAAAAGTCAACCCGTTTGCGTCCATGCGATCGGTGAAGTGGTACGCAGCATACGTGCCGGCGAGCAAATCGACGAGTTCCTGATCGTGCGTTGCCGCAATCACGACGTGTGGCGTGGTCGACCCATCCGGATCTCGCGCGATGAGTGCCGCCAGTACCGCTTCGCCCGCCGCGATGCGCTCGACCGCGTTTGTCCCGCGGAAGAGTTCATCGAACAGCATGAGGTGAGCTGCGGGCGTGCGTGCGGCCTGGACCAGACTCAATACCGATTCAACCTCGACCAGGTAGTAGCTCTTGCCGCTCGTCAGGTCGTCACTGCGTCCAATGCACGAGCGGACCACAAACGCTGGGCCGTCGTACTCATCTGCCAGGCACGTGTTGATCGTCTGCGCGAGAACCGCCGTGACGCCTACGGTACGGAGAAACGTAGACTTGCCCGACATGTTGGACCCCGTGACGATGACACCGTGCGGCGGAGCGAGGTCAATCGAATTGGGGATCGCATTGGGCACGAGTGGATGACGGACGCCGACGATCCGTAACGGTGCACCGGCCGAACGCAACGTTGGCCGCGTCCAGCCCGCGGTGCCCGTGCGGTAGGACGCAATGGCGAGGGCCGCGTCTACTTCACCGACAGCGGTGATGACGTTGAGAAGATACTGCGAGCGCCGGCGCAGCTGCCGCGCGCCAAAGAAGAGGGCGTTCGCATCCAGGCAGAAGACGAGGTTCAAGTACTCGATCGCCATGCCGGCGATGCTGCCCGCCGCCGCCCCCGTCGCGTCTCGCCCAACCCACCCGGCAATTCGACGCAGCTGCGAGAGCTCCTGGACATCGGAGTGGAGACGTCCGACCAGCGGTGCCAGATCTGGTCGATTGAGCGTCTCAATTCCGTCCGCGGCGAGGAGGAGCGGGCCCACTTGGCGGAAGGCGCCAGCCACCGTACGTAGGCTCGGTGCTACCGCTCCTCTGATGACAAGACTGACAACCGAACCGCCGGCAATCACGAAGATCGCGACTGGGAAGAAGGGCAGTGCGACGACCGCGACGGCCATGGCGGCGGCAAGGATGGGGAAGACCACATGCCAGGCTTCTGTTTCCAGAATGCCTGGCGTGCCGAGGTCGATGAGGTCGTAGCCCGCCGGATTGGCGAGGCGCGCTAGTGCGATCTGCGCAATCTCGCGCGCTGCGAAGTCCTCCTGCATGCGAGTGGTCAACGCCTCGAAGGCCCCGAGGTGGCGGCCGACCGGCGCCGCACGCAGGCGGGCATAGAGCACCTGCTGTCCCACCACGCTCTCGGTGCGATCGAGCCGGGCGAACACGTCGTCCATGTTCAAGTCCGTCCAAGTGCGCTCGTCGATCGTGCCTGCTGGCGCGATTGAATCAATCGTGGCGAGGTGGAACCGGCTGATCGATCCCATGTCGCGAGGACGATTCGTCGGGTGGCCCCATCGCTCGCGCATGGCGGTCAGTCGGATCGCTTGACGTCGCCGATTAGAGACGATCGAGACGAGGGCGAGGACGCCAAGCGCGACAAGCGCCCAAAGCGCCGGGGGCACGGTCATTGATTGCTCATCGAGTGAGGCCAGTACCCAGGACTCAGGACTCAGGACTGACTGAGTTCTTGACAGGAAATGGGCCGCGGTGGGATCGAACCACCGACCCTCTGGTTAAAAGCCAGGTGCTCTACCACTGAGCTAGCGGCCCGTAAGGTCCCTCATCCTATCAACTTTGGCCAGAACGGCCCGCTCAGTGCATCAGATAATCCGCATGCCGAGCGCCGACAGCGCCAGCTCCGCGGCGAGAGTGGCGGTCTGATTCTGGGTGTCGAGAATTGGATTGACTTCGACCAGATCGAGTCCGGCGAGCCGGCCGGAATCGGCAATCATTTCCATCACCATGTGCGCTTCGCGGTAGTCGAGTCCGCCCTTGACCGGTGTGCCGACGCCAGGAGCGATGGTCGGATCGCAGACATCGACATCGAACGAGACGTGAATGCCGGACGTGTCATTTCCGGCAATCGCGAGCGCGCGTTCCATGACCGCGGCAATGCCGTCGCGGTCAATGTCCTTCATCGTGAACAAGTGGACGTGCGAGTCGAGGAGGCGTTCCTTCTCGAGATCGTCGAGGTTGCGGACGCCGATGAGCACTGTACGGTCGGCGCGCACCGTCGGGCTGCGGTCCCCGAGACGCGACAGTTCCACGGGTTCGTCCCCGAGCAGGGCAGCGAGCGGCATCCCGTGGACATTGCCGCTCGTCGTGCTCGCCGGCGTGTTCAGGTCGCCGTGGGCATCGACCCAAATGAGCCCGATCTCGCCGCCCTCGCGAACTGCCGCGTCCGCCGTTGCGGCGACCGACCCGGCGGCCAGCGAATGATCCCCACCGAGCACGATCGGTAACGCGCCCGCCGCGACCGATTTGCTGGCGTCTTGGTAGAGGCGCTGGCACACCCGCGCAATCTCCCGAATGTACTTCTTGGTGACGTCGCGGGCTTCCTGGGTCTCAGGAATTGGAACTGGCAGGTTGCCCTTGTCAATCACTTGACAGCCCATAGCGGCCAGCCGATCGCCAAGGCCGGCAATGCGGACGGCAGAAGGCCCCATGTCCACCCCACGCCGGCCCGCGCCAAGGTCCAGGGGCACGCCGATCACGTGAACGAGACGGCCAGAAGCGCGTGTCACGCCGCGAATTATCGCATCGAAGGCTTCTGGGGGCCGGCCCAGGTCAATGGAAAGTGCTAGCATTACGTCGCCGTTTTCAGGCTTCGCCCGATAAGGGTTCTCACCCACTCGGGTTGGCGACCTAATCGGCGGGAGGTTGCGTGTCGCCCATTCTCGTCCGGCCCGTTCGAGAGCAACTCGAACACGACCGCTTGATCCGCCACCTGTTGGCCAAATACAAGCGCAAGTTCGAGGTCGTGGCGAACTTGGGGGAGGAGCAGCTGAATCCGGTCAAGATCGGATCCCAAACCTTCTTCCCCGACCTCGTACTCACGACGGCGAACAAGAAACTGGCCGGGTTGATCGAGGTTGAGACGGGCGAATCCGTCAACAACCTCGAGGCGATGGCCCAGTGGGTGCATTTTGCCAAGGCCCGAGTGCCGTTTCACCTGTATGTGCCCGTACAGGGTTACGAC
>Ga0190274_10002749_pt1 | contig 10410 bp, 11 predicted proteins | sample Popmic531T_FD_133002 | JGI IMG/M metagenome (GOLD analysis project Ga0190274, IMG submission 133002) | Populus adjacent soil microbial communities from riparian zone of Yellowstone River, Montana, USA - 531 T | ecosystem: Environmental > Terrestrial > Soil > Riparian zone | place: USA: Montana...
AGGATCGCCTGTGCCATCTTGTCCTGGTACTTCTCGTCCTTGAGCCGCTTCTCCTCGTCCGGGTTGGTGAGGAAGGCGGTTTCCACCAGGATCGAGGGAATATCCGGTGCCTTCAGCACGGCGAAGCCGGCCTGCTCCACGTGGGACCTGTGCAATTCGTTGATATCGCCGATCTCGCCCAACACCGAGCGGGCAAGTTTCAGGCTGTCGTTGATGGTGGCGGTCTGCGCCAAATCGAACAGCACGTTCTTGAGAGTGGGGTCGTCGACATCGATGTTGACGCCGCCAATCAGGTCAGCCTCGTTTTCGGTTTTCGCCAACCATCCCGCTGCTGCCGAGGTGGCGCCGCGTTCGGACAGGGCGAACACCGAAGAACCGCGTGCATGCGGCTTGATGAAAGCGTCGGCATGCACCGAGACGAACAAGTCGGCCTGCAACTTTCGCGCCCTGATCACGCGGGCCGCAAGCGGCACGTAGTAGTCGCCATCGCGGATGAGCACGCCGCGCATGCTTGGTTCGGCATCCACCAGGGTCTTGAGCTTTTTCGCTATCGCCAGGGTGATGTGCTTCTCGTATGTACCGCTGCGGCCTTTTGCGCCCGGGTCCTCGCCGCCATGGCCCGCGTCGATTGCGATGGTGATCAGCCGAATCACCTCCGGCTTGCCGGGGGCCGGCTTCTTCGGCGCCTTCGGGTCAGCTGGTGAGGGATTCGGTCCGGTTGCGGTCTTGTCGGCTGGTGCTGGCGGCGCGACCAGTGCCGGCACAATTACCGTCGCGGGCTTGTTGTTCTCCAGCAACGCGACAATGGGATCCGCGGGTTCGGCCGGATAAATGTCCAACACCAGGCGATAACCGTATTCGCCGATGGGCTGCAGCATGAAAGTCTGTGGCTTGACCTGCGTCTTCAGGTCGAGGACCAGCCGCACGGTGCCGGGCTTGAAGCGGCCGATGCGGATGCCGCTTACATAAGGATCATCGGGCGAGATTTTCGAGGAGAGGCTTTCAACCGCCGCGTTGGAGTCGGTGTCCTCCAGATCCAGCACCAGGCGATCGGGCCCGCTGATGGTGAACACGTTGTGCGTGATCGGGGATTGCGATTCGAGGGTGAGGCGCGTGTATTCCTGGGCGGGCCACAGCCTTGCCGAGACGATATCGGTTGCGGCAAAGCCCGGAATGCAGACGAGCAGCAGCACGATGCTGGCTACAGCAGAGGACGTGCGAGCAGGTCGCGCCGCACGCGTTCGAAGGCGTTGCCTCGGGTCGTTCAGTTTTCCAGCATCTTCAGGCAATGTCTTCCGCGCTCCGTCTCCGCAACGATCTTCAGTTTCCGTCCTGCTCGCTCCGTCGCCAGGAAAATTGCCAGGTCCATTTGCGGCAGCAGGCCGGCTGCCCGCTCTGGCCATTCGACCAGGCAAATGTTGCCGCCGCCGAAATGCTCCTGGAATCCTGCTTCCAGCAATTCTGCTGGATCGTTGAAGCGATATAAATCAAAGTGATATAAGTCTAACCTAGAAAGTTTGTAAAGCTCAACCAGAGTATAGGTCGGACTTTTCACTTTGCCCCGGTATCCGAGTCCGCGCAGGATGCCCCGGGCCAGCGTGGTCTTGCCGCTGCCAAGCTCACCCGAGAGCGAAATGAACAGCCCCGGTTCGAGCGCCACGGCGATTTTTTCGCCGAATGCCAGGGTCGCCGCTTCGTCCTCAAGGAACGTTGGAAGAGCTGAAGTTTCTTTATTATTCATTTAGTTGCATTCATTCTGGCAAGACCGGCCGCTACCTGCTGGACGGCGAGGTCCACGAAGACTCGCAGGGCTGGCAGCTCGTCGCCCCGGCGCCACGCAAGGTGGATCTCGGTTAATGGGCTTTGTTGCCTGAGCGCCTTGTAGACCACGCCGGTACGCCGGAGGTTGGTGAGCGATGCCGGAATCAGGGCCACGCCCAGTTCTGCTGAGACCAGGCTGATGATGGTCTGCATCTGGATCGCCTCCTGTTCGACCCTCGGGCTGAACCCTGCCGCCTTGCAGCAACTGACCACGTCGTCGTACAGGCCCGGGGCATTTGGCCTCGGGAACAGGATGAACGGTGCGTCCTTGAGTTTTTCCAGGGCGAGCTTGCCGGGCTTCATCGCGAGGGGATGTTTCTCCGGCAGCGCGACGATCAGGGGTTCGCGCAGGATGGCAACGGACTCAAGGGCCGGTTCTGCGACCGGGGGCAGGAGGAATCCGACATCCAGGCGACCGGCGACCAGGTCCCGGACCTGCGCATCGGTGGTGGCCTCGCGCAGCGTCAGGTTCACCAGCGGGTACCTGCGGCGGAACTCGCGCAATACCACTGGCAGGACGTTGTAGTCCGCCACGCTGATGAAGCCAACGGCCAGCTCGCCGATCTCGCCCCGGCCCGCGCGACGGGTGATGAGGACAGCCTGTTCCACGCGCGCCAGGATCTGGCGTGCTTCTCCCAGCAGGGCGTGCCCGGCCTGGGTGAGCGCGACGTGGCGCTGGGTGCGGTTGAACAGCATGACGCCGAGCTCGTCTTCCAGCGCGCGGATCTGCATCGACAGCGGCGGCTGCGAGATATGCAGCTTTTCCGCGGCGCGTCCGAAATGGAGTTCCTCGGCGAGGGTGACAAAATAGCGCAGGTGTCGCAGTTGCATTTGATATCGTCAGAGTATTAATAGCCCCTTGATAATATATTAGACGCCGGGGCCCGAGCCCGCCAAACTGCGCAGCCTGAATAGTCCCGGCCCCAAAACCGGCAAATGGCAGCCCCGTCCGGCGCAGGCCGCAGAGGCACGGAAATCAAAAAGCGAGGAGACAGCGATGGCAGACAACTGGCGCAGCAAACTGATCACCGCGGGCGTGGCCCGCTCCCCCAACCGCGCGATGCTGCGGGCCGTCGATTTCAAGGACGGCGATTTCGAGAAGCCGATCGTCGGCGTGGCCAACGGCCATTCCAACATGAATCCCTGCAATGCCGGCATCCAGCCGCTGGTCGACCGGGCCATGGAAGCCCTGCGCAAGGCGGGCGCCATGCCGCAGGTGTTCGGCGTGCCGACCATCACCGACGGCATCGGCATGGGCACGGACGGCATGAAGTATTCGCTGGTGTCGCGCGAAGTCATCGCCGACGCCATCGAGACGGCGGTCAATGGCCAGATGATGGACGGCGCACTGGTAATTGGTGCCTGCGACAAGAACATGCCGGGCGGCATGATGGCCATCGCGCGCATGAACGTGCCCGCCATCTACGTCTACGGCGGCAGCATCAAGCCCGGCAACTGGAAGGGCCAGGCCCTCACGATAGCCAGCGCTTTCGAGGCCGTGGGCGCTTTCAACGCTGGCAAGCTCTCGCAGGAAGACTTCATGGGCATCGAGAAGAACGCCTGTCCGACCGTGGGTGCCTGCGGTGGCATGTTCACCGCCAACACCATGTCCACTTCGTTCGAGGCGCTGGGGCTGAGCCTGATGCATTCCTCGACGATGGCTTCTCCGGATCCCGAGAAGGCCGACTCCGCCGCGGATTCCGCGCGAGTACTGGTCAACGCCATCAAGAAGAACATCCGCCCGCGCGACATTATCACCCGCAAGTCCATCGAAAACGTTGTCAGCCTGGTGATGGCCACCGGCGGTTCGACCAACGCGGTGCTGCACTTCCTGGCAATCGCGGCCGCGGCGGAAGTCGAATGGAACATCGACGACTTCGAGCGCGTGCGTCGCAAGGTGCCGGTGCTGTGCGACCTCAAGCCTTCGGGGCGCTACGTCGCGACCGACTTCCACAAGGCCGGCGGCGCGCCGCAGGTCCTCAAGATGCTGCTCGCCAACGGGCTGCTCCACGGCGATTGCCTGACCATCACCGGCCGCAGCATCGGCGACGAGCTGGAAAACATCCCGGCGGAACCGCGCAAGGACCAGGACGTGATCCGCGTGTTCGGCAACCCGATGTACAAGGAAGGCCACCTGGCCATCCTCAAGGGCAACCTCGCGACCGAAGGCAGCGTGGCCAAGATTACGGGACTCAAGAATCCGGTGATCACAGGCCCGGCCCGCGTATTCGATTCCGAGAAACAAACCATGGAAGCAATCATGGGCGGCAAGATCAAGGCCGGCGATGTCGTGGTGATCCGGTATGAGGGGCCGAAGGGTGGGCCCGGCATGCAGGAAATGCTTTCCCCGACCTCGGCGCTGATCGGCCAGGGCCTGGGGGACTCCGTCGGCCTGCTCACCGATGGCCGCTTTTCAGGGGCGACCTGGGGCATGGTGGTCGGGCACGTGGCGCCCGAAGCTTTCGTCGGCGGCAACATCGCGCTGGTGAAGGAAGGCGACTCCATCACCATCGACGCACACAAGCAGCTGCTGCAGGTCAACGTGTCGGATGAAGAACTGGCGAAGCGCCGCGCCGCATGGAAGCAGCCCGAACCGCGCTTCACCAAGGGCCTGCTTGCCAAGTACGCATATCTCGTATCGACTGCCACCAAGGGCGCGATCACGGACGGTTTCGAGCAGCCAACAAAATAAGACCAGGCGAAAAAGTAACTTGCCGGAAACGCACCCGACGGCGGCAGCTCCTCAATGAAGGGGCTGCCGCTTCCTTTTCTTGCCGTCCTTGCCGCGGCTTTCTCCGCAACGATCGGTGGGTCCGCTGTCGTGGCCACACGCCTCGCGGTACCTGAAAGCAACGCACTGACGGTGACGTTCCTGCGGTTCCTGGGCGCCAGCCTCGTCATGCTCGCCTTCACGCTGCCCCGCACGAAGGTTCGCATCGAATGGCGCGATCTGCCGCCGGTCGCCGCGCTGGGACTGATCCAGTTCGCACTGTTTGCCTGGTTCTTCAGCGCGTCGCTGCAGTACATCCCCGCCGCGCGCGGAGCCCTGGTGTTGTCGACCCAGCCCTTGCTGACGCTGGGGCTGGCGACCCTGCTCAAGCGCGAGCGTTTTACCCTCGCCAAGGCGGCCGGTGGTGTCGTGGCATTGCTGGGCGTGGCCTTCGCGCTGGGAGACCGCGTGTCGGTGCCGGGTTCGGATACGGTGCGCGGCGACTTGCTGATGTTCGGTGCCGCGGTCACGGGGTCGATCTACAACGTGACTTCGGGATTCTATCTGCGCAAGTACCCGGCGCTGGTGCTGTGTTCAGTGATGCTGCCCATCGGCGCACTGGCCTTGCTGTCGGCCATCGTTATCGGTGGCGACTGGTCAGGGTTCCTCAGCTTTTCATGGCAGGGCTGGCTGGCGATCGCCTACCTGATGAGCATCGGCGGCGCGGTAACGTTTTTCCTGTGGATCTGGGCGCTGGAACACACTACACCCTCGCGCGTGGCGATCACCGTGACCATGAATCCGGTTGCAGCGGTGATCCTCGGTACTTTTATCCTGTCCGAGCCCGTGACCTGGCGCCTGCTGGTGGGCCTTGCAGCGATCATCGGCGGCATCACGCTGGCGAACTGGAAAGCGCTGCTGAGCGGATTCCGCGCGCGTGCCTGATCAGTTCGGGAAGCTGCCCTTGCCCAAGCTCTGGTAGCGCACCCGGAGGAATTCGATGAATTCGGCGAGGTACTTTCTCTGCAGGGCATCGAGCACCGGGTCCGGCATGCCTTCCTTGCTGCGGTTTGCCAGTTCAGAACCAGTCAAGGAAGGCTTGAAGTGCGTGCTGACGTTGGTGATGCCGGCGAGATCCAGGTATTCGTGCACGCGCGAACTTTCGATGGTTGCCACGACTTCATCCGCGGACTTTCCATCTTTGAGCATCTGCGCCGCCATTTCCACCGTGATTGCCGGGCCATTGGTGGGGCCGGGATACGCGGTGATCCATGACGGCAACCCCGTCGGCTTGGAATACTCCGTGACTCTCCCGAGGTTGCTTCCATCCCCCATGCCATTTCCGCCACTGCCCAGGGTAGAAAGGTCGATGGGCTGCGGATAGCAGCTGTCGCATCCGCCCAGGGATTCTCCCAGCACCCAGTAGCGCGTCAGGAGGTCGACATCGTTGTAGAACAACTGCTGCAGTTCATTGAGAACTTCAGGCTGGCAGCCAGCATCGGCGAGCTTGCCGAAATCCGATCCGCGCAGCGCGTACGTGGTCTTTGACTTGCGTGAAAGATCAATCGCGCGGCTTGCGCCGGATTTGCAGGCGCTCACGACTTCGGAGATCGGCGTCACCGGCCTGGGTTTGAGCACGGAACAGGCGCCCAGCAGCAGGAGTGAGGCGCAGGCCAGTGCCACTAACCTGCAGTTGTTGTTGTCAAGCATCGAAATCTCCTCCCGCAATACGGGTTGCAATAGCGCCGCTCAATAGGGGGCGACAATCATCGGCCGATGATAGCAATAAAAACAATTCCACCCGAACGGGCCGTCGTAAGCCATCCGGCTTTCCCAGCGGACCCGGTCCACATACGCATTCTGCATGTAATCCAGCACCTGATCCGGCACCCCCTGTTCATGCAGGCTGGCAAGCTGTGAACCGGTGAGCGGATAGACGGCACGCGTTTCCTGCAATTCGCGGACGATCTCCTCTGGCGGTTTGCCGGCCTTGCTCATTTCCACGATCTGGTCGAGCGAAGGCGGGGGCCGGCGGTCCATGCCGGCGCAACCCGCAAGCGCCAGGATCACAGGCACTGCCAGCAGGACAAGAAGTCCGGGAACATGTCGCATTATCAATGCCTTCGGGACGCGGGCTTCCATAGACCGCTGATTGCCTCACGCGGTTCATTGACCGGCGTCAAATGCCTTTGGCGGCCGCGGGTTAAAGTCAGGCCATGCCTTTCACGGGGGAAACCATGCGCCTGTACACGTTTGCATTTGCCGCAGTATTGTTCGTAACGCTGGACAGCCATGCGCAGGTCGAAGTCCCGGGACAGTTGCTGCATGATAAGCATTGCCTTTCCTGCCATGCTACCCGCATCTATACGCGCGAAGACCGCAAGGCCGCCAAGTGGGAGCAGGTGCGCGAGCAGGTCGATCGCTGGCAGAAAAACGTCTCGCTTCACTGGAAGGATGCCGAGATCGACCTCGTGACCGAGTATCTCGCCAGGCGCTTCTACCAAATCGACTGCCCGTCCAAATGCTGATGCCCTCGGTCAGGCTGGAATGTCGGGGACGAGCTGGCCTTCGAGCTGGGTAATCTGGTCCTTTAGCAGGAGTTTGCGGCGTTTCAGGCGTCGCAATTGCAGCTCATCGAGTCCCGGATCGCGCGACAGGCGAACGATGATTTCGTCAAGATCGCGATGCTCGCTCTTGAGGATTTCGATCTTTATGCGGACGGCTGCGCTTTCTTCCGTCGTGAGATCCATCACTTGTTCCCGTGGGCACCTGCCCGGAATCTACTCACTATAGAACAAGACGGGCCCAATGAAAGGAAGAAGGGCGTACGCCCTGGGTCGAAAGACCGTCGCCGAGCACGATATTGAACTCCCCCGCCAACTCCTTGCCTGATCCCGCCGCCAGCGAGAGCGGAACGATCAGGCTGTTCCTGGCCTTCTTGTCGCGAATGCGGGACAGCAGGAAATCGCGTTGGTTTTCCGGCGCGCCGGCCACGTACATCTGGGTCGTGAACGTACCGAAATCCTGTCGTGTCAGCGCAAAGTGGATGTGTGGGGCGCGACCCGGATAGGCCTGCGGCTTGACCGTGCGGAAGCGGTAGACGCCATTCGCATCCGTGACTGCGGTTCCATATCCCTGGAAATTGGGGTCGATCGGCTTGTCGCTGTCATCCCCCTGATGGTGATAGCGGCCGTAACCGTTTACCTGCCAGATCTCGATGCGCACGCCGGCCTGCGGCTTGCCCGCCACATCGAGGATGCGGCCGCCCACATTGGTGATTTCGCCGTACGCGATACCGCTACTTCCCTTCACCGTGACGAGGTCGTTGTCCTGGTCGAGCGGGAAATCGATCGGATAAAACGGCCCGGGCATCTGTGCCGGCGTCGGTACCAGGTCCGCCGCCCAGGCGGGAAGCGAAGCGGTGGCAGCAAGCGCTCCGGCCATCTGCAGAATCCTGCGTCGATTCGTTGCCATGATGTACTTAAGGTCAGGTCAAAGCTGAAAGGTTAAAGGTGAAAGTAAAAACGCAGATCAAAGGTACGGACGTGGATTTTCCACGTTCACCTTTCAACTTTTCGCTTTCGCCTTCTCTCCAGGGCATCTCGGTCACCGGTAACCTGCCACGATCTGCTAGTACCTATTGTAGATCTCCAGCGCTTTCAGGATCGACTTCTCGCGTTCGATGATCGGGATCATTTTCGACTCCTTGTCGTCGTACTGTTTGAGCAGCGCGACCACTTTCTCCGCCGCCGCCGCCGGCACCACCACCACGCCATCAGGATCGCCGACGATGTAGTCGCCCGGATTCACGAGTATGCCACCGCATCGCACGGGAATCTGTTTGTCCACGCTGACCATGCGGCCGACGGAAGTTGCGGGGCTGACGCGCCGCGACCATACCGGAAACTGCAGGCGCCGCAGTTCGGTGATATCACGCACTGCGCCGTCGATCACCGCTCCCGCGAGGCCCCGTACCTTGGCCGTCGTTCCCATCAGGTTGCCCATCGCTGCGATTTCCAGTCCATCATCCATGACATAGATGAGCACGCTGCCGGGTTCGGCCTGGTCGAGGATTTCCAGCAGGTGGTTCTGGTACTTGCGGGTGTCAGTTCTCAGCGCCGGCCGCATCAGGGCGGTTGCGGCGCGGCCCGCGATCCGGGTATCGAAAATCGGCTTCATGTCCGCGGACATCCAGCCGCGCGTCCCGGTTGCTTCTTCCACGGCGTCGGCGATGTTGCCGGTGCTGTTCTCCGGGCGCATCAGGGCACCGAGGATTTCTTCCGGGGACATGGCCATGGACGAGACCGGCCATGCCATCACGGCAGCCAGGAAAACGGAGGGGATCAAGGCGCTGGTTCGCATTTTGGATTTCTCGATGTGAAGATAAAAAATAGTACACCGTTTCGTCCATGCGTCCGCCGATTCCCGGCAGGCTAGAATGCGGCACTTCGGAGGAGGGTCACCATGAACAAGAGTGAAGCGCCGCGCGGCATCTATCCGATGCTGTACGCGTTCTTCGATGCGGCGGGCAAGCTGGATCGCGAGGCGACGCGGCGCCAGGTCGAGGCGTACGTCCGCAACGGCGCGCACGGCATGGCCGTGCTCGGCCTGGGAACAGAAGTAAACAAGCTGACGGACGCGGAGCGCCGCCAGCTGGTCGGCTGGGTGGCCGAAGATCTGCAGGAGCGGCTGCCGCTGGTCATCACAGTCAACGCACCGACCGTCGACGCGCAGGTCGATTTCGCCCGCTACGCGCAGTCCCAGGGCGCATCCTGGGTGATCCTGCAGCCGCCACCGGAGCGCAATGTAGGTGATGATTTCCTGGTCCGGTTCTTCGGCGCGGTGGCAGACCGGGTCGAGTTGCCCGTTGCAGTCCAGAATGCACCCGAGTACATCGGCGTCGGGCTGACGCCCGAAGGGGTCAATACCCTCGCGCGCAATCATCCCAACTTCCGCATCCTCAAGGGCGAGGGGCCGGTCATCAGCATCCGCCGTTTCATCGAACAGGCGCAAGGTCGTGTCGCGGTGCTCAATGGCCGCGGCGGGCTCGAACTCGTCGACAACCTGCGAGCGGGATGCGCGGGAATGATTCCCGCGACCGATACCTTCGACCGCCAGGCGAAGATATTCGACCTCTTCGCCGCCGGCCGCGAACAGGAAGCCGAAGCTCTCTATCGAGAGACGCTGCCCGCCATCGTATTCGTGATGCAGTCCCTCGATACCCTGCATTGCTACGGCAAGCGCCTGGCGGCGCTCCGGCTCGGCATCGGCGAGGTGCATGACCGATCGCCCGGGCTGATACCGGAAGAGTTCGGCCTGGCGTGCACCCGCCGCTTTGCCGATGCGTTAGGCCCCTTGTGACCGGTCACCGTGAAAGCATCCCGACGATGAAATCCGCAGTGGCGCTCGCCTTCCTCGCATTGTCCGGATCGGCTGCGGCCCAGACGCCAGAGGAATGGTTCGGCAATGGCAAGGCCGCAGTCGAGAAAGCGCGGCTGGAGAAGCCGATCGAGGGCAGGGCGAAGAACGTGATCCTGTTCCTCGGCGACGGCATGGGCATCGCCACGGTCACGGCGGCGCGGATACTCGAGGGCCAGCAGCGCGGCCAGTCCGGCGAGGACAACCAGCTTGCCTTCGAGCGCCTGCCTTATGTCGCGCTGTCCAAGACCTACAGCGCCAACCAGCAGACTTCGGACTCGGCGCCGACCATGAGCGCCATCGTTAGCGGCATCAAGACCAACGACGGCCTGATTTCCGTCAACAGCCGCGTCGCCCGCGAAGACTTCCGTGCGGTGGCGGCCAATGTCACGCGAACCATCCTGGAACGCGCCGAGGAGCGGGGCATGGCCACCGGCGTCGTGACCACTGCCAGGCTTACG
>Ga0190274_10002750_pt1 | contig 10409 bp, 6 predicted proteins | sample Popmic531T_FD_133002 | JGI IMG/M metagenome (GOLD analysis project Ga0190274, IMG submission 133002) | Populus adjacent soil microbial communities from riparian zone of Yellowstone River, Montana, USA - 531 T | ecosystem: Environmental > Terrestrial > Soil > Riparian zone | place: USA: Montana...
GAGTAGCTGTTCAGCATCGAGACGACCACCGGCATGTCCGCGCCGCCGATCGCCATCACCATGTGCACGCCGAACAGCAGAGCGATGCCGGTCATCATCAGCAAAGGGATCAAGCCGTCGCCGGCTGCCGATTGGTCGAGGTACATCTTGCCGACCACGAGTGTGAGGACGAGCAGACCGAGATTCAGCCAGTGGCGGCCCGGCAGCGTGAGCGGCTTGCCGCCGATCGAGCCGTTGAGTTTGCCGAACGCGATGATCGAACCCGAAAACGTCACCGCACCGATCAGGATCCCCAGATAGGTCTCCACGTCGTGGATGGTTTTCTCAGCGCCCGTCAGCACCACGGTATGGTCCATCGCGTTGGCGAAGCCCACGAGGACCGCTGCGAGGCCGACGAGGCTGTGGAGACTTGCCACGAGCTCCGGCATCTGCGTCATCTGGACGCGGCGTGCCGCTACCAACCCGATCGTGCTGCCGATGACGAGGCTGACGACGAGAATCGTGTAATTCGCCGTAACCACGCCAAGCACGGTGGCGACGAGCGCCAGCGCCATCCCGACGATGCCGTACATGTTGCCGCGACGGGCAGTCTCCGGATTGCTGAGGCCGCCAAGCGCCAGAATGAACAGCACCGCTGCTGCGATGTAGGAGACCGCGACTAATCCTGGTGTCATCATCGCGGCCTACTTCCGGAACATCTCGAGCATGCGACGCGTCACCGCGAAGCCGCCGGCGATGTTGATGCTCGTGAGGAGAATGGTCAATGCGGCAATCCACATGATCGTGCTGTTGTCGGAGCTGACCTGCACCAACCCGCCGATGAGGATGATGCTGCTGATGGCGTTCGTGACGCTCATCAGCGGTGTGTGCAGCGCCGGCGTGACGTTCCACACGACCATGTAACCGACGAAGCACGCCAGCACGAACACTGTGAAGTGCGCCAGGAAGCCGGCGGGCGCCACTGCGCCGACGGCGAACAACGCCGCGGCGCCGAGGACGCCGGCAATCAGTGATCCGCTGGAGCTGCCCTCGGCAGGCTTGGCGACGGCCTTCGTCGCCGTGACCGTTGCTGCCGGCTTGGCCGGGGCCGCTGACAGTTTCGGCGCAGGCGGCGGCCAGGTGATCTCGTGTCCCTTCACGACGGTGGCGCCGCGCACGACTTCGTCGGCGAAGTCCACCACGAGCGTGCCGTCCTTCTTGGGGGTCATGTCCGTGAGCAGGTGACGCAGGTTCGTCCCGTACAGCTGGCTCGACTGCGCGGCCAGCCGGCTGGGCATGTCGGTGTAACCGATGATGGTGACGCCGTGGCGCTGGACCACCTCCCCGGGAACGGTCAGCTCGCAGTTGCCGCCCTGCTCGGCCGCCAGATCCACCACCACGCTGCCTGGTTTCATCGACTGCACCATGTCGGCGGTGATGAGCTTGGGCGCGGGCTTGCCGGGAATCAGCGCGGTTGTGACGATGATGTCGACATCTTTGGCCTGAGCGGCGAACAACGCCATCTCAGCCTTGATGAACTCCGGGCTCATCACCTTGGCGTAGCCGCCCACGCCGGCGCCCTCTTCCTTGAAGTCGAGCATCAGGAACTCGCCGTCCATGCTCTCGACCTGTTCTTTCACTTCCGGACGCGTGTCGAAGGCGCGCACAATCGCGCCGAGGGCTTTGGCTGCACCGATGGCGGCCAGACCGGCGACACCGGCGCCGATCACGAGGACCTTAGCCGGGGGAATCTTGCCGGCCGCCGTGATCTGGCCTGTAAAGAACCGGCCGAAGTGCTGTGCCGCCTCGATCACGGCCCGATAACCCGCGATATTGGCCATCGAGCTCAGCGCGTCCATCTTCTGGGCGCGCGAGATACGCGGCACGCTGTCCATCGCCAGCGACGTGACGCCCTTCGCCGACAAGCGCTGCAGAAGATCCGGGTTTTGCGCGGGATAGAGAAACGAGACCAGCACCTGGCCTTCGCGGAGCAGGTCGATTTCGTGGCCGCCGAGGCGCGTGTGCGCTTCCGGCTGCCGCACTTTCATCACGATGTCGCTGGACGACCACAACTCGCGGGTATCGGTGACGACCGTGGCTCCCGCGGCGCGATACGCATCGTCACTGAAGCTCGCGAGGGATCCGGCGCCCGATTCGACGGCGACGGTGAATCCGAGTTTCTGGAGCTGGGCGACCACGTCGGGGGTGGTCGCCACCCGCCGTTCTCCGTCGTGGATCTCCTTGGGAACACCTATCTTCATCCGTCTACTCCCGCCGTTGGCCAAACAACGGCCAAGTATAGCGGGTACGACGGGTACGGCTATTCCGCTTTGAGCGAGATCAGCGGATCGACTGACGCCGCGCGGCGAGCGGGGACAAAGGTCGCCGCAAGCGTGACCGCCGCAAGTGCGCCGATGGTTACTGCGTAGGTCACGGGATCGACCGGCGATACGCCGAACAGCAGACTGGTCACCACTTGTGATGCGCCCAGTGCCAGCGCCAGGCCGATCGCACCGCCAATGATCGCGAGCCGCGCGCCCTGCCACAGCACCATGCGCATGACGAGCGCGCGATCGGCGCCGAGTGCGATGCGCACGCCGATCTCCTTCGTACGGCTGGCGACGGCAAACGCCGTGACGCCATAGACGCCGATGCCGGCGAGCAGCAACGCCACCAGTCCGAGGGAGCCCGCGACGGTGGCGGCCAGCCGCTGCGGCAGCAGCCCGAGGTCCGCCACGCTCTGCAGCGATCGCATCTGCACGAGAGGAAGGTTGGTGTCGAAGGACTTCAGTGTCTGGCGGACAGACGACTCCAGCGGCGCCGTGAATCCGTCGGCGCGGCGCAGGAAGACGTTCAGTTCACGAGTCGGCTGCTGTGCGTACGGGACGTAGATGAACGGTGCGGGCCGCTCGCCCAGCCAGCGGTATTTCGTATCGCCTGCGATCCCGACGATCGTCAGGGTGGTGATCGTCGATTCCTGGCCGGGGCGGAAGTCGCCATTCTCCAGTTTCTGGCCAATCGCCTGGCCATCCGGGTACAGCGCGCGCGCGAGCCGTTCATTGACGATGGCGACGAGCGGCGCGGTCTGTCGATCGGCCGGTTCGAACGGCCGGCCCGCGACCAGCGGAATGCCCATCGTGGGGAAGTAGCCGGGCGATATGACGTTCCAGTCCGTGTCGATGTTGTTTTCACGGCCGGTGGCGCCGCGCTTCCGCAGTGCGCCCAGGCCCAGGCCGCCGCCATCCAGCGGCACCATGCGCGCGATGCCGGCGCGCTCCACGCCAGGAATGGCGCCGAGACGTGCACGCAGGGACTCGGCCACTTCGGGACGGCTGGCTTCGGGATAGTCGCCAAACGTCAGATCGAGATTCACCACCTCGACGCGGCTGACGTCCATGCCAGGGTCGACGTGCGTCGCGGTGCCAAGCGCCCGGAGGAACAGGCCTGCCACCACAATCAACACAAGGCAGAACGCCAGCTGCGCCGTGATGAAGACATGCCGCAGCCGCTGACGTCGCGGCGCGCTCGCATCCGATTTCAAGTCGGACACGAGGTCGGCTTTCGAGGACTGGAGTGCCGGCGCAAGGCCGGTGACGCACGTCGTGACCAGCGCGACGCCCGCGGTGAAGGCCAGCACGCGCCAATCCATTGCCAGATCGATGGTCAGCGGCACCGGCAGGCCAGTGAGGGCCGTCGACATCATGCGCGTCATCGACCAGGCGAGCGCCATCGCGGCCATGGCCCCGAGTGCGGACAGCGCGAACGCTTCGGTCATGAGCATCGCGACAAGCGCCTGGCGCGAGGCGCCGAGTGCGAGGCGCACGGCGATCTCGCGCGAGCGGCCGGCGGCGCGCGCGAGAAGGAGTCCAGCGAGGTTCGTGCACGTCACCAGCAACACGAGACCGGCCACGCCCATCAACACCGCCAGAAACGGCGCGACGAATTCGCTGCCGACGCCAGGCACGCGGCTCGCGGGCGTGGCCCGCAGGCCGATGCGGGCGTAGACCTCTGCGTGCTGGCGTCGTAGATCGGCGATGAACGCATCCAGAAAGGCCTGCGCCTGCGCGATGCCCGCGCCCGGCTTCAGACGGCCCACCATGATGAGCGCGTTGTTTCCGCGACCGCGGAGTGTCTCCGCCGACGCCAGCCCGTGTGACATCGCCGTAGACGGAATCCAGAGATCGGATGAGAGTACGGTGGCGCCGGTGAAGCCGCGAGCCGCAACGCCCACCACGGTGAAGCTGTCGCCGTTCAGCGTGATCGACTGGCCGACGGCGTCAGCGCGACCTCCAAAATGCGACTGCCAGAACGCGTGAGTCAGCACGACCTTTCGCAACGGCCTCGCCACGTCTTCTTCGCCGGCGAGAAATGCCACTCCCGCGGCCAGTTGCACGCCCAGCACTTCGAAGTAGGACGGACTGACCTGCTCGCCGTAGATTCGTTCAGCGCCGTCGTTCGTGCCAAACGCGAGCGGCACCGGTGCGAAGCGCGTGGCATACACGCCTTCGAAGGGCGACTCTGCCGCTCTGATCCGATCGCGCAGGTCTAGGTACGTGGGGTAAGAGACCGTATCGAAGCCGCGCCCCTCGGTGGTGCGGCCGATATCGACCAGCCGATCCATGTCTCGCACTCCCGCAGTGGGCGCAAGGAGCAGGGCATTTGCCGCAGTGAAGATGGCGGTATTGGCGCCGATGCCGATAGCCAGCGAGGCAATGGCGGTGAGCGCGAACAGCGGCGTGCGGGCGAGCAATCTCAGCGTGTGCATATACTGGACTCGTGATGACGCGCGTGACGTCGGCGCTCGTGCTCGCCATGCTCCTCGGCACCGTTGGCCTGCGCCTCGGATGCGCTTGGTCCTGCCAGCCGTCGCCCGTCACCGCTGCGGCTGCGCACTGTCACGAGACGTCGGGGGCCGCGCTTCAGTTCAGTGCCGGGGCCGGGTGCAACGACATCCGGTCCGGCAGTCCTATTCTCGTGACCGCCGTCAGGACCGATGCCGCGACGTTCGCCTCCGTCGATCGGCTGACGCCGTTCTCGCTCGCACCTGGTGACAGCGTGCGTTCGCGTCCGGCAGCCGCTGGCCCGAGCCACGCTGCATCACCACCCGCATTCGCGGTCCCTCTCCGTCAGTAACGCACCGGCTCCCGAAAAGTTAACTGCCCGCGCTCATCACGTCTGCGTCGCCGAAGCTGCGAAGCAGCGAAGGCGACCGCAGGTCGTCAAGGTGTCTCTGTCTGGGGTCTCGTTGCATGTCTTTGTTCCGTAAGGGTTTGGCGACTATCGCCATCGTCATTGCTACTGCCGCGCCGGTCTGGGCGCAGGAGCCGGCGCATGTTCATCCGGCGCCCGCCGCGTCCGCGGGCTGGCGAGTCATGCAGGACGGCGTCGTGTATGCGCTGTTCAACAATCAGGGCGGTCCGCGCGGCGACCGTGAATTCGTCCTGCCGAACTGGTGGATGGGAATGGCGGACACCGACCGCGGACGCCACCGCTTTGGATTCAACGGCATGCTGAGTCTCGACCCACTCACCGTAGGGAAATCGGGGTACAGCGAGTTGTTCCAGGCCGGCGAGATGCTGGACGGTGAGCCGCTGGTCGATCGCCAGCACCCGCATGATTTCCTGACGCAGCTGGCTGCGTCGTGGCGCGTGTCCATGGGCGGCACGCGCGCGCTGACGGTCGCAGGCGGACCCGCGGGCGAGCCGACCCTCGGGCCCGTGGCATTCATGCATCGCCAATCGGCGGCCGGGCTGCCATTCGCGCCGCTTGGACATCACACGTTCGATGCCACGCACGTGTCATTCGGCGTGGTGACCGCCAGCCTCAATCTCGGGCGCGTCACCGTGGAAGGCTCCGTCTTCAATGGCCGCGAGCCTGACGATGACCGTTGGGATCTGGATCTGGGCCGTCTGGATTCAGTCGCCGGCCGCGTGTGGTTTCGGCCCTACGAGCACTGGGAGTTTCAAGCGTCCACGGGACGCCTTCGCGATGCTGAATCGGCAGATGCCGGAGACGTGCAGCGGACCAGCGTGTCAGTCGGGTGGATTCGGAACGGACAGGATGGCTTTGATGCCTGGACGACGGGCTGGGGCCTGAACGCGGCACACGGCGAGCAGCGTCACGGGACGTTTGGCGAGTTCACCGTCGAGCGCGGCCGTCACTTTGCCGCGGCCAGGGTGGACGTGCAGCAACTCGAGCTGGAAAAGTGGTTGCCCCCTTCGTCGGTAGACGAACACCAGCCGTCGGGTACGGCCGTGGCGTTCACGGTGGGAGGCGGCCGGCGCGTGCTGGCGCGCCGTGGCTTTGAGGGTGTGCTGGCGTTGCAGCTGACAGTGAACAAGTCGCCGGAGGCTCTTCGCAGCACGCATGACGCGGCGCCGGTAGCCGGACAAATCTACTTTCGTCTGCGTCTGCCCGGCATGCGCATGTGGCAAATGCGAATGAGTTCCGGTATGGGACACTGACGGGCAACTGATGCATCCCGATGAGCGGCCAGTGGATCCCGTGTGCGGAATGCGCGTCGATCCCAGTGCGCCGCGCGGCGGCACGTTCGATCATGCCGGTGTTATCTACTACTTCTGCTCGCCAGGTTGCCGCGCGAAGTTCGCCGAAGATCCTGACGCGTGGGTGAAGAGCGGCCCGAAAGGGATGAGTCGCTCAACACCACGGCCCACGCCGCCGCCAGCCGCTCAGGCAGCCACCTCGCAGACCTGGACGTGCCCGATGCACCCCGAGGTCGTGCGCGACGGTCCGGGCGATTGTCCGATCTGCGGCATGGCGCTCGAGCCGGTCACCGTCACAGCCGAGGAAGTCCAGAACCCCGAGCTCGTGGACATGAGCCGCCGGCTCTGGATCGCAGCAGCTCTCACACTTCCGCTGCTCGTCGTCGCGATGGGCGGCATGGTCTCGTCGTCCATCGAGCGCGTCGTGTCGATGCGCGCGCGTCCCTGGATTGAACTCGCGCTCTCCACGCCCGTGTGCTTATGGGCAGGCTGGCCATTCTTCGTCCGTGCGTGGCGGTCGGTCCTGACGTGGAACCTGAATATGTTCACGTTGATTGGGCTCGGTGTGGCGGTGTCGTACGTCACGAGCGTTGTCGCCGTGATTTCGCCCGATCTGTTTCCGTCCGCATTCCGGGACGAGATGGGTCACGTGCCTGTGTATTTCGAGGCGGCAGCGGTGATCGTGACCCTCGTGCTGCTTGGGCAGGTGCTGGAACTGCGCGCTCGCGGCAGGACCAGCGACGCCATTCGACAGCTGGTGCGCCTGGCGCCGGCGACCGCGCGGCGCGTCGGTTCAGATGGCGCCGATGAGGACGTGCCGCTCGAGCACGTGCACGTCGGCGACCTCCTGCGGGTCCGTCCCGGCGAGCGCGTTCCCGTTGACGGCGTCGTCGTCTCGGGTGAGAGCGGTGTGGATGAGTCGATGGTGACGGGGGAGTCCGTTCCTGTTTACAAGCAGAAGGATGACCCTGTCGTCGGCGGCACGATGAACGGTAGCGGAAGCTTCGTGATGCGCGCGGAGAAAGTCGGCGCCGACACGCTGCTCGCGCGCATCGTCCAGGCGGTAGGTGCGGCACAACGGAGTCGCGCGCCGGTGCAGCGGCTCGCGGATCAGGTGTCTGCCGTGTTCGTCCCGGCGGTGATGATCGTTGCCGTGCTGGCGTTTGCCGCCTGGGCGGCGGTGGGTCCGGAGCCGCGCATCGCACACGGCTTTGTGGCCGCGGTGGCGGTGCTGATCATCGCCTGCCCGTGCGCGCTCGGCCTCGCCACGCCGATGTCCATCATGGTGGCCAGCGGCAAGGGCGCCACGGCCGGGGTGCTGTTCCGGAATGCAGAAGCGATCGAACTTGCAGGGCAGATGGACACGCTCGTCGTGGACAAGACCGGCACGCTGACGCAGGGCCGGCCCGAGGTGCTCGCGGTCTCGTGCCGGGAGCCGTACTCGGAAAACGAAGTGCTGCAGCTCGCGGCCAGTGTGGAACGCGCCAGCGAACATCCACTGGCCGGTGCAATCGTCCGCAGTGCGGAGGCGCGCGCTTTGCCCCTGGCCGCGCCGTCGCGTTTCACTTCCCATACTGGCCAGGGCGTGACCGCCGAGGTCGGCGGACGGAGTGTGGGCGTCGGCAATGCGGCGCTGATGGAACGCCTTGGCGCCTCAGACGAGCACTTGGCCCAGGCAGCCGACGAGCGGCGCCGCGACGGTCACACCGTCGTGCTCGTGGCGATCGATGGCCGCGCTGCGGGCCTGCTGGCCATTGCCGATCCCATCAAGACCACGGCGGCCGAGGCGATCCGGGCGCTGCAGGCCGAGGGCCTGCGCGTCGTGATGTTGACGGGCGACAATCGCACCACGGCCGAGGCCGTCGCGCGGCAGCTTGGCATCTCCGACGTGCGGGCCCAGGTATCGCCTTCGGAGAAAGCGACGGTGATTCGGGCCCTGAAGGACGCCGGCGCCCGGGTGGCCATGGCGGGGGACGGCATCAACGACGCGCCGGCTCTGGCGACAGCCGACGTGGGCATTGCGATGGGCAACGGCACCGACATCGCTATTGAAAGTGCAGCGGTCACGCTGGTCCGGGGCGATCTCAGGGGAATCGTACGGGCGCGCAGGTTGTCCCGGGCCACCATGACCAACATTCGCCAGAATCTCGCCCTGGCGTTCGTGTACAACGCGATTGGCGTGCCCATCGCCGCTGGAGTGTTGTATCCGGCGCTGGGCCTGGTGCTCAGCCCGATGATTGCGGCGGCAGCCATGAGCCTGAGTTCGGTGTCAGTGATTGCGAACGCCCTTCGCCTCAGGCACGCTCGAATTTGAGGGGTAACGGGCCGCGGACGTGTGTCGTAAGGAGCGCAGACGGATGCGCAACAAGGAAAGTGCGGGACTGCTCCTATACCGGCGACGCGAGGGAAAGCTGGAGGTGTTGCTCGGGCACCCCGGCGGTCCGTACTGGGCGCACCGCGACGACGGCGCCTGGTCGATTCCAAAGGGCGGCATGAATCCGGGCGAGGATGCCCTGGCCGCCGCCCAGCGTGAATTTCTCGAAGAAACGGGGTTTTCGCCGTGCGGTCCGTATCTGCCGCTCGGCCAGATCGTGCAACGCGGCGGCAAAGTCGTCCATGCCTGGGCGTTCGAGGGCGACTGTGACCCCGACGCGCTCCAGAGCATCACCACCACCACGGAATGGCCGCCCCGATCGGGCCGCACGATCACTGTGCCCGAGCTGGATCGCGTGCGGTTCTTTTCGTTGAGAGAAGGCCGCCTGGCCATCAATGTGGCGCAGGTCGAGCTACTGGACAGGCTGGAAGCGCGAGTCCTCCCGGCCGATCACCCACCGATAGATCACTGACTCACCGACCTGTTCGGTCTTCTGGGGCGGCCAGACGTCGCCCATCGAAAACGCGTTTGACACGACCCGTGTCCCCGGCGCCAGTTCGCTCTGCAGGCGGGGGCGAAGCTTGGCGTTCAGGCTGGGCAACAGGTACAGCGCGACCACAGACGCGTCAGAAATCTTGATGGCCGGATCGAACAGGTCGCCCACCACGAACTTGACGCGGTCGGCGACGCCGGCCCTCACGGCCGCGGCATTCGCTTCTTTGATCCGCTCGGGGTCGATGTCGATGCCGACGCCACGCGCGCCGAACTGTTTTGCGGCGGCGATGACGATGCGCCCGTCGCCGCAGCCGAGGTCATACACCACGTCGTCTTTGGTGACCTCGGCGAGCTTGAGCATCGCGGTGACCACCGGGTCTTCGGTGGGCAGCCAGATGACATCGGGCGTGCGCACCGGCTTCTGCTGCGGCGGTGCGGTGGTCTGTGTTTGCGCCGCTCCTGAGGTGATGGCCAGCGCGACGACTGCGACCGCGAAGAGCTTCATGACTGCATCATAGCGGCCGCGTCGCCTGGTGACGTATCGTGACCAGATGCGTGTTACCTGGCTCGCGATTCTCGTGGCTGCCCTCGTGCCTGTGCAGTCTGTCGGCGACGGCCAGGCGCTGCAGCGGATGGTGGCGTGGGAGCGCGCGTTTGCGGCCGCCACGGAACAGATTGGCGTCCGTGATGGATTCCTGACGTTCTTTGCCGAAGACTCCATCCAGATTCAGCGCGGTCCGAAAGTCGCCCTGGCACCCGCGCGCGACGCGCTTGCCGCGCAAACGCTGCCCAGATTGCCTTTGGCGAACAGGCTTCTGTGGGAGCCCTATACAGGACACGTGTCTGCCGACGGTACGCTGGGCTGGCTGACCGGTGGATTTGTCTCGCTGAATCAGGCGGAGAAGGTGCCGGTGCGGCAAGGCGCGTACTTCAGTGTGTGGAAGCGCCAGGCGAACGGCACCTGGCGGGTCTGGCTCGACGAAGGCATCGGGTTGCCTCAAATCTGGCAGGGGGCCAGCCCGTTCCGAGTGGCGCCCGACCCCGACGAAGGATCGACC
>Ga0190274_10002751_pt1 | contig 10409 bp, 9 predicted proteins | sample Popmic531T_FD_133002 | JGI IMG/M metagenome (GOLD analysis project Ga0190274, IMG submission 133002) | Populus adjacent soil microbial communities from riparian zone of Yellowstone River, Montana, USA - 531 T | ecosystem: Environmental > Terrestrial > Soil > Riparian zone | place: USA: Montana...
CCAAGGGCCACGCCCGCTCCACCGGGGCCACCAGGCTGTCGGCCTACCTGGGCAAGGGCGACAGCGCCGACCGGGCCTTCGCCCGCTTCGCCAGGGCCTACGCCGACCAGACCGAGGTCGACCACGAGGCCCTGCGCAAGGCCGTGGCCGCCGGCCGCCTCCCGGCCGAGCCGGGGATCTGAGGTGGCCCAACCGAGCGACCAGGCGGAGCGGGTCGAGCGGGTCTCCACCCTGGAGCTCTTCTTCGACCTGGTGTTCGTGTTCACCATCACCCAGCTGACCGCGGTGCTGAGCGACGACCCGACCCCGCGGGGGCTGCTGCGGGTGGTGCTGATGCTGGGCGTGATCTACTACATGTACGGCGGCTACGCCTGGCTGACCAACGCCGTGGCGGCGGACCGGGCGGCCCGGCGGCTGCTGCTGCTCGGCGGTATGGCCGCCTACCTGGTCCTGGCCCTGGCCATCCCGCGGGCCTTCTCCGAGGGCGACGTCGCCTTCGGGGTCGCCTACCTGGTGATCGTCACCATCCACGCCGGGCTCTACACCCGCTCCCCGGAGGCCCACACCCTCCGGGCCCTGGCCCGCCTGGCGCCGTTCAACCTCGGCTCGGCCCTGCTGGTCCTGGCCGCCGTGATCGTCGAGGGCACGGCCGCCTACCTGCTGTGGGGAGCCGCCTTCGCCCTGGAGTGGTTCACGCCCCTGCTCGCCGGCACGGGCGGCTTCCGGATCGCCCCGACCCACTTCGTCGAGCGCCACGGCCTGGTGGTGATCGTCGCCCTGGGCGAGTCGATCGTGGCCATCGGCATCGGCGCCGCCGACCTGCCCGTCGACCTGTCCCTGGCCGCCGTGGCCGTGCTCGGCCTGCTGCTCGCGGCCTGCCTGTGGTGGGCGTACTTCGGCGGCGACGACACCCGCGCCGAGCGGGCCCTGGCCGCCATCCCCGACGACCGGCGCGGCTGGGTCGCCATCCAGTCGTTCGGCTACTGGCACCTGCTCATGCTGGGAGGCGTCATCACCCTGGCGGCCGGCCTCAAGGACGCCATCGGCCACGCCCACGACCCCCTCGACCTGGCCCACGCCCTGCTGCTGTCCGGCGGCGTCGCCCTGTTCCTGGCCGGCGACGTCCTCTTCCGCCGCACCCTGGCCATCGGCCCCGCCCACCTCCGCGCCACCGCCGCCGCCCTCGCCCTGGCCACCATCCCCCTCGGCCTCACCCTCTCCGCCCTCGCCCAGCTGGTCGCCCTCCTCGCCGTCCTGGCCGGGTCGCTGGCCGTCGAGTCGGTCTGGGTCTCCTCGCGCCCATGACCGAGCTGCGGCGCGCCGCCACGGCCGAATTGACCAGCGAGGAGCTGGCGGCGCTGCGGGGGCTGGTGTTCGGGGCGTTCGGGGGGCGGTTCGACGAGCACGACTGGGAGCACGCCCTCGGGGGGACGCACGTGCTGGCCTTGGAGGGTGATGAGGTGGTGGCGCATGGGGCGGTGGTGCCGCGGTGGCTGGTGGCCGGGGAGCGGGGGGTGCGGAGCGGATACGTGGAGGGGGTGGCGACCCGGGAGGACCGGCGGGGGCGGGGGCTGGGGACGCTGGTGATGCGGGAGGTCGGGCGGGTGGTGGAGGAGGGGTACGAGCTGGGGGCGCTGGCCGACGGCAGCCGGATCCCCGGGTTCTACCAGCGGCTGGGGTGGGAGACCTGGCGGGGGCCGACCTTCGTGGCCGCGCCGGCGGGAACGGTGCGGACGGCCGAGGACGACGGCGGCATCCTGGTGCTGCGGACCCCGGCCAGCCCGGAGCTGGACCTGGGCGACCCGCTCGTCTGCGACTGGCGGGCGGGCGACGTCTGGTGAGCGGATGGCGTAGCGTCTGGGTGGTCCCTGGCGGAAGCGGACGGACCGGCAGTCGGGAGGGTGGAGCGTGCGCGTCGCCTTGTTCGTGACCTGCCTGGTGGACGGGCTCTTCCCGGACGTGGGCAAGGCGACGGCGCAGCTGCTGGAGCGCCTCGGCTGCCAGGTCGAGGTGCCGCTGGCCCAGACCTGCTGCGGCCAGATGCACATCAACACCGGCTACCTGCCGGAGGCGCTGCCGCTGGTGCGCCGGCACGTGGCCGCGTTCGGTGGCTACGAGGCGGTGGTGGCGCCGAGCGGGTCGTGCGCCGGGTCGGTCCGCCACCAGCACGCCTGGGTGGCCGCGGAGGGCGGCGACCCCGAGCTGGCCGCGGCCGCCCGCGAGCTGGCCTCCCGGACCTGGGAGCTGTCGGAGTTCCTGGTCGACGCCCTCGGGGTCACCGACGTCGGCGCCTACTACCCGCACCGGGTGACCTACCACCCGACCTGCCACAGCCTGCGGGTGCTGCGGGTCGGGGACAAGCCGCTGCGGCTGCTGCGCGAGGTGGGCGGGATCGACCTGGTCGAGCTGCCCCAGGCCGAGTCCTGCTGCGGCTTCGGCGGCACCTTCGCGGTCAAGAACCCCGACACCTCGGCGGCCATGCTGGCCGACAAGATGCATCACGTCCTCTCCACCGGGGCCGAGGTCTGCTCGGCCTCGGACAGCTCCTGCCTGCTGCACATCGGCGGCGGCCTGTCGCGCCTGCGGACCGGGGTCCGCACCGTCCACCTGGCCGAGATCCTGGCCTCGACCCGGACCGAGCAGCCGGAGGTTCCGCCGCGGTGACGCGACCCGTCTTCCTGGGCATGCCCACCGCCCCGCCGGGGGTCGGGCACCTGCGCGGGCGGCGGCCGTTCCCGGAGGCGGCCCAGGCGGCCCTGGGCGACGCCCAGCTGCGGCGCAACCTGGCCAAGGCCACCGGGACCATCCGGGCCAAGCGCGCCCTGGTGGTCGGCGAGCTGCCCGACTGGGCCGAGCTGCGGGCCGCCGGGGCCGCCCTCAAGGACCAGGTGCTGGCCAACCTGGACGGCTACCTGGTCCAGCTGGAGGAGCAGGTGACGGCCCGGGGCGGCGTCGTCCACTGGGCCGGCGACGCCAACGAGGCCAACCGGATCGTCGCCGGCCTGGTCGAGGCGGCCGGCGCCCGCGAGGTGGTCAAGGTCAAGTCGATGGCCACCCAGGAGATCGGCCTCAACGAGGCCCTGGCCGCGGCCGGGATCGCCGCCTGGGAGACCGACCTGGCCGAGCTGATCGTCCAGCTGGGCCACGACAGCCCCAGCCACATCCTGGTCCCGGCGATCCACCGCAACCGGGCCGAGATCCGCGAGATCTTCCTCCGCGAGATGGGCGCAGTCGGCCTGCCGGCGCCGCCCGACCTGACCGACGAGCCGCGGGCCCTGGCCGAGGCCGCCCGGCTGCACCTGCGGCGCAAGTTCCTGGAGGCGGAGGTGGCCGTGTCCGGGGCCAACTTCGCCGTGGCCGAGACCGGCACCCTGGCCGTGGTCGAGTCCGAGGGCAACGGCCGCATGTGCCTGACCCTGCCCCGGGTGCTGATCACCGTCATGGGGATCGAGAAGCTGGTCCCGACCTGGCGCGACCTGGAGGTGTTCCTCCAGCTGCTGCCGCGCTCCTCCACCGGCGAGCGGATGAACCCCTACACCAGCATGTGGACCGGGGTGCACCCGGGCGACGGCCCGCAGGAGTTCCATCTCGTCCTGCTGGACAACGGCCGCACCGCCACCCTGGCCGACCCCCAGGGGCGCAGCGCCCTGCGCTGCATCCGCTGCTCGGCCTGCCTCAACGTCTGCCCGGTGTACGAGCGGGCGGGCGGCCACGCCTACGGGTCGGTGTACCCGGGGCCGATCGGGGCGGTGCTCTCCCCCCAGCTCACGGGGGTCGAGGACAACGCCTCCCTGCCGTACGCCTCGACCCTCTGCGGGGCCTGCTATGACGTCTGCCCGGTGGCCATCGACATCCCCCAGATGCTGGTCCACCTGCGCTCGCGGGTGGTGGAGGCCAAGCGGGAGCACGGGCGGCTGCCGTCGGCCGAGCAGGCGGTGATGGCCTCGGCGGCCTATGTCATGGCGAGCCCGGCCCGCTGGACGGCCGCGCTGCGGGCGGCCCGGCTGGGCCGGCTCCTGGGCGGCCGGCGCCGCCGCATCTCGGCCCTGCCGCCGCCGCTGTCGGCCTGGACCGGGACCCGGGACGTCCCCCTGCCCCCGACCCGGCCGTTCCGCGACTGGTGGTCCCGGCGCGAGCGGGCGCGGAGGAAGCAACGGTGAGCGCCCGCGAGGAGGTGCTGGCCCGGGTGCGGGCGGCGCTGGCCGACGGGGCCGCCCCGCCGCCGGTGTCCCGCGGCTACCGGACCGCCGACCGGCCGCCCGACCTGGCCGGCGAGGCGCTGCTGGAGCTGCTGGTCGAGCGCCTGGTCGACTACCGGGCCCTGGTCCGGCGCAGCAGCACCGCCGAGGTCGCGGCGGCGGTGGTGGCCGCCCTCGGCGAGCGCGGGGCCCGCCGGGTGGTGGTCCCCGAGGGCATCCTCCCGGCCGGCCTCGACCACCTGGGGGCCGGCATCGAGCTGGTCGGCGACGACCCGCCCTTGACCCCGGCCCAGCTGGACGGCCTGGACGGGGTGCTCACCGGCTGCGCGGTGGCCATCGCCGAGACGGGCACGATCGTGCTCGACGGCGGCACCGGGCAGGGCCGGCGGGCCCTCAGCCTGGTCCCCGACTACCATCTGGTGGTGGTGACCGCCGCCCAGGTGGTGGCGGGCGTCCCCGAGGCCGTGGCCCGCCTCGACCCCACCCGGCCGCAGACCTGGATCAGCGGCCCCAGCGCGACTAGCGACATCGAGCTCGACCGGGTCGAGGGCGTCCACGGCCCCCGGACCCTCGAGGTCATTGTGTGCTCGTAGCCGGCACGACCTCGAACAGCTCCATCTTCTTGCCGTGGACGAGCCGGTAGGTGACCAGGCTCCAGAACAGCGACTTGGTCGGCTTGAGCAGGCCCTTGGCGGTCTGGCGGCGCTCGCCGGGGGGCAGCTTCCGGGCACGGCCCTCGACGGTCTCGCCGGTGACCTTGCCGCTGAGGGTGCAGGGGGCCAGGGTGACCCGGTCGGTGTGGGCCAGCCGCTTGGCCTTGCCGCTGTCGCCGGCGGTGACGAAGTAGGCCTTGCCGTCGGTCACGACGATGCTGAGCGGGGTGCCGACCGCCTCGCCGCCGCGCCGGAAGGTGGTCAGCAGGGCCGTGGTCGAGCCTTCGAGCGGAGCGAAGTCCGCGGAGCGGTCGCTTGAGGCCATGGGCACCCCCGGGGTCAGGCGGTGTCGACGTCGAAGGGCATTATCCTCCGCCCGGCTCCCAGCAACCTCTCAGGAAAGCGTCAGCCGCTCCCCAGGAACAGCGGGCAGAATGGCGCCATGCGCGAGGGGGAGCCGGAGGCCCGGCTGCTGGTGGTCGAGGACGAGCCCAACATCCTGGAGCTGCTCTCGGCCAGCCTGCGGCTGGCCGGGTTCGAGGTGGCCACGGCCACCGGCGGGCTCGAGGCGCTCACAGCCGCCCAGCGGCACCGCCCCGACCTGGTCGTGCTGGACGTGATGCTGCCCGACCTGGACGGCTTCGACGTGGCCCGGCGGCTCCGCTCGGGCGGCGGCCGCACCCCGGTGCTGTTCCTGACCGCCCGGGACGCCACCGAGGACAAGATCCGGGGCCTGACCGTCGGCGGTGACGACTACGTCACCAAGCCGTTCAGCCTCGAGGAGGTGATCGCCCGCATCCGGGCCGTGCTCCGCCGCACCAGCGCCACCGGGCCGCCCCCGCCCCCGACCCGGCTGCGGGTGGCCGACCTGGAGCTGGACGACGAGAGCCACGAGGTCTGGCGGTCCGGCCGGCGGGTGCAGCTGTCGCCGACCGAGTTCAAGCTGTTGCGCTACCTGATGACCAACGCCGGGCGGGTGCTGTCCAAGAGCCAGATCCTGGACTACGTCTGGAACTACGACTTCCGCGGTGACTCCGGCATCGTCGAGTCGTACGTGTCGTATCTGCGCCGCAAGGTCGACGCGGTCGAGCCGCGGCTGATCCACACCATCCGGAGCGTCGGCTACGTCCTGCGGCTGCCCGACCCATGACCCCACGGCCGCTGGCCGCGGGCCGGCGCCTGGCCGCCCGCACCCCGCTCCAGGTCAAGCTGATCGTGGCCGTGCTCGCCCTGGTCGCGGTGGCCCTGGTGCTGATCGGGCTGGCCAGCCTGGCCGTCGTGGACGGGCTGCTGGTCGGCCGCCTCGACGGCGAGCTCCAGCAGGAGGCCCGGCGGTCGGCCGGCGGGCCGCCGCCGGCCATGCGGGGCGGGCCCGGGCCGGGCCGGGGGCCGCGCAGCCCGTACCTCGTCCAGTACCGGGACGCCGACGGCCACCTCGGCCCGCAGCTGAGCACCGAGCTGCTGCAGGAGGGCCAGCGGCCGCCACGGATCCCGGACGACCCGGCCTGGCTGGAGGAGAGCGCGGGCCAGTCGGTGACCGTGCCCGCCACCGGCGGCGACGGCCGCTGGCGGGTGGCCGTGCAGCCGCTGCGTGACGGCTCCGGCGGCAGCGTGGTCGTGGCGGCCAGCCTGGACGGGATCGACAGCACCATCCGCCAGCTCCGGGCCATCGACCTCGGGGTGAGCCTGGTCGTGCTGGGCGTGCTGGCCGGGCTGGGGGCGGCCGTGGTCCGGGCGTCCCTGCGCCCGCTGGTCGAGATCGAGCAGACGGCCCGGGCGATCGCGGCCGGCGACCTGACCCGCCGGGTGCCCGACCGCGACCCGCGCACCGAGGTCGGCCGGCTCGGCCGGGCCCTCAACACCATGCTGGCCCAGATCGAGGCGGCGTTCGGGGCCAGGGCCGCCTCCGAGGCCAGCGCCCGCCGCTCGGAGGAGGCGGCCCGCCGCTCGGAGGACCGCATGCGGCGCTTCGTGGCCGACGCCAGCCACGAGCTGCGCACGCCCCTGACCACCATCCGGGGCTTCGCCGAGCTGTACCGGCAGGGGGCCTCACGCGACCCGGCCGAGCTGGACCGGCTGATGCGGCGGATCGAGGACCAGGCGGCCCGGATGGGGCTGCTGGTCGAGGACCTGCTGCTGCTGGCCCGCCTCGACCAGCAGCGCCCCCTGGAGTGCCTGCCGGTGGACCTGCTCGCCCTGGCCGCCGACGCCGTCTCCGACGCCCGGGCGGTCGCCCCCGACCGTCGGATCGAGCTGGTCCTGGGCGGCGACGACGGCGACCGAACAGGGGCGCTGGTGGTGCTCGGCGACGCTGAGCGGCTGCGCCAGGTGCTGGCCAACCTGGTCGACAACGCCCTCACCCACACCCCGGCCGGCAGCCCGGTCGAGGTCCGTGTGGGCGGCGCGGCCCTGGACGGCCGGCCCGGCGCGGCCGTCGAGGTCGTCGACCACGGCCAGGGCCTCACCCCCGAGCAGACCGAGCGGGTGTTCGAGCGCTTCTACCGGGCCGACCCGGCCCGCTCCCGCGCCGTCGACGGCACCGGCCTGGGGCTGTCGATCGTGGCCGCCCTGGTCGCCGCCCACGGCGGCACCGTCGAGGTCGACAGCGTCCCCGGCCGCGGGGCGCGGTTCCGGGTGGTCCTCCCCCTGGCCCCCGACTGAGCTCACAGCAACTTCCCAGGCGCGACCCAACTTGCCCCAAGGGGCGGGGCCGACCATCGGCGCCATGCAACCGCTCCTCGAGCAGCAGCCGCCGGTCGCCGAGCCGGCAGGTCGACCACGAGTCGAGATCGTCGTCCCCGTGCACAACGAGCAGCGGGTGCTTGAGGCCAGCATCCGGCGGCTGCACGGCTACCTGGCGGCCAGCTTCCCGTTCCCCTGCCGGATCACCATCGCCGACAACGCCAGCACCGACGCCACCTGGCTGCTGGCCAAGCGGCTGGGCGAGGCGCTGCCGGGGGTACGGGCCGTCCACGTCGCCCAGAAGGGCCGGGGGCGGGCGCTGCGCCAGGTCTGGGAGGCCAGCGACGCCGACGTGGTCGCCTACATGGACGTCGACCTGTCCACCGGCCTGGAGGCGCTGCTGCCGCTGGTCGCGCCCCTGCTGTCGGGCCACAGCGACCTGGCCATCGGCACCCGGCTGGCCAACGGGGCCGCGGTCGTCCGGGGGCCCAAGCGGGAGCTGGTCTCGCGCTGCTACAACCTGCTGCTGCGGGCGACGCTGCGGGCCCGCTTCAGCGACGCCCAGTGCGGCTTCAAGGCGGGCCGGGCCGAGGTCGTGCGGGCCCTGCTCCCGACCGTCGAGGACCAGGCCTGGTTCTTCGACACCGAGCTGCTGCTGGCCGCCCAGCGCGGCGGCCTGCGCATCCACGAGGTCCCGGTCGACTGGGTCGAGGACACCGACAGCCGGGTCGACGTCGTCCGCACCGCCCTCGACGACCTGCGCGGCATGGCCCGGGTGGCCCGCCAGCAGCTGCCCAGCTTCGCCGCCATCGGGGCGCTGTCGACCCTCGCCTACCTGGGCCTGTTCTGGCTGCTGCGGTCGGTCACCGGGGCCATGACGGCCAACGCCGTCGCCCTGCTGGCCACCGCGCTGGCCAACACCGCGGCCAACCGCCGCTTCACCTTCGGCGTCACCGGCCGCCACCGCCGGCTGCGCCAGCACCTGGAGGGGCTGGTGGTGTTCGGGCTCGGCCTGGCCTTCACCAGCGGCGCCCTCGGCCTGCTGGAGCGGGCCGCGCAGCAGCCGCTCCGGGCGGCCGAGCTGGCCGTCCTGGTCGCCGCCAACGCCGCCGCGACCCTGTTGCGCTTCCCCCTGCTGCGGTCGTGGGTGTTCCACCCCCGACGCACCCGCACCCTCGCACCGATCCGAGCAAAGGAGAGCCGAACCCGATGACCACCACCACCTTCGAGCGGCCGCTGCCGGCGACGCCGGCTCCCGGCCGGCTGGCCCGGCTGCTGCGCGGCCGCGAGGGCGACCCGGCCTGGGCCCGGCCCTCGCTGCTCGGCCTGCTGGCCGCCACCGCCGTGCTGTACCTGTGGGGCCTGAGCGCCTCCGGCTGGGCCAACGACTTCTACTCGGCCGCCGCCCAGGCGGCCAGCCAGAGCTGGAAGGCGTTCTTCTTCGGGTCCTCGGACGCCTCGAACTTCATCACCATCGACAAGCCGCCGGCCCCGCTCTGGGTCATGGGGCTGTCGGCGCGGCTGTTCGGGGTCAGCTCCTGGAGCCTGCTGGTGCCCCAGGCGCTGATGGGTGTGGCCACGGTCGCGCTCCTGTACGGGGCCGTGCGCCGGTGGTTCGGGCCGGCGGCCGGGCTGCTGGCCGGGGCGGTGCTGGCCCTGACGCCGGTGGCGACCCTGATGTTCCGCTTCAACAACCCCGACGCCCTGCTGGTACTGCTCCTGGTCGCCGGCGCCTACGCCACCATCCGGGCGCTGGAGGGCGGCGCCACCGGCTGGCTGGTCCTGGCCGGCGCCTGCGTCGGCTTCGGTTTCCTGGCCAAGCAGCTCCAGGCGCTGCTGGTCGTGCCCGCCTTCGCCCTGGTCTACCTGGCCGCGGCCCCCGGCTCGCCGGCCCGCCGCCTCGGCCAGCTCGTCCTGGCCGGGGTCGCGATGATCGCCTCGGCCGGCTGGTGGGTCGCGATCGTGGAGCTGCTGCCGGCGTCGGCCCGGCCGTACATCGGCGGCTCCCAGACCAACAGCATCCTGGAGCTGACCTTCGGCTACAACGGCTTCGGCCGCCTCACCGGCAACGAGACCGGCAGCGTCGGCGGCGCCCCCGGCGGCGGCTGGGGCCAGACCGGCTGGACCCGCATGTTCGGCCCCGAGGTCGGCGGCCAGATCGCCTGGCTCCTCCCCGCCGCCCTCATCCTCCTGGCCGCCGGTCTCTGGCTCACCTGGGGTGCGGCCCGCCGCCAACGATCCGGCCGTTCCGGCAACCAGGCCACCCTGGAGCCATCCGGCCGTTCCGGCCACCCGGCCACCCTGGAACCATCCGGCTGGTCCGGCAACCCGGCCAGCCCGCAACGAACCGGCTCGGCGCTAGGGCCCCCGGAGGGGGAGCGTAGCCCAGGCCGGAATTGGGTGCCGGCAGCTGTCCACAGGGCCGCGCTCCCCACGGCCACGGTGCCCACGGCCACGGTGCCCACGGCCACGGTGCCCACGGCCACGGTCCCCACCGCGACGCTCCAGCAGGCCACGCTCCAACGGGCCGCGTTCGGGCTCTGGGGGGGTTGGCTGGTGGTGACCGGGCTGGTGTTCAGCTTCATGCAGGGCATCTTCCACGCCTACTACGCGGTCGCCCTGGCCCCGGCGGTGGGGGCGCTGGTGGGGATGGGCGTCACCATGCTGTGGCGGGTGCGGGAGCGGGTGGAGGCGCGGCTGGCGCTGGCCGGGACGGTGGCGGTCACGGCCGTGTGGTCGTGGGTGCTGCTGCGGCGGACGCCCGAGTGGCATCCCGGGCTGGCGCCGCTGGTGCTGGTGGGGGGGCTGGCGGTGGCGGCCGCGCTGGCGGCCGGGAGCTGGTCGGGCCGGGGTCGGCGGCGGCTGGCGGTGGCGG